>Ga0111539_10007996_pt1 | contig 13491 bp, 12 predicted proteins | sample RhiMethybrSRZTD1_FD_79667 | JGI IMG/M metagenome (GOLD analysis project Ga0111539, IMG submission 79667) | Populus rhizosphere microbial communities from Tennessee, USA - Rhizosphere MetaG P. TD hybrid SRZTD1 (version 2) (version 2) | ecosystem: Host-associated > Plants > Roots > Rhizosphere >...
CCAGGGCTGGCGCAAGCCGCTGGCGAAGAATGCACAGCCAAGGTGCGTGAGGCCTGACCCGACAGCCCCCGCGCACAGGCTGGCAAGCAGCAGGCGAGGATCGTCGCCGGCATTGCGTTGGAGGCGGATGGCCGTGTGAATGGCCGCGCTCCACGCGTACATCGTCACCACGAGAACGACGAGCGCGGCCCACGCCTTGTGCGCCCAGGCCGCCACGCCCAGCCCCATGGCCATGCCGTAGAAGAACCCGATGGGCAGCGCTCCGGGGGTCAACAGGAGGGCCATGGCCAGCGGCTGCAGGGTTTCGAACTCGAGCGAGTGGCCCCACGTCGCTGACATGGTACCGGAAACCAGCCCTAGGGTGGCCAGAACCTCGGCCGGCCGCTCGCGGATCATGCTGCGGGGGGTCATTGCCGGCATGGAGGCTCCGTCAGCTGGAGAAGAGCGCGATCAGACTCCGGAATTTCGCCCAAGGTAGGACAGCAGGCGCGCGCGTGCTTCGGGCATGTCGATGGCACGCGGCCGCAGCACGCGCGCATGGAGAAAATGTCCCGTGAGTGCGAAGCCCGACCGCAGGTGCTCGGGCGTCACAGGATCGCCGGAGCGGCGTGCCAGGAAATGCGGCAGGGCCAGCAAGCGGTCCTTGTAGGGCTCGCCGGCTTCGGCAGAGACGGCACGCCCCGAGCGCGGCGAGACGTAGATCAGATCATCGCTTCTCCCGGTCGCCGCGCAGGAGGCGAGATCGAGCCCGAAGCCCAGTTCCTCGAGCAGCGCCAGCTCCCAGCGCACGACGAGGGCCGGCCACACCTCGCGCTCGTCGAGAAAGCCCAGCACGAACAGCGTGACCTCGTAGAGGTTGGGATGGGGGTCGCGCTCCGGCAGCAGCCGGGCGAGCGCGGACATCGAGGTGAGAGCCGCGAGCGCCGCGGCATCGTCCATGGCGTGGGCGGCGAAGCCCTTCCTCAGCTCGACGGCAAAGTGGCCGAGGTTGTCCGCGAGCCGCGCCTTCCAGGTTGCATCGACGTGGTTGCCGGTTTGCAGGACGGGCCGCAGCTTGCGCGAGCGGCCGCCGTGCACAAGGCCCAGGTGGCGCCCGTGCCGGCGCGTGAAGAGCTCGAGCACGGCGCCGGTCTCGCCGTGCGGGCGCACGCCCAGAATCACGCCTTCGTCGCTCCACTCCATGGGCACGGTGTAGCGCGCGCGGCCTTGCGGGCAAAGCGTCCCGGCAGGGTTTGCCAGGAACACCGACCGCGGGCGAGCCGCCTTTCCACGCGTTCGCGCCAGACCGCGAGACCCGGCGTCACGGCCAGTTCCATGACAAGCGCCGCCAGCATGGGCCGTGGAGGTACGCCGTAGCGGGCAAGCGCATAGAGCCGGGCGAGGCCGCCGATCAGCACGACGCCGGTCAGCGCCCGGAAGCGAGCTCCCTGGATCTCGATCCGGGGCACCGTGCTCCAGAAACCGAGCCCAACGCCCAGGATCAGGCCCGAGAGGTAACGCACATGACTGTCCCCCCCGAGCGGCAGGTTCGCGCGCACGCCGAAGAGACTCAATCCGGACGCGACGCCTGCACCACCCGCCAGCACCGGGACGAGCGCAAGAACGGCCACAGACCACTGCAGCAGGCGGCGCTCGCCGCAGGGCGACAGGCGAGGCATGACGCGGGCTCCCTCATCGCGCACCGGGGAACAGGACGGCGAGGACCGCCGTCCTGCCCACGGAGGCGATCCTTACATCGCCGGGAGAACAGCGATGTCGCTGACCTTGCCGGTCAGGCCCCCGATCTTGCCGACCGATCTGGTCGCTCCCGACGCGATGTCGACCGTGTAGAGCGTGCCGCCCATGAGCAGCCAGCCGGTGTTGCCGCCCTTGCCGTCGGCCAGAATGTCGAACGCGACGTCGCCGTTGACCTTGGTGCCGAGCTTGCCGAGGGTGTTGAGGATGCCGTCGTTCGGCGGAGCCTGGCGCACGAAGGCGCCGTTGGCGGCATCGATATCGTAGAGGGCCGTCTCCTTGGTGCCGGCGAAGCTGTTGGAGTAGGCGCCGGCGGTCACCATGGGCTGCCTGCCCTTGTTGGCGTCGGCTTCCGCGTACTTGAGCGAGCCGTCGACGGTGGTCTTGCCGTCGTCGACGTTGATGCGATAGCTCATGCCGGTGCTCGACAGGATGCGCAGACGGTCCGCCACCGGATTGAAATCGACCGTGAACGTTGCGCCCTTGGGCAGGGCCTCCGAAAGCTGGCTCCTTTTCTCCCACTTGCCGGTCCTGTGATCGACGATGACGATCATCCCATCGGGGGTGACGCCGTAAAGCTTGCCGTCGACCGGCCGGACGTCGATGCCGACGAGGCTGGCGCCGCCATCGAGCTTGACCCAGCCCGTGGCCTTCTTCTTCTCGGTGTCGATCCACACGATGTAGTTGCCGTTCCTGAGGCCTGCAATCGTGGCGGCGTCGGCGGGCGCACCCGCGGACGCTGCGGCCAGGGCTGCTGCTGTGACAGCCAGTACGCCGTTGACGGACTTGGTGAAGGACATTGCGGTTCTCCCTTGACGCTATCGGCTCCATCATGGAGCTGGGCCGGATACGGGAGGCGCGCGCGATCGGTTCAAACACGCGTTGGTAACGAGTCGGTGAGGCGCCTCCCACCCCCGGCTTGCGCTCATGGCGAGGCGCCGGGCGATGGGACGCGCGCCGCCCAACGCCGCCAAAATGTGAAAAGCGGCAGGGGTCTCGAGTCTTGACAGTCCCTCGGCATGGGACGAATGCTGATGGTAACAAGGGCACTGCGCGGTGATGCAAGTCGTTCAAGACGACTGATTGTCGGAGGACGCCATGAGCAGACCGTCACTTGCCTGGATCTTCGCCGTGACATTCCTGACTGGCCTGGCGGCTCACGGATCCGCCTGGGCTCAGCCGCCGGCCAAGCAGCTCGGGAAAGTCCACTTCGCCACCACGTGCACGCCGGCAGCACAGAAGCTGTTCGACCGCGCCATGCTGTACCAGCACTCGTTCTGGTACCGCGCCTCCAAACAGGCCTTCGAAGAGGTGATCCGGACCGATCCCGACTGCGCGATTGCCTACTGGGGCGTGGCGCAGAGCCTGCTCCTCAATCCGTTCAGCCCGCCGCCGGCCGCCCATCTTCCCGAGGGGCTGGCGGCGATCCAAAAGGCGAAGAGCATCGGGGCGAAGAGCGAGCGTGAGCGCGACTTCATCAATGCGCTCGGAGCCTTCTATACAGACCATGACAAGGTCGACCACCGCACGCGCGTGCAAGCCTTCGTGAAGGCGATGGAGGGTTTGTCGGAGCGCAATCAAAAGGATGACGAGGCGCAAATCTTCTACGCGCTTGCCCTCAATGTCGGCGCCTCGCCTGCCGACAAGACCTATGCGAACCAGCTCAAGGCGGCCACGATCCTGGAGAGGATATTCAAGCGCCAGCCGCAACATCCCGGCGTCGCCCACTACCTCATCCACACCTACGACTACCCGCCGATCGCCGAGAAGGGTCTGGCCGCCGCCAGACGCTATTCCCAGATCGCAGCGGCCGCGCCGCACGCCCAGCACATGCCCTCGCACATCTTCACGCGGGTGGGGCACTGGAAAGACTCGATTGCCTCCAACACCGAATCGGCGCGCATCGCCAAGCTCGACAAGGAGCCTGACGACCAGCTCCACGGGATGGACTATCTCGTCTACGCGCACCTGCAGCTGGCACAAGACAAGAAGGCACGCGCCGTCGTCGATGAGATGCTGGCAGTACCGAATTTCAAGCGCAACGCGGGGTACTTCGGGCGGGCTGCCAGCGAAGCTCGCTACATGGTGGAGCGCAGCGACTGGAAAGGCGCAAGCCAGCTACAGGTTCGCCCCAGCGATTTTGCCTACGTGGACGCGGTCACGCACTTCGCGCGGGCGCTCGGCGCCGCCCGTTCCGGCAACATCGAGGCTGCGAAGGCCGACACTGCAAAGCTCGCCGAGTTGCGCGACAAGCTGCGCGCCGGCAACGACGCCTACTGGAGCGGGCAGGTCGACATCCAATGGCAGGTCGCCAATGCCTGGACCTTGTATGCCGAAGGCAAGCACGCCGAGGCACTGACGGCGCTCGCCGCTGCCGCCGATGCGGAGGACAAGACGGACAAGCACCCGATCACTCCGGGGCCGCTTGCCCCCGCGCGGGAGCTTTACGGCGTCATGCTGCTCGACCGCGGCATGGGGCAGGAAGCTTTGGTCGCGTTCGAGGCAACCTTGAAGAAGGAGCCGAACCGGCTTGCCGCCTACGTCGGCGCCGCGAAAGCTGCGAAGGTGGCGCGCATGCCCATCAAGGTGAAGCAGTACACCGGGAAGGTGTCGGCGCTCACGCGCGAGGCCGACACCAAGCGGCCGGAAGTCCTGGAACTGACGAACCCGAGGACGGCTGCCGCCGGCGTCCGCTGACGACCCTCGCGTCGGGGGCCGAGAGCTCACTTGCCCCGCTGCCTGGCGGAAGCCGACCTACTTCAGCCAGAGCAGCAGGGGAACGTCGCGTCTGTCGGGGCAGGTCATGACGCCGCTGTAGGCATCGTCCTTCCGGCCGCTGAACGAGCATGCGGTGCCATCGAACGTGAGCGTCGCCGTGGCGTGGGAGGCGGAGCGAGACAGGCGAATCCGGATTTCGCCGGTCCTCAGCTCCGGGCCATCCCGCGTGCACAATCCCGTATGCTTCATGGTCAGCACGCCGTGATACTCGCGCTTGCCACCTGCGGGCGTCTCGGCGACATCGGCCGTCAGCTCCCACTCGCCGAGATATCCGGCCTGCCCGGTGAGAGTGAGAGATTTGGCCTCGGCAAACGCGGCCGGCGCCGCCGAGCACATCAGGGCGCACATCAGTCGCGAAACCTGCAGGATCGTCCGTGGCATGGGTAGGCCACCCGGCGCTCGCCTGCTACATTATGCAGCAGCCTGCAGCACCCGGCAATTGCGTAGCCGACCCGCGGCGGGCGCCCGCCCCCGCCAGGCCCCGGGCCCGTGAGGCGGCCACAACAAGAAGGCCGATCGCCCCCAGTCAGCCCTTGCCGGACCCGCGCTCTGCCGGGCGCGACGATTTGTGGCTTATCGTCAAGCCGTGCCCAAGATAATGCCAGTTTTGCCGCCATTCTTGGCCGGTCGGAAATTTGGGGGGCCCTCGACATGGTCCGTTGCGTGCGTATCGCGCTTGCTGTCGCATTCGTGGCTGCGTTGTCATTGGGAGCATCGGCCCAGCAATCGCCACCCGTACCGGCTCCGGCGGCGACACCGCCTCCCGCTCCCCTGTTGCCATCCGAAGTGACAACGCCCATCGACAAGATGGCCAAGAGTATCGAGACGGCCGAGAAGTCGATCCAGCAGCTCAAGGAGTTGGAAGGCGAACTCCAGCGCCTGCGCTCCGAAGTCGAAGAAGTCATCTACGAATCGACGGCCACAGCCGAAGCGCTTCGGCCGCAACTCGCCGAGGTGAAGAGCCAGATCGAGCGGCTCGGGCCGGTCCCGAAAGACCAGCCGGAAACGCCCACCATCGCCGCCGAACGTGCGCGCCTCAACGCCCTTGCCGGGGCGCTCGACGGGGCGATCAAGACTACGGAGCTCGCCTGGGTGCGGGCCAAGCAGCTGATCGATCGCATCACGGTGATGCGCTACCAGATATTCTCGCGCAACCTGTTCGAGCGGCGCGCGAGCCCGCTGCTCCCGTCGGTGTGGCAAGACGTCTCCGAGCGCATGCCGGGCATCACGAGCCGCGCGCAATACTACGGCGCAGACTGGCTCGAGCGCAGTCGCACACAAAAATGGGCGTTGTTGGCGGTGATCGTAGGCGCATTGGCCGCTGCATTCCTGATCCGTGCCGCCATCAACGGCGTGATCGCGAAGAGACGCGACCGTTTCGAGGGCATCCCGAGCTTCTTCGATCGGATCACCTTCGCCGCCGGCGTGGCGCCGGCGCGGATGCTGGCGCCGGCCGCGGCGGCTGTGATCCTCTACGCCGGGTTCGACAGCCTGGGCATGTTCTTCTCGCCCTGGGAGCGCACGGCAGACACGGCTCTTCAGGGCGTGCTGATCTACGTTGCGGGCTCCGTTCTCGCCAGCGTCGCGCTTGCTCCGCGCGAGCCGAAATGGCGGCTCATCCCCGTCGACGACGGGACGGCCGCGTACATCCTGCACTTCGTGAAGGCCATTCTCGCGGTCTACATCCTGGACACCGTGCTCGTGGAATTCGGCCGCGCGATCTATACGCCACTGGTCATAACCGTCGCGCAGAGCTTCATCACCAATATCGCGACTGCCGGCCTGCTGGGGCTGCTCCTGGTCAGGCCCTTCGTCCCGCAGACCGGCCCGTTGCGCGCCGTGAATCACCTCGACAGGCTGGACGGCAGCCCGCCGAAACGGCTCGCGCCGCTGTCGGTGAAAGTGCCCCTGCTGGTGCTCGCCATCGTCATCGTCGCGAGTTCCGCCGTCGGTTACGTGGCGCTCGGTCGCTACATCGCACAGCAGATCGTCCTGACCGGAACCGTGCTGGCCGCGGGCGGCCTGTTCTATCTTGGTGTCCGCGCCGTGACGCGCCGGAGAGACGGCGCGACCAGCCCCGCCGGCGCACTCCTCGAAAGCCGTTTCGGTATCGACCGCACGCGCCAGGGCCAGATCGTCAAGCTCGGCGAGGTTGCCGCGATGCTGGCCCTCGTCCTCGTCGCGCTGCCGCTGCTCATGCTGCAATGGGGTTTTGCCGGAGCCGACATTCGCGACTGGGCCAAGTCCTTGTTCTTCGGATTCGAGGTCGGCCAGTTCCGCATATCGCTGATGCGCATCCTGCTCGGCATCGTCTTGTTCATCGCGCTTCTGTTCCTCACGCGCATGATCCAGCATTGGTTGCGCGAGCGCGTTCTGGCGCAAGGCCGCATGGAGGCGGGCGTCGCGAACTCCATCGACATGGCAGTGGGCTATACCGGCATCGGTGTAGCCGCGCTCATGTCCGCCTCCTATGCGGGCTTCGATGTCACGAACCTTGCCATCGTGGCCGGCGCTTTGTCGGTCGGCATCGGCTTCGGCCTGCAGTCGATCGTGAACAATTTCGTCTCCGGGCTGATCCTGCTGGTCGAGCGTCCGATCAAGGTCGGCGATTGGATCGTGGTCGGCGATCAGCAGGGCAACGTGCGGCGCATCTCCGTGCGCTCGACCGAGATCGAGACCTTCGATCGGGCGAGCCTCATCGTGCCCAACTCCGAGCTGGTCTCGGGCCGGGTTCTCAACTGGACCCACCGCAACATGCTGGGCCGCCTGGTGCTGAAGATCACGACGGACATCAAGTCCAGTCCAAAGGCGGTGATCGCCATCCTCGAAAAGGCTGCCCGCGACCAGCCGCTGGTTCAGGCAACGCCGGCGCCGATGGCGGTGCTGGAAGCATTCGGACCCGGCAACATCGATTTCTCACTGAGTGTCACGCTCTCCAATGTCAATGCCGGCGGCCGGGTGAAGTCCGACCTCCACGTCGCCATTCTCGAAGCGTTCCGCGAGGCCGGAATCTATGCAACGCTGCACTAGACCCGGGCCAGTCACGCTTCCACGCGCACCTCGCGCCGCTCGCGGCTCGAGGCCATGGCCGCCTCGATGCAGGCGATCACGTGCCGGCCGTAGGCGCCGGTGACCGCAACGGGCGCGGTGCCGGCGATGGCGGCAGCCATGGCCTGCCACTCCCGCTCGACCCCTCGCAGCATCCACTCGGGCTCGATCGAGCCCGGCACGCCGCTCCAGCAGCCATCGCGGCCGATCGCCACGCCGCGGGCGAAATCGATCCGCAGCGTACCCCGCTCGCAGACCAGGTCCATGCCGTAGGTCGTGCCACCGTCGCGATAGCCGACGCTCGCCACCTGCCCGAAGCGTCCGTCGGCAAAGCGCAGCAGCAGCATCGAGCTGTCGTCGGCCGCCTGGGCGTGGAACAGCGTTGCGGTGGCCGCTGAAACCGCCTCGACCTGGCCGCCCATCAGCCAGATCAGCAGATCGAGCGCATGAATGCCGGCCGTCATCAGCATGCCGCCGCCGGAAGCGGCGTCGAGATGCCAGCCGCGGCGATTGGGCTCCATCCAGAGCTTGAGCAGAGCGCTCGAGCCCAACACCGGGCGGCCGAGCTCCCCGCTGGCGATGATGCGCCGCGCCACCAGGCCCGGCAGGGAAAAGTGCAGGAGATGGCCGATCATCAGCGTCACGCCGGAGCGCTCAGCGGCGGCGATGATGCGCGAGCACTCCGCCACGGTGCGCGCCATGGGCTTTTCCAGCAGCACGTGCTTGCCGGCCTCGGCAGCCGCAACAGCCATCTCGCAGTGGAGCTGATGCGGAGCCGCGACAGCAACAGCATCCACCGCAGAATCGGCCAGAAACGCCTGCCAATCACCGTAGGGTTTGCCCCCGTGCTCGGCCGCGAAGGCATCGGCCAGCGCCTCTGTCTCCGCGCAGACAGCCACGAGTTGCACCTCGGGCAGCGCCGAAAGCGCACGCGCATGCACGGCCCCGAAGTATCCGGCGCCAAGAATCCCCACGCGCAGCATGCGAACGATCCCCTTCCGCTCTCTGTCATCCCGGAATTTCGCGTCAGACTGGGGCCCCTGGGTCCCGGTTCTCGGGCTGACGCCGTCGACCGGGATGACAAGGACCATGGCGCGAGCGGGAGCACATTGCCACCTGCCTAGTCCTTGGGAAACTCCAGGCCGAGCTCGCGGTAGCGCTCGGGGTCGTCGCCCCAGCCTTCGCGCACCTTGACGAACAGGAAGAGGTGAACGGGCTTCTCCAGGATCTGCGCCAGCTCGGCCCGCGCCTCCATGGACAGCTGCTTGATCGTGCGCCCGCCGTGGCCCAACACGATCGCCTTCTGGCTGTCGCGCTCTACGAAGATGGTCTGCTCGATGCGCACCGACTTCTTGCGCTCCTGCCAGGCGGTCGTCTCGACCGTGATCGCATACGGCAGCTCGTCGTGCAGCCGGGCGAACACCTTCTCGCGCGTGATCTCGGCGGCCAGCACACGCATCGGCGCATCCGAGACCTCGTCGGCGGGATAGTGCCAGGGTCCGGCTGGAACGGAGCGGCCGAGATGGGCGGCAAGATCGCCGACCCCGTCGCCGGTGAGCGCCGAGACCATAAAGGTCGCCTCGAATCGGGCCCGCCCGGCGCACTGCTGCGCCAACTCCAGCAGGCGCTCCTTGCGCACGCGGTCGACCTTGTTGAGGACCAGCACAAGGCGCGGCCCGACATCGGCGAGCCGTGTCAGGATCGCATCTGCCTCCTGGTCGAGGCCCTTGGCCGCGTCGATGAGCAGGACCGTGATGTCCGCGTCGCCGGAGTGCCCCCAGGCCGCGTGCACCATTGCGCGGTCGAGGCGGCGGCGCGGCGCGAAGATGCCGGGCGTATCGATGAAGACGAGCTGGCTTTGGCCGACGATGGCGATGCCGCGCACGGGACTGCGGGTCGTCTGCACCTTGTGGCTGACGATGGATACCTTGGCGCCCACCAGCTTGTTGACGAGGGTCGACTTTCCGGCGTTGGGCGCGCCGATGACGGCGATGAAGCCGCAGCGCGTCTCCGCGGTCGGGACGCCCTCACTCACGGGACTGCCTCCACACACCCTCACGCGCCAGGAGCGCGGTGGCCGCCGCCTGCTCGGCGGCACGCTTGCTCGCCCCCTCCCCGCGCGCCGGCTTCGTGCCCTTGATGCGCACCTCTGAGGTGAAGCGGGGGGCATGGTCGGGCCCCTGGCGGTCGACCTCCACGTACTCCGGCAACGACAACCCTTTGCCCTGCGCCCACTCCTGCAGCGCCGACTTGGCGTCCGCCGCCTCGGCCGGTGTGCCCTTGAGCTTCACGCTCCAATGTTCGCGCACCAGGTCTCGAGCGGTCTCGTAGCCCGCCTCCAGGAATACGGCGCCGAGCAGCGCCTCGCAGGCATCCGCCAGGATCGTATCCTTGTCGCGCCCGCCGCTGCCGGCCTCCGAGTCGCTGAGCACCAGAGACGGCCCGAGGTCCAGCGCCCGGGCGACCTCGGCACAGGTGCCGCCGCGGACGAGACGGTTGTAGAGACGCGCGAGTTCGCCTTCGCTGGCCGCCGGATAGACCGCGCTCAAGAGCTCCGCGACCGCCAAGCCGAGCACGCGGTCGCCGAGGAACTCGAGACGCTCGTTGTCGCGGCGCTTGGCCGAAGCCTGACGCACGCTGGCGTGAGTGAGGGCCTTCTTGAGCAGTGCGCGATCCTTGAAGGCATAGCCGAGCCTGGCCTCGAGGTCCTTGAGCTTGCGGACCGCAGCCAAGGCCGCGCCTAGCGCACGAGGCCGAAGATCCGGCTCCAGCGGATGTCCGTGGGCCAGGTCCACGGACTGGTCAGCCGAAAGGCGTTCGGATCGTCGACGGCGGCGGAGAAGAAGATGATCTCGGCGCGCCCCACCAGATTGTCGTAAGGCACATAGCCTACGCCGTAACGCGGCGACTGAGCACGGCTGTCGGTCGAGTTGTCGCGGTTGTCCCCCATCATGAAATAGTGGCCGGGCGGCACCTTGTAGACCTCGGTATTGTCGAACTCGCTGTTGGGGACGGCATCAAGCACGAAATACTTCACGCCGTTCGGCAGCGTCTCCTCGAAGCGGGGAATGGGCCTCGGTTCGTCGGGGGTGACGAAGTCGTCCTTGCGCACCTTGGGAACAGCGGTGCCGTTGATATAGAGAATGCCGCCCCGCACGGCGATTTCGTCGCCCGGCAGGCCGATCACGCGCTTGATGTAGTCGGTCGAGTTGTCGCGCGGCAGCTTGAAGACGACCACGTCGCCTCGCTTGGGCTCGGCGCCGAAGATGCGCCCCTTGAATGGAACGATGCCCCAGGGGAAGGAGTAGCGGCTGTAGCCGTAGGACAACTTGGAGACGAACAGGTAGTCGCCGACGAGCAGCGTCGACTTCATCGAGCCCGAGGGAATGTTGAAGGGCTGATAAAAGAAGATGCGGACGATCATCGCCAGAATGAGGGCGTGCACGACGATTTTCACCGTCTCGCGCCAACCGCCCTCTGCCGACTTGTTGGCGCCCGCCTGCAAGCTGCCGCTCTCGTGTTTTCGCTGCATCATGATCCCGGAAGCCTATAGCCCCCGTCCACCGCGCCCCCGTATAGCGGGTTAGGGGCAAGGCCGCAATTGACGGGGGGACGCAGCAGCCGCGCTGGAAACGCTCAACTTGCCTTCGGGCTCTTCGCCGCGGGCACAGCGGAGATCACAACGATCGCCTGCGCCAGCGGGAAATCGTCCGTCAGGGATACGTCCACGCGGGCTTCCAGGCCCTCCGGCGTGATACGCCTCAGCTGCTCGGCGGCACCGCCCGTGAGCACGATCGTCGGGCGCCCCGACCGCAGATTGACCACACCCATGTCGCGCCAGAATACCCCTTTCCTGAGGCCGGTGCCCAGGGCCTTTGCACAGGCCTCCTTGGCTGCGAACCGCTTGGCATACGAGGCGGCGCGCCCCACGCGCGCCTCCGATTTTCTACGCTCCGTGTCGGTGAAGACACGGTTCAGGAACCGCTCCCCATAGCGCTCCAGCGTCTGCTCGATGCGGCGGATGTCGATGATGTCGTTGCCGAGGCCGAGGATCATGGCACAGCCTTTGCCCGCCCGGCCGGCCGCGAGCTCGCACGGGCATCGTCCATCAGGGCACGCATGCGCGTGATCGCCGGGCCGAGCCCGCCGAAGATGGCCTCGCCCACCAGGAAGTGGCCGATGTTGAGCTCGACGATCTCGGGAACGCGGGCGACGGCGCCGACGGTGTTGAAGGTGAGGCCGTGCCCGGCATGCACCTCGAGCCCAGCCGCGGCCGCCGCCCGCGCGGCGCCCTCGATGCGGTCGCGCTCGCGCGCAAGGCCCGCGGCATCGTCCTCGAGCGCGCGCTCGCAATAGGAGCCCGTGTGCAGCTCGACCACCTGCGCCCCGAGCCGGGCCGCCGATTCGATCGCCCTGGCATCCGGCTCGATGAAGAGCGAGACGCGGATGCCCGCCGCCTTGAGCTCATCGACATAGCGCCGCAGCTCGTTCTCGCCGCGCACGACGTCGAGGCCGCCCTCGGTCGTGCGCTCCTCGCGCTTCTCAGGCACGAGGCAGCAGGCATGCGGCACGTGGCGCAGCGCGATGGCGAGCATCTCATCGGTCGCCGCCATCTCCAAATTGAGCGGGCGAGTCAGCTCACGCTTGAGCCTGGCGATGTCGTCGTCGGAGATATGGCGCCGGTCCTCGCGCAGGTGCGCGGTAATGCCATCGGCCCCCGCCGCGATGGCGATGTGGGCGGCACGCAGGGGATCGGGATGGCGCCCGCCGCGAGCATTGCGGATGGTCGCAACGTGATCGATGTTGATGCCGAGGCGCAAGTGCGCCGGCCGAGGTGCTGCTCGTTTCGATGCCTTCATGGGTGCCGCCCGGGCTGGACCTGCTCGTGCCAGTTATAGGAAAGGCCGCCTAGTCTCGCCAGAGAGTAAGCCTAATGGCCGCAAATCGGTGCAATGCGCTCTCTCAAAGGGTGGATCGGTGCAATGCGCTTCGCTTTTGCACCCTACGATCAAGATAGCGCTGCTAGGTGGTGGGTGGGGCGCACAGGCCAAGCCGCATTGCGCCGGCTAGGAAAAGACCGGCGCGGCCTTCCCGTTTCGCCACGCCTGGCGCTAGGCTAAATTGGGCGTGTCCTCCCAGTTTCAAGCCCGAAGGCGAAGCATGGCGGGCGATCCTGATACCTCGTCTGCAGCCGATCCGATCGCGCTCGGCGCACAGCTCGTTTCGCTGTGGCCAAGGCTTGCGTCGACGATGGCGCAGACGAGTTGCCGCCACCTGCGGGAGGTTGCCGGCGTCGACTATTCGCTCATCGACTATCAGGGCATGCTCGCCGCTGCCGGCCAATTCACCCTGGCCTGGTGGATCGACTTGCCTCGGTCGCTCGCGGCACAGGCCCAGCTTGGCGCGCGCATCTCATCCCTTTTCGAGCGCCACTGCGGCGGCCCGCAGCAGAGCGAAACAGCTCGGCCGGGTGCCGACAAGCGCTTCCTTGACAAGGCCTGGCACGAGGACCCGGCGCTTGCCCTCGCCAGGGATCTCTATCTCTCTTATGCGGAGTGGCTGCTGGCGCAGGTCCACGATTGCCGCGCCCTCGGCGATCACGACAAGCAGAAGCTCGCCTTCTACACGCGCCAGCTCCTGTGCGCCCTCGCGCCCACCAACGTGCCCTTCATCAACCCGCAGGTCCGCACGACCGCGCTGAAGACGCGCGGCGAAAGTCTCGTCAACGGGCTGAAGAACCTGCTGCATGACCTCGAGGGAGGAAACGGACTATTCCCCATCACACAGAACGACCCCCTGGCCTTCGCGGTCGGCCGCAACCTCGCCACGACACCCGGCAAGGTCGTCTACCGCAATGACCTCATGGAACTGATCCAGTACGCGCCACGCACCGACACGGTCTTCCGCACGCCGTTGCTGTTCGTCCCGCCC
>Ga0111539_10008000_pt1 | contig 13487 bp, 6 predicted proteins | sample RhiMethybrSRZTD1_FD_79667 | JGI IMG/M metagenome (GOLD analysis project Ga0111539, IMG submission 79667) | Populus rhizosphere microbial communities from Tennessee, USA - Rhizosphere MetaG P. TD hybrid SRZTD1 (version 2) (version 2) | ecosystem: Host-associated > Plants > Roots > Rhizosphere >...
CAGGTGTCCAGCGGGCTCGGGATTGCCTCATCCCGCCATCAAGTTGAGGTGTATCGGGTCGATGACAGGTGTCCAATGTCTTTGTGTCGTTCCGCACTCTTGGCCTGCGTCCTGCTCGCAGTCGCCCCTGCCGCCGCTTCGGCGGCCGACGTCTCGATCACCGGCGCCACGCTCGCCTTCGCCGCCGCCGACGGCGAGACCAACGTCGTCAGCGTCTCGCTCGCCGCGGGCACCTACACGATCGCCGACGCCGGCGCACCCGTGACCGCGGGCAGCGGTTGCCTTGGGGGTGGCGGCGCTCCGGTGACCTGCCCGAGCGCCGGCATCACTGCCTTGACGATCGACGGCCGCGACCTCGACGACGTCATCAACGTCGGCTCGGGCACCGTGGCGACCACGATCAGCGGCGGCGCGGGCGACGACACGCTCACCGGCGGCAGCCTCGCCGACACGCTCAACGGCGGCCCGGACGCCGACCGGGTCGACGGCGGCCCCGGCAACGACACGCTGAACGGCGACGCCGGCGACGACACGTTCCTGGGCGGGGTCGGCAACGACGCCTTCACCGGCGGGATCGGGACCGACACCGCCGACTACAGCGCGCGGGTCTCCCCCGTCATCGTCACGGTCGACGGCACGGCCAACGACGGCGGGACGGGCGAGCTCGACAACGTCAAGACCGACGTCGAGAACGTGATCGGCGGCGACGGCAACGACGCCCTGGTCGGCAGCACGGTCGCGAACGTGCTGACCGGCGGCCCGGGCCTGGACTCGCTCGACGGCGACACGGGCAACGATCTTCTGGACGGCGGCGTCGGCGCCGACGTCTTCACCGGCGGCACGGGTACCGACACCGTCACCTATGCGAGCCGTTCGGCGTCCGTCACGGTGACGCTGGATGGGCTGCCGGGCGACGGCGTGCTGGGTGAGAACGACGAGCTGCGCACCGACGTCGAGGCCGTGGTCGGCGGCACGGGCGACGACCTGCTGACCGGCAGCGCGCTCGCGGACACGCTCTCCGGCGGGGCCGGCGACGACGAGCTGCACGGCGAGGGAGCGGCCGACACGCTGAACGGCGACGACGGCGACGACACGCTCGAGGGCGGTGCCGCCGGCGACGTCCACAACGGCGGCACGGGCTTCGACACCGCCGACTACAGCGCCCGCACCGAGCCGGTCACCGCCGATCTCGACGGCGCTGCCGACGACGGCGAGACGGCCGAGGCCGACAACGTGCGCCCGGACGTCGAGCGTCTGCTCGGCGGCGACGACGACGACACGCTGACCGGCAACAACGCGGCGAACGTGCTCGACGGCGACGTCGGCAACGATGTGCTGGACGGGGGTCGCGGCGCCGACGAGCTGCTCGGCGGTCTGGGGGTCGACACGGTGACGTACGCGTCGCGCACGCTCGCCGTGGTGGTCGATCTCGACGGGCAGGCCGACGACGGCGAGCCGGGCGAGGCCGACCGGATCGACGTGGATGTCGAGAACCTCACCGGCGGCGGGGCGAACGATCGCGTGACCGGCAGCCCGGGCAGCAACCTGCTCAACGGCGGCGCCGGCAACGACATCATCGACGGTGGTCTTGGCGCTGACCTGGTCATCGGCGGCTCGGGAACGGACACGGCGGACTACTCGTTGCGCGCGACGACCGTGGTGGTCGACCCGGACGGCGCGGCCGACGACGGGGAGGCCGGAGAGATCGACACCGTCGAGACCGACGTCGAGAACGTGTGGGGCGGCACTGCCGACGACGTGCTGACGGGCAGCCTGGGCAGCAACGTGCTGGTCGGCGGATCGGGCAACGACCTCCTCGACGGCCTGCAGGGCGACGACGACCTCGACGGCGGGGCCGGCGACGACGACCTGACGGGCGGCTCGGGGATCGACCAGCTGCGCGGCGGTGTGGGCGCTGACCGGATCGGCGCGCGCGACGGTGCGGCCGACACGGTCAAGTGCGGCGGCGGGACCGACACGGCGACGCTCGACGCGATCGACGATCCCGGCACCGAGTGCGAGACCGCCTCGCTGCCTCCGACGGGCACGACCGGCCCGGCGGGCCCTGCGGGGCCGGCTGGTCCTGCGGGTCCGACGGGCAAGACCGGTCCGGGGGGTCCGGCGGGTCCGGCCGGTCCGGCGGGTCGCGACGCGGTCGTCACCTGCAAGCCCGGCAAGGCCAAGGGCAAGTCGGTGAAGGTGACGTGCACGGTCAAGCTCGCCACCGCCTCGTCGACGCGGGTGCGCGCGGTGTTCAAGCGCGCGGGCCGGGTCGTCGCCGTCGCGCGCGGGGCGCGCCACGGGGGCGCGGTCCGGCTCCGGCTCGGCCACGGCAAGCTCGCCCGCGGGCGCTACGACGTCGTGCTGACCTTCAAGGCCGACGGCCACCGCACGACGGTCAAGCAGCGCGTCCGCATCGCCTGAGCCCGCGGCCTCGACGGGCTCGATCAACTGCGCCGGGTAGGGCGGCGTGGCGCCGCCCGCCGCGCGGCTCCCCACGCATCGCTTCGCGCGCGCATAGCCTGCGCTCATCGTGCGCCGCGCTCTCGCCGCCCTCGCAGTCGCGCTCGTCGCGCCCGCGACCGCGGCGGCGGCCGACCGGTACGCGGTCTCGCGGCCGATCGCGTCGGTGCGCAGCGCGCCCGGGTCGTTCGCGATCGGCAACGTCTTCGCGGGCGCGCGCGTGGATGTCGTCGCGGCGCGTGGGCGGTGGGTGTACGCCGGCTGGACGCCCGGCCGGTGCGGATGGTTGATGGCGCGCGGGCTCGAGCCGACCGGCGAGCGCACCGCGACCGTCTGCCCGCCGCCTGGCTCGCTGACCCCGCGAGCGCTGTTTGCGCCGCGCAGCTACCAGCTCGGTTGCGGCGAGGGGTGCGTGTATCCCGCGCGCGTGATGCGCTGCGCGGACCGGACCGCCTACGCCAACTACGACGGCGCCTTCCACGACCCGGTCGGCCGCGAGCGCGCGCTGCGCGGCACCCGCGGGCGGACCGTGCCGCGCTACGCGGGCGTGCGGTCGGGCTACCCGGGCTTCGGCGTGCGGTACGTGACGCGCGACGGCGTCGCGGCGCTGATCAAGGACTCGCGCGCGCCGGGACCGGTGTGGCGGTTCGTGCGCGCCGAGTGCATCGAGCGGCTGTCCCTGGTCGTCCGTGGATTCCCGCGCCCGCGCGCGGCAGTCCGCGCGCTCGGCAGCCAGTGGACCGGCTCGCGCTGCCTGATGGGCTGGGCGCGCCCGGCCGTCACGGTCGCGTTCCGCGGCTGTCGCCGGTTCGCCTGGGCGGTGTTCGAGCGGCAGCGGATCCCGGGGAGCGCGCTGGTGCACACGTGGGTCACGCCTCGCGGCCTCGCCCTCGACGCGCGAGTCGCGCGTCTCCGTTCTCTCTACCCGCGCGCGAGGCGGTTTCGTGGCACCTACCGGCTTGATGCGGGCCTGCGGGCGGTTGTTCGAGGCGGTCGCGTGAGCGCGTTCCGCGTCACGCCGGCTGGGTAGGGCGGCGGGGTGCATTTCGCCCCACTCGTTCGCCCGCGCGCCGTCCGTGGGGCTTTATGCACCTATAGCGTGCGTTTCTCCCCACGCTTGCTCGCCGAGGCGGTCAATGGGGCGAAATGCACACTCCGGTTCAGACGCTCATCCCGCCGTCCACCGGCACAGCCGCGCCGGTGACGAACGAGGACTCGTCGCTCGCCAGGAACAGTGCTGCCCGCGCCACCTCTTCCGCCCGCGCGTGCCGCCCCAGCGGGATCATCTCCTCGAACGCCGCGCCCGCCGCCGCCTCGTCGAGCCCGGTAGCGGTCACCTCGATCCGGTGCTGGAAGGCATTGTCGACCGGGCCGGGGTGCACGGTGTTCACCCGGATCCCGCGCGGCGCCATCTCCTTCGCGGCCGTCCGCATGAGCCCGACGAGCGCATGCTTGGAGGTCGCGTAGGCGCAGATGCCCGGGTCGGACGTGAGGCCGACCACGCTCGAGTTCAAGATCAGGCTGCCGCCGTCGCGCATCACCGCGAGCGCGTGGCGGGCGAGCAGGAACGCGCCGCGGACGTTCACCGCCATGACCAGGTCGAACACGTCCTCGGGGTACTCGGCGACCGGCGCGATCGCTCCGAAGACGCCGGCGTTCGCGAACGCGACGTCGAGACCCCCGAACCGCTCGACCGCGAGCGCAACGGCGGCGCGGACCTGCACAGAGTCGGTGACGTCCGCCACGCAGGCGGCCGCCGCGTCGCCGAGCTCGCCGGCCACTCGATCGAGCGCCTCGCTCTCGACATCGGTCACGACCACCCGGGCGCCCTCGGCGACGAACAGCCGCGCCGTCGCGGCGCCGATGCTGCCCGCCCCACCCGAGATCACCGCGACCTTGTCCCGTAGACGCTCCACGCCGGGCCTCCAATTGTTTGACCTTTTAGAGGCGAGCCTAACGGGAAGGCCGCGCGCGCGTCAGCGAAGCCGCGATGTCGAGCATCTCGCGGTTCGTCAGATCGAGGCTGAGCGTGTTGGACACCCAGTACGCCGCCTTGGGCGTCTGCCAGGCGACCATCCGCAGCTTCCCGCCGTCGGTGTAGAGCGAGAACGTGCGGCCGCCGATCCGCTTGGTCTGGTGGGCCGCGGCGAGGATCGGCGGATCGCGCCAGGTCGTGCCCTGCACGCCGTAGAACTGGCCCTTGGACTCATCCTCCACGACGGTCAGCCGGTAGGCGGCGTGCTCGTTCCCGTCATCGTCCTTGATGACGTAGCGGCGCGGGTTCGGCGCGATGTCGGTGCTCGCCGGGTAGTTGCCCTTCGCCGTGATCTTGGCGGGCACGTAGACGCGCATCCTCGTCGCCGGACGTGACGGCATCGCGGCGACCATGTCGCGCCCCGTCTGGAGCTGGTCCTTCAAGCTGCTGCTCGAGCTGGTCCGCGCACGCCGCTCCCGCTTGGTCACCGGCTTCGCGCGGATCTTCTTCACCGGACCGGGGTGCAGGAACTCCTCGACGACGCCGTGGATCTGCTGCGGCGTCGCGCTCACGTACGAGCCCAAGCCCGTGGTCACGATCTGCTGACCGGCCTGGGTGACCGCGCCGTCGAGCTCGAACGTCGCCGGGAAGCGGATCTGCCGCACCGGCTTGCCGCTCGAGCCGACGAGGATCTTCGCCAGCCGCAGGATGCCCTTGGCGGTCTGCAGGTCGCCGTCGGTCTCCGTCGCGCGCGCGAAGATCCGGGCGAGCGGCCGCAGGTGGTTGAAGACGCCGGCGGACCGCAGCTGGTCCTTGGCCGCGCGCAGGAAGCCCTGCTGGCGGGCGGCGCGCACGATGTCGTTGTCGAGATGGCGGAAGCGGACGAACTCGAGCGCCTTGGTCCCGCACAGCTTCTGGTAGCCCGCGCGGACGTCGATCTCCGACCAGTGCTCGGATACCGGCAGGCCCGCGTTCGTGTGGTAGTAGCGGCGGTCGACGTCGACGTACACGCAGCCGATCTCGTTCACCGCCTCGACGAAGCCGCCGAACGTCGTCGCGACCGCGTGGTTGATGTGGAAGCGCTCGGAGTCGGTGCTCAGGAGATCCTTGATCGTGCGCGCCGTGAGGTCGAGCCCGCCGAGGCTGTACGACTCGTTGATCTTCGCGCGGCCGCGGCCGGGGATCTCGACCGCGAGATCGCGCGGGATCGAGAGCAGCGTGATCGCGCTTGCCTTCGGGTTGATGCGCAGGAGCATGATCGTGTCCGACCGGGCGTCGGCCTTGCCGTCGGCGTAACGGTGGTCGGAGCCCACGAGCAGGATCGTCTGCGGCTTGCCGGACTGCGTCGGGGCGATCGTGCCGGACGAGAACGTGGCCTGGTGCCCGTGCTTCTGGAGGTCGTTCTCGAGGTCCTTGAGCTGGAGCAAACCGGCGGTCGCGACGGCGCCGCCGGTGAGGACCGTGATGAGCAGCCCCGTGAGCAGCATCCGCAGGGGCAGCACCCAGGGACGATGACGACGGGGCTCTGGATCCACCGCCCCAAGGCTAGTCGGTGACATTCCGCACAGACGGACCTGCGACCGCTCCGAGCGCGGAAATCAGTCGCCGGAGCACAAAGAATGTGCAGATTTGGAGCAGAATTGTTGCGATCGGCGTGTCCCGTGTAACCGGTTCCTCGGCAGTCTGGTCGCATGGACATCACCCCCAGGCACCGGGACGCCGAGGCGCGTTTTCGGCGGCTGGTCGACGACGCGGGGCTCGACCCGCCGGATGCCGTGACCTACGAGCGCGATTCCGTGACGTTCCTGTGGACCGGGCCGCGCGTGGCCGTCGTCGTCGACCTCGACGACGCCGAGGCGCCGATCGTCAACTGCCACCCGGCCGCATGACGCGCGGGGGTTCGCGACTACACGGGATCGTGCTGGCCCTGCCGAGCGGCTCGCTATGTTCAAGGCGTGCCGGGCTCCACAGTCGGCTTCCGCCGGGCCGCCCTGCACCTGGGCGCCCTTTGGGCACTCGCGTTCGTGCAGCCCATGTTCGGGCTGCTCGGAGACCGTGCGGGCGCGGAGTTCTTCATCGCGCGCGGGAACACGACGTTCGACATCCTGGTCTTCGCGTTCGGCTACGCGTTCGTCCCGCCGCTGCTGGGCGCCACTGTGGTGTGGGCCGTCGGGCGGATCCGCCCGCAGCTGTCGTGGGGCATCCACCTCGCGCTGGTCGCGCTGCTGGTCGCCGCGCTCGTGCTGCCGCCGCTCGGCGATGCGCTCGGCGGGTCGGCGCTGTCGATCGTCGCCGCGCTCGCGGTCGGGGCCGGCGGGGCGTTCCTGTACGCGCGCACGGCGGGCGTCCGGACCTTCCTCACGGTCCTCGCCGTCGCTCCGCTGGTCTTCCTGGTCCTGTTCCTGGTCTTCTCGCCGATCGCCGACGTCCTGACGACCGGCGAGGCGTCGGCGGCGTCGTCGGTCGACGGGCCGGCGCGGTCGTCGACGCCGGTCGTGCACATCGTGCTCGACGAGCTGCCGACATCGACGCTGGTCGGCGCCGACGGCAAAATCGACGCGCAGCTGTTTCCCAACATCGCGAAGCTCGCGGCCGGTGCCACCTGGTACCCGCACGCCACGACCGTGGCCGACTCGACGCCCGAGGCCGTCCCGGCGCAGGCCACGGGCGTGCGGCCGAACGTCGGCGACCTGCCGACCACGGCCAGCCACCCACACAGCATCTTCACGCTGTTCGCACGCAGCCACGAGTTCGCGGTCGCCGAGCCGATCACCGACGTCTGCCCGGCCGAGCTGTGCGCGGAGGACCGCGCGCCGGTCCGCGCGCGGCTCTCCGCCCTCGCCAAGGACCTGAAGATCGTCGCCGGGCATCTGCTGCTGCCGGACGACGTGGCCGAGCACCTGCCCGCGATCGACCGCGGCTGGCTCGGCTTCGGCAGCGGGTCCGGCGAGATCGGCGGGATGACCGCCCGTGGGTCGCGGGACAAGCTGATCGGGCGCGTGATCGAGCGCATCGACGCGGACGACGCGCGGACCGAGTTCGCCCATGTCGAGGACATCCTCGAGCACCCGCGGACCTCCCGCCCGCCGATGGTCTTCATGCACTCGACGCTCCCGCACGGCCCGCCGCGCTTCCTGCCCGACGGCCACGGCTACATCGTCAACCGCGGCAACTACCCAGGGATGAAGGACAACACGTGGGTCGGCCCGCAGTGGCTCGTCGACAACGGCTTCGAGCGTCACGTGCTGCAGACGATGTACACCGACAAGCTGGTGGGCGTGCTGCTCGACACGCTGCGCGAGAGGGGGATCTACGACAAGGCCGCGATCGTCCTGACCGCCGACCACGGCATCTCGTTCACGACCGGTCAGCCGCGCCGCCGCATCAGCGCCGAGAACATCAACGAGATCTCGCTCGTCCCGTTCATCGTCAAGCTGCCCGGGCAGAAGAAGGCTGCGATCGACAACCGCCCGGTCTTCACGGTCGACGCGCTCCCGACGCTTGCCAAGGCCGCCGGCGTGGAGGTGCCGTGGAAGACCGACGGCATGCCGGTCGACGAGCGCCCGAAGACCGAGGACGCGGACGTCCATCTCTACGACAACGGCAAGCAGGGCGACACGTACGCTCTCGCGACCGTCCTCGCGCAGTACGGCAAGCGCCAGGCCTACGAGACCCGCATCCTGCGCCACGGCCCGTACGGCATCGGCCCGCGCCCGGATCTCATCGGCAAGGAGGTCGACGACGCGGCGCCGCCGCCCGACAGCCCGGCCGCCACGGTCGACGGGGCCGGCAACTACTCCGACGTCAAGCTCGACGCGGCTGCTCTCCCGGCACTGGTCAGCGGAGACATCTCGGGCCTGCCCAAGGACGCGCCGCTCGCGATCGCGGTCAACGGCCGCGTCGAAGCCACGACCCGCGTGTTCGACGACGGGACCGGGCTCCAGTACGTCGCGTTCGTCCCCACGCCCTCGCTGCGCGCGGGTGCGAACACGATCACCGTCCAGCAGATCGACGGCGACACGCTCGTCCCCATCGGCGGGACGGGCGACTGACCGCCCGGTCAGCGCTTCGAGCGGACGACCACCACGCGCACCTTGCCGCCCGCCGCGGCGGGGAGCTTGAGCGTCGCCGACCGGCGCAGCGTGACCTTCTTGCTGCACGGCGGCGGCGTGGCGCCCGCACCGAGGGTCGCCGGGCAGGCCCACGCGACGAGCTTGCCCTTGACCTTGGTCGCGCGCCGCAGCTTGATCTTCATGCGCTTGGCGGCAGCGCTGCGCGCGGCGGGGGCGGCGAGCTTCGCCAGCGCGAGCGTGCTGCCGCGGGCGTTGCGGAGCGCCGTGACGCCGCTCGTCAACACCGCCGCGGCGGCCTGCGCCGACACGACCGGGCCGACGTAGCGGGCCGACCACACGGTCGTCTCGCCACCCGCGTTGGCCGCCGTCTCGCGGACGCGCAGGATCGCGCCGAGATCGCCGTCGGCGATCGTGTACGACGCGTTGAGGGTCCGCGGGACGCAGACGTTGGTGCAGCGCATGAGCTCCGTGACGGCGGACGTGACGACCGGGCCGCTCCAGGTGCCGGGCGTCATGCTCACCAGCCCGCCGACGCTCGCCGAGCCCGAGATCAGCGGCAGCGTCTTCCAGCGCGGGCCCGCCATCGTCGCGACCGCGGTCGGCACGGAGCGGGACGACGCCGATCCGTCGACATTGGCGGCGGTGCTCACGGCGACGAACGAGCGGCCGACATCCGCCGCGACGAGCGTGTACTGGGTGCCGGTCGCGCCCGCGATCGGCGCGCATGCGCCCGCGTCGCAGCGCAGCCAGGCGAGGCTGTAGACCGTGTCCGGCGTGCTGTCCCAGGTGACGCCGCCGACGGTGAGCGTCGCGCCCTGCTGGATCGCCCCGGTCGAGCTCGAGATGACCGGCACGTGCGTGTTCACCGGCGGCGCGGCGGCCACGGGACCGCTTGCGGCCGCGGTCGCGGAGCCCGAGCCGACGGCATTGAGGGCGGTGACGACGACGGTCACCGCGAAGCCCTCGTCGGCCTTCGTGAGGACGTAGCGGGCGTCGGTCGCGCCGCCGATCGCCGCGCAGCCGTCGGCGTCGCAGCGCTGCCACTGGTAGCGGAAGCGGTCGGGATCGTTGCTCCAGCTGCCGGTGCTCGCGGTGAGCGCCCGGCCACGGACCGCGCTGCCGATCACCGTCGGGGCGCTGAGCGAGCGCGGGACCGGGCGGGCGCCGATCGTGAGCGGGGTGCTCCGCGCGCTGCTGCTCTGGCCGGGCACCGTCGCGACGACGACGAGCACGATCGTGCGGCCCGCGTCCTGCGCGTCGAGCGTGTAGCGCGTGCCGTCGCCCACGGCGCCGCAGTTGGACGTGCCGTCCGCGTCGCAGCGCCGCCACTCGTACCGCAGCGCGGGCGAGGGGAACGTCCAGCGGCCCGCGTCGCCGGTCAGCGTCTCGCCGACGTACGCGCTGCCGGCGACGGTGGGCCGCGCGCTGTTGACCAGCGGCAGCTGCGCGATCACCGCGGTCAGCGCGCCGGCCGCCGTCGTCTCTCCGCCGGTCGCGGTCGCGGTGACGCGGACGCCGAGCCGGCGGCCGACGTCGGCAGCCGCGAGCACATACGTGCCGCCGGTGCCTGCCTCCTCGCAGCTCCCGCTGATGCTCGTCGCGTCACCGGCGCAGCGCAGCCACGTGTACGAGAACGACGCGCCCGGCGTGTCCCAGGCCCCGGGGACGGCTGTGAGCGTGGAGGTCTCCTTCGGCGTGCCCAGCGGCGCCAGCGGCGTCGCGGTGTTCACGGGCGGCGCGGCGACACGTGCGGTCGCGGCCGAGGTCGCGCTCACGCTGCCGTCGACGTTGGTCGCGGTGACCTTGACGCGCACGGTCCGGCCGACGTCGGCGGCCTGGAGCGCGTACGTGGTGCCCGTCGCGCCGGCGATGTCCGCGCCGTCGCGCTGCCAGACGTAGGCGTAGTCGGCGCCCGCGGGCGTCCAGTCGCCCGCCGCGGCCGTCAGCGTCGCGCCGAGCTTGGCCGCCCCGCTCACGGTCGGCAGCGCGGCGTTGCGCGGCGGCGCAGCGGCCACGGCGGCGGTCGCGGCGCTGTAGGCGCTGGCCGTGGCGTCCGGGTTCGTGGCGGTGACGCGCAGGCGGATCTCCGCGCCGATGTCGGCCGAGCCGAGCGTGTAGCTGGTGTCCGTCGCGCCCGCGATGTCGGCGAACTGCCCACCCGGGGCGCGCCGCTGCCACTGGTAGGCGTACTCGTTGCCGATGCCGGTCCAGTCGCCGCCCGCGGAGGTCAGCGCCGCCGTGCGTCGCGCCGTGCCGGAGATCACCGGCGCGACCGCGTTGACCGGCGGCGCCGCCCGCACGACGCTGGACGCGCTGCTGATCGCCGTGACGCTCGCGTCGGCGTTCGTGGCGGTGACGCGGACGCGCAGGCGGGTGCCGACATCGGCGACACCGAGCGCGTATGCCGACTCGGTCGCGCCCGCGACGTCGCTGAACCCGGAACCGGCATCGCGCTGCCACTGGTACGCGTGGGCGAGCGCCGGCCCGCTCCACGTACCCTGCGAAGCGGCCAGCGTCGTGCCACGCAGTGCCGTGCCGGTGATCGCCGGCACGCCCGTGTTGACAGGCGGCGCGGCCTTCACGGTCGCGGTGGCGGCGGACGCCCGGCTGTTCGCGCCGTCGGCATTGGTGGCCGTGACGAGCACCCGCACGGTGGCGCCGACGTCGGCGGCGGTGAGCTCGTACTCCGTGCCCGTCGCGCCCGCGATGCTCACCCACGCCGGCCCGTCGGAGCGCTGCCACTGGTAGCCGATCGTGTTGCCGCTGCCGCTCCACGTGCCGGGCGTCGAGGTCAGCACGGCGGTCCGCTGCGCCGTGCCCGAGATCGCCGGCGCGCTCGTGCTCATGGGTCCGTCGCTCGCGACCGGGACCGTCGCGGTGCTGGCCTGGCTCGCGCCGGCCTCGGCGTTGGTCGTCGTCACGAGCACGCGCACGGTCGCGCCGACGTCGGCGACCGTGAGCGCGTACGTCGCGCCCGTGGCGCCGTCGATCGCCTGCCAGCTCGCGCCCTGGTCGCGCGAGCGCTGCCACTGGAACGACGTGCTGTTGCCGATGCCGCTCCAGCTGCCGGCGGTCGCGGTCAGCGTCGCGCCGCGGCGGGCCATGCCGGAGATCGCGGGGCGGACGGTGTTGACCGGCGGCGCGCTCGGGATCATGGCCGTCGGCGTGCTCGCGGCGGCGACCGTCCCGTCCGGGTTGGTGGCGGTGACGAGCACGCGCACGGCCGCGCGGACGTCGGCGACCGCCACGACGTAGGTCGCGCCGGTCGCGTCGGCGATGTCGGCCCAGTTCGTGCCGTCGCTGGAGCGCTGCCAGCGGTACGCGTAGGCGTTGCCGATGCCGCTCCACGTACCGGCCGTCGCGGTCAGCGTCGACTCGCGCTCGGCCGTCCCGCTCAGCGCCGGCTTGACGGTGTTCACCGGCGCCGCGGCCGTGACCTTGGCCGTGGCGGTGCTGGCCGCCGCGGCGGTCCCGTCCGGGTTCGTGACGGTGACCAGCAGGCGCACGGAGCTGCCGACGTCGCCGACCGCGAGCGCGTACGTCGTGCCCGTCGCGCCCGCGATGTTGCTCCATGTCGTGCCGTCGGTCGAGGACTGCCACTGCAAGGCGCCGCTGTTGCCGATCCCGGTCCACGTCCCGGACGTGCCGGTGAGCGTGCGCCCGCGCTGGGCGGTGCCGCTGACGGCCGGCTTGACGGTGTTGACCGGCGGCGCGCTGGGAACCGTGGCGGTGGGCGCGCTGGCCGCCGTCGCGGTCCCGTCGGGGTTGGAGGCGACGACGAGGACGCGGATCGTGGCGTTGACGTCGTCGGCGGTGAGCGTGTACTCCGGGTCGGTGGCGCCTGGGATGTCGGCCGTGCCGCGCTGCCACTGGTACGTGTAGGCGTTGCCGTTGCCGGCCCAGGTGCCGATGCCGGCGCTGAGCGTCGACGCGCGCTGCGCGGCGCCCGTCACGACCGGCTTGATCGTGTTCACCGGCGGCGCGCTAACCACCTTGGCGGTCGCACCGCTGACGGCCGCGGCGGAGCCGTCGGGGTTGCTGACCGTCACCAGCAGGCGCAGGAAGCTGCCCACGTCCCCGGCCGCGATCGCGTACGTGGCGCTCGTTGCGCCCGCGATGTTCTCCCACGCACCGCCGTCGGGCGACGATTGCCACTGGTAGCTCACGCTGTTGCCGATCCCGGACCACGAGCCCTCGGCGCCGACCAGGGTGACGCCGCGCTGCGCGCTGCCGCTGACGGTCGGCGGCGACTGGTTGAGCGGCCCGGCCGGCAGCACCGGCGTGGTCGGCTCGCTCGCCTCCATGATCGTGCCGTCGGGGTTGGAGGCGGTGACGACCACGCGGACCGTGGTGTCGACGTCGGCGACGGTCAGCGTGTAGCCCGTGCCGGTCGCGCCCGCGATGTCGACGTACCCCTCGCCGAAGTCGCGCTGCCACTGGTACATGTAGGCGTTGTCCGGGCCGGTCCACGTGCCGCGTGTGGCGAACAGCGTCCGGCCGCGCTGCGGCGTGCCGCCGAGGGCCGGCGCGACCGTGTTCGCGGGCGGGAACGGGGAGACCGGCGCCACGGTGGCGTCGCTGGCGCGGGTCACGGTGGCGTCCGGGTTCGTGGCCGTCACGATGACGCGAACGCGCGCGCCCTCGTCGTCCTTGGCGAGCTTGTACGTCGACGCGGTGGCGCCGGGGATGTCGGCCCCGTCGCGCTGCCACTGGTACTTGAACGTGTTGCCCGCACCGTCCCACGCGCCGGCGGTCGCGCTCAGCGTGTACGTCCGCTGCGTCGTGCCGGTCACGACCGGCGCCGCGGTGCTCACGGGCGGGTCCCAGACGACGGGCCCGATCGGATCGCTCGTCGCCGACGCCTGGCCGTACGCGTTGGTCGCGGTGACCGTGACGCGGATCCGCGCGTCCCGCTCCCCGGTCGTCAGCGTGTAGGTGGACGCGTTGGCGCCGATGGTCGTCCAGCTGACGCCGTC
>Ga0111539_10008003_pt1 | contig 13485 bp, 11 predicted proteins | sample RhiMethybrSRZTD1_FD_79667 | JGI IMG/M metagenome (GOLD analysis project Ga0111539, IMG submission 79667) | Populus rhizosphere microbial communities from Tennessee, USA - Rhizosphere MetaG P. TD hybrid SRZTD1 (version 2) (version 2) | ecosystem: Host-associated > Plants > Roots > Rhizosphere >...
GAAGCTATCTTGCGGAGAGGCTGCCCGAGTACATGTCGCCGTCGGCGTATGTGGAGATGGACGAGTTGCCGGTCACCGCCAACGGCAAGATAGATCGAAAGAGGCTGCCCGAGCCGGAGGCGGCAGATCTGGAAGATAGCGAAAATCATGTCGCCCCGAGAAATACGACAGAGATGATCCTGGAGGGCATATGGGCGGAATTGCTAGGCCTCGCTCAGGTCGGAGTCAGAAGCAATTTCTTCGATTTGGGAGGCCACTCTCTCTCGGCCATAAAGCTTGTCGGTCGCATAAAAGAAGCGTTTGGGCAAAGCCTTCCGGCGGCGATGGTGTTTGAGAGGCCGACGATCGAGGATATGGCTAGTTATCTTCATCAACACAACGCGGTCGATCGCCATCAGTTACTCGTGCCCATCCAGCCGCGCGGCGGCAAGAGGCCGCTCTTCTGCATCCACCCCGCGGGGGGGAATGTTTTCTGTTATGCGCCGCTCGCCGCCCGGCTTGGGATCGAGCAGCCTGTTTACGCCATCCAATCGCCCGCGCTGATAAGCGATCGAGACGACGCGCGCTCGATCAAGGCAATGGCGGATATTTACATTGAAGCCATTCGACAAATACAGCCTGAAGGGCCTTATATGCTGGCGGGGTGGTCGATGGGAGGGGTCGTCGCCTTCGAAATGTCCCGCCAACTGCGGTTGAGAGGCGAGCGCGTGGCCCCGGTCGCCTTGATCGATTCGGCGCCAGTCAACGGCAAATTCGAACTCGACCGGCTGACGCTGTTGATTCGTTTTGGCCGCGATCTGGGAATTCCTCCCGAGATGATCGAGGCCACGCGCGGGCGCTTTTCCGGCAAGCGCCTCGATGATTCGCTTGGCGAAATTCTTGAGAAAGCCATAGAACTGGACCTTCTGCCGGCTTACCTTGGAGTCCCGGAAATAAGTCGTCTTTTTTCGGCGTTCGAGCGGAATGTAAAGGCGATGTTCGAGTATACGCCCGGCGTCAATCCGGGGTCGGTATCGCTGTTTGTTGGCAGCCAACGCTACGGCCAGGCGGTCAGCGACCCTGCGCGAGGCTGGATTCAATTCGTCAGCGACGGTGTGGAAATCTTTGAGGCCCCCGGCGATCATTACTCCATCATGAGCGATCCGCACGTGGCGGCGCTTGCGGCGCAACTTCAAGTATGTCTGAACCGCGAACAATAACTGAAGATCTCGCGTAATTCCGAGACGATGTGTTCACTGAGTCCGCAAGGTCTTTAGCGCCAGCGGCGCGAGATGTTTATAGCTTTTGCTCCGGTGACCGCCCATCCGTTTATCTCATCAATCCAACTAACAAGTAGAACAAACTGCTTCAACTGAGGCTGATCTATGTCAAATAATCCGACACAAGCCAGCGTCTGCATTATCGGCGCGGGTCTCGGTGGTTCGCTTTTAGCCATATATCTCGCCCGACAAGGCTATCAGGTAGAGGTGTATGAACGTCGCCCCGACATGCGCAAAGAGCCGGTTGAGCGTGGCCGTTCGATCAATATGACATTGGCGGCTCGTGGCCTGCAGGCTCTGGACAACGTGGGGTTGCTCGAATCAGTCATTGATCAAACAACCCCACTCAAAGGGCGCATGATCCACGCCATCGACGGCGCGAGGACATTCCAGCCGTATGGCAAAAACAAGGATGAAGTCATCCACTCGATTGTGCGAAACAAACTGAATATCAAGCTGCTGGACGCCGCCGAGGAGCTTCCCAACGTGAAGCTCTTCTTCAATCACCGCTGCCTCAACATAGACAAGGAGAGCGGAACCGCGCATCTGCGCGACGAGAAAAATAGCCGGTCGACGACCATCAATCCATCCTTCATCATCGGGGCCGATGGCGCTTTCTCGACCGTCAGGCAGCAGATGCACAAAGGGATGCGGGCTTATTACCAACAGGAGTTTCTCGACTGGGGATACAAGGAACTGCACATTCCTTCCGGAGTGGGAAGCGGTCTGATCGAAGATAACGCCCTTCATATATGGCCGCGAGGCGATTTCATGCTGCTAGCCATGCCGAATCGAGACCAATCTGTCACATGCGCTTGTATTCTCCCATTCGAGGGAGATCCAAGCTTCGGATCGCTTAAGACCGAAAAGCAGATTATCGACTTCTTCAAAGAGCAGTTCCCCGACGCCCTGCCACTGATGCCCAACCTGGTGGAGGATTTTCACCACAACCCCATAGTGGAGATGATAACCACGAGCACCCACCCCTGGCACTACAAGAATCGGATCGTGTTGATCGGCGACGCCTGCCATGCGGTGGTTCCCTTCTACGGCCAGGGGATGAATGCGGCGTTTGAGGATTGCGTGGTATTGACGGAGTGTATCACCAATGCGGGCGGCGACCTGGAAGCGGGATTCGCCCAGTATCAAGAGCTGAGGAAGAAACACACCGACGCGCTAGCCAAGTTATCGAAAGACAATTTCGTCGAGCTGCGAAAGAGGTCCCAGTCACCTATGTTCGTGGCGCGAAAAAAGATCGAGGTTGCGCTCAATCGGCTTTTTCCACAGGCGTGGATGCCGCTCTACACCATGGTTACTCACACGACAATTCCTTATGCGGAGGCGCTCGATCGGCTCCACAGGAGAAACCGCATTGCCAGATATTTCGGCATTGATCTTCTGCTCCTGCTGGTCGCGGGATTGATGGTGGTCGGGCGATTGCTTGGCTTCGACAATCTAAGAAACAGGCGCGACCGTTTCCGACCCTTGCCGTTCAGGCGCCCGCTGATTGCGCCGTTAACCAAATCGGATCGACAGAATTGAGGAAAATTATGAGACTGATCTACTCTCTGGTGCGGAGGTTTCGGGGGACAATCATCCTCGCCACGCTGGTGGGGTTCATTTCTGGAGCGAGCGGGGCGGCGCTGATTGCTTTGATCAACGCGCAGCTCACCGCCGGCTTGTCTCATGGCATGACGTTAGTCTGGAACTACGTCGCGCTGGCTGCCGTGGCGCTCATTTCAAACATCATGTCGCAACTCCTGCTGACCAAGTTGGCGCAAGAGACCTCATTTAATCTCAAGGTTCAGTTGAGCAGAGAAATATTATCGGCGCCTTTGCGCAGGCTTGAAGATCTTGGGCCACCCCGGTTGATGGCCATCCTCACCGAAGATATTGCGGCAATCATCGCCGTGTTTTTAGGCCTGCCCACGTTGTGCATAAACCTGGCGACGCTGCTCGCCTGCCTCGCTTACCTGGGATGGCTCTCCTCGACCATGCTGGCGGGAGTGGCGTTATTTCTGCTGGCCGGCGTCAGCATGCGTTACCTGCTTGCGGCAAGAGGTTTGCGATCGCTCAAACTGGCTCGGGAAGAATCCAATCATTTGCTCAAACATTACCGGGCCATGACCGAAGGGAGCAAAGAACTCAAGCTTCACAACAGGCGGCGCGCGGCTTTTCTCAATGAAGAGGTCCGCGGTACTGCCCGGACTTTGCGCAACCATAACCTGACGGGATTGGCGTTCTACACGCTGGCTGAAGGATGGAGCAAACTGCTTTTTTATATTTTCTTCGGGATTATACTGTTCGTCCTGCCTTCGATGCGGACTATCGACACCCAGACGCTCACCGGCTATACGCTGATGGTGCTTTATATCATGGGGCCGCTGGGCTCCCTTCTGAACTTTCTCCCGACCATAGGCCGCGCGCGTATAGCGCTCAGACAGGTTGAAGGGCTATCTCAATCGCTCACTGTTGAGTGCGGGCAGACCGATTTGGAGCGAGCCCCGGCGGTAGATAATGGCTGGAAGCGATTACAGATAGTCGGCGTCACTCATTCTTATCGCCAGAGTGGCGAAGATAACAGCTTTATACTTGGCCCGATCGACCTTCAATTTCAGCCGGGCGAGATCGTGTATCTCGTCGGCGGAAACGGGAGTGGAAAGACTACGCTGGCCAAGCTTCTCACCGGCCTTTACGCGCCCGAATCCGGAGAGATACGCCTCAATGGGCGCATAGTCACCGACGAAAGCAAGGAATCATACAGACAGTTGTTTTCTGTCATCTTTGCTGATTTCTATCTCTTCGATCGCTTGTTGGGAATAGACGGAACGGACCTAGACCAGCGTGTCGCGAGCTTGTTGAAGAAATTGCGCCTTGATCATCAGATCACAGTCGGCAACGGCGTGTTTTCGCGTGTCGACCTCTCCTTGGGGCAGCGTAAGCGGTTGGCTCTACTCACCGCATATCTTGAAGATCGTCCATTCTATGTTTTCGACGAATGGGCCGCCGGCCAGGATCCTGAATTCAGAGATCTCTTCTACCTACAGTTACTGCCCGAACTGAAGAACCGGGGCAAAGCTATCCTCGTCATCACGCATGACGAGAAATATTTCCATCTTGCAGACCGCCTGATCAAACTCGATTGCGGGCGCATTACCGAGTTCACGGATTTGTCTTTCAATGGCAAAACTCCGTTCCGTCTCTCCACATTGACTGAGGAGCGGCTCGGAGAATCACCCGGAAAGGAGGCGACTTATGAACAACAACTTGTAACTTACTGATCAATCCACACACAGAACGTAACTACCAAACCATAACCCAAACAAGGAACGTAACTACTCAGGCCGCGCCGGACTTTCGGGAGAACTTCACGGACTTTGCTCCTTTGCGCGAAATCAAGCGGAATGGCGCAAGTTTCTTGCAAAGGCGCAAAGTCCGCAATCCCTACTCCATGCGTTGAGTGGTTACAACAAAACATAGGAGGAAAAGAAATGAACAATAACGGCAACAACAATAACGGCAACAACAACAACGGCAATAACAACAACAACGGCAATAACAACAACAACGTCAACAACAACGCCAACAACAACGCCAACAACAATGTCAACAACAACAACGACAACGCGGCACGAACCATAGGATAAACGCGCGGCTTGCATATTGCGACGCTCGAAGGTAAAAGGAACTGGCCTTCGAGCGTCGCCAGCCACTATTGGAGGAATTATGAACTCAACATACCCTGAAAAGATTGCGCCTGCCACCCATTCAATCGCCGATCTCCTGGCGCGTCGCTGGAGTCCGCGGGCTTTTGATGAGACGATCCGGGTCGAACAGCGCCACCTGCTGGGGCTTTTGGAAGCGGCGCGCTGGGCGCCTTCGTGCTTCAATGAGCAGCCCTGGCGATTTCTAGTATTCAACGGCGACGACCCTGACGCGCTTAAACGCGCTCGCTCGTGTCTTATCAACTTCAACTCCTGGGCGCACAAAGCCCCGGTATTGATTCTGACCGTAGCGCGAGAGGCGTTCACCGGCAACGGCTCCCACAATCGCCATGCCCAGCATGATTTAGGTCTGGCAACCGAGAACCTTGTGCTCGAAGCGGCGCATAGGGGGCTGGTGGCTCACCAGATGGGAGGGTTCGATGTTCAGCGCGCCCGCCGCGAATTCGGTATCCCGGACGGCCACACCCCGATGGCGATGATTGCGATAGGCTACCCGGCTCAAGGCGCGAGTGACGCCCTGCCATCACATCTGAAAGCGCTTGACGCAGAGCCTCGCAGGAGAAAGCCGATCAGCGAAATCGCATTCGCCGGGCGCTGGAACAGGCCGTTCGCCGATCTGTAACCTCAACCTGAGCGCCGCGATTGTCCGGAAAAGACGCCGCGTGAGAGGGATAAACATTGCATACAGACGCTATCATGACTAACACATCGACGATGCCATACCAGGCGGAATCCCGATGGTTTTCCGTAAACAGGCGGAGTGGTCGTTCCGCCATCAGGCTCTTCTGTTTTCCATACGCCGGCGGGGGATCCTTGATATATCGGTCATGGCTCGACGCGCTGCCAGACCTCTTCGAGATCTTTCCCGTCCGGCTTCCAGGGCGCGAAGCCAGGCTTAACGATGCGCCTTTCAAGCGCATAGAGCCGTTGATATACGAATTGGGCGAGGCCATATTGCCTTACCTGGATAGACCTTTCGCGTTTTTCGGACACAGCATGGGAGCAAAAATCGCTTTCGAATTGGCGCGGCATCTCAGCCAAAAAGGCTTGGAAGCATTACATCTATTCGTGTCAGGCGCGAGGGGACCTCAGGTTCCCAGGACAGAGCCGCCAACGTACGCGCTTCCCGAACCCGAGTTCGTGGAGAACCTGCGTGATTTGAACGGGACTCCGAATGAAGTGCTCGAAAATCCTGAGCTGATGCGGCTAATAATCCCATTGCTGCGGGCCGATTTTGAATTGGTGCAAAATTATGCCTACAATCCGGGGCCTCCGCTGAGTTACCCTATCACCGCCTATGGCGGCCTCGAAGATCGCTATGTGCTGAGGGAGCACATCAATGCGTGGGCTCAAGAGACAAGCGGTTCTTTTACTATGAGAATGTTTCCTGGGGATCACTTTTTCATCAATACCAGCAGATTGCTGGTATTGCAATCTGTCGCGCAGGAACTACAGAGGCGGTTGTTGAGGAAAGCCGCCTGAAGGCCGGGCCTGTGTTCAGTTCTAGACAGGCGCCTGCGCTCCGATAGAGCGTTGTCCAGGAGATACGGGATTGGAAGCGCAGCCGCAAAATTTTGCGGCTATGAGAGCTGATTGGCCTTTTTTACCGTCGCTCTCAGGCAAGGGTCTCTTTTGCCCCGAGGTCGCGCACGACAAACAGGAGGCGCGCGGTCTTATCCATATGGCGTATGCTGCGCGAAGAAAGATGAAAAAGCTGCTCTGCATATTCATTCTGTTATCGGCTTGCGCGATAGTCGAAGCCCATCCCAGCGTCGGCATTGCGCTGGATAGCCGCGGGAATCTGTTTTACAGCGATCTCAACCAGGTCTGGAAGATCGCTCCGGACGGCAAAAAATCCGTCGCCGTGCCGAACGTTCATTCGCATGAACTTTACATCGACGCGGAAGACAATCTTTACGGCGAGCATTTGTGGTACGAAGGCGATGCCACGAAAAAATGGGGGCATCGGGTTTGGTGTTTGAAGCGCGATGGAACCATAGTAGATGTGATTCCGGCGCGAGAAGGCTTCCTGCGGGACTACAGTTTCGTACGGGATCGCGCCGGTAATATGTACTGGGCGGATCGCGGCGCGCAGACCTTCATCAAGAAACGCTCGCCGGACGGGAAGATTACGACTCACGCGAGCGCGGACTTTCGGAGTGTCAGTTGGCTGACCGCGACGGCCGGCGGCGCGCTGTTCCTGATGGACAAAGGAGACCTGCGCCGCGTCGCGCCGGACGGCAAAGTCACCACGCTCGCCAGCAAACTGAGTGGGTATAAACCTGCCCCGGCCGGGGTTTCAGATCTTAATTACCATATGGGTTTGTGGACAGACGGCGAGGGAAACGTGTACGTCGCCATCGGCAGAGAACGGCTGGCGGTCAAGGTGCGAGCCGATGGCGGCAGCGAGGTATTCGCGCAGTCAAGTGGAGATTGGGCGCCTTCGGGCGGCGTGTTCGATCGTGACGGTAACCTATGGCTGCTGGAGTATTCCTCGACCAATGAGATGCGCGCCCGCCGAATCCCGCGCGCCGCGATAAACTCGCGGCCAAAAAAGTAGAAAAATTGTAAACGCATTGTAGAAACCGAATTTTCAGGCCGGGAATCGCCGAAGAGCAAAAAAGCAACGCAAAGGGTCAAATCAGGTTATAGAGGAGCGTTCTTCCCTCTATAACCTGATTTGACCCTTTTTGCTGTAAGGGTTTTTTCTCGCCACATCCCAGGTTTTGTGGTTGAGGGGCGAACTTGATCTGGGTCAATGACGCCGCCGGATCTACGCCTTATAAAGCGGTAGTAGACCGCCGCCTATGGCGATTTGCAAATGCGTTTACGGGAGAGCAAGCGATACAGCTTTACTGCCTGCTGTCCCAATGTCGTCTGGTTTGATTTAGACGGCGCAATACGTATGGAATTGACGGACATCCAAGCACAATTTCTGGAGACGAAACGGGCCCGATTGGCTTATTTGCGCGCTCGACCTCTCGATGAACTGCGCGAGGAGGCCTTGAATGAGCGCGAGAGCGCGTCAAATTATCTATTACGCAAGGCGCTTGCCCGGCAGGATCGCCTAAACATAATTGCGGAGATTAAGCGCGCTTCGCCGTGGCAAGGCGTCGTCCAATCGGAGATTGAACCGGCGGAAATGGCTCTGGCATACAGCGATAGAGGAGCGGCGGCGATTTCGGTTTGGACGGAGGATCGCGATTTTCACGGCTCGTGCGATGATTTACTAGTAGTGCGAGCGGCCGTGTCGCTGCCGGTACTGCGTAAGGATTTCATTACCGAGCCCCGCCAGATTTATGAAACGGCCGTCGCCGGCGCCGATGCGGCGCTTTTGATCGCGGCCGCTTTGGATGAGGAGACGCTCGCGCTTCTGCGGCGGATCACGGAGGAAGAATTGGGTCTTGACGCGCTTGTAGAGGTTCAAAACGCGAACGAAATGCTCCGGGCGCACGCCATGGGGGCGACCCTGATCGGAGTCAACAATCGCAACCAATCTACACTGGATGTCTCGCTTGACGTGTCGGTCGAAGTGGCCCGCATGGCGCCGAAAGATGTCCTGCTCGTAAGCGAAAACGGTTTGCGCACGAAAAAGCACCTGCGCGGCTTGCGCGCGCTCGGCTACCAGGGGTTCTTGCTTGAGGATTCCCTGAGCGGAAATGGCGGCGATTCATTTTCTTCCGAGTCTTTTCTCTAACGTCGGCGTCGCATAAGGGGGTGTTATTAGTCCAGCTATGAATGCAACAAGAAAACGTTTTTTGGTGACGGGTGGAGCCGGGTTCATCGGCAGCCATCTGGTTGATCGTTTATTGGCTCAAGACCCGGCCAGTGTCGTTGTGATAGATAATTTCGACGAGTTTTACGATCCTCAGATCAAGCGCGCGAATATCACGGGTCACGTCAAAAACCCGGCCTATCGCCTGATCGAGGCTGACATCCGCGATTACTCCGCGTTGAAACAGGTCTTCTCGTATCAGCATTTCGACGTGATCATCCATCTCGCGGCGAAGGCGGGCGTGCGTCCATCGGTCAGTGATCCGCGAGTTTACACCGAAGTCAATATTAACGGCACGATGAATCTGCTCGATCTGGCCGAACGCTACGGCGTCAGGAAGTTCATCTTCGGTTCGTCCAGCTCGGTCTACGGCGCGGAGGCTACCCCGCCTTTCAAGGAAGACGCGCCGCTCTTGCCGATCTCGCCTTACGCCGCGACCAAGGCCGCGGGCGAGATACTGGCCCATACGTACAGCCGCCTCCACGGAATGCGGATCGTCTGCCTGCGGTTCTTCACGGTTTACGGCGCGCGCCAACGCCCCGATCTGGCGATTCATAAATTCGCGCGGTTGATCGCCAGCGGCTCTCCCATTCCGGTTTATGGCGATGGCTCGGCCCAGCGCGATTTCACCTACATTGATGACATTATGCAAGGAGTGCTGGCCGCGATCGAATACGACGCGACGCCGTTCGAGATCGTCAATCTCGGTGAATCGCAGACCATCACGGTCAATCGCCTGATCGAGTTGCTGGAGGAAGCTCTGGGACACAAAGCGATCATCGAACGCCGCCCGCCGCAGCCCGGCGATGTGCCGTTCACCTACGCCGACATCTCCAAGGCGAGAACCTTGCTGGGTTATCAGCCGGCGACGCCGATTGAGAGGGGGATCAGGAAGTTCGCTGAATGGGTAAGACGCGGGGCGAAGAGATGATCTGGTACTGACGACGCTGCTTCTCAACTCATAGATCTTGTCGGCGATCGCCACTCCGACGTTGGTGAAAGCGATAATAATGACCAACGCCACCAGCGCCAAAAGTGCGGGAGAACCAACTTATGCTTCCAGCGGCAAACTTATGCTTTCAGTTACACATAGTCGCTTCTGTCGCCTATAAGCCGTACTAACGACTTTTACGATATTGTCTCTTATCGTAAATGTTGCCTATATCGCTGGGTTCAAACCTGATGTCGGGACAGTTTTTGTAAACGAGCGTATCGGCACAAGTTAACGACTTGTGAGACTTTGTTGGTGTGATGACAACAGAGATTCAACAGACACGCATCGAGCAATATATCAGAGAGCTGTTGCCTTGGGCGCACAACCATCAAGTGAAATTCATCGCGACCTTTGTCGCGGCGATCATTGAAAAGCAGACCGGTAATCTGGCTGAGCTGGCGCGCACGCAGGGCAATCGGGAAGCCGCCGTGAAACGCTTGTCGCGTCTGATTCATAACGAAGGCCTGAATCCCATGGATTTTTCCGAATGGCTCTGCCGAAAGGCGCTCGAACAACTGCCGCGCACTGGCAAAGTCCGGATCGCGATCGACTGGACGACCGAAGATGATCAGCGTTTGCTGGCCGTCTCCTTGGTCATCAGACACAGAGCGATGCTGATCTTCTGGCGCGCCTACGAGCAAACAGTTCTCAAAGGCCGGACGAAACGCTATGAATTGGCCGTCGTCAGCGGCAATCATCGCTTCTCCCTTTCCCTCTAGGACAAGGATTAGCAATTGGTTCTCACGGTTGGAGTACTCACGGCGCCAGCCCGATGCGCCGCACCAGGTCTGCGAACCTCGGGTCCGAGCGCAGACTATAGAACCTTGGGTCGAATTTAAGAAGAGGCAGCGGCCAAGACCGGTCTGCATAGGCCTTGTCGAGCCAGGCGAAGGCCTGCTCTTTCTCGCCCAGTCCGGTATAGATGATTGCCATGTCATGCGGTGAGATGTAACGTTGCCGCGATAACTCTTTCAATTGATCCAGGATATTCACGGCCTCGCTCGTCTGACCCGACACCGCATAGGCATGTCCCAGCGCCGATACAGTTCGCAGGTCGCTGGGAGAAAGCGAACTCGCCTTTTTCGCCGCTGCAATGGCTTCCTCATATCTCGCCTTTTGAACATAAGCCCAGCCGAGGAAAAGGTGCGCCTGAGCGAAGTTCGGGTCGAGATCGAGCGTCTTCTGACATTGCTCGATCGCCTGGTCATACTGGCGCGCGAAGTAGAAATGAACTCCCACAACCGCGTTGGTGTTGAGCGAGAGCGGCTCTAGTTCCTGGGCTCGTTTGATCTCGGCTATCGCTTCATCCGACCGCCCCATCACCCTCAAATAATCTGCGTACATTAGATGAGTCATCGAGTAGTTCGGGTTCAGCTCAATTGCTCGCTTGATTTCTCTCTCCGCAACCAGCCAGTCCCAATCGTATCGCAATCTCACGATTACCAGGGAGGCGTAAGCTTCAGCCAGCGTATCATCAAGCTCCAGCGCCTTTAGCGCCGCCGCCTTAGCTTTGGGAAACTTTTCCCTCGGATACCCGCCACCGACAGGGGAGCCAAGCAGGGAGTACGAGTCGGCCAATCCGACGTAAGCGAGCGCGTAGTTTGGGTCTTTATCGGCGGCCTGCTGGAAGTACTCGATGCTTTTATTCAGACTCTCTGGTGTCCGCCGGTTCCAGTAGTAGCGGCCTTTGAGATAAAGCTGGTAAGCCTCGGCGTTATCGGTGTAAACCTTCGTCAGGCGATGCTGCTCCTCGCCGGTCAGTTTGAGGCGTAACTTTTCCGAAATCTGTTTCGCGATTTCCGCTTGCATGGCGAGGATGCCTGAGAACTTCCGCTGGTACTGCTCGCCCCAAAGCTGCGAGCCGTCCTCGACCTTCACCAGTTCCATTTTGATAATCAAGGTTTCGCCGCGCTGAATCAGGTTTCCCGTCAGCACGGCATCCACGTGGAGATCGCGCCCAACCTTGCGCGGATCAATCTCTTGACCCTTGTAGCGAAGCACCGTGCTACGCGCCATGACGCGCAGCCGTGGGAGTTGCGAGAGGCTACTGATAATGCTTTCGGCGATCCCGTCACTGAGGTATTCCGCATCCGGGTTGGCGCTCGCGTTGGCGAAGGGCAAGATAGCAAGTGAATCTATCGTTTTCCCACGCCCCGTGAACAGATATAGCGCCACAGAGACCGAAAAAAACCGGGGGAGATAGCGGAAACCCTGCAGAATCAATGCAATGGAAAACAACACGCGCCAAGTCTTTCACACCCAAGAATTTGATTATCCGGAGTGGCATCCTATTCTGACTGCAGCCATCAACGAAAAAGAGGAGTCTGACTCGCATCTCCCCCGGTTTTTTTCGGTCTCCTTGTAGACGATCTCGCGCGCTATGCATTGACATTCTAGGTCTCCATGCCTACCCTACACCTAGAATTTCTAAGTGTGACTAATAAGCGACACGGATTTGGAGGTGAAGTTTGACTCGACCGAAGGCGGATCTCCTGCAAGGCACTCTCGACATGCTCATCCTCAAGGCCCTCAGCCTAGGGCCGCTCCACGGCTACGGCATTATCCAGCGCCTTCGACAATTGTCTGACGAGTTGCTTGAGGTCGAGCAAGGTTCTCTCTACCCGGCAGTCTACCGGATCGAGCAGCGCGGCTGGATCAGTTCCAAGTGGGGCGTGACCGAGACCGGCCGCCGGGCCAAGTTCTACACGCTCACTAAAGCAGGGAGTAAACAACTCACCGCCGAGGAAGAGAGCTGGGATCGGCTCGCCTTGGCCATTGCGAAGGTCAGAAAAGCAGTCTGAGGAGGCTGATGATGGAATGGCACAACATTCTCAGGGCGCGGCTGCGCGCCCTGTTTCGGCGCGAAAGCGTCTTGCAAGACATCGAAGAAGAACTACGCGCCCACGTTGAGATGGCGACCGAGGAGAACCTCAAATGCGGACTGCCGCCAGACGCGGCGCGGGCTGCCGCCTTGAAAGGTTTCGGCAACCTGGGCCGAAACACGGAACTCGGCTATGACATTCGCGGCGGGGGGTGGCTGGAGACGCTTTGGCAAGACCTGCGCTACGGCTCGCGGATGTTATTTAAGAACCCCGGATTCACATTGGTTGCGATCATCACGCTGGCGCTGGGGATCGGCGCGAACACGACGATCTTCAGCGTGATCAATTCATTGCTTTTGAAGCCGATTCCATTTCCCGAGGCGGATCGGCTGGTATTGGTCTGGGAATCGCGGGTCAATAACCCGGAGGACCGAACCATTGCTTCCGCGCCAAATTATTGGGATTGGCGACGGCATAACGATGTTTTTGAGGAAATGGCGATCTTCGATTCCGCCGGAAAAGGCTACGACCTTTCAGGCGAAGGCGAACTGGAACGCGTTTCCGGCGTGCGCGTATCCGCAGGTTTTTTTGACGTGCTCGGCGTCAAACCGCGCTTGGGCCGTACGTTTCTGCTTGAAGAGGAGCAACCCGGCAAACATCAAGTGGTGGTGTTGAGCGATGGATTGTGGCGTTCTCGTTATAACTCTGATCCGGCCATCGTGGGTAGAACGATCAAAGTTGACGGCGAAAACCACACGGTTATCGGGGTGATGCCGCCGGAATTCGAGTTTCAATTCTTCGGCCCGATCCGTCAATTATTGACGCCGGTCGCTTACACCAAGAACGATCAGGACCGCAGTTCGCATTCTTTCCTTTGCCTTGCGCGGCTGAAACAGGGCGTGACGATGGA
>Ga0111539_10008006_pt1 | contig 13482 bp, 10 predicted proteins | sample RhiMethybrSRZTD1_FD_79667 | JGI IMG/M metagenome (GOLD analysis project Ga0111539, IMG submission 79667) | Populus rhizosphere microbial communities from Tennessee, USA - Rhizosphere MetaG P. TD hybrid SRZTD1 (version 2) (version 2) | ecosystem: Host-associated > Plants > Roots > Rhizosphere >...
ATGTCGGCCACGTAGAGGTAGGCCTTTCGCTCGACCGTGTTTCCGAGGTCGACGAAGGCCGCCTGCATACCGGGCAAAACCCGGCTCACGCGTGCCTTGTAAATGTTCCCAGTGATGCCGCGCTCGCGCGACCGTTCCAGGAAATACTCAACCAGGACGCCCGCTTCGAGGATGCCCAGCCTCGCTTCGGGCCCCTCGGCGCTCAGGACCAGCTTGTTATCAGCCATCTAGGGCTCGTCAGAAAGTTGCGCTCGCCTCCGGACCCGTACGACATGGATGTCGCAGTTGTTCCGGGTGTGCTCTTGCTAAACCACGGTTCGGTACCACGTCCCCGTCGGCAAAACAAGACGTTGCGAGCTTCCTACCCGATTGGCCCGGCCGTTGCTTTGTTGGGGAGCATCGCGGCTGGCCCCGCGATTCCCTTGGCCTGGTTAGTTTCCTAAGTAAATAGATTTCAAGAACTTTCAGTTCTTCCTGTCTTTCCGACTCCGTTTCCTAGCTTAGCCTCACTCGTCTCTCTTTATACGCATCTGGCTTCGACTGGATTTCGTGGAGAAGCAACGAGAGCCTCCGGCGGCACCCGGGGGCTTTCGCATTTTCGGTACTTGGACGTCCTTGCCCTGAACGTAAAACGCAGGCGGAGGGTCGGGCATTCCCTCTCTGACGTCCATGTCACATCTCGGTCGTCCCGCCACTGCTAATTCACCAAGAGCAAGCAGAGGGCCACGCCGGGGATCCGTGTTTTCGCGCCGATGCCGGCGCGGCGATCGGGAGCGATTGCCGAACTGGCGGGCGTGAATGTCAGGCGGGCGATCGCCAGGCAGTCGCGCGGCCGTGACTCACAGCGCGCGGTAGGCGATGGCGCCCTGGCCGGGGCTCTCCTCGATCCTGACCTCGAGCCCGACTGCCGCGCTTCCGTCGAGCGTCGCGGCCAGCCGGACGCGCAGCCGGTCGATCCAGATCTCGGCCAGCGCCTCGGTCGTCGTGTTGTCGATCGGCAGGACCAGGACGTCCGCCTCGGGGAACACGTAGCGGGCGCCGCACAGGACGATCTCCACCTCGCCGGCGCGCCGCTCGAGCCGCTCCATCCGCGGGCTGGCGCCGGCCAGGAGGGTCCGCTCGCGCCACTCGGCGCACTCGGCGGCGATGGCCCGCTTGATGGCGCCGAAGTCGATGAGCTGCTCGAAGCCGACCGCCGAGAGGTCGAGCGCCACCGCCACCGTGTAGTTGTGCCCGTGCAGGCGCTCCTTGCGCCCGTCCGGGAAGACGGTCATGTGCGCGCACGAGAACTTGTGCTCGGCGCGCGCGACGACGATCCGGTGCCGGGGCGGGAGACCCGTCACGCGCGGCGAAGCGTCAGGTGCGCCATCGCCACCAGGACGAGCGCGTTCACCGCCAGCCAGAGGCCGTCGAGCACCATGAAGCGGACGTCGGTCCAGCCGGCCGCCATCTGGAACAGGAGGTGACCGGCGACGCCGGCGCACAGACCGGCCAGCACCGGGCGCAGCCGAGGCACGCCGGCCCCGAGGGCGACCAGCCCGAGCGGGATGAGCGAGCTCATGAACAGGGCGTCGCCGCCGCCGGCGCCCATCGTCCAGGCCGGGAGGCCATGGGTCAGGGTCGCGATGACCGGCAACGACGCCAGCGTCGCCGACAGGTAGGGCAGGAAGAAGAGGCCGCTGGCTCCCACCAGGACGCCGACGGCATAGCTGCCACCCACCTTGAGGCCGAGGAGCCCGCGCCGCCTCAGCGAGAAGGCCAGGCCGAGCGCGATGAGCGCGCCGAGCCCGAGCTCGCTCGCCCCCGCCTGGCCGCGCACCTTCAGGATCGCCGCCTCGGCGTCGATGATGCCGGCGCCGTAGCGCTCCTTGTTCATCTTGCCGCTCTTCGGCGGGCGCGCGGTCTCCTGCAGGATCTTCTCGACCGCGTCCGGCGAGGTGACGCCCTCGCCCACCACCAGGGCCGCGACGCCCGCCGCGTGCGGCGAGGCCATCGAGGTCCCCATGAAGGCGTAGTAGTCGCTCTTCGACGGATCGCCGACTGCGATGGTGTTCTGCAACACCCCGTCCGGCTGGCCGTCGCCGTTCTGGTCGACCCGGGTGTTGCCGCCCGGCGCCGCGATGTCGATGGCCTTGCCCCAGTTCGAGTAGAAGGTCGTCGACTCGTCGTACTGGGTGGCCGCCACCGCGAACGCGCCCGGATAGGCGGCCGGGTAGCTCACCTTGCCGCGCCCGTCGTTGCCGGCGGCGCACACCACCACCACGCCCTTGTTGTGGGCGTACTTGACCGCCTTCTCGAGCACCTTGCTGGGGAAGCGGCCGCCGAGGCTCATGTTGATGACCTTGGCGCCGTTGTCGGCCGCGTACCGGATGGCGTCGGCGATGCCGCCGACCGAGCCGGAGCCCCGGCCCGACAGGACCTTGAGCGGCATGATGGTCGCGTGGCGCGCCACGCCGGCGACGCCCTTCCCGTTGTGGGTCGCCTGCGCGATGGTGCCGGTCACGTGGGTGCCGTGCGCGTGGTCGTCGTTGGCGTGGGTGTTCTTGTCGACGAAGTCGTACGGCTTGACGAACTCGACCCCCTCGAGGTCCTCGACCTGGTGGAAGCCCTTGTAGTTCTCGTAGGCGACGCCGGTATCGAGCACCGCGACGATGACGCCCTTGCCGTCCTGCAGGCGCCAGGCCGCCGGCATATGGATCTGGTCCATGTGCCACTGGAACTTGTACTTCGGGTCGTCCGGGAAGCCGGTCCACTCGTCGTCCTGCGCGTCGGTCAGGAGCGCCGGGTCGTCGGGCGAGAGGCCGTAGAGCGCGTCCGGCTCGGCGATCTCGACCACCTTGCGGCCCTCGAGCGCGGCGATCAGATCATCGCGCCGCATGGGGTCGACGTGGACCCGGTAGAACTGCTCGTCGGCCGACTGGGGCGAGACCAGCTCGAGGTCGATCCCGAAATCGTTCTCGAGCCCGGCCACCTGCGCGGCGGTGGCGTCGTCGTCGAGGTCGACCAGGATGTCATCCGGATCGCCCAGGAGCGCCACCTCGGCCGGGCTGTCCGGCTCCTCTGCCGCGTCCATCTTCCCGGACGGGCGGAAGAACCACCAGACCAGGATCACGGCCAAGAGGACCAGGAGCCAGAAGATGCCCCCGCGATTCTTCTTCCCAGCGCTCTTCTCGTCCATCTCCTCGATTATAGCCGCCACGGGGGAGAGCGCCCGCTCTCGGCTCTAGATCATGATGATGACGTCGTCTTCGCCGAGATCGTCAGGTTGCATGGCGAGCTGCTGATCGAGCTCGCGGTCTTCGGTCAGCGCCTCGAGATACTTGCGGATTTCTGGGACGCCCTGGACGATTCGGTCGACGTATTCCCTTGCCAGGAAGAGGACTGTCGCCGCGCTCGCCGCCTTGACCGTCGCCGAGGTCGGGCCGCCGCGGATGAGCGACATTTCGCCGAACACGTCGCCGGCCCGCAAGGTGCCGAGCGGCACGGGGCTGCCGTCGGGCGCGGTGCTCACCACCTCGACATCGCCCGACAGGACGAGGAACAGGCCGCGCCCCTCGTCGCCCTGCCGGATGATGGCGGTGCCGGGCGCCACGTCGTGAGCGGTGAAGCGGCGCAGGAGGTCGCGCTGCTGCGTCCGCGAGAACGGGCGGAACAGCGGGCTGGTCGCCATCAGGTTCGACAGCAGGCGGTCGCGGGTGAACTCGCCCAGCGCGGCGGCCACCTGGTCGAGCTCGCCGGCCAGCGCGGCGAGCGATTCGCGCGTGACCTCGAGGAGGTCGGCCTCGCCCACGACCTCGACCGAGGCGCTGCGCGGCCGCGCGCTGAGCAGCGCCATCTCGCCGAAGATGGCGTTCTCGTGCAGCCTGGCCAGGTCCTTCTGCTTGCCGGTCCCGTCGGTGTCGTAGACCCGCACCGACCCGGCCGCGACGAAGAAGAAGGACTGCCCCGGCTCTCCCTCGCGGATGACCAGCGTCTTGTCGGGCACGCGGCGCACCACCAGGGTGCCGAGCACGCGCCGGAAGGCGGCCTCGCTGAGCTCGCTCAAGAGCGGGATCGAGTGGACCGCGGCAGGAAACTCCTGGAATGAATCGGTGCAGGTGCGGGCGCGCGCCGCCGCCTTCTCGGCGAGGTCGGGCGGCGCGGGAGCATGGAGGTTGGGCGCCGCCACCTCGGTGGTTCCGGCCGGCAGGTTGATGCGGGCCGCGAACTTGCCGATGAACTCGGATTCGCTGCCGTAGCGGACGACCAGGGCGGCGAGGAGATCGTCCGACTCGACGCCGTATGACTCGATGACCCGCGCCACCACCAGCGTGACCAGCGGATGCCCCGACTTGAGCGCATACCAGCCGACCGCGCGCAGCACCTCGGCGGCGAGCGGCTTGTGGTCGAGGGCGGCGAGGCAGTCGCCCACCTTGAGCCGCGCCTCGTAGTCGAGCGGCGCCGCCGCGATGATCGAGTCGTACAGGCGCAGCGCGTGAAGCGCCTCGCCCTTCGCGAACAGGCGCGCCGCGTGCGATTTGACCTCGGCGAGTGCGGTCATGTTTCACCGACGGTACCGCAAACCCGCGTGTGCTCCGGTGGCTCGATTGCACACTTTTCGGCACGGACGTATAGTCGGGCGACCCGCGGGGAGCCCACCCAGTGAAGCAATGCGTCCAGTGTCGCAATGATTTGCCGGATACGGCCGTCCACTGCGTGTACTGCGGGTCGAAGCAACCCCCGGTGGGCCAGGCGGGATCCGCGTCGCCGTCCGCCGGACCTCCGCTCGCCAAGACCGTGATGGGCTATCCCGGCATGGCGAGCGACATGGCTCGCCAGCCCGGCAACGCGCGCGGCAAGCCGGCCTCCGGTGCGCCCCCAGCCGTTGGCGCGTTCGATCAGACGCAGCCTCTATCGAACGATCCGTTCCGCCCGGGCGGGCCCGGCGGCGACGGCGGACCACCTCCGGGTTTCGGCGGGCCACCGCCGGGAGGCTTCGGCGGACCGCCACCGGGAGGTTTCGGCGGGCCGCCGCAGGGCATGGGTGGACCGCCGCCCGGCTACGGTGGACCGCCCGGCATGGGCGGACCGCCGCCTGGTTATGGTGGACCGCCCCCGGGCTACGGCGGGCCGCCGGGCATGGGCGGACCGCCGCCTGGTTACGGTGGACCGCCGCCCGGCATGGGTGGGCCGCCGCCTGGTTATGGTGGACCGCCGCCGGGATACGGCGGACCGCCGCCGGGATACGGTGGGCCACCGCCGGGATACGGCGGACCGCCGCCCGGATACGGTGGGCCGCAGCAGGGCTACGGCCATCCGCCCACCGAGCCGGTGCGCCCGATGCGCCCGCCCTACCTCGCGTCCGAATCGGCGCACCGCTCGTCGAACCCGATCGAGCCGTGGGCCGAGACGCTCAAGACCTTGATGCTGGTCTTCGGCGTGCTCCTGGTCGCCTGCTTCGTGGCGCCGTGGAAGGTCGAACCGGGCCACACCATCTTCTCCTGGACCATCCTGGGGACCAGCGGGCTGCCGGCCTCCATGAAGGTCTTGCCGATCCTGTTCGCCGTCACCGGCGTCCTGTCGGTCGTGCTCGGCGCGCTGCCGCTGGCGACCCAGGTCAGGGCGTTCGCCGCCGCCGGCATCGGCCTGGCGCCCACCATCTACGGCGCGGTCGATCCGCCGTTCGTCTGGCAGGAGCTGGTCGCCGCCATCGGCGCGGTCACCCTGGTCTCCGGCCTGCTCATCCGCTCGCAGTACACCGGAGCCATGCTCGGCCGCCTGATGGCCACCATCGGCGCCGTCTGCGTGCTGCTCGTCGTCCTCATCCCCGAGGGCGGCGGCGACCCGCCGCTCATCGGCGCCTTCAAGGCGCTCGGCACCAACCACACGGTTCCCGCCCTCATCATCATCGTGCCGGCGCTCCTGGCGCTGGTCTCCATGGTGGTCTGGCTGCCTTCGCCGGGGCACGTGGGGACCCACATCATCGCGTGGGTCTTCATCGTGTGGCCGCTGGTCGCGTCGATCCTCACGCTGGTCAGCGGCGAGAACATCGGCGCCCAGCTGAAGGCGAGCCTGGACGGCTTCCTCTACACGCCGATGGCGATCATGTCGTGGGCTGCCCTGGTCGGCTACGGTGTCGCGTCGGCGGCCGGCAAGCAGCTCGAGCACGCCTGACCCGCGGGCAACCGCCATCGTGCCGTGAGAGATGAGCTCGACATCGGGCGGACCGTCCTCGGCCGCCCCATCGTCGCGCTGCGCTTCGCGCCCGCCGACTACGCCCGGCCGCGCCCGCCGGCCCTGCTGTTCGGCGCCATCCATGGCGACGAGCCGCTCGGCGTCCACTGCCTGGCCGAGCTGGTCGGCGAGCTCTGCGCGCAGCCGCCCGGCCGCGAGACCTGGATCGTGCCGGCGCTCAACCTCGACGGCCTGTCCGCCGGCACCAAGAACAACGCCAACGACGTCGACCTCAACCGCAACTTCGCGGCGACCAGCTGGAGCGCGGAGCACAAGGCCGGCTACCGCCCGGGCCCGGCGCCCGAGTCGGAGCCGGAGACCCGCGCGCTGGTCGCACTCATCGAGCGCTCCGGCGCCGAGCGCCTGGTCGCCCTTCACTCGCCGTTCCGCACGGTCAACTGGGACGGCGCCGGCCGCGAGCTGGCCGACGCGATGGCGGCCCTGAACGGCTACGGCGCCACCTCCGACATCGGCTACCCGACGCCCGGCTCGTTCGGCGCCAAGTACGGGGTCGATCGCGGCCTCGAGGTCATCACCCTCGAGATCCCGTTCATGTCCGAGGAGCAGGCCTGGCGCGAGAACCGCGCCGCACTGCGCTTCTGCCTCGACTTGCCGCCCTGACGGAATCCCTGCTTCCGGTGGGTGTGACGTTCTGTCACACTTGCTGTCGTGGTGAGCGCCGTGCCATGGGGCGAGGTGTTCGAGCTCCAGGTCGTCAAGACCGCGGCGCGGATGGTCGAGCGGCGCTGGGGGATGGGGCTCGGCTTCGCCGACGCTGCCGGGCCGGTGCGGCCGCCGCGCGGGCGCAGCCAGTGCACCACGGTGCAGACGCGCGAGGCGGGCGAGCAGAAGTGCCAGGAGCACGCCCGCGTCTCGCTCGAGGCGCTGCGGGTCGCGGGCGCCCGGCCGGCGCGATGCGGCACCTGCCACGCAGGAGTCGGCGAGATCGCCGCGCCGCTGGTCGTCGAGGGCGAGGTGGTGGGCGCGCTCCTGTGCGGCGGAGTGGACGGCGCGGTGTCCGAGCCGGAGGTGGCGGCGATCGCCGCGCTCCTCGAGGAGGTGGCGGCGGCGGTGGCCGACGAGATCGGCGACCGGGTGGCCGTGCGGGTGCACAACGAGCTCGCCGCCCCCTACCGGACCCGCTACAGCTACGACGCCATCATCGGGCGCGCGCCGCCGATGCAGGACCTCTACCGGCTGCTCGACCGGGTGGCCCACTCCGACTCGACCGTCCTCATCCAGGGTGAAAACGGGACCGGCAAGGAGCTGGTCGCCCGCGCCATCCACTACAACAGCGCGCGCAAGCACCGCCGCTTCGTGGTGCAGAACTGCTCCGCCTTCAACGACAACCTGCTCGACTCGGAGCTGTTCGGCCACCGGCGCGGCGCCTTCACCGGCGCCATCGCCGACAAGCAGGGCCTCTTCGAGGTGGCCGACGAGGGCACCTTCTTCCTCGACGAGATCGGTGACATGTCGCCGTCGCTGCAAGTCAAGGTGCTGCGCGTCCTGCAGGAGGGGACCTTCACCGCGGTCGGCGACACCGAGCCCAAGAAGGTGGACGTCAGGATCATCGCGGCGACCAACCGCGACCTCAAGGGCATGGTCGAGCGCGGCACCTTCCGCGAGGACCTCTACTATCGGATCCACGTCATCAACATGGTCATCCCTCCGCTGCGCGAGCGGCCGGACGACATCGACCTCCTGGTCGATCACTTCGTGGTGGCGCACGGGCGCGGGCGGCGCTCGAAGCGCCTGTCGGACGCCTGCCGGGCGAGGCTGCGCGCCTACCAGTGGCCGGGCAACGTGCGCGAGCTCGAGAACGAGATCGAGCGGCTCCTGGTCCTGTCGGGCGACGAGCGCATGATCGAGGAGGGGCTGCTCTCCTCGCGCATGCGGCAGGAGCCGGCCGAGGAGCGGGCGGCCGGCGCGCTCGCCGACGAGCCGCCGGGCAACCTGCCCGACGCCATCGAGTCGCTCGAGCGGCGCATGATCGCCGCCGCCCTCGTCCGTCACCAGGGCAACAAGACGCGCGCCGCCGACGACCTCGGCATCTCGCGGCGCAACCTCATCCGGCTGGTGCAGAAGTACGGTCTGTGACGGGGCGCGCGGCGAGCAGGGCCGGGTCGAGCTCCGGGTGGCGAAAGACGTAGCCCGCCGACAGGAGGGCACGCGGCACCGCCGGCCGCCCGTGCAGCAGGTACTCGGCGAAATCGCCGAGGGCGAATCGCAGGGCCCGGGCCGGCGTCGGGATGAGGGAGGGGCGGTGGAGGGCCTGGCCGAGACGGCGGGCGAACTCGCGGTTGCGCAGCCGGCCGGGCGCGACCAGGTTGACCGGCCCGCTGAGGACGGCGGCGGGCGCGTCGCGGTAGCCGCCGGACGAGCGCCCGTCGGCGTCGAGCGCGAACAGGTAGGCGCCGACCACGTCGTCGATGTGGACCCAGGACATCCACTGCCGGCCCGAGCCGAGCCGGCCGCCGGCGAAGAAGCGGAAGGCGCGGGCCCAGCGATCGATCGGGCCGCCGCGGCCACCCACCACCACGCCGGTGCGCATCAGGACGACCCGCACCCCGTGCGCCTCGGCGGCGATGGCCTCGTCCTCCCAGTCGCGGCAGAGGCGGGCGAGGAAGCTCGAGCCGCGCGGCGCCGACTCGTCCACCTCGTCGTCGTCGTCCTCGATCGGCAGGTCGGCGTCGAAGGCGTAGGCGTCGACGCCCGAAGCGCTGACCAGGACGCGCGGGCGCGGCTCGGCGGCCGCCATCGCCTCGACCAGGAACCGGGTGGCGTCCACCCGGCTGTCGCGGGCGATCTGGCGGTAGCGGGCGTCCCAGCGCCGGTCGGCCAGCGGCTCGCCGGCCAGGTTGATGGCGCCGTCGCAGCCGGCGACGGCCGCCTGCCACGTGCCGGCTGCGGTCGGGTCTCCCGCCACCAGAGTCACCGCGGCGGGCAGCGCGGCGCGCGCGCGATCCGGGTCCCGGCTCAGGACCACCACCTGATCGCCCCGTTCGACCAGGGCAAGGGCGATGGCCCGCCCGAGGTATCCGCTGCCGCCGGTGACGAAGACCTTCACAGGATCGACGGTCCGCCGCGGCCGGCGTGCACCGCGTGTTCGAGGCAGGAGCGGACGAAGTCGCCCGCGGTCCGGCAGGCGTCCTCGAGCCCATCGCCGTGGGCCAGCCGGCAGGCGATCGCGGTGGACAGCGCGCAGCCGGTGCCGTGCACGTTCTCGCCGTCCGCGATGCGGACCCGCTCGATCTCGATCGGCGCGCCGCCCGACGGGCAGAGGATATCCACCAGCCGGTCGCCGCCGAGGTGGCCGCCGGTGACCAGGCAGGCGACGCCGCGCCCGGCGATGTGCTCGGCGGCCCGGCGCATGGCGGCCACCGAATCGACCACGAACTCGACCAGCCCCTCGGCCTCGACCAGGTTCGGAGTGACCAGCGCCAGGTGGGGAGCCAGGATCTCGAAGGCGCGCCGCACGTCGCCGTGGTAGAGCGGGGTGCCGCCGCCGCCGGCGAACAGGACCGGATCCCAGACCAGCGGCGCCCCGGTCAGCGCCAGGGGATCGGCGATGGCGGCCACGCACTGTTCGTCGGCGACCAGGCCGATCTTGCCGGCGGCGACCTCGACGTCCGACAGGAGCGCGCCGAGCTGGGCGGCGATGAGCTCGGCGCCGGGCGAGTGGACCGCCCTGACCCCCATCGTGGTCTGCTCGGTCAGCGCCGAGACAGCGCCGACCGGCCGCAGCCCCTGGTTCCGCGCGATCCAGGCATCGACCAGGAACCCGGCCCCGCCGCTCGGGTCGAGCCCCGACACCACCAGGAGGTTCTTAACCGTCGAAGGCCGCAAGGCCGGTCACGTCCTGTCCCACCACCAGCGTGTGGATGTCGTGGGTGCCCTCGTAGGTGTAGACCGATTCCATGTTGAGCATGTGGCGGCCGCACTGATACTCGTCGGTCACCCCGTTGGCGCCCAGGATGTCGCGCGCGATGCGGGCGATCTCGCGCGCCCAGTAGACGTTGTTGCGCTTGGCGAGCGAGACCTGCTGCGGGCGGAGCGCGCCGGTCTCCTTGAGCCGGCCGAGCCGCGCGCACAGGAGCTGCGCCTTGGTGATCTCCGAGACCATGGTGACGAGCTTGTCCTGCACCAGCTGGTAGCCGGCGATGGGCCGCGAGAACTGCACTCGCTCGCGGGCGTAGCCGAGCGCCTCGTCGTAGCAGGCCAGCATGGCGCCGACCGCGCCGAAGGCGATCCCGAAGCGGGCCTGCGTCAAGCAGGAGAGCGGCCCCTTGAGCCCGCCCACCCCCGGGATGAGCGCGTCCTCGCCGACCTCGACATCCTCGAGGTGGAGCTCGCTCGTCACCGAGGCCCGCAGCGACCACTTGCCGTGGATGTCGCGCGCGGTGAAGCCCGGCCGGTCGGTCGGGACCAGGAAGCCGCGCACCTCGCCGTCGAGCTTGGCCCAGATCAGGGCGAGCTGGGCGATGGAGCCGTTGGTGATCCATCGCTTCGTCCCGCTCAGGCGGAAGCCGCCCGGCGTCTTGACCGCGGTCGTCAGCATGCCGCCCGGGTTCGAGCCGAAGTCGGGCTCGGTCAGGCCGAAGCATCCGATCACGTGTCCGCGCGCCATGTCGGGCAGCCAGCGCTCCTTCTGCACCTCCGACCCGAAGGCCCAGATGGGATACATGACCAGCGAGCTCTGCACCGAGCAGAAGCTCCGGATGCCGCTGTCGCCGCGCTCGAGCTCCTGGCAGATGAGTCCGTAGGTGGTCGCGCTCATCCCCGAGCAGCCGTAGCCGGTCAGCGAGGCGCCGAGCAGGCCGAGCTGGCCGAGGCGCGCGATGAGATGGGTGGGGAAGGTGCCAGCGGTGAAGTGCCGGCCGATGCCCGGCATCACCTCCGCTTCGACGAAGGCGCGCACGGTGGCCTGCGCCATGCGCTCCTCCTCGCTGTACAGCTCGGCGGCGGCGAAGTAGTCGAGCTCGCGGAACATCTGGCCGCGATATACTTCCAGACGGTGCGCCGCGCAACCACGCTGGTCCTGGCGCTCGGGGTCGCGCTCGCCGCGAGCCCTCCCGCACACGGCAAGCCCAAGGGCCCGGCCGGCCAGCTCGGCGCCGCCTACCGCGCCTTCGCCGACGGCGAGTACCAGAAGGCGCTCAAGCTGGCGCGCGGCATCGACCGCGCCCGGGTCAGGAACGCCGATTACGTCGCCTACCTGGCCGGTCAGTCGGCCTTCCTGGTCGGCGATCTCGAGGGGGCCTTGCGCGACTTCCAGTCGCTGGCCGCGGCCGGCGAATCGCGCTTCAAGGGCTGGGCCGCCTGGCGGGTGGCCGATTGCCTGTGGCAGCTCGGGCGGATCGATCCGGCGCGCAAGGCCTACGCCTCGCTGGTCGCGCGCGACGCGGCCGGCGGTGACCGCGCGCTGGCCCGCTTCCGCATGGCCGAGGCCGACGCGCGGGCGGGCAAGACCGCCGCCGCCCTGCGCGGCTTCAAGGATCTCCGCCAGCAGCACCCGGGCCACATGCTCGACGCGGTCGCCGCCGTGCGGCTCGAGGAGCTCGGTGGCCCGCGCGCCGCGCGCCTCGAGGTCTCCGATCGGATCGAGCGCGCCGTCCAGCTCAAGCTCGGCAAGAAGTGGGATCTCGCCATCGCCGAGCTGCAGCAGATCGGCGACGACCAGCCGGTCGCGGTCCGCCGCCAGCGCGACTTCTGGCTGGCCATGACCTTGTTCAAGATGCGCCGGCAGTACGCGCGCGCCGCCGGCATCCTGCTCGGGCTGTACAAGGAGATGGGCGAGCACGCCTCCGAGGCGCTGTTCCACGGGGCCCGCGCGCTGTCGCGCGCCGACCGCGATCCCGAGGCCATCGTCCAGTACCAGAAGCTGGTGTCCGAGTATCCGCGCTCCGAGTGGGCGCCCGAGGCGCAGTTCCTCTCCGGCTGGCTCGAGTTCAACATGGGGCGCTACAAGCAGGCGCTGCCGCACCTGGAGGAGACCCGGCGCCGCTACGGGCGCAGCAAGTTCGCCGACGAGGCGCTGTGGTTCATCGCCTACGCCCACTACCTGCTCGGCGAGCTCGACGCCGCGCTGCCGATGTTCGCCTCGCTGTCCGAGCGCGGCGACCGGCTCGAGGGCGGCAAGGGACAGTACTGGCACGCCCGCACCCTGCAGAAGCTCAAGCGCGAGGACGAGGCGCTGCGCGAGTACCGCGCGCTGGTCGGCCGCTTCCCGCTGTCCTGGTACGCGCTGCTCGCCCGCGCCCGGCTGGCCGAGCGGGGCCAGAAGATCGATCCGTTCGGCGACCGGCCGCGCGCCTCCGACGCCGCCACGCCGGTGGCGACCCAGGTCGACGAAAAGCTGGCGGCCGATCCGCTCATCCAGCGGGTCGACGAGCTCATCGCGGCGGGGCTGGGCGGCTTCGCCGGCGAGGAGCTCGAGCGGGGCGAGAAGCCCTTCCTCAAGCGCCACCCGCGCGCCGCCGCCCTCGCCGTGCTGCTCGACCGCTACCGCAGGGCAGGCAACTTCTCGCGCCCGTGGATGCTGGCTGCCTCCTACGGCGGCTCGCGCGCGTTCGACGCCCCGCCGAAGGGGCCGGCCAGGGTCTGGTGGGAGCACTCGCTGCCGCTCGCCTACCGCGAGATGGTCGAGAAGTGGCGCCCGCTGGGCGGCAGCCCCGACTACTACCTCTGGGCGATCATGCGCAAGGAGAGCGGCTTCGACCCGCACGTCCACTCCTACGCCGACGCCATCGGCCTCCTGCAGATGATCCCGCCGACCACCCGGCGGGTGGCGCCGGCGCTCGGGCTCACCTACTCGGACGACTTCCTCTTCGATCCGGAGCTCAACATCCGCACCGGCTCCTGGTACATCGGCAAGCTCCTGGCCAAGTTCAAGGGGCAGATCCCGCTCGGCGCCGGCTCGTTCAACAGCGGGCCGCGCCCGGTCATGCGCTGGGTCGACCAGAACGGCGATCGCCCGATGGACGAGATGGTCGAGCTGGTCGCCTACACCCAGACGCGCGAGTACATGAAGAAGGTGACCGAGATCTACGCCCGCTACCTCTACTTCTACGACAAGAAGGTCTACGAGCAGACCCTGGTGGTCGACAAGGGCTACATCAAGGACGAGCTCACGTACTAGGCGGGACGTCTCACGATTCGTCACATCTCGGTTCGGAGATTTGAACCGCCAAATCCGCCAAGGCCGCCAAACGGCCTGCGCCAAGAACTCGAACCGCGAAGGCGCGAAGGTCAGAGCTCGAAAGAGCTTCG
>Ga0111539_10008008_pt1 | contig 13481 bp, 11 predicted proteins | sample RhiMethybrSRZTD1_FD_79667 | JGI IMG/M metagenome (GOLD analysis project Ga0111539, IMG submission 79667) | Populus rhizosphere microbial communities from Tennessee, USA - Rhizosphere MetaG P. TD hybrid SRZTD1 (version 2) (version 2) | ecosystem: Host-associated > Plants > Roots > Rhizosphere >...
AGCGCAGGGGCGTCGCGGCTATGGCCGGTGCCGCGCATGCGCGCCAGCGATGCCCCTGCGCATGACAGTCGCACGCAGTGTCTTCAAAATATTCCTACGTGGCCTACTTCTTCTACGTGGTTAGCTTTTGATCTTCTCAGTCCGTCGGACTGCCCGGCAAGAGCGCTTCGATCCGCTCCAGGCGGGGGCCTTTGTCATCGCAGACCGCGAACTGGCTGCTCGCGTTCGGGGCGTACAGACCCACGCCGGCGTACTCGCCGCGCTTGTTCAGCACGTAGAAGTTCACGTTGAAGTTCGGTTCGCCGCGCGAATTGAGCAGGCGCTTCTCGACCGTGCTGGCCTTGATGCGCCGGCAGGCTTCGAGCCCTGCGTCCTTCGGGTTCTTGCCGCGCCGCAGTTCCTCGACGATGAGGTACGACGAGAGGTTGTAGAGGTTCGCCTCGCCGCGGCCCGTCGATCCGGCGGCGCCCACGTCACCGTCCACGTAGAGTCCCGCGCCGAGGATCGGTGAGTCGCCGAGCCGGCCGGGGATCTTCCACGAGAGCCCGCTTGTCGTCGTCACGCCGCAGATCTCGCCACGCGCGTTGACGCCGTTGCAGTTGATCGTCCCGTACAGGTGGTTCTCGTTGATGAGCCCGTCGGCGACCATCTGACGGACAATCCGCGCCTCGGCGGCGGCGCGCTCGTCGGGATTCTTGATGTAGTGCAGCTGGTCCGATTGCTGTTTCCACAGCAGCCACTTGGCGCGCGAGTTCGGCGTGTTGAGGTCGGCCAGGATCTCGAAGCCCAGGTTGCGCGCGAACGCCTGCGCGCCCGCCCCGACGATCAGGTGGTGATCCGTCTTCTCGAGCACCGCCTTCGCGACGAGCGAGGGCGTCTTCACGCCCTCGAGCGCGCCCACGCCCCCCGCGCGCTTCCGCGGCCCGTGCATGCAGCAGGAGTCGAGCTGCACCACGCCATCGGCGTTCGGCAGCCCGCCGTAGCCGACGCTGTCGTCGAGCGGATCCAGCTCGACGATGTTGACGCCCGCGATGAGGGCGTCGAGCACGTCCGTGCCGGCCGTCATTTTTTCGAAGGCCGTCTGGACGGCCGTTTTCGTGCCGCCGTTCTTGAACTGGTGGCCGTTGGCCGATGAAATCACGACCGGCCGGGTCGGGCCCTGGACGATCAGCGTCGGACCGACTGCCGCCGAGACACCGACGCCCGCGGTCGTGGTCATGAATTCACGACGATTGATTCTGGAAGCCATCGAATCTCCATCGTTGAGGAAATGGGGAGGCCGAATGTCGCCCGCCGGCCCCGCACGTCAGCGGCAGTGTACGATACGATCCCCGTTCGCTCGATGCGGAACGTTTCCATCCACACGATTCGAGCCGCGGCCACCCGCGTGTATGACGTCGCCGTGCGGACGCCCATCGTGCGGCTCGATCCCGTCGGCCGGGACGAACCCCAGATCTTCCTGAAGCTCGAGGTGTTTCAGCCGATTGGCTCGTTCAAGATTCGCGGCGCCACCAATGCCATCGGCAAGCTCCGGCACTCCGAGCTCGCGGACGGCGTCTGGACCGTGAGCGCCGGCAACGCCGCGCAGGGCGTGGCGCTTGCCGCGCGCGAGGCGTCGGCGCGGGCGTCGGTGCTCGTCATGGACGGCGCGCCGGAGACCAAGCTGTCGGCGATTCGCCGGCTCGGCGCCACAATCGTCAACGCGTCGTTCGACGAGTGCTGGGCGGCCGTGGAACACCACAAATCCGATCGGATGTCGGGCCGCCTGGTCCACCCGTTCGACGACGACGACTTCATCAGCGGCAACGGCACGTGCGCGCTCGAGATCGTCGAAGACGTGCCCGACGTTGATGCCGTGGTGGCGCCCATGGGCGGAGGCGGGCTCCTCGCCGGGCTCGGGTGCGCGCTGCACGCGCTCAGTCCCAGCACGAAGATCTATGCGGCGGAGCCGGAAAACGCTGCGCCGCTCGACGCGTCGTTCCGTGCGGGACACGCCACGCGCTTCGAAAACTGGAGCCGCTCGTGGGTGGACGGCGCGGGCGGCCAGTCCGTGCTCGAGTCGATGTGGCCGCTGGTCTCGCAGTACGTCAACGAATCGATCGTCGTGTCGCTCGACGACGCCGCCCGCGCGATGAAGCTGGCGGCCGAGCGGTGTCACGTGATCGCCGAAGGCGCCGCCGCGTGCGCGATCGCGGCCGCGTTGTCGCCGCGCATGCGCGAGCGTGGTCATCGCCGCGTCGTCGCCGTCGTGTCGGGCGGCAACATCGATCTGTCCCGTTTCGCCAGTCTGACTGGCGCGTCGGCATGACCCGCCGCCGCGCGCACCGAATCGTTCCCCACTCATGAACGCAACGACCGCCGTTTTACCCGCACGTCTCAGCCGTCTGTCCGAGCTCGCGTCCGACTTGTGGTGGACGTGGAATCCCGCGCGCGAAGTGTTTCGCCGCCTCGACTACCCGCTGTGGCACCACAGCGGTCACAACCCGGTGCGCATGCTCGAGCGCGTCACGCCGGAGACGCTCGATCGCGCCGCCGACGATCCGGCGTTCGTCGCGCTGTACACCGCGGCCATTGCCGAGATGGACGCGATGCGCGCGTCGACGAAGACGTGGTGGGAACAGCACGTCGGCACGCCGCGCGAAGACGTGATCGCGTACTTCTGCGCGGAGTTCGCGCTGCACCAGTCGCTGCCCATCTACGCGGGCGGCCTCGGCGTGCTGGCCGGCGATCACTGCAAGGAAGCCAGCGACCTCGGCGTGCCGCTCGTCGGCGTCGGCTTCATGTACCCGCAGGGCTACTTCCGGCAGCGCCTGTCGCCCGAGGGCTGGCAGCAGGAAGTCTACGAACGGCTCGACTGGAACAGCGCGCCGGTCTCGCATGCCCAGACGGTGGACGGCAAACCGTGCGTCGTCCTCGTGCCGCTCGGCACGCGGACGGTGCTCGTGCAGGTGTGGGAGGTGCGGCTCGGCCGCGTGCGGTTGCTGCTGCTCGACACCGATCTCGAACAGAACGCGCCGTGGGATCGCGAGCTGTCGGCGCGTCTGTACGGCGGCGGGCAGGACACGCGCCTGCAGCAGGAGATCGTGCTCGGTCTCGGCGGCGTGCTCGCGCTGCGCGCGCTCGGCCTGACGCCCGCCGCGTGGCACCTGAACGAGGGCCACGCGGCCTTCGTCGTCCTGCAGCGCCTCCGCGATTTTCTGGCGACGGGCTTCCGGTGGGAGCAGGCGCTCGAGGAAGTCCGGCGCACGACGATCTTCACGACGCACACGCCGGTGCCCGCCGGACACGATGCGTTTCCCTTCCACCTGGTCGATCAGCACCTGGCCAGCTGCTGGGGATCGATGAACGGTCACGGCGAGCGCTTCATGGCGCTCGGCCACTACGACAACGGCAGCGGCCCGCAGTTCAACATGACCGCACTCGCCATGCGATCGGCCGGTGCGATCAACGCCGTGAGCCAGTTGCACGGCGAGGTCACGCGCGAGATGTTCACGCCGCTCTGGCCGGGAACGACGGCCGCCGATCGGCCGATCGGGGCGATCACGAACGGCGTGCACGTGCCGTCGTGGGTGGCGAACGAGATGTCGGGCCTCTACGAGCGGCACCTGAGCGTGAAGTGGCGGGAACACCAGGACGAGGACGCGTTCTGGCAGCGGCTCGTCGAATTGCCCGACGAGGAACTCTGGTCCGCGCGCAAGGCGCTGCGGGCCGTGCTGTTTCAGTTCGTGCGCGAGCGCGCGCGGGTGCGATGGACCGAGGACCAGGCCGGCGCGCCACGCGTCGTGGCCGGCGGCGTCATGCTCGATCCCGACGCGCTCACCATCGGCTTCGCGCGCCGGTTCACCGGCTACAAACGACCCGACCTCGTGTTTCGCGACGCCGATCGTCTGGCGCATCTCGTGACGCGTGCCGATCGTCCGGTGCAGTTCGTGTTCGCAGGCAAGGCGCACCCGGCCGACGAAGCCGGCAAGCGGCACCTGCAGGCGGTGTTCCGCCACGCGCTCGATCCGAAACTCCAGGGACGCATCGCGTTCGTGGACGACTACGATCTGCACGTCGCCCGCCGGCTCGTGCAGGGCTGCGACGTGTGGCTCAACACGCCGCGCAAGCCGCTCGAGGCGAGCGGCACGAGCGGCATGAAGGCGTCGATGAACGGCGTGCTGCACTTGAGCATCGCGGATGGCTGGTGGGCCGAAGGCGCCAACGGCCGTAACGGATGGCAGATCGTCGGCGGCGTATCCGCCGATCTGGAGGCGCAGGATGCCGCCGATGCCGAGGCGCTGTACCGCCTGCTCGAGGAGCAGGTCGTCCCGGCGTTCTACGAACGCGATGCCTCGGGCCTGCCGCGCCGGTGGCTCCAGATGATCAAGGATGCGCTGGTCTCAATCACCCCGCGCTTCTCCGCTCGCCGCATGCTCAAGGACTACATCGTGAGAGCGTATGCGCCGGCGGTGAAGGGTCAGAAGCTCTAGATATACTGGTCGCCTGATGGCCCGAAAGTCTGCCGAACCCGTTCGGTGCGCGCTGTGCGGCACGAAGGATCCCTCCGAGCCGCGCGGAGACGAGCGTTACTGCCGCGATTGCTGGGACAAGAAGATCGCGGTCGAGGACGTCGTCGCGCGCGACTTCACGCTGAAGCGCTACATCCGCGCGCACAGCGCTGAGAAGTACCTCGTCTATCACTCCACCCAGAAGCGTCCGGTCGGTCAGCTGCAGGTGCTCGACGACGGCTACGATCTGTTTCTGAGCCTCTTGCTCTACCCCACCTTCGTGTGGGACGACGAGGCGTATCACATCGAGAAGGACCCGGAGCACCGCACGTACGCGGAGATTCTGGTGGATGTCGTCGCCGCCGATGTCATCGAGCCCTGGGGCGGCGGCAAGTGGCACCTCGAAGTGTTCCGGTCAACGGCAGCCGATCCCGACGACTGGAACGGCGAGATGTAGCCAGCGTTCTACCGCACGTCGAAGGACACGTCGCGGGTGAGCGTGGCGCCGCCCTGGCGCGCGCGGGCCTGAACGGTCAGCACGTAATGGCCCGGCGCGAAGCCCGCAAGCGGGATCGTGAATACCGTCAGTAGCGGCGCACCGCGCGCGAGCGTGCGACCCTCGCGCACATCCTCGAGCGCGAACATACGCGCCCCGTCGTCGGTCCGCACGGTCACGGACAGATCGATCGTCGATCCCCGCAGCGAGTCCGCGACCTCGACGCTGGCGCCAACCGCCAGCCGGTCTGTCGCGGGAAACGTGCGCAGCGTCGTGGGCGGTCCCGGCATCTGGCGCGTGATCGTCGGCGCCGGACTCGTCGTGAACATGCGCGTGCCCTCGACTGACGCCAGGACCGGATCGCTCAGGAAGAGCAGCGCGCCCGGCTCCGGAACCATCACGTCCGCATGAATGCTGCCCGCGCGATCGGTTACGCGGTCGCGCGCCGCGAGCCGAAGCTGATACCGGCCCGGCGCGAGGTCGAGATCGACTTCGTAGCGCAGCCCGCGCGCGAACACGAGATCGCGATTCACCGCGAGCAGTGACAGCGCGACGTCCTTCCGCTCCGACGCCGTGGTGTGTCCCGACTCGTCGAGGGCGCCGTACATCACTTCGAAATCGCCCGTGAACAAGCCGTTCGGCGCCGGCTCGAAGTGCAGATCGGCGCCGCTCATCTCGAGCGTGACGTGGACGAGCCCGGCGGTGCCGCGATGCCCTACCACGGCGGCCGCCACGCGCAGGCCCAGCCCGGCTCGCGGCAGCGGCGAGGCCATGGCGGACGCGAGCGGATCCGCGGCGCCGTCGGCGGCCGCGCGCGAGGCCGGCGCGTAGTAGCCGCGACGTGCGCGGACGGTGAGCCCCGGCCGCTTCATCCGCACCGATACCGAGTGGAACCTGCCGTCGTCCTGCCGCGGCGTGCGATAGCCGAGCACGTAATAGGAGCTGTTGTCCTGCCGGATGGCGGCGAAGCCGGTATCCGGATCGTTCGTGGCGACGAGGGCCCGGCCGCCCGTTGATTCGGCGTACGCGCGCATGGCCTGTTCGGCGCGCTTCAGCTCGTCCGCCATGACCGTCAGGGGCATCGACATCTCGGACGCGGCCGTGCTGCCCGGCAGCGGCCCGATCCGCATGGCGTCCTCCAGCCCCGTCGCCAGGCCGCGCGGATCGACCGGATAGAGCACCAGATTCGCGCGCGTCGCGGCACCGATCATCGCGCGCTCCGCCTGCGCCACCTGCTGCGCGTCGCGCACGTTGGCGTGGCCGCCCGCGATCTGCGTGGGGCCGTCGGTCAGGTCGTAGTCGACGCCCTCGGTGAACCAGAGGAGCGCCTTGCGCCGGCCCGTCACCGACGCGAGCCCGCGAGCGAGCTGTTCGATCGTGCCGAGCGCCACCTGCGCGTCGTGTGCGCGTTGAGGGCCTTCCAGATCGAGGCCGGGCACGGCGATCTGCTGATCGGCGGACAGCTCCTGATCGGCCAGCGCGGCCCGGTTCGACGAGACCGCGGCCGACTCGAGTTTCTGTCCGAGGAATTGATCGATCGACGCCAACAGCAGCCGCCGGCTCGCGGTGAACTCCTGGCCTGCGCTGATCTGGCCGATGTGCACGACGGCGGCAAGATCGTTCGCGCCGAGATAGCGCTCGACGAAACGCCTCGCCTGCTGCCGCGCGATCGCGGATCGCGACGCATCCACGTGGAGACTGTCCATCACGAGCACGTACAGCCGTCCTTCGGTGACGGCGGCGTTCGTCACGACGTCGGGCTCGATCGCCGTCGATCGATACAGCGGCCGATCGGCCCGCTCGACTGGAATATCAACGAGCGAGAGCAGGGCGATCGGGGCCGGCCGGCCGTCCTCGCGGATTTCGAAATCGTCGGCGGTCAGGCCGCGCACGAAGGCGCCGGTCGCGTCCGTGACGCTCGCGTCGATCTCGATGAAGTTCGCGGTGGCGCGAAACGTCGCCGCGGGCGCCTGCCCCGAGGCCGGCGGCGCCTGCGGGTCCGGCACTCCGGCCCGCACGATCGCTGACACGAGGACGATGAGCGAGATCGACGCAAGGTGCTTCATGAATCCGGCGTCTTTACATTCTTAACAAGCGGCGCCGCGTCGTGCGGTCGTCCGTCGCGGCAGAGGGCCGATTATACCGGGCCAGATTTTCACGGCCGCGGGTCGGGCACCGGCGCGAAAACTTTCGTGCCAGCCTCCGCGTCAAATCAGACAGGTCGCTATACTTCGCGGATGTCTCTCGACATTCCGGCGATTCAGAAAACTCTGGCGATAGAACAGGTGGACGGCTGGTTGCTCTACGACTTTCACGGGTCCAATCCGGTGGCGGTGAACCTGGCAGGTCTGGCTCACACGCACACGACGCGGCGGTGGTACTACTTCATCCCCGCCTCCGGCACCCCGAAGAAGGTCGTTCACGCGATCGAGCCGTTCGTGCTCGACAAGCTGCCGGGCGAGAAGCGGATCTATGCCGGCCGGCTGCAACTGGAACAGGGCGTGTCGGAGACGTTGCGCGGATCGAAGATCGTCGCGATGGAGTACTCGCCGGAGTGCTCCATTCCGTACCTTTCGCGCGTCGATGCGGGCACGGTGGATTTGATCCGGCGGCTCGGCATGCGGGTCGTCTCGTCGGGCGATCTCGTCGGGCGATTCGAGGCGGCATGGAATGCGGCGCAGATCGCGACCCACCGGACCGCGTCCGACAAGCTCTATCGCATCAAGGACCGGACGTTCGAGTACGTGGGCACGAAGCTCGCCGCCGGTGCGTCGATCGACGAGTTCGCGGTGCAGCAGATGATGGTGCAGCTGTTCAAGGACGAGGGGCTCGTGGCCGATGCGCATCCCATCGTCGCGGCGCAGGAGAACGCGGGCAACCCGCACTACGCGCCAACGCGCGAGTCGTCGCGGCCCATCAGGGTCAACGAGTTGCTGCTGCTCGATTTGTGGGGCAAGCTCGATCAGCCGGGATCGGTGTACGCGGACATCACGTGGTGCGGGTTTTCCGGCGAGCCGCCGTCGGCCATCGCCAACGCGTTCGGGGTCATCGTGGCGGGGCGCGACGCGGCCATCACGCGTGTGAAGGATGCGGTGGCCTCCCGTACGCCGATTCACGGCTTCGAAGTGGATCGGGCGACGCGCGACGTCATTGCGGCGGCCGGCTACGGCGACAAGTTCATTCACCGCACGGGCCACAGCCTGGGCGAGGAAGTTCACGGCAACGGTGTGCACATGGACGACTACGAGACGCACGACGATCGGCAGCTCGTCCCTGGCACCGGGTTCACGATTGAGCCCGGGATCTACACAAAGGAATTCGGCGTTCGCACCGAGATCAATATGGTGGTGGGTCCGGAATCGGCAGCCGTGACGGGCCCCTGCCAGCAGGCTCTGGTGAGAATTGCCGCCCCGAGGTAACTTGAACCAAGGACCATCACGGAGCACGCATCATGTCATCAACGCGTAAGTCGACTTTTTTCTACGGAGTACTCGTCGCATTCGCCTCCCTCGTGGTGGGCATGGTCATCGCCTCGCGCCTTGACCTCGCGCCCCGTTCGCTCGCCAGCACGCTGAACGTGCCGGCGACCAACAGCGCGCCGCTAGCCGGGCCCATCGACTCCACCACGTTCCGCACGATCGCGCACGACGCCAGTCCCACGGTGGTCAGCATCGTCACCACCATGAAACGGCAGGCGCCCGACGTGAACCAGTTCTTCTTCGGGTTCCCGACGCCGTTCGACAACCAGCAGCCACAGGCGCCGAACCGCAACCGGCGCGGTCAGCCGCAGCAGCGGCCGCAGGCGCCCGAGCAATTCGCGCAAGGCGCCGGCAGCGGCTTCATCATCGACAAGGCCGGGTACATCCTGACGAACAATCACGTCGTCGAGGACGCGACCTCGATCGAAGTGTTCCTGAGCGGCGAAGAGCAGCGGGCCGGCGAAGGTCTGAACGCCAAGGTCGTGGGCCGCGACGAACTGACGGACGTGGCACTGCTGCAACTCACCGAGACGCCGCCGACGCTCGTCGAGAGCAAGTTCGGCGACTCGAGCCAGATGCAGCCAGGCGACTGGGTGATGGCCATCGGCAATCCGTTCCAGCTCTCCAACACCGTGACGGTGGGCGTGGTGAGCGCGGTCGGCCGTCAGAACCAGGTGGCCAGCGGCCGATTCGAGGACTTCATCCAGACGGACGCGGCGATCAACCGCGGCAACTCCGGTGGTCCGCTGCTCAACATCCGCGGTGAAGTCATCGGCATCAACACGATGATCGTGACCGACCAGGGGCAGGGCAACGTCGGCGTGGGCTTCGCCGTGCCGATCAACAGCGTGCGCGATCTGCTGCCGCAGCTGCGCACCGGCAAGGTCACGCGCGGCCGCATCGGCGTCTCGGTCGATCGCCGTGCGATCACCAAGGAGTACGCGGCCGAGCTGGGCCTGGCGCCCGGCGCTGGCGGCGCGGAGATCAACAGCGTCGAACCGGAAACACCCGCGAGCCGCGCCGGCATCCGCGCCGGTGACGTCATCACCGAGTGGAACGGCAAAGCGGTGAAGGACAGCAACGACCTCGTGTCGATGGTCACGCACACCGCGCCGGGCACCACCGTGCCGGTCAAGGTCCTGCGCGACAAGAAGGCGGTGACGCTGAACGTGAAGGTCGAGGAGCTCGATCTCCAGCAGGAATCGGCACGGGTCGCGTCGAGTGACGACCAACCGCGCGGCGGCACCAACGATCAGCCGAAGGAAACGTCGTTCGGCATGACGCTGGCACCGCTCACGAGCCGGGATCGCCAGGATCTGCACCTGACGGCCGACCGTGGCGGCGCGCTCGTCACGGACGTCACGCCCTTCGGGCCGGCGCAGCTGGCCGGCATCGCCGAGAACGACGTCATCGTCTCGGTGGGCAGCCAGACGGTCAAGTCGCTGGATGCGACGACGGCGGCGCTCGACGCCGTCGCGTCGGGCACGACGGCCCGTCTCATCGTGGCGCGGCCGACGCGCACCGGTGACACGCAGGAGATCGCCATCCGGCTTCGCCGCAAGTAGAACTGTGCGATCATGCGGCGTCCGCGCCGCATGCTCGAACAGGAAATCAAGCTCGCGTATCCGGATCTCGAGGCGGCCCGCCTGGCAGTGACCACTGCCGGCGGCCGCCTCGAGACGTCTTTGCGGCTGCTCGACGATCGTCTGTTCGATACCGCCGATCTGACGCTGCGGAAAGCCGGCTGCGCGCTGCGACTGCGGCGCGACGACACACGGACGTTCCTCACGTTCAAGGGCCGGGTGCAGCCAGGGCGCGTCAAGACGCGTGAAGAGCACGAGACCAGTGCCGGCAGCGCCGACGTGCTGCAGACGATTCTCCACAGCCTCGGCTACCAGCAGGTGTTCCGGGCGCAGAAGATGCGCGAGGAGTACGCGCTGGCCGGGGCGCACATCGCGATCGATCACACGCCGATGGGCACGTTCGTCGAGATCGAAGGCGTACCCGACACGATCGCCGCAGCCACCGACGCGCTGGGGCGCACCAAATCGGATTACATCCTCGATTCCTACCCGTCGCTGTTCCGCCAGTGGTGCGACGCGCGGGGCCTGCCGCCGCAGGACATGCTGCTGGATGCACGTGTATGACGTCGGCGCTGATCCTGACCGCCGGCCTCGGCACGCGACTGGATCCGATCACGCGCCTCGTGGCGAAAGGCGCGGTGCCGCTCGGAGACGACACGCTGATCGAGCGCGCGATCGCGTGGCTTCGCGCCGAGGGCGTTCGCGATGTCGTGCTGAACCTGCACCATCGTCCCGAGTCGATCGCGGCGGTCGTCGGCGACGGCGTGCACCTCGGCGTGCGCGCGCGGTACTCGTGGGAGGCCCCCATCCTGGGATCGGCCGGGGGACCGCGGCGGGCGCTGCCGCTCGTGGCGACGGATCCGATCCTGATCGTGAACGGTGACACGCTGTGTTCGCTGCCGCTCGCCCCGATGATCGAGGCGCACGCGCGGACCGGCGCCGACGTCACGATGGCCGTGGTGCGGAACCCGGCGCCCGACCAGTACAACGGCATCGTCATGGACGACGAGCGGCGAATTCAGGGGTTCGTGCCCCGCGGCCAGGCGCACGGCACATGGCACTTCATCGGCGTGCAGATCGCGCAGGCGTCGGTGTTTTCTGAGCTCGCCGACGGCGTGCCGGCCGAGACCGTGTCAGGGATCTACCGCGACTTCGTCGAGAGCGGTTCGCGACGGCTGTTCGCCTGGCCCGTGACGCTCCCCTTCATCGACGTCGGGACACCCGAGGATTACCTGCGCGCGGCGTTATCGTTGCGGACGGCGACGGCCGGTGCGGAGAGCGTGATCGTGCCGGGCGCCTCGGTCGATCCGTCCGCGCGGCTGACCGACTCGCTGGTCTGGGCCGACGCGCGCATCAGCGCCAACGCGGGCCTCGACGAGTGCATTGTCGCCGGGCCCGTGGACGTGCCCGCGGGATTCACCGCCAAGCGCGCGGTCCTCATGCCGGCCAGCGTGGTACGCGAGGGCGACCGGGCCAGCATCAAGAACGGCGTCGCCACGTTCGAACTCTGACGTCTCACGTCGTACACTGAAGACCGTGTCCGTTCCTCCGCCGGTCCAGACCTATCTCGATCGTCATCACGTCAACGCGCCGCGTGTCGTTCCGCTGACCGGCGACGCCTCCGATCGCCGCTACTTCCGGATCCTCCCGCGTGAAGGCGCGCCGTTCGTGCTCGCCGTGCATGCGGCGCCGTTCGACAAGGCGACGCTGCCCTTCGTGAACGTGGCGGAGCTGTTCGCGGCGATGCCGGTGCCGGTGCCGCGGGTGCTGGGCGACGCGGCGGACGTGGGCGTGCTCGCGCTGGACGACCTCGGCGACATCACGCTGCAGGCCCATCTCGGCTCGGCGCCGGCCACGGCGCACGCCGCGCTGTACCGCCAGGCGGTCACGCTCATCGAGACCATCCAGCGTCGCGGCCGCGAGCTCGCCGATGCGCGGTACCTCCCGTACGGCATCGCCTTCGACGTCGAGAAGCTGACGTGGGAGATGGACTTCTTTCTCAAGCACTTCGTCGAGGCGTATCGCGGCGCCGTGATTCCGCCCGACGCGCGCGTGGCGCTGCGAGAGGCGCTCGGCGACATCGTGCAGGATCTGGCCGCCGAACCGCGCGTGCTCTGCCATCGCGATTACCACAGCCGCAACCTGATGTGGCGCGACGGCGAGCTGTACATCATCGATTTTCAGGACGCGCGCATGGGCCCGGACACCTACGATCTCGTCTCGCTCCTGCGCGATTCCTACATGGACCTGCCCGATCAGACCGTTGACGAGCTGATCGCGTACTACCTCGCGCTCGGCGGCCGTTCGACCGAGGCGGCGGCGTTCCGCCGGCGGTTCGATCTGATGGCGCTGCAGCGCAATCTCAAGGCGCTCGGCACGTTCGGCTACCAGACGACCGCGCGGCAGAATACGGTCTACATTCAGTACATTCCGCGCACGCTGAAGTACGCGCGCGAGAATCTGCTGAAGTACCCGAGGTTCGCGACGTTGCACGGCCTGCTCGCCGAGCACGTCACGGAGTTCCGATGAACGCCGACGAGACACGCGTCATGCGCTTCGGCATGTCCACGCACCTGTTCCACGGCGATCGCTTCGCGCGCGCCCATGTGGATCGGCTGGCGGCGACGGGCTTCGATCTCGTCGAAGTGTTCGCCACGCGCACGCACATCAACTATCACGACGCGGCGGCTGTGGCGGCGGTGGGACGCTGGCTTCGCGATGCGCACTTGAAGGCCTGGAGCGTGCACCTGCCGATCTGTGACGGGTTCACGAACGGCATCTGGGGCCGCACGTACTCGAACGCGTCGGCCGACGCGGCCGTGCGCACCGAGGCCATCGACGAAGCGCGCGCCGCGGTGACGGCCGCCCGCGACCTGGGCTGCGTCATGGCCGTGCTCCACATCGGCATCCCGCACGGCCAGCCGATTCCGCCCAACGACAACGATCCGGGGGCGGTGGCGCGCAGCCTCGAGCCGATCGCGCGCGCGTGCACCGATGCGGGCATCCGGCTCGCCCTGGAGGTGATTCCCAACGCGCTCGCGACTCCGGATGCGCTGCTCGACTGGCTGGGCGGCGAGCTGGATCTCGGCGATAGCGGCGTGTGTCTCGACGTCGGTCACGCGCACCTGGTGGGCGGCGTCGCCGAAGCCGTCGAATCGCTCTCCGGCCACATCATCACCACCCACATTCACGACAATCGCGGCACGTCCGACGATCACCTGGTGCCGTTCGACGGCACGATCGACTGGCCCGCGACGATGATGGAGTTCTCGAAGGTGGGCTACACCGGGCCGCTCATCTTCGAGCTGCCCGATCACGGCGACGCCGACCGCACGCTCGCCCGCGCCGTTGGCGTGCGGACGCGCATTCAGGCCATACTTGATGAGCTACAGGCAGACTACAACTTCGAACTCTGAACTCTGAACTCTGAACT
>Ga0111539_10008009_pt1 | contig 13478 bp, 12 predicted proteins | sample RhiMethybrSRZTD1_FD_79667 | JGI IMG/M metagenome (GOLD analysis project Ga0111539, IMG submission 79667) | Populus rhizosphere microbial communities from Tennessee, USA - Rhizosphere MetaG P. TD hybrid SRZTD1 (version 2) (version 2) | ecosystem: Host-associated > Plants > Roots > Rhizosphere >...
CTTCGCCACGCCGCCGACCGTCGGAGATCCCTACGACTTCCATCAGGTCGAGTACGATCCCGAATCCGGATCTTGGCGCCACAAAGCGATCGCCACGTGATCTCTCGAAAGGATCGTTGACGCGATGACCACGGCCGAAACCGCCGCAGCACCGCCGGCCGCGAGTGCCCACGGGCACGCGCACGGCGAGCACTCGCCGCATCTCGCCCATCATTTCGATACGCCGGAACAGCAGTTCGATTCCGGAAAGCTCGGCATGTGGCTGTTCCTGGCCACCGAAGTCCTGCTCTTCGGCGGATTGTTCTGCGCCTACACGGTCTATCGCGCGATGCACCCCGAGATTTTCCACTGGGGACATCAGTTCCTCGACGTGAAGCTCGGCGGGACGAACACGATCGTGCTCATCTGCTCCAGCTTGACGATGGCGTGGGCCGTGCGCTGCGCGCAGTTGGGACAAACGCGCAATGTCATCATCGGCCTGGTGCTCACCCTGATGTGCGCCTGCGGCTTCATGGGAATCAAGTACGTCGAGTACTCGCACAAGATCCACATGGGTCTCATGTGGGGTACGAACTTCGATCCGCATCTGGAGCACGGCGCTCACAGCCAAGGCGGGGCGGTGGCGCATGCGCCGGCAGCCGCCCACCCTCTCGAGGCCACGCCGCCCGCGGAAGTGTCGACGACCAAGCTGCCCACTTCGAATCCCGTCACTCATCCCGCCAAAGGCGAGACGACGGTAGCGGCGGCAGCGCCCGCAACCCTTGTGAACGAGCCGGCGACTTCCGCGACGGCGAAGCCCGGGCAACCGCCGCATGCGGAGACCCCGGTAGCAGGTGCGAAGGCGGCGAGCGGCGCCGTAGTGCCGGCGACGACCGCCGCCACCGACTCGCGCACCACGCTGGCCGATGCGGGGGTCGCGCCGGTCGGCCTCGCTCCTCCGGGAGCGCAGGCGCACGAAGTTCCGCGTCCCAAGAACGCGCAGATTTTCTTTGGGATCTATTTCGCGATGACCGGGCTCCACGGATTCCACGTTCTCGCGGGAATGATCGCCATCACTTGGCTTCTCATTCGCACGAAGCGCGGAGACTTCAGTCCGGAGTATTTCACGCCGGTCGATCTCGTGGGCCTCTACTGGCACATCGTCGACCTGATCTGGATCTTTCTCTTCCCGCTTCTGTACTTGATCGATTGACGGCGCAACGACGCCGGAGGGATTGAAGGCTCATGGCCGATTCCGATCACGGAGCGCACGCCGAAGGACACCCCGGCGTTCACGTCGTTCCCATGCGCGTTCTCCTTCTCGTGTGGGGCACACTCATGGTGCTCACTTGGCTGACCGTTTCAGCCACGTTCATCGATCTCGGCAACATGAACATCGTGATCGCGCTCACCATCGCGGTGATCAAAGCTTCCTTGGTCGTTCTCTATTTCATGCATTTGCGCTACGACAATCCCTTCAACGCCTTCGTGTTCATCGCCTCGATCTTGTTCGTGATGCTGTTCATCGGCTTCGCCTTGATCGACCGGAGCGAGTACGCACCGGAATTGATTCCCGGATATGGGCCGGCCATGGAAAAGGTGAATGCGACTGCCGGGCAGCCGCTGAGCGAGGTGCCGGCATCCGAGGAAGCACCCACGGCGGCAGCGGCGGCGGGTTCCCCACCTCCCGCCGGTGCTCCCGCGGGAGCGGCAGCGGCGGACACATCTCAAGCCAGCGCGTCTCACAGCGCGGCAGCCGCCGACTCGAGCGGCCCCCAAGCCACGAGCCACCCTCCGGCAGGGCGCTAGTGTCGCGTCCCTGGGCGCGAGACTGAGGCGGCGGAGCGCTCATGGCGGCCCGTGATCCGGCAAGCAACGGGTCGATCCGCACCAACGGGAAAGATTCCCACGAAGCTCCCACCAAGGAACGCCCCGCTCCGGGTGCGTGGCGCTTGGGGATGTTTCTCTTTCTCACTTCCTTGGGAATCCTCTTTCTCGCCTCGATCGTGGCCACGGTCATCATTCGTCTTCGCACCGGAGTGTGGCCGCCGCCCGGAATGCCGCCCCCTCCGACGCGGCTCTGGGTCTCCACCGCAATTCTCGCCGTTTCCGGCGTGACCATGCAGTGGGCGGTGGTGAGCGCGCGCCGCGACCGCCACGATTCCCTGAAGGCGGCGATGATCCTGACGACGCTCTTGGCGGTGGCGTTTCTCGTCAGCCAGATGTTGAACTGGTGGCATTGGGTGGGTCAGAGCGCGACGATCCGTTCCAGCCTGTACGCCTATCTCTTCTATGTCTTGACCGGGCTGCACGCAGTGCACGTGTTGGGCGGTCTCGTCCCTCTCATCGTCGTCACCGTGAACGCGTTCTACGGCCGCTACTCGAGCTTCTTCCACACCGGCGTGAAGCTGTGCGCGATCTATTGGCACTTTCTGGGAGTCGTGTGGGTGTTGCTCTTCACGGTGATTCTCGTCACCGCGCGGTAATGCTATGCTTTTCGCTTGAATGCGAAGGGCGGCGTAGGGTTTGTGGTCACCAACACATGTCCCCTGTTTCGACCTGCCTTCGCGCTGAGAAGTAGGACCGGGGCAATTTGCTCCGGCCAACGGCGTGTGATGTGGACCGTCCCCAATCTCTCTGGAGCCCTCCGATGAAACCCTTCGCGACCATTGCCCTCTGTCTTCTTCTATTCTCCCAAGCTTGGGCGGCGGAGCCGGCCGAGCACACGAATATCCCGGTGGTGCACCATCCCACTCTGGCGGAAGTACTCACGTCGTTCGGGGACCACACGGTTCCCGCGGCCTGGTCCGGGATCTGGGATTTCACCAACAGCAACTACGAGTGCACGTTGCAGCTCTTCCTCGGCAGCGACGCGGAAACCGATACTCTCTGTACCGGCGATGAGATCCAAGACAACCCTTCGATGTCCTGCGGCGGCACGACGACCGACACCACGGTCGACATCACTTGCACCGGCCAAGAGCAGTATGGTCCCGACTGCGTTGCCCAGCTCACGTACACGCTCCAGGCAACCCGCACTGGCGACACGATGACCGGCACGGCCACGTTGACGACGAACTTCACGCCGGATCTCTGCTACAAAAATACTCCTGACTTTTGCATCGAAATCCAAACCACCGGCGAGCGCGTCGCCCCTGAGCCGAAGGATTGCACGACTTCAGTCGACGAATTCAGCTGGGGTCAAGTAAAGGCGTTCTATCGCTAGATTCGGCGCCAGCGAGCGCGGAGGGAAATCGGCGCGATCAGGGGTAGTGATACCCGGACGATTCGGGGAACGTGTAGCGCCACAAGTCGGGGACGCCGCAGTTTAGGACCCAAGGGTTGTCGGGACGAAAATCCATTTGCTCGACACGTGAATCCGGCGCGAAGAGCTCGAGCACGATTGCGGAGGTGCACATCACGCAATCGCAGGCGGAGCACTGCCCCGGAAACCAAATCCGGTGGACCTCGACCTTTTCATCCAGGAGCTGGGCGAGAATTGCTTCCGCCTCCGGAATCACGTCGGTCGACGCGCACCATTCGCGGTAATAAACATTTTCCGCATCCTTCGCGGCGTCGCTCTGCGGAACGAGCTCCGGTTCGGGAATCGGCGGTGTTCCCCCATCGTCGTCGTCCTCGGAACAAGCCGGCACACCCATCGAAGTGAAAAGAAGGACGCCAGCAAGGGCGGCCCAGTGGGTCCTGCGTATCCAACGCTGCAGAATCATCGCGCTCCACTTTCGTTGCGGAAATAAGCGGCAGCGTTGCTCGTGCGTCCTTTTTTCTTCGTCACGTACACGAATTCCGACGCCGCACCCATTTTTTCGAGCACGGTGCGCGCGCCGTCGAAGCCGAATCCGTATCCGGACGACACCGGGCCGCGCAGAATGGCGACCATTTGGAACCCCGCCGCCTCGAGCTGCCTTTGCCAATAGACACGCCGGAACACGAAGAACTCCTGCCAATTCTTGAACGACACGCCGTGCGGAACCGGCCACAAGAGACGGCGCAGGCGGCCATAGCTGCGCTCGAGCTTGAGATTGTTTTCGTCGGCGGGCGCGGAATCGCCGGCACTGCCATTGAACTGCGGGAGATTTCCGGAGCTGTAACGCTCGAGACGCGTCAAGAATGCGTCCAAATGGAAGCCGGCCATTTGACAGAGCTTCCAAAACGGCGAGGGCATGACATGGATGGCGATGCCGTCGTCGCGCAGCACTCGATGCACTCCGGCCAATGCGCGCTCGGGGCGCGGAACGTGCTCCATCATATTCGAAGAGAACACGAGATCGAATTCCGCCGGCGCGAAGACCTGCGCAACTTCCTCGGCATCGCACACGCGATGGATGCGCTGCGGCGTGCTCGGATGTTCGAGAATGCGGGCGGAGAAATCGGTGACGACGAGAGTCTGGACGTAGCGCGCCAAGAGATCGCTCTGGAAGGCATCGCCGGCGCCGAGCTCGAGACCGTGGCGGAAGGCATGTGCAGGGCAATGTCGAAAAATGATCTCGATCTCCCGGCGGCGCAGCCGGTGAAGATATTCCGACCAATCAGCCTTCAGCTTGAGCAAGAGTCCAAACCTCCGCCCTCATCGTAGCGCATTCGGGTGGTTGACCGCGCTGCGGGGAATCGAATCGAAAGCGCGGCAGCGCGGGCGGGATCTGCGTCCTAGTAGGGTCCGCGATACTCCAAGGCGAAGATCGTCATATCGTCGGGTGACGGCAGCCCCGCGGAATGAGCGAAGATCTCCTGCACCACGGCGTCGCAGGACTTCTGCAGCGGCGCTCCCTTCGTGCGCACCAGCGCATCGCGAAAGCGCGCCTCGCCGAAGCGTTCGCCGGCCGGATTGGGATACTCCACGAGGCCGTCCGAATAGAGAAAGATGCGATCGCCGGGCGAGAGCTCGGTCTCGCATTCGGTGCGCACTACGTCCTCGCCGAATCCGATGATCGTCCCGCCTTCGAAGAGATCGCGCACTTCTCCATTCGCGCGAATCACGAGCGGCGCCGGATGCGCCGCGCGGCACGACAGCACGCGGCCGTTCTTCATGTTCAAGAGCAGATACGAAATCGTGAAAAACTTTTGAAACCGCTCCAGGGGAAACTGCTCATCCAGCATGTGAAACACTTCCGCGGGACGTGGCAGCCGGTAATACGGAGGATCGGGAGTCTTCATCTTGAGCAATTGCCCGCCCTGCGGGGAGAGCATCTGCGCCACGCTGACCGTGACCATCGCCGACGGAACGCCGTGCCCGGAGACATCGACCACGAACAGACCCAAGTGATCCTTGTCGAGCCGGTAGAGATTGAACACGTCGCCGCCGACGCTCTCGCACGGGAGAAACTGCCAAGCGAACTCCAATTCCTTGAAGCGCGTCTTCAAATCTTCCGTAGGAATCAGGCTTCGCTGGATGTTCGCGGCGGCGCGCAGGTCTTCTTGCAGGCGATCTTGGCGGCGCAGCAGCTCGCCATTCATCGTTTGCAGCGATTGGGAGAGACGGCGCATCTCGAGCTGCATGCGCACCCGGGCCAAGATCTCGCCGCGGCTGAACGGCTTCGTGATGAAGTCGACCGCCCCCAGCTCGAGCCCTTTGATCTTGTCCTCGGATTCCGATTTGGCCGAAAGAAAGACGACCGGGATCTCGCGCGTGCGCGGATCCGCCTTCAGCTCCGCGCACACTTCATATCCATCCTTGTGCGGCATCATGACGTCGAGCAGGACGAGATCCGGGGCGCCATCCACGGCGTGAGCGATGGCCTGCACCGCGTCTTCCGCCTCCAGTACTTCGTACTTTTCCTTGGCCAACATCACGTGCAAGAGCTTGCGGTTCGTCTCGACGTCGTCGACGACGAGAATGCGCGAGGGCGCTGCGCCTTGCGCACCTGGGGAAGGCGCGGCATCGGTCCTCGTGGCCACCGCGATTTCGTTGGATTCGAACATGCGAGGATTCTCCGGCCAAGAGCCCGGTCTTCATCCTCGTTATCGGTTGGAGAGGATGGCGGCTGGAGCTATCCCAAGCGAACCGGGAGACGGGTTGGATCGATCAACATGAGCAGGAGTAGCGCCGGGAGATAGATGATCGTGCACAGGAACAAGGCACGCGCCGCCTCGCGGGAGCGCTCGTGATTCAATCGCAGGGCGCCCGCCAAGAGCACGATTCCCCCGATCATGGCGCCCAAACAATAGAGCCATCCGGACAGGCCCACCGCCGCGGCAGAGAGCGTTACCGGGATGAGCGCCAAGCAATACCAGAGCGCGATGCGAAACGTGGTCCGTCCTCCGGGATCGACGACCGGCAGCATGACGAAGCCGCCACGCGCGTAATCTTCGCGATGCCGCCAAGCAATCGAGAGAAAGTGCGGGATCTGCCAGAGAAAGAGGATCGCAAAGAGAACGAGCGCGCCCGCGCCGAATTCATTCGTGGCTGCCGTCCATCCGAGGACCGGCGGAATCGCGCCGGACACCGCACCAATGATCGTGTTCAACGTGCTGCGCCGTTTGAGCGGCGTGTACGCGAAGATATAAATTGCCCACGACGCCAGCGCCAGCATCGCGGTGAGTCCGTTCACCAAGAGCGCGATTCCGGCCAAACCGATGGCGGAGATTGTCAGCGCGAAGAGAAGGCCGGAACGCGGCGCGAGCCTTCCCGAAGGAAGCGGGCGGCCCTTCGTTCGCTCCATCTTGGAATCCGGGCTGGCTTCCCACCATTGGTTGACGGCGTTGGCGCCGCCGCCCAAAAGGGTCGTCCCCATCCCAACCGCCAAGAGAAGCCCCCATTCGATCGGCATCGGCCGCGCCAGGAGGTAGCCCAAAACGGTGGTGGCGATGACCAAGAGGAGAAGCCGGGGCTTGGTCAGCTCGACGAAGGAACTCCAGGAGACCGCGGAGCTTGCCCGCGCGTCCGCCGGTCCGGAAGCGGCGATTTCGCGGCTGGACACGGTCGACAAAACGTCAAACCTCAACGAAAAGAAAGGGGGGGCAAGACCCGGGGGCAAAAAGCCGGGGGCATGGTGCGCCAGGCACCGGCCGGCGTCAAGGGGATCGGCTCAAGCCGCCCTTGCCGAACAGCCGAACTGAGCTAGCATGAGATTGCCCCTGCCGTTTCCGACGGCCGAGCCCCCCGGCGGAAGGAAGCCGATGCTTCGCAACACCCGGACGCTGATCCTCGCTCTCATTGCGATCTTGTTTCCGATCGCCTGGATCTCGGCGCGTTCGTCGGAGCCCAATCCTCCCCCGCCCGGACCGAAGAACATTCGCATCGCGACCTACAACATTCGCGCGGGCCTGGGAGGAATTCGCGGCATCACCGAGGATTTGAAGTCCCTTTCCGCCGACATCATTGCGATCCAGGAAGTGGAACGCGGACGATTCGGTTCCAAGAAGATCGACCATGCGTCCACGCTGGCGGATGCGCTGGGAATGAAGTACGTCTACGCGCCGTCGTTTTCGCTGGAGGGGCGCGAGCACGGCATCGCCGTTCTCTCGCGATTCCCCATCACCGAGACCGAGACGCTGCAGCTTCCCCAGCCAACCGGACGCTGGCCGCGCGTCGCCTTAAAAACGCGCATCGAAACGCCGGCGGGGCCGGTGCGCTTCGTCTGCGTGCACTTGACCCGGCCGTGGAAGGTGCCCTTCTCGCACACGCGCGAACGCATGGACCAATTGCGCGCGATCTTCGCTTCACTCGAGGGAGATTCGCTGCCGCCCATCATGGCCGGCGATTTCAACTCCACACCGTTTTCCCCGGAACGTTGGATCATCTCCCGCCATCTGCAAGACAGTTGGACTCCGTGGCGCGACGGGTGGGCGCTCACGTTTCCCTTGAATTCGATCGGGCTGCCGGCCGGTTCGGTGAAGATCGACGCCGTCTATCTCGCCCGTACTTGGCGCTGCGATCGAACCTGGGTTGCGCCTTTGGGATCGAGCGACCATTGCCCGGTCGTCGCCGACGTCGCTCCGAAAGCAACGAAGCATGAGGATGCACAGGCGCGGGATCCTGCTAGAATGCACTCTTCTTGATCCGCATTCGCGCCGGAGCCCGAGCTTCGCCGCCGACCCAGAGCGATGCGCCGACGGAGGAGCCTAGTGATCATCGCGACCGATCTCGAAGGGGTGCTCGTTCCCGAAATTTGGGAGCGCATCGCGCAGGAAACCGGAATCGCCGAGCTCAATCGCACGACCCGCGACGAGCCCGATTTCTCGCGGCTCATGGAGCACCGGCTACGGGCCCTGAACGCCCACGACCTTCGCCTTCCCGCGCTGCAAAAGATCGCCGCAATGATCGAGCCCTATCCGGGAGCGGTCGAGCTTCTCGAATGGCTGCGCGATCTGGCCCAAGTGCTCATCGTTTCGGACAGCTTTCACGAGCTCTCTGAAGGTTTAGTGCGAAGAATGGGAGGTTTTAGCCTCTTCGCGAATCGGTTCGAGGTCGCCCCTGACGGACGCATCGAGGGCGTTCGCCTGCGCATTCGCGGCCGCAAGGATCACGTGATTCGTTCCGTGCAGGAGCTGGGCTTCCGCGTCGTCGCCATCGGCGACAGTTACAATGACGAACGCGTGCTGCGCGCCGCGGATCATGCGATTCTTTACAATGCGCCTGCGGATTTGATCGAGCGCCTGCCACAAGCATTTCAAGCTCAGAACTTTGAAGACATTCGCCGCTTCGTCGCGGACGTGCACGACATCGACGAAGGACGCCTCGTGCGCGACGAGCCAGCCACCGCTCCCGTGAGCTGACGAAGAACATGCCGCGGCTCGTCGAATGCGTTCCCAATTTTAGTGAAGGACGCGATCGCTCCAAGATCGACGCGATCACCGCGGCGATCTCTTCGGCGCCGGGCGTCTCGCTCTTGGACGTCGATCCCGGCGCGGAAACGAATCGCACCGTCGTCACGTTCGTCGGCGAGCCGGAAGAGGTTCTCGAAGGTGCATTTCGCGGCATTGCCGAAGCGGCGCGCGTCATCGACATGCGCACACATCACGGCGCCCATGCGCGGCTCGGAGCAACCGACGTGTGTCCATTCGTTCCGGTGTCAGGCGTCACGATGGAAGAGTGCGTGGAGCTGGCGCGCAAATTGGGCGCGCGCGTCGGGTCCGAGCTGGGCATTCCCGTCTATCTCTACGAATCCGCTGCGGCGCGGCCGGAGCGAAAGAATCTCGCCGACGTTCGTGAAGGGGAATACGAGAGTCTCCCCTCGCGCACCGGGAATCCCCTTTGGACGCCGGACTTCGGCCCCTCGAGCTTTCCGCCAAAATCGGGCGCTACGGTGATCGGCGCGCGCCAATTCCTGATCGCCTACAACGTGAACTTGAACACGCGCTCCAAGAAGCTGGCCCATGACATCGCGCTCGACATCCGCGAAAAAGGACGGCGCAAGCTGGACGCGAGCGGTGCGCCCGTGAAGAACAAGGACGGGAGCTACGTGATGTCTCCCGGAAAGCTGCCCGAGTGCAAGGCGGTCGGTTGGTACATTCCGGAATACGGCGCCGCGCAGATCTCCATCAACCTTACGAACTTCCACGTCACTTCACTGCACGAAGCCTTCGAAGCCGTCGTCGAAGAAGCCACGCGCCGCGGCTTGCGCGTGACCGGCAGCGAGATCGTGGGGCTTGTTCCCCTCGAAGCGATTCGCAAAGCAGGGATCTTCTATCTTCGCCGGCAGGGACTGTCTGCCGGCGTTGCGGAATCCGAGCTGGTGCACGTCGCCGCCAAGAGCTTGGGGCTCTCCGACCTCACGCCATTTCATCCGGAAGACAAAATCATCGAGTACCGTCTGCGACGCAAAGATGCGCTCGTCGACCGCACGCTGCGCGGATTCGTCGACGAGCTTTCCAGCGAAAGCGCCGCACCCGGCGGCGGCAGCGCGGCGGCGCTACTCGGTGCGCTCTCCGCCGCGCTCTCGGCGATGGTGGCTCTTTTGACCGCCGGCAAGAAGGGTTTCGAGAACGTGGCGCCGCGCATGAGTGACCTGGGCACCGAAGCGCAATCGTTGAAGGATGCATTTCTCGAGGACGTCGATCGCGACACCGATGCCTTTCTTGCCGTTCTCGCCGCCTCGCGTCTTCCCAAGAAAACTCCCGAAGAAATCTCCGCGCGTGAAGCTGCTCAAGCTCGAGCCGAGCGCGATGCCATCGCCGTGCCGCTCTCCGTTCTCGAGCGCAGCTTCCGCGCCGCCGAGCTCGCCCGCGAAGTGGCGCTGCACGGCAATCCCAATTCTCTCTCCGACGCCGGCGTCGCTGCGTTCTGCGCGCGCTCTTGCGCCGAAGGCGCCTTCGCGAATGTGCTCATCAATCTCACTGGCAAAGATGACGCCGCTTCCGAATCGTTGCGCGCCCGCGCCGAGGAAGCTCTGTCGCGTACGCTCGCCGTTGTCGAAGAGACCTCGCGCCTGGTGCGCGAAAAGCTCGAGACGCCGCTCAAGACGAGCTGACGTTTCAAAGCTCTCAAATAGGGATTCGGTGGTTCGCCGGAGACGGGAGAAAGCCCGTGCCTCTCGTCTCACATGCGTTCCTCGGCGCGCCGGCGGCTCGCCCTGTGCTCAGCTTCCCGGTGTCTCTCGTCTCCACGGAAGGATCCTCGCGCGCATCCATTACCGGCGCGCTGCGGTACACAGTTCGACTCGAGACACCGGGAATCTGAGCGGCGACCGCCGGTGCGCCTCCGGTACGCCAGTTCGCCGAGAGCCACGGGCTTGCTCCTGCGGCGAACTACCGAAGGAACCGTGGCGCAACTTCGAAACGTGAGCCGCATCACAGGCTGCCTTGATCCATCTTCGCGGAACAGGCGCGTGATTCTTCGTCGAGACTCACATTCGGCGAGGAGTTCTTCGCGATTCACACTGTGATTCCAACGCGCACCGGGAGGTCGCCTTCGAACTCGTCGCTTATCGAAGCAGCATCACTCGAGAGGTCGCCGTTCCTTCGGACCATTGCAAGCGCACGAAGTACGTGCCGCTGGCCACAGAGCGCCCCTGATCATCGTTCCCGTCCCAAAGTAACTCTTGGTCTCCCGAAGATCGCGACTGGGTGACCAGAGTTCGGATATGACGACCGCTGACGTCATAAATCTTCAAGGATGGATTCTCCGCAGAAGGCACTGCAAAGCGCAGTGCGACGCTCCCGACAGCCGGATTCGGCCAGGCCGACAACGCCGCTGCCGGAACAGCACCCTGTCCTCCCCCATCGTGAGCGGTTGTCTTTGTCCACTTGCACTGAGTCGGAAGTACCAGCAAGCCGGCGGATTCGTCCGCGACGTAGACCAAGGCACCCGAGACACGCACGCCATAGGCCTCACCCGGGGTGTTCAGGCATCCAACAATCTGCGGGCTTTGCAGATTGGTGATGTCGACCACTTGAACTCCGGAAACGGAGGCCGCGACGTAGGCCATCTTGCCCGAGACGGCCACGTCACGGGAATAATCCGGAGTCTTCACGCTTCCCACAATCTGCGGGCTTTGCGGATTCGTAAGGTCAATCACTTGCAGTCCAAAGCCACTCGCGACGTAGGCATAGGTGCCCAAGATCACCACACCGGTGGAAGAACCCCCCGGCGTGTCCACGCTGCCGACAATCTCGGGACTCTGCGGATTCGAAACATCGATCACTTGCAGTCCGGAGAAGTCGGCCGCGACGTAGGCAAAGGCACCCGAGACGGCCACGCCTAATGCCTTACCCAGCGTGTCCACGCCGCCCACAATTGCGGGACTCTGCGGATTCGTGATGTCGATCACTTGCAGTCCGGAAAAGCCGTCCGCGACGTAGGCGTGGGTGCCCGAGACGTCCACGCCAAAGGCTTCACCCGGTGTGTTCACGACGCCCACATTGGGGGTACTTTGCGGATTCGTGATGTCGATCACTTGCAGTCCGGAAGACCCGTCCGCGACGTAGGCGTGGGTACCCAAGAGGGCCACGTCATTCGCAGAATCCAGCGTGTTCACGCCGCCCACAATCTGTGGGCTCTGCGGATTCGCAATGTTGATCACTCGGAATCCGGAAGACCCGTCCGCGACGAAGGCGTGGTTGCCCGAGATGGCCAGGCCAAAGGCCTCACCCGGCGTGTTCACGCCGCCCACAATTGGGGGACTCTGCGGATTCGTGATCTTGATCACCTGGAGTCCGGAATTGAAATCCGCGACGTAGGCGTGCGTGCCCGAAACGGCCACGCCATAGGCCCTACCCGGCGTATGCAAGGTTCCCACAATTGCGGGACTCTCCGGCTTGGTGATGTCGATCACTTGCAGTCCGGTATAGGTGTCCGCAACGTAGGCGCGGTTGCCGGAAAGGGTCACGCCATGGGCATCACCTACTGACGTGTCCACGCTTCCCACAATTGCGGGACTCTGCGGATTCGTGATGTCGATCACTTGCAGTACACGATTCCCGTCGGCAACGTATGCGTGGGTGCTCGAGAGAGCGATGTCCACGGCAGAACCCGGCGTGTCGACACTGCCCACCATCTCGGGACTCTGCGGATTCGTAATGTCGATCACCTGCAGTCCGGAAATGGAGTCCGTGACATAAGCGAGGGTGCCGGCGACGGCCACACCATAGGCCACACCTGGCGTGTCCACGCCGCCCACAATCTCGGGGCTCTGCGGATTCGAAGTGTCGATTACTTGGAGGCCAGAAGTCCCGTCCGCGACGTAGACAAAGGCACCGGAGACGGCCACGTCATTGGCCTCACCCGGCGTGTCCACACCGCCCACAATCTCGGGACTTTGCGGATTCGAAATGTCGATCACTTGCAGTCCGGAATAGTAACCAGTGACGTAGGCGTGGATGCCCGAGACGGCCACGCCTAAGGCCTCACCCGGAATGTCAACGCCTCCCACAATCTCGGGATTCTGCGGATTTGTGATGTCGATCACTTGCAGTCCGGAAAGGTAGGCCGCGACGTAGGCGTGGGTGCCCGATACAGCCACGCCCATAGCACCACTGAGCGTGAACTCTTCAGGCATGTCCACGCTTCCCACCGTATGCAGGTAGTCGCCATAGTCGATGCACGCCGAACTCTCCGATCCGAAGCAGCACAGGATCGCCGTGACAGACGAGATGAGGGCGATGCGGATCGGAGCTCGCCAGATGTTCACGCGGCGTGGATCTTGATCTTCGCAAAGCTGGGGAAGTCCGATCGAGTGGCGAAAGTAAATGACCGCCTGCATTGCCATGACCTCTCTGCGAATGGAACGCTCCCTCACAACGCGTTGCTCTCAAGTCTCTCTCATTTATCCCTCCACTGCAATAAGCGCCGGCCTACGCGGCCAAAGGGTGTGACGCACGATGGCCCGAGCAGCTCCGGCATGGGAAGCAGTCGAACCTTTTAATGTTTCCTTCGGTGGTTCGCCGCAGGAGAAGCCGGTGCCTTTCGGCGAAATCGCGTATCCGGAGGCGCACCGGCAGTCGCCGCAGAGATTCTCGGGGTCTCGAGTTGAAATGCGTACCGCAGCGCGCCGGGAATGGATGCGCGCGAGGACCTGCATTGGAAACGAGAGACCCCGAGAATC
>Ga0111539_10008011_pt1 | contig 13478 bp, 10 predicted proteins | sample RhiMethybrSRZTD1_FD_79667 | JGI IMG/M metagenome (GOLD analysis project Ga0111539, IMG submission 79667) | Populus rhizosphere microbial communities from Tennessee, USA - Rhizosphere MetaG P. TD hybrid SRZTD1 (version 2) (version 2) | ecosystem: Host-associated > Plants > Roots > Rhizosphere >...
GCTCGAAGGCACCATGGCGTGGTTCGATCTATGGTTCATTCCAGCCGATGCGCCGCATCCGGGCAACGCGCATCTGTTTCTCAACTACTTGCTCAGGCCCGAGGTGATTGCGGCCATCAGCAACGAAACCCGGTACGCTGCAGCCAACGCCAAGGCACTCCCGCTGGTGACCCCGGAAGTGCGCAACGACCCGGCGGTGTACCCGCCGGACGAGCTGCGGTCGACCTTGCGAGTAGGTCATCTGCACAGCCCGAAAGAGGAACGCCTAAGATCGCGCCTGTGGTCTCGGGTGAAGACCCGGTTGTGAGCCAGCATGCAACGGCGACGCCGATGGTACAGATCCGCGACCTGTCGAAGCGATTCGGCGACGCCGTCGCGGTCGATGGGGTATCTCTCGACATCGCTCGCGGCGAGCTGTTCGCCATACTTGGCAGCTCCGGCTGCGGCAAGACGACGCTGTTGCGGATGCTGGCCGGGTTCGAGCAGCCGAGCGCCGGCCGCATCCTCATCGACGGTGTCGACGTCACCGATGCTCCGCCTTACGAGCGACCGGTCAATCTGATGTTCCAGTCCTACGCATTGTTTCCGCACATGACGGTGTTCGAGAACATCGCCTATGGCCTGAAGAAGGAGCGCCTGCCGCCTCCCAAGATCAAAGAGCGCGTGGCGGAGATGCTCGCGCTGGTGAGACTCGAGCCGCTCGCGGCTCGCAAACCCGACAAGCTTTCCGGCGGCCAGCAGCAGCGGGTGGCTCTTGCCCGCGCGCTGGTGAAGCAGCCGAAGCTGCTGCTGCTCGATGAGCCGCTCGCTGCCCTGGACAAGAAGTTGCGTGAGCATACGCAGTTCGAGCTCAGTAACCTGCAATACCAACTCGGCACGACTTTCGTCCTGGTGACCCACGATCAGCACGAGGCGATGACGCTCGCAGGTCGCATCGCCGTGATGGCCGAGGGCCGCATTGCGCAGGTAGGCACGCCGGGCCAGGTCTACGAGTACCCGGCCACGCGGGACGTCGCCAGTTTCGTGGGCAACATCAATCTCATCGACGGCCGCGTGACGACCTGCGAGGCGGGACGGATCTCGTTGCAGTGTCCGGCGCTCAATGCGCAGGTAGCGGTGCTCTGCGAAGAGCAACTCGGCGCGGGGACCGAGATCTGCGTGGCCGTGCGACCGGAGAAGATCACGATCAGTCGCGATGCGCCCGATGCGCGCGATCGCAACGTGGTGAAAGGCGTCGTGCGCGATCTGGGCTACTTCGGCGAGCAATCGCTGTACCGGGTGCTCCTGCAGAGTGGCGCCGTACTGCAGGTCAGCGCGCAGAACATCAAGCGCATGGCGACCAAGACCGTCGAGTGGGACGACGAAGTGTTTTTGTCGTGGGAAGTGGCGAGCACGATTCTCCTGCGCACATGACTACTCGCCCCAGCATCAATGGCGGAGATTCGCGGCGCTGGCTGCGCACCGCGGTGCTCGTGCCGTATGCATGGCTGCTGCTGTTCTTTCTCATGCCGTTTCTGATCATCCTGAAAATCAGCTTCGCCGAGCCGGTGGTTGCGCAACCGCCCTTCACCGCGCTGCTCGAGTGGGGCCAGCAAGGATGGGCAGGCATCCACGCCACGTTCGAGAATTTTCTGTTCCTGTTCGAGGACGATTACTACGGCATCATTTATCTCGCGTCCTTGAAGATGGCGGCGATCGGTACGCTGCTGTGCCTGCTGCTCGGGTACCCGATGGCGTATTTCATAGCGCGACAGCCGCCGCGCCGCCGCCAGATCCTGCTGATGGCCGTCATTCTGCCGTTCTGGATCTCATTCCTGCTGCGTGTCTATGCGTGGATCGGGTTGCTCGGCAACCGTGGCCTCATTAACGAGTTGCTGCTGAAGACGGGAATCATCGACACGCCGCTGGCTCTGCTCTACAACGATTTCGCGGTCTATCTCGGCATCGTCTATTCGTACCTGCCGTTCATGATCCTGCCGCTGTATTCGAACCTGGAGAGGCTGAATCTCGACCTGCTCGATGCCGCGTCCGATCTGGGCGCACGTCGCTGGCAGGCATTTGTCGACGTCACTCTGCCGCTGTCCGTGCCGGGCATAGTCGGCGGGTGCCTGTTGGTGTTCATCCCTGCGGTCGGCGAGTTCACGATTCCCGCACTGCTAGGCGGGGCCGACACGCTGATGATCGGCCGTGTACTGTGGGATGAGTTCTTCGTCAACCGCGACTGGCCCGTCGCCTCGGCAGTGTCCATCGTGCTGCTGTTGCTGCTGCTCGTGCCGATACTCTGGTTCCAGCGCAACCAGGATCGAGAGCAGGAGGCGGCGCAATGAGACGCCGTTCCCTGCTGCTGGTGTCCATAGCGGCCTTCGGCTACGCATTGCTCTACGTGCCGATCATGTTCGTGGTGATCTACTCGTTCAACGATTCGCGGCTGGTCACGCTGTGGGGCGGCTTCTCCATGCGTTGGTACGCAAGCCTGCTGGCGAACGACGAATTGCTGGAAGCGGCATTCCTCAGCCTGCGGGTCGCGGTGGTGAGCGCCACTTTCGCGACAGCGCTCGGCGCCATAGTTGCACTGGCATTGCGACGTGTGCCGCGCTTGCGCGGGAGACTACTGTTGAGCAGCATGGTCACCGCACCGCTGGTCATGCCGGAGATCATCACCGGGCTGTCGCTGCTGTTCCTTTTCATCTCGATGACGCACCTGATTGGCTGGCCGACTGCGCGTGGCGCTACTACGATCACGATTGCGCACATCACGTTCTCTATGGCCTACGTGGTGGTCGTCGTCCGCTCGCGCCTTGCGGCGATGGACGAGTCGCTCGAGGAGGCCGCCATGGATCTGGGCGGTCGGCCAGTGGCGGTCTTTTTCGACATCACCGTCCCGATGTTGCTGCCCGCGCTCGTCTCCGGCTGGTTGTTGGCCTTCACGCTGTCGCTCGATGACCTGGTCATCTCCAGCTTCGTTTCCGGGCCGGGCGCGACGACTTTGCCGATGCTGATCTTCGCGAAGGTGCGGCTGGGCGTTACACCGGACATCAACGCCATCACTACGATTATCATTGCGCTGGTGATAATTACTGTTGCAACGGCGTCCGTCATTTCCAGCCGTCGTCAGACGGTGGCGGCGTGATGGGAGCACGATTCGAGAGGCACGAGCTGTGAACGAGGGGCTGAAAAACATTCTGGGCACCTGGCGCGCCGGTCACGCGTTGCCGGGCGACGTGTATAGAGATCCGCAGCTCTATGAGAAGGAGATTGCGCACATCTTCCTGAGAGCGTGGCTCTGCGTCGGTCACCACAGCCAGATCCGCGAGCGTGGGGATTTCTTTCTGTTCGAGATCGCCGGGGAGTCGGTGATTCTCGTGCGCGACGGGGAAGGCCAGATCAATGCGCTGCTGAACGTGTGTCGGCATCGCGGCTCGCGGATCTGCGACGAGGCAGGTCATGCGCAGCGCCTCACTTGCCGCTATCACGGCTGGTCGTACGGGCTGGACGGCTCGTTGCGCACAGCGGCGCACATGCGAGAGGGTTTCGACCGCTCGCAGGTGAGTCTGCGCCGGCTGCATTGCCGGGTTTTCCAGGGGCTCATTTTCATCAACTTCGCAGCCAACCCGGCGCCGTTCGATGAGTACGAGCGCGATATGGCCGCGCCGCTCGCTCCTTATCAGCTTGACCGCGCAAAGGTCGCCCACCGGCAGAACTACCCGATCGCCAGCAACTGGAAACTCGCGGTGGAGAACTATTGCGAGTGTTACCACTGCGCACCGGCGCATCCGGAATATACGGTCGGTCACGGCCGAGCGATTCCGGCTGATGCATGGGAATGTTCGATCGATCAGCTGGTGGCGCGCGCGCCGTCGTACGGCCTCACCCAGCACGTGGTCAGCCGCTCATGGCTGCAGTCTGGCGGCTTCGGCCTGGATCGTGGATACGAGCCCTATCCACTGCTGCGCGGCCATCAGACCGGTAGCCGCGACGGCAAGCCGGTTGCGCCGCTACTCGGCAGCATCACCGGATACGACGGTCGCGCCATCGATCTGCATTTCGGCCCGATGACCTTCGGGCTCGCGTACAGCGATCACGTTGTGCTGTATCGTTTTACGCCCCGCGGCCAGTACAACACCGACTGCGAGATCACTTGGCTGGTAAACGAATCGGCTGTCGAGGGCAGGGACTACGATCGCGCCGCTCTGACGTGGCTGTGGGACGTGACGACGATCGCCGACAAGAAGATCATCGAGCGCAATCAGGCAGGCGTGGACTCGCGTTTCTATGAGCCCGGTCCGTTGTCGAAGTTCGAGGATTTCTCGGGCCGGTTTCTGCAGTGGTACGTGACGACGATGCTCGAACATGTGGGGTGAGTCATGACAGGCGAGAACAAGAAAGTTTCCAAGGCGTCGTCACGCGAAGTGACCGCGGCGATCTCGGCAATCCTGTCGATTCCGGGGGTCGCATGGGTGCAGTCGGCGCAGGCTCAAACCGAGTCGGCACGCTCCGAAGGCGTGCTGCAGGAGGTGATCGTCACTGCGACACGCCGCGAGGAACGCCTGCAGGATATTCCGGAGTCGATCACCGCGTTCGACTCGCAGGCCATCGCGATCCGGGGCCTGCAACAGATGGACGACTACGCGAGGCTCGTCCCCGGCCTGGCGATCAGCGACCGCGAGCCCGGCGGCACGACGGTAGTGTTCCGTGGCGTCACGAGCTCCGGCCTCCAGTTCGGGTCCGTGTCCTCGTCGGGGCTTTATCTCGATGAGCAGCCGATCACCCAGAGCGGCCGCAATCCCGATCCGCGGCTCATCGACATCGAGCGCGTGGAAGCGCTGCGCGGGCCGCAGGGCACGCTCTACGGCGCCAGTTCGCAGTCCGGCACGCTGCGGGTGATCACCAACAAGGCGGATGCGAAAGGCTTCGATGCCTGGGCGGAAGCGCAGGTCTCCAGTACCAAAGACGGCGGCGTGAGCCACGATGTCAGCGCAATGGTCAACGTACCGCTGATGCAGGACAAGCTCGCCGTGCGCCTGGTCGGCTTCTCCTCGGAGGACGCCGGCTTCATCGACCGGGTGTTGAGCGACAGCCCGGGCGGCACGTATACCAATGCCGATGTGGTCGATGAAGATGTCAACACCGTGAAGACGAATGGCGCCCGCGCATCGTTGCGCTGGAACGCGACAGACAACGTCAATGCGACGTTGAATGTGATTTTCCAGGACGTGGAAGCCGACGGCCATGGCGATATCACCCGCGGCGCAGGCGACCTCGCGCAAGTGCGCTTCGAAGACGAAAGCCTCGACGACAAGTGGTATCAACTGGGGTTGACGGTCAACGCCGGTTTGCCTTTCGGCGACCTGGTCGTGTCCGGCTCGTATTTCGATCGGGATTTCCGCTACGAGGCGGATGCCACCGACTACGAGTTCACGTTCAACCAGAACGCGATCGCCTACGATTCGCCGATCTACGATTTCGGCGGCGACCCGCGCGGCTTCGCAACGAATCACGAAGTGACGCATATCACCACTGTCGAAGCGCGCCTGTCTTCGCGGGCCGATTCGGGCAGCCGCTGGGCGTGGATCGTCGGCGCCTTCTACAGCCAGGAGGGCGGAAAGACTGCGTTCGACAGCTTCGTGCGCGGCTACGAGAACACGCCGTCATTCCAGTATTTCGATGCCTACGAGCAGGCGCTCACGGGCAATCCGCTGGCGCCGACCGAGCGCTGGTTCCTCGGGCGTTACGACACCGAGCTGGATCAGATCGCTGTCTTCGGCGAGCTCAGCTTCGATGTGACCGATCATTTCAGGATCACCGCCGGCGGGCGCTGGTTCGACTATGACCGCAAATTCGCGCAGGTGCAGGAACAGCCGGAAGGCTTCTCCGGCTTCTCACGACTCGACGGCAACCAGAAGAACAGCGAGGACGGCACGGTCTCGAAACTGAACTTCACGTACAAGCTCGACAGCGATCGGCTGATCTACGCAACGTACTCCGAGGGGTTCCGCGTCGGCGGCAGCAACCCGCTGAAACCGGCCTCGGCGCTGCCGCGCGAGTACAAGTCCGATGAGTTGAAGAACTACGAGGTGGGCATCAAGAGCGAATGGCTCGATCACCGCTTGCGATTGAACATGTCCGCCTACTACATGAAGTGGGACAATTTCTCGGTACAGGTCGAAGACCCGCAACCGGCGGTCTTCCAGCTGGGCTTCGTCAACCTGCCGACGGCGGATATCAAGGGCATCGAGACCGAGCTTGCGGTGACGTTCAATCAGCAATGGCAGCTGGACGGCACACTCTCGTACAACGATGCGAAGACTGCGGAAGCCTCCACGCTCTCGGTCACTGACGAAGACGGTAACGTATTCACGTTTGCGGTGAGCAAGGACGCGCGTCTGCCGATATCGCCGGACTGGAGCGGGTCGCTGGGTCTGGAGTTCCGGCCCGACATGCGCCTGCTGGAGGCGCAACCCTTTGCGCGCTTCGACTATTCGTACACGGGTGCATCCGTCAACTCGCTGGAGGGTATCGAATCGGTCGTTTCCGGCAATCCGGTCGAGCGCCAGGATGCCTATGAGATCGGCAACTTCCGCTTCGGGCTCGAGGCGGACCACTGGACCGGCTCGCTCTTCGTCGACAACCTATGGGACGAGCGTGCGGACCTGTTCATCAGCAACCGCTGGGCAGTGCAGCGGCAGGCCATCAATCGGCCGCGAACCATCGGGATCCAGTTCCGCTACGACTTTTGAAGCTAACTCTGACTACGCTCATCGCAACCTCGGTGGTCCGCGGCAGCCGGCAGGGCGAAAGCCATGGCGGCGTGTACCTCGTGGATTTCGACACCGAGCGCGCGAGCCAGGTGCTCGACTGGAACACGATGAGCATCGACTGGCAGGGCCGCGGCTGGGACCGCGGCCTGCGTGGCATCGCCTTCGATGGTGAAGTCGTGTACATCGCTGCCAGCGACGAGCTATTCGCGTGGACCAGCGATTTCCGCCTGATCGGCTCGTGGCGCAACAAGTACCTGAAGCATTGCCACGAGATCCATCGCCACGAGCGCACGCTGTTCCTGACGTCGACCGGCTTCGATTCCGTTCTCGGGTTCGACCTGGATCGCAAGAGCTTCAACTGGGGATTGCATGTCACGGCGCAAGAGTCGGGCTTCGCCGGCACACCGTTCGACCCGGAGTTCGATGATGGCCCGGCGCCGTCGAACCTTCTGCATCTCAACAACGTGCATTGCGAGCGCGGCGGCATGCACATCAGTGGACTGCGCACCGGCGGAATTCTTCTGTTCAACGGTCGCGCCGTGCAGCGCTGGGTGACGCTTCCCATCGGTGTTCACAATGCGCAGCCGTACAAGGACGGCGTGCTCTTCAACGACACCGAGGCCGACGTAGTGCGAGTTGTTTCCAGAGCCGGCGAGCGCGTGCTGCCGGTGCCGCGTTTTTCGGAAGCAGCACTCACGCATGTGGACGCCGAAGATGGGCGGCTTGCCCGGCAAGCGTTCGCTCGCGGCCTCTGTGTCGTCGAAGATGACGTGGTCGCCTGCGGCTCTTCACCTTCCACCATTACTTTGCATCGTCTCGCAGCGGGCGCGAAGCCGCGAATGGCGACACTCACGCACGATGTGCGCAACGCCATTCACGGCCTCGATGTATGGCCCTTTGCGTGGATGGATGGAGCAACGAAATGATCGTCCGGGTCAGTCTGTGCACGCTCATCGCGCTGACCGCGCTCGCTTGCACGCAGCGGCCAGCGGCAGAAGTCGCCGACGTCGTCATTCTCGATGCCGCCGTGGTCACCATGGATCCAGCGCAGCCGCAAGCCAGTGCGCTTGCGATACGTGACGGCAAGATTGCCCTCGTCGGCGACAAGGAGGCGGTGCAGAAATGGGTCGGCGAGAAGACTCGCGTCGTTCGTGTGGCGGGCGCGACCGTTCTGCCTGGGTTCATCGATAGCCATATCCACGCCATGTCGGGCGCGCTGTCGCTCGATGCCTGCACCTTTGCCGATGCTCAGCTGGCGCTCGCCGAGGTTGCTGCGATCATTCGCGAATGCGTCGCGCGCACACCGGGCGAAGGGTGGGTGGTCGTGCAGGATCTGAATGCTGCCGGCTTTCAAGCAGACTTGAAGGCGTTGGATGCCGTCGTACCAACGCGCCCGCTGGTGCTGTGGGCCGCTGACGGACACGTGGGTTACGCAAACAGCGCTGCGCTGAGTCGCGCAGGCATTACACGCAACACGCCTGACCCGGCTGACGGACGGATCCAGCGCGATCGCAAAGGCGAGCCCACCGGGTTTCTCGTCGATGAGGCGATGGCCCTGGTCTCCAAGCACCTGGAGAAGCCGGGGCCGGAACAGCGCGAGCGGCTGCTCACGAGAGCGTTGCACGACATCGCGGCGGCAGGAATCACCACGTTGATGGAAGCGAACGCCGATGCCGACACGGTTGCGACGTATGTAGCGCTTGCGAGCAAGAAGCAGCTTGCGCAACGCGTGACGTTCGCGCTCGAAAGCGCAGGGGAGTCGACGGATCAGGAATTCGCCCGGCTGAGGGGCCTGCGCGAGCTTGCACGATCGCAACCGCAGCTGCGTGCGGACATGATCAAGTTGTTCGCCGACGGCATCATCGAATATCCGACCCAGACTGCTGCTCTGTTGGAACCTTATCTGGATGCGAGCGGCCGGCCGACTAAGAATCTCGGCCCGCTCTATCAGCAGCCGGAGGCGCTCGCGCAGTTCGTGACGCGTGCGGCGACCGAAGGGTTCGGCGTGCACATCCACGCAATCGGCGATCGTGCGGCTCGTGTTGCGCTGGATGCGTTCGCGCGAGCTCGTCAAGAGGGCAGCCAGCGCTCGTACAGCATCGCGCATCTCGAGCTCGTCGACCAAGCCGACTTCGCGAGATTTCGCGAGCTCGGCGTCATTGCGTCATTGCAGCTGCAATGGGCGGAGCCGGACAACTATACGGTCGAGGCCGCGCTTCCCTACATCGGCCCGGAACGGCAGGCGCGGCTCTATCCCGCACGATCCTTCATCGCCGCGGGCGCCACCATTGCGGGAGGCAGCGACTGGAACGTGTCGACGTTCAATCCTTTCGAAGCCATGGGAACGGCAGTCTCGCGAACCAATCCGAAGGAGCCGCAGCGAGGTGTGCTCGGCGCGGATCAGGCGCTGAAACTGAGCGAGATGTTCGCCGCATACACCATCAATGCCGCCCGCATGCTCGGTCGCGATGCGGAGATCGGCTCTTTGCAAGCGGGCAAGGCTGCCGACGTCGTGGTGCTCGATCGCACCCTGGACGACCGCAGCAGCGTCGAGCAGATTCGCGGCGCTGGCGTACGCACTGTATTCGCGAACGGCACTGTGGTTGTCGGGTCCGCTGACTGAAGCCGGCATTGCGAGGACGCATGACTCATCTACCCACGGATCTTCAATCACTACGCCGGCTGGATCTCGCGCATCACCTTCCGGCGCAGCAGAACTACCGGCTCATGGAGCAGCTGGGCGGAAGCCGGATCATCACTCGTGCCGAGGGCTGCCGCATTTACGATGCCGAGGGAGGGTCGCTGCTCGACGGTATGGCTGGCCTATGGTGCGTGAACGTGGGCTATGGCCGAAAGGAGCTGGCGCGCGCTGCATACGAGCAGATGTTGCAACTGCCTTACTACAACACATTCTTCAGAACGGCGACGATGCCCACTGTGTTGCTGGCTGCGCGCCTGGCGCAGCTCACGGGCGGCGAGCTCACGCATTTCTTTTTCAGCAATTCCGGGTCCGAAGCCAACGACACCGCATTTCGCCTCGCGCGGCACTATTGGGAGGTGGCCGGGCAGCCGCGCCGCAAGATTTTCATCAGCCGCTGGAATGCCTATCACGGCTCGACGGTGGCGGGCGCGAGTCTCGGTGGAATGAAGTTCATGCATGCACAGGGCGGCCTGCCGATCCCGGGCATCGAGCACGTCATGCAACCCTACGCATTCGGCGAAGGCTTCGGCGAAAACCCGCAAGCGTTTGCAGAGCGTGCCGCGAATGCCATCGAGGAGCGCATTCTTGCAGTCGGTCCGGAGAATGTCGCGGCATTCATCGGCGAGCCGGTGCAGGGTGCAGGCGGAGTGATCATTCCACCGCCGGGCTATTGGCCCAGGGTGCAGGAGATCTGTCGCCGCCATGGCATCTTGCTCATCTGCGACGAAGTCATTTGCGGGTTCGGGCGGTTGGGGCGTTGGTTCGGCCATCAATACTTCGGCGTCACGCCCGACATCATCACGATGGCGAAAGGCCTGTCCTCGGGCTATATGCCTATCTCGGCGACGGCGGTGTCCGCGCGCATCGTGGCGGCGCTCAGAGAGCGCAACGATGAATTCGCACACGGCTTCACGTATTCAGGGCACACGACAGCTGCGGCCGTGGCGCTGAAGAACATAGATCTCATTCAAAGCGAAGGGCTGGTCGAGCGTGTTGCAACGGATGTGGGCCCGTATCTCGCCAAAGCGCTCGAGGGTCTTGGTGCGCATGAGCTGGTCGGGGAAGCGCGCTCGCTGGGATTGATCGCAGGCGTGGAAATCGTGCGCGCGAAGGGAACCAACGACCGATTCGGCGGCAAGGAGGGCACGGCGGGGCCCATCGTGCGCGATCTCTGCATCCGCAACGGCCTGATGGTGCGTGCGATTCGCGATACGATCGTCATGTGCCCGCCGCTGGTCGTCACCCACGCTGAAATCGACGAGATGGTGAGCATTCTGCGGCGCTCGCTCGATGAGGCTGTGCAACCCTTGCGCGAGTTGCCCTAGGAGATCGTCCACTTGCGTCAACCGCTCGCGCCCAGGGCTACGTTCGACGAGGCCATCGCGCTCATCAACGCCGGCAATCTCGCCGGAGCGGATGCTCTTTGCCGGGCAGCGCTGCAGACGTACCCGCGTGACGTGAACATGCTGGCGCTGCTCGGCGCACTGCTCATCAAGATGAATCGGGCCGAGGAGGCCGCAACGACTCTGCGGCAGGCCATTGCATTGGCGCCGACCTTTGCGAAGCCGCACGAAGATCTCGGCCGGTTGCTGGTTCAACAGAATCGGATGCAGGACGCGTTGCCTTACCTGGAGCGGGCGACCCGCCTGGACCCCAATCTCGAGGATGCCTGGCTCGCGCTCGGCAAGGCGCTGGCCGCAGTTGGCCGTGGGGCGGAGGCCGATGTTGCGTTCGAGAAGTGTTTCGCGCTCTCGCCCGAGCGCCGCTTCATGGCGCTTGCCGCCGAGCATCAGAAGGAGGGCCGGCTCGACGAAGCTGAACACCTCTATCGCCGCGTTCTACGTCACAACCCGAGCAACGTCGACGCTATGAGATTGCTCGCGTTGATCGCCCTGCAAGCCGGGAACGACAATCAGGCGGAAAGTCTGCTGCAAAAGACCCTGTCGGTGGCCCCGGATTTTCTGGCGGCGATTCTCGACCTCGGCCGTCTGCGCAAGGAGCAGGACCGCTATGCCGAAGCGCTGGAGTGCTTCGACCGTGCAATTGCACTGGACGCGACCAATGCGCAGGCGCACTACCTTCGCGGCGCGACGCTTGCGCCGGCAGCGTTCACGCATGAAGCGATCGACGCTTATCAGCGCTGCCTCGAGCTTCGCTCGGACCATCTCGGCGCGCTGATGGGGCTGGGCCACGTGCTGAAGGCGGTGGGGCGCTATCACGACGCTGTCGCGTCCTATGACGCATGCATTCGCCTGCGCCCCGATCTGGGGGAGACATACTGGAGCCTCGCCAATCTGAAAACCTATCGCTTCGAAGATGCGACGGTCGCAGGAATGGAGCGTCAGATCGCGGCGGGCGGATTGACGGTGCAGTCCGAGGTGAACTTTCTGTTTGCGCTCGGCAAGGCGTACGAGGATCGAAACGATTTCGACAAGGCGTGGCACTTCTATCGCGAAGGCAATACCAGGCAGCGCGCCGAGGTGTCTTACGACCCGGTGCAGACGGAAGCCACCAACGACCGGCTGGTGCGCGTCTTTTCCGCAGAGTTTCTGCAGTCACGCAGCGGCGTCGGCAATCCGGACCCGGCGCCTATTTTCATCCTGGGCTTGCCTCGCTCCGGCTCGACGCTGCTGGAGCAAATCCTCGCCAGTCACAGCGAGGTGGAGGGCACGAGCGAGCTGCCGTACCTGTCGCGGATCACCACCTGGCTCAATCGCAATCGTGCCGAGGGCATCAACTATCCCGAGGCGGTGTGCGAGCTGCGCGCAGAGGACTTCGCCAGGCTCGGCTCGGACTACCTGGGCTATGCCCAGATGCATCGCCGCCAGGGCGCGCCGCGCTTCATCGACAAGATGCCGAACAACTTTCCGAACGTCGGCCTGCTCGCACTCATCCTGCCGAATGCGCGCATCATCGACGCGCGCCGCCACCCGCTCGATGCGTGCCTGAGTTGCTATCGGCAATTGTTCGCCAAAGGTCAGGCGTTTACATATGACCTGACGGAAATCGGCGAGTACTACCTGCAGTACCAGCGAATGATGGACCACTGGGCGCAGGTGCTGCCGGGGCGAGTGCTCACCGTGCAATACGAAGAGGTGGTCGCGGACTTCGAGACGCAGGCGCGCCGGTTGCTGGAATTCTGCGGGCTGCGATGGGAGGAGGCGTGCTTGCGGTTTTACGAGAGCGATCGGCCGGTGCGCACGCCGAGCTCGGAGCAGGTTCGCCAACCGATTTACGATCGCTCAGTCGGCCACTGGCAGCACTACGCTGCGCATCTCGACGAGCTCACGACCGTGATTGCGCCGCTGCGCGACCGGTACCGCCGGTATGAGCCGGAACGTAGTCGAAAATAAAATGAATACGGTCCGTGTCACCCTTGTTCATGACGCTATGAACCTTTTGATTGTTGATCTCATAGGCTTCACCGACCCGCAGGGAAACCGGGCGCCCGTCGATCATGAACCGCACGCGCGGATTGGTGACGATGGGCACGTGGATACGGTGGCCAGCCGCAAAGGACGGATGCGAGTCCCGGTGCGGCAGGATGAGACCGCCCGGCATGAGCTTCGCCGCCATGGCGCGGATGATGGTGCCGCCGGGCGGATACCAGTTGCGGATGATCTCGTGCATGAGCGGCACCGCCAGGCCCGCGAAACGGTCCCAGCCGGCCTGTTTGCTGATCTCCAGCTCAGGCCAGTTCGACACCTCGGCGAACAGCAGCACGATGGAGCGGGTCTGCTCATGCACCTCGAAGCTCTTCTGCCGCTCCACATTCTCGTTCCACGCCGCTTCATCGGCAGCGAGAATCGCGGCGGCCAGCGCCTGCATCTCCACCTTGCCGAAGGAACGAACCGGTACTCCGATGTCCATGGAGCAAGCGTATAAGCAATGTCGCAACCAGAGCAACCCTCATACATCCTGATCACCTGGTGCCCGGATACCACGGGGATCGTCGCGGCTGTCGCCGGCTTCCTCGCGTCACATAACGCGCTCATCACCGAGGCGCAGCACTACGACGA
>Ga0111539_10008012_pt1 | contig 13476 bp, 9 predicted proteins | sample RhiMethybrSRZTD1_FD_79667 | JGI IMG/M metagenome (GOLD analysis project Ga0111539, IMG submission 79667) | Populus rhizosphere microbial communities from Tennessee, USA - Rhizosphere MetaG P. TD hybrid SRZTD1 (version 2) (version 2) | ecosystem: Host-associated > Plants > Roots > Rhizosphere >...
ACGGAGCACGGCCACGTGTTCCCCGTCACCTGCGGTGTCGCCACCGCGCACCTGGGCACCAACCGGCTGCTGGACGCGATCGTCGAGGACCTCCCGTCCCCGGCGCAGCACGGCGCGGTCGAGGCCGACGGCGTGACGCTGCACCCGGACCTCGAGCAGGAGATGTTCGCCTACGTCTTCAAGACCCGCGCCGATCCGTACGCGGGCCGCATCAACCTGTTCCGCGTCTACCAGGGCACGGTCACGCACGACACGCAGGTGATGAACACGCGCACCCATCACAAGGAGCGCATCGGCCAGCTGCTCGTGCCGCAGGGCAAGGAGGTCAAGCAGTCCGAGGCGTTCGGGCCCGGAGACATCGGCGCCGTCGCCAAGCTCAAGGAGACCCACGCGGGCGACTGGCTCGCCGCGCGCGACGAGCCGATCGAGATGCCGCGGATCAAGCTCCCGGCACCGGTCATGGCGTTCGCGATGGAGCCCGCCTCCAAGGGCGACGAGGACAAGGTCTTCACCGCCCTGCGCCGCCTGCAGGAGGAGGACCCGACGATCGACCTGCATCGCGACATGCAGACCGGCGAGCAGATCGTCGCGGGCCTGTCGCAGATCCACGTCGAGGTGATCGTGGAGCGCATGAAGGCCCGCTTCGGGGCCGAGGTCATCCTCAAGCCGCCGCGCGTGCCCTACCAGGAGACGATCCGGCAGGGCGCCAAGGCCCACGGCCGGCACAAGAAGCAGACCGGCGGCCGCGGCCAGTTCGGCGATTGCCACATCGAGATCGAGCCGCTCGCCGAAGGCGACTTCGAGTTCGTCAACGCGATCAAGGGTGGCGTGATCCCGACCGGCTTCATCCCCGCGGTGGAGAAGGGCGTGCAAGATGCCATGCAGGAGGGGGCCGTCGCCGGCTACCCGGTCAAGGGCGTCAAGGTCAGGCTGTTCGACGGCTCCTACCACTCGGTGGACTCGTCCGAGATGGCGTTCAGGCTCGCCGGCTCGCTGGCCATGAAGCAGGCGCTCGAGCAGGCCGGCTCGGTGCTGCTGGAGCCGATCATGCTGCTCACGGCGTCGGTCCCGGAGTCGTCGGTCGGCGATGTGATGGGCGATCTGTCGTCCCGCCGCGGCCGTCCGCTCGGCACCGACGCCGTCGGCGGCATGACCGAGGTCAAGGCCGAGGTTCCGATGGCGGAGATCCTCACCTACGCGCCAGATCTGCGATCGCTGACCGGCGGCCAGGGCGAGTACACGATGGAGTTCCTGCGCTACGAGGAGGTCCCGGCCCACCTCGCCCAGAAGGTGGTGGCAAAGGCTCAGGAGGAGGAGGAAGTCAAAGCCTGAGCTAACCTGGCGGAGCCTTGGCTCGTACGCGGGACATACGCACGAACCAGAGCGATCTCGCCTGCGACATCTGCGGGCGGACGCTGCTGCGCGGCGAGCACGCGGAGACGTTCCTGGCCGGCGGCTCGCGCCGCGAGGTGTGCGATCTGTGCACCGCGCGCGCCCAGCACGAGGGCTGGATCCGCGAGTCCGGCGGCGACGAGCTCGAGCTGCGCCACACGCGGCACGACGGTCGTGGGCGGTCCTTCCTGGATCGCCTGCGCGCCCGTCGCGAGCGGGCGCGCGAGGTGCAGGAGGAGGCCGAGGTCGCTCAGCACGACGAGCCGGAGGCGGCGCCGCCGCGCCCGGTCCCGGAGGCGCCGCGCCGCCCGCGGCACGTCCGCGCGGTCCCCACGAACGCCGACCTCAAGATGCAGCGGGCGCTCGAGCTCTTCAACGGGTCCGATCACACGCGCACCGTCGGCGGCGTCGCGCGCTCGCTCGGCGCGCCCGCCGTCTCCGTGCGTCCGCGAACAGACCGCCCCAGTGTCGTGACCATCACGGTCATGTGGGAGCTCAGCTGGTACCGGTTCGAGATCGATCTCTCGGACGAAGCCGGAGGAGTACGACGCGACGCTCAGGGGGATGAGCTGTCCGAGTTGTCCGAGGAAGAGCAGACGATCAACGCCGCGGCGGACGAGCGTGGCGCTCTTCATCTCTCGTGAAACTCGACATCTATTGGATGCCCCTGCAAACGAGCCTTTGTTAGCGTCCTGCCTGTGATCTACTGCGTCGTACCTGAGCCGCTCGCGGACGAGCTGTACGAGAAGCTTGCCAAGTACTACGAGGAGGACCCGAACGTCGAGGTCATCGTCGACCGGCGCAAGCAAGAGCGCCGCGACATGGCTTCCGGCGGTGGTCAGCGCGAGACGCGCGACCGTCGGCGTCCCCGCGTGACGGGCGACTTCCCGCCACTTTCGGCCGCTTAGTGCGCGTCGTCGTCCATGTGGACGGCGGCGCTCGAGGCAACCCCGGGCCCGCCGCAGCGGCGGCCGTGATCTCCGCGCCGGACGGCGAGGTCCTCGACGAGGTGGCGGTCGCGCTCGGCACGACGACCAACAACGTCGCCGAGTACCGCGCATTGCTGCTCGGGCTCGAGCGGGCGCGCGCGCTCGGCGCCACCGAGGTCGACGTCATCAACGACTCCGAGCTCGTCGCCAAGCAGATGACGGGCGAGTACCGCGTCCGGAACCCCGAGCTGGCCACGCTGCACGGTGAGGCGCTGCGGGCGTTCGGAGGGTTCGAGCGCTGGTCGATCACGTCCGTTCCGCGCGCGCAGAACGCCGGCGCCGACACGCTCGTGAACCAGGTGCTCGACGCCGCCGGCGACGAGCGGCCGACCGAGTACGCCGGCTACCTGCGCATCGACGACCTGCTGCAGCTCCAGCACCCGCTCACGCCGGAGGCGCACGACGAGCTGCTGTTCGTGATCGTCCACCAGTCCTACGAGCTGTGGTTCAAGCTGATCCTGCACGAGCTCGCCAAGGCCCGCGCCGAGCTCGAGGCCGGCAGCGCCCAGGCCGCGATCGCGCCGCTGCAGCGCACCGCCGCGATCGACCGGCTGCTGCTCACGCACCTCGACGTGCTGGAGACGATGAGCCCCGACGGGTTCCTCGAGTTCCGCGACCCGCTGGCGCCGGCCTCGGGCTTCCAGTCCGAGCAGTTCCGCGCGATCGAGGCCGAGAGCCCGAAGGTCTATGACGCGTTCGTCGCCGCCGCCGGGCTGCCCGACGACCACGACGAGCGCCTCAACGCACTCGCGCAGCTGTACCGCGACCACCTCGGTGATCCGGCCCGCACGGTCCTGCACCTGGTCGCCGAGCTGCTCGTCGACCACGACGAGCTGGTCGCGCTCTGGCGCCACCACCACACGCTGATGGCCGCGCGCGAGATCGGCAGCCGTCACGGCACCGGCGGGTCGCGCGGCGTCGAGTACCTGCGCGGCACGCAGGACAAGCGGTTCTATCCGGACCTCTGGGAGGTCAGAGCGGCCCTCTGAGCCCGCGGGTTTCGCCCCCTGGGGCGAACACCCGCAAGGGAACCTGGCCCTCTGGGCCAGCGTTCCCCTACCAGCGCGCGGAGCTGCGGATGACGCGGAGGATCTCGTCCTCGTCCGCGCCCTTGTGCACGAAGCCGACCGCGCCGGCGCGCGTCATGTCGTACTGGGTGCCCTGGCTGTCGTCGGCGCTCATCGCGACGAGCTTCACGTCCGGGTTGTCCTCGCGGATCAGCGTCGCGGCGCGCACGCCACCGCCGCCGGGCATGTTGAAGTCGAGCAGCACGACGTCCGGGCGCCGGCGCGCCGCCAGCTCGATCGCCTGGTCGGCGTCCTCGGCCTCGCCGACGAGCTCGAGCCCGTCCGCGCGGCCGATCAAGGCCGAGGTCGTGAGCCGGATCATCGGGTCGTCGTCGGCGATCAGCACGCGGATCGCGCCGTCGGCCGGGCCGCTGTCGGCGCCGAACACCTCCACGCGGTTGCGGCCGCCCTCCTTGGCGCGGTACAGCGCCTGGTCGGCCAGCTCGAACACCTGGTCCGGCTCATAGCTCGGATCGTCGAGGCCGGCGACGCCGGCGCTCACCGTCACCACACCGCCTGCGGGATGCGGGATCGCGAGCGCCTCGACGGCTGCGCGCAGCCGCTCGGCGGCGAGCACCGCGGTGTCGAGCGTCTGCTCGGGCAGCAGCACGAGGAACTCCTCGCCGCCGTAGCGGTAGACGGCGTCGCCGCTGCGGATGCCCTGCTGCAGCGCCCGCGCGACGGCGCGCAGTGTCTCGTCGCCGGACAGGTGGCCGAGGCCGTCGTTGTAGCCCTTGAAGTTGTCGATGTCGAACAGCGCGACGCAATACACGTGCCCGTACCGGGCGACGCGGCCGCACAGCGCCTCGAGATCCTCCGCCAACCGCAGCCGGTTGCCGAGTCCGGTCGGCGCGTCATGGCGAGCGTCCTCATGCATGCGCCGGTGCAGGACGGTCACGCGCTCGGCAGCGATCAGCTTGCGCTCGAGCTGCGCGGCGTCGAGCGGCTTCGCCAGCAGGTCGTCGGCGCCCGCCTGCATCGTTACGCGCGCGGCGTCCTCGTCGGCGGCGCCGGTCAGCACCATCACATAGGCGTAGCGGCCGTCGCCGTCACCGCGGATCGCGCGCACGAGCGCGGTGCCGTCCATCCCCGGCATCTGCCAGTCGGTGATCACGGCATCCGGCGGATCGGCCTGGTACGCGCGCCACGCGTCGTCGCCGTCCTCGGCGACGGTACAGCGATGGCCGAGACCCTCGACCGCGGCGCTGACGAGCAGCCGCGTCCCGGGATCGTCGTCGGCGATCAGGATGTGCATATGCGGGCGTGAGGGCGCATGCAGGTCTACGGACGTTTATCGGACGGGCCGGTCAATTCGCGCAGCGATCGGCCGATCTCCCGGGATGTCTTATGCCCGATTCTGCCCCGCAGCGGATCTTCCGCGGCTTGTCCCGACCGACGGGCGCCGCGTTCGCCCTGGTGATCGTCCTGATCACGGGCACGTTCGGCGCGCTCGTGCTGAACATCCGCGGCCTCGACGGCGACGCCCAGAGCGCGCTGCGGGCGGAGCGCATCCTCGGCCAGTCCAGCGCCGCCGAGCGCGCGCTCGTCGACGTCGAAACCGGCCTGCGCGGCTTCCTGCTGACGGGGGACGCCGACTACCTCGAGCCGTACGAGGCGGGCCGGCTGCACTACGCGTCGCACCTCGAGTCGATGCGCACGCTCGTACAGGATCCGGGGCAGAGCGTGCGGCTGGTCGCCCTACGGCGCAGCGCCGACATCTATGTCGAGGACTACGCCGTCCCGCTGCGGGCCGATCGTGGCGAGCGCGCGCTCCGCGCCGCGCTGGCCGACGGCAAGGACCGGCTCGACGGGCTGCGCGATCAGTTCCAGGCGTTCAACCGCGCGGAGACCGCGCTCGTCGACGCGCGCCGCGAGCGCGCGGCCACGAGCAGCCGCCGCTCCGTCATGCTCGCCGCCGCCGGCGCGACCGGCAGCGCGCTCGTCCTGCTCCTGCTGGCGCTCTACCTCCAGCGCTCGATCCTCGCTCCCGTCCGCCGCGTGGCGATCGCCGCCCGGCGCCTGGCGAGCGGGCGCCGCGACGCCCGCGTGCCGCTCGGCGGCCGCGGCGAGGTCGCGCTGCTCGCGGAGTCCTTCAACGGCATGGCCGACGCGCTGACCGCGCGCGAGGAGGACCTGCGCGTGGCCGGCGACCGGCTCGACGGCATCCTCGACCACGCGACCGCGCTGATCTCGGTCAAGGACGTCGACGGCCGCTACCTGCTCGTCGGCCGCCGCTGGCAGGAGGAGACCGGCCTGAGTGCCGACGAGGTGCTCGGCCGTACCGACGCCGAGCTGCTTCCCGGCCGCCACGCCGCGCCGTCGCGCGCCGCCGACCTGCAGGTCATCCGCACCGGCGAGCTGCTCGAGTTCGAGCGGGAAGCGATCACCGCCGAGGGCACGCGCTCCTACCTCACCGTCAAGTTCCCGCTCAAGGACGCGGCCGGCGACGTCTACGCGGTCGCGACGATGGCCACCGACGTGTCCGACCGCAACCGGGCGCTCGCCGACGCGGTCGAGGCCTCGCGCTCGAAGTCCGAGTTCCTGGCCAACATGAGCCACGAGATCCGCACGCCGCTCAACGGCGTGATCGGGATGACCGAGCTGCTGCTGCAGACCGACCTCGCGCCGGAGCAGCGCGAGTACGCGCAGACCGCCGCGTCGTCCGGCGAGGCGCTGCTCGGCGTCATCAACGACATCCTCGACTTCTCCAAGATCGAGGCCGGCAAGCTCGAGCTCGACTCGCACGAGTTCGACCTGCGCGAGGCCGTCGAGGACGTCTGCGAGATGCTCGCTCCGCAGGCCCACGGCAAGGGCCTCGAGCTGACCGCGTTCATCGGCGCCGACGTCCCCGCCACCGTGTCCGGCGACCGCGGGCGCCTGCGCCAGGTCGTCACCAACCTCGTCTCCAACGCGGTCAAGTTCACGCATCGCGGCGACGTCTCCGTGCGCGTCGAGGTCGTCGAGCGGGGAGCGGGGGAGGCCACCCTGCGCTTCCAGGTCGCCGACAGCGGCATCGGGATCGAGCCGGCGAAGCTCGACACGCTGTTCGAGTCGTTCTCGCAGGCCGACACGTCGACCACGCGCCGCTACGGCGGCACCGGGCTCGGCCTCGCGATCTCGCGCCAGCTCGTGCAGCTGATGGGCGGCGACATCACCGTCACGTCCGAGCCGAGCACCGGCAGCACGTTCTCGTTCACCCTGCGCTTCCCGGAGGGCCTGCCGATCGTCCGCCGCGCCGCCGTCACGGTCCGCGAGGGGCTGAAGGTCCTGGTCGTCGACGACAACGCGACCAATCGCGCGATCGTCGAGATGTACCTCGGCTCGTCCGGCGCCCTCTGCGAGCAGGCGACCTCCGGCGCCGAGGCGCTGACGCTCATGCACGCGGCGGCCCGCGGCGGCACGCCGTTCGAGGTCGTGGTGCTCGATGCCCAGATGCCGGAGATGGATGGGCTCGATCTCGCCGCCGCCATCGGGCAGGCCCCGAGCCTGCGCAGCGCGCGGCTCGTCATGCTCACGTCGACGGGCGACCACCGCGGCCGTGCGCGCGAGCTCGGCATCGAGGCCTACCTCACCAAGCCGGTGCGCCGCGGGCGGCTGCTCGCGACCGTCGCCGACCAGGCGTCCGACCCCGAGCCCGCCGTGCCGGTACTGGCCACCGCCCCGGAGGGTCTGCGCGTGCTCGTGGCCGAGGACAACCCGGTCAACCAGCTCGTGATCGAGACGATGCTCTTCAAGCGCGGCTTCACGGTCGACATCGCCGGCGACGGCGCCGAGGCGCTGGCCAAGCTCGCGCACGGCCACTACGCCGCGGTGTTCATGGACTGCCAGATGCCGAACGTCGACGGCTACGAGGCCACGGCTCGCATCCGCGCCCAGGAGCGCGGCGAGGAGCGGCTGCCGGTGATCGCCATGACCGCGCACGCGATGGCGGGCGACCGCGAGCGCTGCCTTGCCGCGGGCATGGACGACTACCTGTCCAAGCCGCTGCGCCCGGAGCTGCTCGACGAGGTGCTCGAGCGCTGGCTCGGCGTCACGATCGACCAGCCCGCCGACGACGAGGCCGTCGCGCGCGACGAGGCGAGCGAGGCGCTGATCGACTCGGCGCGCATGCGCACGTTCCGCGAGGACTACCCGGACATCGTCGAGCAGCTGCTGCGGCTCTTCGTCGACAGCACGCCGGAGCTGCTGGACGAGCTGCGCGCGGCGGTCGACGGCGGCGACGCCGACGAGCGCCGCCGTGCCGCCCACAAGCTCAAGGGCAGCTGCCAGAACATCGGGGCCACCTTCATGGCCACGTTGTGCTTTGCGCTCGAGCGTGACGAGGCCGATCCGGCCGCCACGCTCGCCCAGCTCGACGACGCGTTCCTCTCCACCGAGGCGGCGCTGCGCCGCGAGCTGACGGTGGCGTGATGATCGCGATCGGCGTTGCCCTCGCGCTCGCGGGCGTGGTGCTGTACGCGCGGCGCCTGCGCGGCCGGCTGGCCGTCGCCGAGAGCGCCGCTGCGCGCTACGAGGCCATCGCCTCCCACCTGCCTGACATCTCGGTCCTGCTCTACGACCGCGACCTGCGCTTCACGCTGCTCGACGGTGCCGCGATGCAGACGCACGGCTGGCGCCGCGAGGACATCGAGGGCCGGCCGATCGCCGAGGTGATCCCGGCCGAGCGCCGCGACGAGCTGCTCGAGCACTGCCGCGTCGCGCTGCGCGGGGAGTCGTCGACGCACGACTGGGTCAGCGTGCGCGACGCCGCGCGGCGCTACCGCAACGTCCACGTGCCGCTGCGCGACGCGCGCGGCGCGGTCGTCGGCGGCATGATGGTCGTCCGCGACGTCACCGAGTCCGAGGCGCTCCGGAACGCCGTCGAGGCGCAGGAGGCGTTCCTGTCCGGTGTGCTCGCGCAGCTGACCGATCACATCGTGGCCTGCGACGCCGACGGCCGGCTCGTGGTCGTCGACGAGACGCTGCTCGGGCCGCTGCAGCCGGACATGGGCCCGCTGGACTGGCCGGAGTACTTCAAGCTGCGCGGGCCCGACGGCCGCACGCCGGTGGCGCCCGCCGACGTGCCGCTGTTCCGCGCGCTGCAGGGCGACGTCATCACCGACGCCGAGCTGACGATCGCGACGCCGGGCCATCCGGTGCGCCAGCTGCTGGCTTCGGCGCGGCCGGTCCTCGACGCCGGCGGGCGCACCGTCGGCGCCGTCGGCACCGGCATCGACGTCACCGACCGGCGCGAGACCGAGAGCCGCCTGAAGGCGAGCGAGGAGCGCTACCGCTCGGTCGTCGAGAGCGTCGAGGACATCGTCTTCCAGACCGATCTGAAGGGGCGCTGGACGTTCCTGAACGAGAGCTGGACGCGCTGGAGCGGGATCCCGGTGCAGGACGGCCTCGGGCGCTTCGCCTACGAGCTCGTGCACGCCGACGATCGCGCGACGCACGCCCGGACGTTCGCGCCGCTCGTCGCCGGCGAGGTCGACAGCGTGCGGCTGCGCCACCGCTACCTGACCGCCGACGGCGTGACGCGCTGGGCCGAGGTCCGCGCCTCACTGGCCCGCGACAGCGCGGGACGCCCGAACGGCATCGCCGGCGTGATCGAGGATGTCACCGAACGCCACCGCACGAAGCAGTACGAGGCGGCTGAGCACGCGGTCGTCGACCTGCTCGCCGACGCGGTCGACATCGAGCGCGGCGTCGTCGCGCTGCTCGAGGTGCTGTGCCGCCACCTCGACTGGGACCTCGCCGAGCTGTGGTCGCTCGACCCGGCCCGCGAGCTGCTCGTCTGCACCGACGCGTGGGGCGAGCGCCGCGACGGCTACGAGGCCCTGGAGGCCGCGCGCGCGGGCGAGGCGTTCGAGATCGGGGACGGTCTGCAGGGGCAGGCGTGGGCGCGCCGGGCCCCGATCTGGGCGACCGGTCTGCAGGAGGACCCGCTGTTCCGGCGCGGCGACGCTGCCGCGGACGCGGGTGTGCGGTCGGCGCTGGCGCTGCCGGTGTCGCGCGGCCGCGACGTGCTGGCCACGATCCTCTTCTTCTCGCGCGAGGAGCGCGAGCCCGATCCCGCGTTGGCGCGGCTGCTGCAGACGATCGGCGCGCACCTGGCCCAGTTCCTCCAGCGCCGCCGGGCCGAGCGTGAGGTCGTGGCGCTGCGGCGGGTCGTCGACGACCTGCATACGAGCCTGACGCCCGAACGCGCCGCGCCGCTCACGTAATCCCGGCGCCCAGCCATCCGGTCGTCATGCGAACATGTGTTCGTATGACAAGCGACGGCAGTCCCTACGCCCGGTTCCAGCGCGCGCTGCGCATCGGCCGCCTCTCACTGGTGCGCGCGGCCGCGGCCGAGCTCCCGCGGATCGATCTCGACGACGCGCTCTCCATCTGCCTGTTGATCTCCGAGCAGGACGAGGAGCGCTACGAGCGCGCGGCGGTGCGCTGGCTCGCGCGCATGAGCCTCGAGGTGCCGACCGTCCGGATCGAGGACCTGCGGGCAGGGCTGCTGGCGTTCGAGGCGCTGCCGGAGAACCCGGCCGGCGCACGGACCGCGCTGGCCGACCTGTGCGTACGGCACGGGCTCGAGCGCGCCGCCCGCGGGCTCGTGGATTGATGTCGACGCGCTGACCGCGGCAGGTTCAGGTCGCGAGCGGACGTGCCGATGGTCTGCTGGTGTCGCAACGCGCGATCAACCTCGGACTCGTTGCGGTCCTCCTCCTCGTCGGCGGATTCACGCTACGGAACGTCGTGTCGCAGCCGTCCGCACCGCTCGTGCCGGTCGACCAGTACCGGAGCGGCGCCAGGTGCTTGCGCATGGGCGGAGATCCTGGCTATTGCCGCTGCTTGGACCGGATGGCCTCCGCTCGCGACGCCGCCGACAAGCCACGGGCCCCGCTTCCGCCGCTGGACCACCCGGCCGTCCGGTACGCGGCGCGCCATCCGCATGAGTTTCCGATCATCAACTGGGAGACGCTTCGGTGTGCTCCCGCCTAGCGCAGCTCGAGCACCTGCGCGCCCGAGATCCAGTGCACCTGGGTGTCGCCGTAGCGGGTCAGCGTGCGCCCGGGTAGCGGGTGCGTGTGACCGTGGAGGACGTGGCGCGGCGCATGGCGGTCGACCCATGCGCGCAGGCCCTCGAAGCCGACGTGCGCGGGGTCGTCGGGGTCGTCGTTGATGCCCAGCGGCGGGCAGTGGCAGAGCAGCACGTCGGCGCCGGGCAGGCGCTTCGCGAGCTTGTTCGCCTCGCGCTGCGTGTACTGGTGCGCGCCGTTGCGCTGGTAGCGCACGCAGCCCTCGAAGCCCGCGACCGTGAGGTTGCCGCCGACCTGCGTGCGGCGTAGGTGCAGGTCCTCGATCTCCAGCTCGCGCAGCAGGTGGTCGGGGTCGTGGTTGCCGTGGACGCCGAAGCGCGGCGTGTCGAGCGTCATCAGCGGCTCGATCCATGCGCGGTCGAGGTCGCCGAGGCAGAACACGGCGTCAACGCCCTTCTGGCGCGCCATCAGCGCCGGGTCGATCGGCGGGCGCTTGTCGGCCAGCGCGAGGACGCGCATCAGGACCGCAGCGCGGCGAGGCCGGCCTCGAGGAACCGCAGCGCGTCGTCGATGAACGCCATCGGGTCGGCGAGCATCGCCTCGGCCGCCTTCGGGTCGCGCTCCAGCAGGGAGTCGGCGCTGTCGCTGGATGCGGTCAGCGCGGCGGTCGCCGCCGCGGCCACGAGCCGGGGGCGGAGCGCGTCGGCGGGCTCGCCCAGATCCTCGCCGACCGCTTCCGCGAGCCGGCGCTCGAACTGGCGCGTGTGGCGCAGGTCGCAGGCCGCGACGGCGGGCGACTCGCGCCTGAGCTTGGCCTCGAGCAGCATCTGATCGGGAGCCGGGATGTACTCCTGCGCGGCCTTCTCGACCCAGGTCCGGAGCGCCTCGAGCGCCGTCGTGCCCGCGGGCCGCTCACGCAGGACGCGGTCGAACTCCGCGTGGGCCGTCTCGTACTTCGGGAAGACCGCCTCCTCCTTGGAGGGGAAGTAGGCGAAGAACGTGCGCGGGGCGATGTCGGCCGCCTCGGCGATGTCGGCGATCGTCGTCGCGTCGAACCCGCGCTCGGCGAACAGCCGCATCGCGGCGTCGTGGATCGCCTGGCGCGTCTGCTGCTTCTTGCGTTCCCGCAAGCCCGTGGACATTGCGGCGGCAATTGTAGCGATTTGCGCTATGTGCAACTCTGCGTCGGTTGCAAAATTGCAGTCATTGTGGTTTCCTGCCGATGACAGAGACGACAGACCACCTCCCCGGAGCTCGCTCACATGTCCGCCTTCCTCTCCCGCCTCGGCACCAGCGCCGCCCGCCACTGGCGCCGCACCATCCTCATCGCGATCGTCCTGATCGCCGGCATCGCCACGCTCGGCAGTGCGCTGGGCGCCGGCTTCGTCGACGACTACCGCACGCCGGGCGTCGACTCGACGAAGGCGCAGGAGCTGCTCGAGCAGCGCTTCCCGCAGGCGTCCGGTGGCGACGCGCAGATCGTGTTCGCCGGGGATCGCGCTGCGATCACCGGGTCCGGGGTCAAGCAGACTCTGGACGCCGTCGCTCAGCAGCCGCACGTCAGCGGCGTGAGCCGGCTGCAGGTGTCGCCGGACGGCAAGGTCGCGTTCGCGACCGTGCAGTACGACCAGCCGGCCGAGGATCTCGGGCCCGCGGCTCGTGACCGGCTCGAGTCCGCGGTCGGGCCGGCCGAGCACGCCGGGGCCGAGGTCTCGATGCGCGGCATGGTCGTCGACGTCGGCGACGATCAGATGGCGCCGGTCGGCGAGCTGATCGGCGTCGCCGCCGCGCTGCTGCTCTTGACGCTGCTGTTCCGCTCGGTGGTCGCGGTGACACTGACGCACGTGGCCGCCGGCTTCGGGTCGGTGGGCGGCATGACGCTGGTCGCGCTCGCCAGCGCGGGCGTGGAGATCCCGACAGTGGCTCCGACGATCGGGATGATGCTCGGGCTCGGCGCGGGGGTCGACTACGCGCTGTTCCTCGTCGCCCGCCATCGTGAGCGGCTCGCGGCCGGGTCGGACCCGGTGACGGCCGCCGGCGAGGCGAACGGCACCGCCGGCGTGGCCGTCCTGACCGCGGGCGCGATCGTCGTCGTGGCGATCAGCGGCCTGCTCGCCGTCGGCATCCCGTTCGTGGGCCGCATGGGCCTCGCCGCGGGCGTGGTCGTCGCCGCCACCGCCGTCGCCGCGATCACCGTGATGCCGGCGCTGCTCGGCATGGCCGGCCGCCGCGTGCTGAGCCGTCGCGATCGCAAGCCGCGCGCCGAGATCTCCGCGTCGGCCGGCGAGACAGTCTCGCCCGTCTCGGCGCGCCCCGGCCTCGCCGAGCGCTGGGCGCGGCGTGTCTCTGCCCGCCCGGTGCTCTCCGCGCTCGCCGGCGTCGCGATCCTGCTCGCGCTCGCGGCGCCGGTGCTCGGCCTGCGGCTCGGCCAGCCGGACGACGGCACGAAGGCGACGTCGATGACCCAGCGGGTCGCCTACGACCGCCTCGCCGAGGGCTTCGGCCCCGGCTTCAACGGCCCGCTCGTGATCGCCGTCGCGCTGCCCGCTGACCAGGCGGCGGCCGACGCGGCGCTGAGCAAGCTCGCGGCGGGCGCGAAGGCCGCGCCCGGCGTCGCCACCGTGGCCGCCCCGGTCAAGAACCCGCGCGGCGACGCGGCGACGATCACCATCATCCCGCGCACGTCGCCGCAGGACGCCGCTACCTCCACACTGGTCGACACGCTGCGCGGCAGCGTCGTCCCGGCGGCCACGGCCGGCACCGGCGCCGAGGCGCACGTCGGCGGCGCGACCGCGACGTTCGACGACATGGCCAACCGCGTCAGCGAGCGGCTGCCGATGTTCATCGGCGTGGTCGTCGGGCTCTCGCTGCTGCTGTTGCTGACCGCGTTCCGCTCGGTGATGGTCGCGATCAAGGCGGCGATCATGAACCTGCTGTCGATCACCGCGGCGTACGGGGTGCTCACCGCGGTCGTGCAGTGGGGATGGCTGGGCAAGCAGCTCGGCTTCCCCA
>Ga0111539_10008013_pt1 | contig 13475 bp, 11 predicted proteins | sample RhiMethybrSRZTD1_FD_79667 | JGI IMG/M metagenome (GOLD analysis project Ga0111539, IMG submission 79667) | Populus rhizosphere microbial communities from Tennessee, USA - Rhizosphere MetaG P. TD hybrid SRZTD1 (version 2) (version 2) | ecosystem: Host-associated > Plants > Roots > Rhizosphere >...
CATCAGCGTGTAGCCGTCGGGCGCCGCGCGCGCGACCGCGGCAGCGCCGACGTTCATCATGCCGCCAGCGATGTTCTCGACCACCGTGGTCTTGTTCCACTTGCGCGCGAGATGGTCGGCCAACAGACGCGTCAAGATATCGGTGGTCGAGCCAGGCGCGTTCGGCAGCACGATTTTCACGGTCTGCGACGGGTAGCCGTCTTGCGCCGCCGCGATCGAGCACGACGCGATCAGCGTGGCGAGCACGAGCGTTGCGATCCTGCGCATGTTCAATCCTCCCAGTCGCAATATCCTAGCGCCCCCCGCGCCAGCGGCAATTGATCGGATGGTCGCATTGCCGCTAACTTGCGTAAGATCGACACCATTGTCGCCAAGGCGTGATTTGCGACGGCTCTGGGGCAGCTATGGAAAACCTCCCGACGGTGCGTCATCTCCGGCACCTGATCGCGCTCGCCGAGCATGAGCATTTCAGTCGCGCCGCGGAGGCCTGCTTCGTCACCCAGTCGACGCTGAGCGCCAGCATCAAGGAATTCGAAAGCCTGCTCGAGGCGCCGCTGGTCGACCGCACCAAGCGCAACGTCGTGCTGACGCCGCTCGGCGTCGAAACCGTCGAACGCGCCCGCAAGGTGATCGGCGAGCTCGAAGGGTTGACGCGGGCGGTGCGCGCCACGCGCGCGCCGCTCTGCGGCACGCTGCGGCTTGGTGCGATCCCGACCATCAGCCCGTTCCTGCTGCCGCGCGTGCTGCCGGACCTGCGGCGCACCTACTCGAAACTCAAGCTTTACCTGGTCGAGGAGCAGACGGCGCGGCTGATCGAAGACCTGCACGAGGGCCGGATCGATGTCGTGCTGCTGGCGCTGCCCTACGACTGCGGCGCGGTCGAGATCGAGAGCTTGTTCGATGATCCCTTGGTGGCCGCGCTGCCGTCGTGGCATCCGCTGGCCAGCGAGCCGAGCATCAAGCCCGAGATGCTGTCGGAAGATCTGTTGCTGCTGAAGGACGGGCATTGCCTGCGCGACCACGCGCTGCGGGCATGCAGTCTGGCCGGCCGTCTCACCGAAGGGTTCGAGGCGACCAGCCTGCCAACTTTGGTGCAGATGGTCGACAACGGTCTCGGCACGACGCTGCTGCCGTCGCTGGCCGTCGAGGCCGGATTGCTGAACGGCACCGATCTGATCACCCGTCCGTTGCGATCGGACGCGGCTACGCGCGAGATCGGTCTGGTCTGGCGCCAAGGCACCGGCCGCGCCAGCGAGTTTCGGCTGCTGGCAAAAGAGCTGCTGCAGCGGGCCAAGCCGAAAAATATCTGATTTTCAGAGGGTTATCCAAGACCGCGGGTGATCGGTTTTACCGATCACTGTGGTCGGAACTACTCGTTGGCCCGATCGAAAGCGCCTCGGCATCCTCCGCGCATCGAACGCGATGGTCGTGTTCGAACGGAGCCAAGGGCTCCAGGGGAAGAAAGGCCCCACCGGATAGGAGGCTGCCATGAGAACCGCTTTCTGCATCGCCTTGGTGTCCAGCTTCATCGCCGCCGCGCCCGCGAGCGCCAACGAGGTCGAGACGGGCGCCGTCATGATCTGCGACACGCAGCAGCAGGCGGAGCGGCTCGGGCAGCTGTTCGAGGGCAAGGCCCAGGCCGCGATCGCCGCGATCAACACCGAGCAGAACAATCCGAACGCCTGCGGTGTGGCCGACGTGGCCTATGTGCAGGGCCGGGTGCTCGGCACCGTGCGCAGCAAGTCGCACACCTTCCACGTCATACCGATCATCGTGTACGGGGTGAACACTCCGGCCGGGTTCCAGGCCGCGACCTCGACCGTGTTCTTCACTCTGGTGCAGGTCAAGGAGTGGTCGATCTGACAGGCCGCGGGTTCGTCCCCCGCAATACCCAGTTCCTCCCGCACTGGCGCCGGCCGCAAGGCCGGCGCTCTTGTTTTTCGGCCGTCGCACATGTGCGCCGCACGAAAAATTTCTGATCGATTTTTCCGATCACTGTGTTCGGAACTACTCGTTGGCGCGTTGCGCACGACGCGCGCATCCTTCTGCACATGAAGGACGCGGTGATCGCGTTCAAGGAAACGCAAGAGGAGATAACAATGCCGACTTATCAAGGAACCGCAGGCAACGACACCAGGACCGGCTCCGCCAACAACAACAACAATTTCTTGAACTTCGGCGAAGGCGCCGATGCGCTGACCGGCGGCAACCGCAACGACACGTTCGTTCTGACCGTCGATCAATGGGCCGACATCGTCAACGGCGGCAACGGCCGTGACGTGGTGGACTACAGCAACGCCGACCGCGGGGTGTGGGTCGACCTCGGCACGGGCACGACCCAGGCGATCTATGGGGTGCCCGGCCTCCTGGCGGATTTCGTGGAATCGCAGGGCGGGCGGCTCAGCTTCCCGGTGGTCACGACTACCCTGAGCAACATCGAGGACGTGATCGGGTCGGCGTACGGCGATCGGCTCGTCGGCTCGGATGGCGACAACGTCATCGAAGGCGGCGCCGGAACCGACCTCATCGACGGCGGCGACGGCATCGACACCGCGAGCTATGCGCACTCCAGCGAAGCGGTCTATGTCGACCTCAATGGTTACGCCAGCGTCAACTTGGGACTGGACCTGCTCCCGCACCCGGGACTGGGTTTCGGCGGCGACGCGCAGGGCGACCGGCTGTACTCGATCGAGAACGTGATCGGGTCGGACCACAACGATACGCTGGCCGGAAACGTCTACCGCAACGCGCTCACCGGCGGCGACGGCAGCGATACCTTCGTGTTCAACCGTTGGACCGGTCATGACACGATCACCGACTTCGATGCCCGCGGCGACGATCACGACGTGATCCAGATCAGCAGGGACTGGTTCGCGGACTTCAACGAGCTGGAGCAGCACATCACGCGCGAGGACGGCAACGTCGTCATCACTGTCGACGAGCACAACTCGATCACGCTGGAAGACGTGAATTATCGTCATCTCGACGAGACCGACTTCCTGTTCGTCTGATCCAATGTCAAGCATGGGCACGGCGGCGGGCCATCCCGCCGCCGTGTCGCTATTTCTTGTCGATGGCGGTGTAGCGCTCGATCACCTCGCGCGGCGTCGCGGCCGAGCGCGCAATCATGATCTTGACCGCGTCGCCGTCGATCGGGCTAACGTCGAAGCCGAGCTTCCTGGCCTCTTCGACAAACACGGCATCGGCACACATCGCGCTGAAGGCCGATTGCAGCGCCTTGGCACGGTCGGGCGGCAGGCCGGGCGGCGCCGCGAACGGCAGCGACATCCGGAACGGCAGCTCGGCGAATTCGATCAGTGCCAGCGCATTGGGGTCGGCGGTCAGTTCGCGGCCCATCGGGACGTCGGGAAAATCGGGCAGCCGCGTGGTACGGCCGTAATGCATCAGGACCCGGAACGCCTTCCGGCCCCAAAGGTCCTTCTGGCCGGTGCGCACCGAGCTCAAGCCCACCATCTGGCCGTCGAGTTCGCCGCGCTGTGCCGCCAGGAACATCGGCGCCGCGCCGTGATAGCCGCGCACCACCTTGATGTTGAGGCCGAGGATGTCGCGCGAGATCAGCGCGAAGATCAGGTTCGACGAGGCCGAGTTGTCGGCGCCCAACGTGACCGACACGCCGGGTTTCTTGAGCTCGTAGACGCTCTGCACCGGGTTGGTCGCCATCACCAGCATCAGGTAGGCGTCGTCGGCGTAGGACGACAGGCTGCCGAGCCAGGTGAATTTCAGGGGATCGAAGTTGGCATTGCGGTCGCCCTGGATCTGCAGCTGCGGCACCGCGCGCTCGATCTTGGCGATGGTCAGACCTTCCTTGTCGGCGGTGTTGTAGATCCGGTTGGCCGTGACGAGACCGCCGGCGCCCGGATTGTTCTGCACCACGAAGGCGGGACTGCCGGGAATGAAGCGGCCAAGATGGCGCGCCACCAGGCGCGCCGAGATGTCGTTGATGCCGCCCGGCGCGGTGCCGACCAGCATGGTGATCGAGCGGCCCTTGTAGAACTGCTCGACCGATTGCGCCGCCGTCTGCTGCGCGGTCAGAAGCGCAACGATGAACACGCCGTGCACGGTGGCGAAGCGCATGCCGTTCATGGCATCGCCTCCAGCAGATAGCCGTAGCCTTTGCGCGGCTCGCGCACGTGGAGACGCTTCTGCATCTCCCAGACCCGCGCCGGGACCGGATGAACCACCGGTACCTGCAGGTCCTGCTCCAGCGTCTGGATGATGTTCAGGGTGCGCCAGCCCGAGCCCAGCATGTAGATCGCGTCGGCGCCCTTGTGCCTGAGGAAGCTCTTCTTGATGTGAACGTAGACCTGCTCGGCGGCGAGCTCCTGCACCTTGTCAAACGGCACGTCGATGCCGTCCATGCCGCGCACCTTGAAGCCTGCGTCGGTCATGTATTTTGCAAAGATCGTGTTGAGCCTTGCGGGGAAATAGCTCGCGCCGACGATCGACTTCGCCTTCAGCGCGTTGAGCGCACGGACATGGTTCTGCGCCACCGTGAAGATCGGCGTTTTGTACTTCTTCTCCCATTGCCTGACGAGCGCGGTCTCCCGCTTGCGTCCCTGCACCATGAAAGGCGGCGCGCCGTGCGGGTGGATCAGATCGCAGCCGACCTCGGCGAGTTGCGCGATCGCCTTCTCGTAGTGCGGCATCATGGTCTTGAATTCGTCCTCGGTGCCGCGGCGGATGTTGAGGAACAGCGGAATGCAGGCGATGCCCTCAGGCAGCAGGCGGATGACCTCCTCGGTCACGCCCGGCCGCATCGTCGGATTGATCATGCCGACCACGCCGCGCCAGCTCGAAAACGCCATGGCTGAACCCCTCGGGACCGAATTCTAGTCTATCACTCGCTGGCGCCGTAATCCTTCACAGCGGCGTCCTTGGTCACGTAGCCTTCGGTGATGTCGCGGGCGAGCGCGGAGCGGTCGCGTTGCCGCGGATCGCCGTAGCCGCCGCCTCCCGCGCTTTGCAGCAGGAAGCGTTCGCCCGCGTGCATCTCGACTCGGGCCGAGGCCGGGGTTTCGTATTCCTTCTCGGTGCCGACCCGCACCACGAAACGCGCGCGCGTGCCGGCCTTGCCGCCGGCCACGCCCTTGGGCGGAAACCGCGTCTTGTTGAAGCGGCGGATGACGATCGCGTCCTCGAGCAGCTGGTATTCGCGCTGGACGCCAAGCCCGCCGCGCCAGCGCCCGACGCCGCCGGAATCCGGCACCAGATCGAAGCGCAGGATACGGCAGGGGAATTCCGATTCCAGAACCTCGATCGGGGTGGTGTGCAGGTTGCTCAGATGGGTGGCCGGCCCGGTCGCGCCGTCGTGTCCCATGCCGCCGCCATAGGCCGAGCCGGAAATCTCGTACTGTTGCGTGGTCTGGCCGGGCCGCCCCTTGCTCCAGGCGATCGACAGCGCGCTGGAGGCGCCGCAGTGCGCCAGCGCCCGGCTCGGATTGAACTGCGCCAGCGCCTCCAGGATCACGTCGGTCAGCGCCAGGTTGACCATCTGATAGCTCGACACCGGGCCGGGCGGCTCGGCGTTGAGGATGGTGCGGTGGCCGTGCTTGATCCGCACCGTATCGCGCATGCCGTCGTTGTAGGCGAGGTCGGGGCCGAGGCTGCCGATCAGCGAATAGAACACGCAGGCCTCGACCATCGGCGGGCGCAGGTTGACCGGACCTTTGGCCTGCGGGTCGCTGCCGGAAAAGTCGAAATGCGCGATCCCATCCTTGATGGTTATGGTGACCGCGAGCTTGATGGCGCGCTCGATCTCGATGCCGTCGCTGTCGAGATAGTCCTCGGCCGACGAGGTGCCTTCCGGCAGTTTCAGCAGGGCGGCACGCAATTCGTCGGCGGCGCCCTTCAGGATCGCGGCGAAGGCATCGGTCAGCGCCTGCGCGCCGAACCGCGCACACAATTGCTTGACGCGGTCGACGCCGATCTGGGTGGCCGCAATCTGGGCCCGGATGTCGCCGCGCATTACCACCGGCTGGCGGCTGTTGGTGAGGATGATGCGCTCGATGTCGGGCAGCGGCGTGCCCTCCGCCCATATCCTGATCGGCGGCACCAAAAGCCCCTCGTGGTACATCTCGGTCGCGGTCGCCGAGGTCGAGCCCGGCACCGCGCCGCCCACGTCGGCCTTGTGTGCGATCGAGCCCGAGAAGCCGACGATTTTTCCGTCCGCGAAGATCGGTGCGATGAAGGCCATGTCGGAGACATGCGGCATGCCGGCTTCGTAAGGATGGTTGGAGACGAACACGTCGCCATCCCGGATTGCGTCGCCGGGGTAGAGCTTGAGAATGTTGCCGACCAGATGCCGGTAGACCGGCGCGTGGAAGAACATCGGCGGCGCCACGATCAGCCGGCCGTCGCGATCGAGGATGACGCAGGAGAAGTCGCGCGACTCCCGGATGATGGTCGAATAGCCCGAGCGGTAGAAATGGTAATGCATCTCCTCGACCAGGCTGGAGATCTTGTTGCGCAGGATCTGGACGAGGATCGGGTCCATCGTCAGGTCCGCTGCATGATCATGTTGCGCAGGCCATCGACCCGCGCGGTCCAGCCGGCAGGAATGACCGTGGTGGCGTCGAACTGCTCGACAATCGCCGGGCCTGCGATCGTCGCGCCGACCTCGAGCCGGTCGCGCTCGTAGATGGTCGCCTTGGTCGAAGTCCTGCCGTCAAAATGGATGGTGCGCTCTCCCTTGACGGCGTCCGTGACCGGCCGCGGCTTGGCGGAGGGCTTTTCGTCGCGTGCCTGATATTTCGGTACCGGGACGCGCACGCGCACGCGATAGCTCACCACCTCGACGGCGCGCTCCTTGGCGGCGTGGCCGTGGATTTGCGCGTGGCGCTCATCGAATCTTTCGCGCGCTCTCGACAAAGAATCGTGAGTGAGCCGGTCCTTGAACAGGCCATCGAGCGGAATGCGCAATTCGTAGCCCTGGCCGGTGTAACGAAGGTCGAGCTCGCGCGCGAACGTTGCCTGTGTCGGGTCCATGCCTTCGGCGGCGAGCTCCTCGCGCGCCTTGGCCTCGAGCTGTGTGAAAATCGCTTCGGCATCCTTGGCATCGACATCGGCCAAAGGCTTCAGGCCGGAGCGGATGTAGTCATGCACCACGTCGGTGCACAGCAGTCCCAGCGCCGAGAACGCGCCGGGCCGCGCCGGCACCAAAATGCGTGTCATGCCGAGCTCGTCGGCGACCGCGGCGGCATGGACCGCGCCGGCGCCACCAAATGGCAGCAGCGTGAAGGCGGTGAGATCGACGCCGCGCTTGGCGGCGAACACCCGGACCTCGTCGGCCATCCGCATATCGACGATGCGGCGGATGCCGGCGGCGGCATCGAGCACGCCGAGCTTCAGCGGCCTGGCGATGTGGCTCTCCAGCGCAGCGCGCGAGGCGGCGGCGTCGAGTCTTTGCTTGCCGCCAAGGAAATAGTCCGGATTGAGAAAGCCGCAGACCACGTCGGCATCGGTCACGGTCGGTTGCGTGCCGCCGCGGCCGTAGCAGGCCGGGCCCGGATCGGCGCCGGCGCTGTGCGGACCGACGGTAAGGAAGCCGCCGCCATCGATCGATGCGATCGAGCCGCCGCCCGCCGAGATCGTGGTCATGTCGAGCGCGGGCACGTCGACCTGGCGTCGCGCGATGATGCCTTCGGTGGTTTCCAATGGCGCGCCGCCCTCGATGAACGCGATGTCGCAGCTGGTGCCACCCATGTCGAGCGTGACCAGGCCTTGCCGCGCCTCCTTGGCGAGATAGGCGCTGGCCTGCGCGCCCGCGGCGGGCCCGGAGAACAGCGTGTGCACGGTGCGGCCGCCCGCGACTGCGGCCGAGAATGGCATCACGCCGCCGTTCGACTGCATCAGAAAGCGCTGTTGCGAAACGAGGCCGATCTGGTCGAGGCCCTTCGCGAGATGGTCGATGTAGCGCACCATCACGGGCTCGAGATAGGCGTTGAGCAGCGTGGTCGACATTCGCGGCCATTCGCGCACCCGCGGCAGCACTTCGCAGGACAGCGACACCACGGCTTCGGGAAATTCCGTGAGGATCAGGCGCCGCGTCTCCTGTTCGTGCGCCGGATTCATGAACGAGAACAGGTAGCAGACCGCGATCGACTGCACGCCCGCGGCCTTGAGTTCGCGCGCCGCCTGGCGCACCGCGGCGGCATCGAGCGGAAGGAGCACATTGCCGAGATAGTCGATCCGCTCGGGGATGCCCCGCGTCAGGCTGTGCGGCGCGATCGGGACTGGGCGCTCGAAGAAATAGTCAAACAGGTTTTGGTCGCGCGCCTGGATCTGCACCTCCTGGATCGCGCCGAAACCCTTGGTGATCAACATGCCGACGCGGGCACCGCGCATTTCGAGCAGCGCGTTGGTGGTGATGGTGGTGCCGTGGGCGAAGAACTCGATATCGGAGGGCTTGACGCCGCGGGCGATGAAGCGGTTGATGCCGTCGAGCACGCCGAGCGCCGGGTTGTGCGGCGTGCTTGCGACTTTCTCGACCAGCAGTGCGCCCGAATGCGCGTCGAGCAGCACCAGATCAGTATGGGTGCCCCCGACGTCGACACCCAAACGATAGCGGGACGCGGACGCTGTCACGGTGAGCTGTCGCCGATCATCATTGCGGCGAGGCCGCCGTCGACGAACATCATGTCGCCAACGATGAATTCGGAGTCGTCGCTGGCCAAAAACAAGATGGCACGCGCGAGGTCGATCGGCAGGCCGGGCCGGCCGGCGAGGTTGACCACCGGCCGCGTCGGATCGAATTCATCCTTGCCGACCGGTGAGCCGATCTTGTTCGGCACCACGCAGTTGACGCGGATCTTGTGCGGAGCGAGCTGCACCGCGAGCGAGCGCGTGAAATTGGCAACGCCGGCCTTGGCGGTGGTGTAGGCGATGGCGCGGCTTCGCCCGAAGAAGCCCGAGGTCGAGCCGACATTGACGATCTTGCCGCCCGACCTCTGCGCGATCATCTGCTGCGCGACCGCCTTGCTCATCAGGAACGGCCCGGTCAGCGTCACCGCCATGACGCGATCCCAGTCCTCTTTGGAGCAATTGAGGATGTGCTTGTTGTCCGACACCGCGGCGTTGTTGACTAGGATGTCGATCCGGCCCCATCTCGCGGCGACGTCCTGCACCAGCTTCGCGACATCCTTCTCCGATGAGACGTCGGCGACGAATCCCGCAGCCTCGCCATTCGCCTTGACGATTTCACCCGCAACCTTGTCGGCGCGGCCCTGGTGATTGTCGACCACCGCGACTTTGGCGCCTTCGGAGGCGAACAATTTGGCGGTGTCCTCGCCGATGTTGCGGCCGGCGCCGGTGATGATGGCGACTTGGTCCTTGAGTTTCATTCCACGACCCTACGCCTGCCGGCGTCCCATTTGGTTGCCGCATTTTCCAGGCCTTGCGGCGCGGATGCAAGGATGGCGGATTGAACGCGCAGCTGCGCCATCAGTCTAACGGCGCCGCATCACTGCGGACTCCAGCCAATAGATCGCGAGGTACATCAGCGACGACATGAGGGCGAGCAGTGTGATCGCAGTCATCACGATGTTCATTTTCAGAATCTGGCTGCCGTACAGGATCAGATAGCCGAGCCCCAGATTGGCCGACTGGAATTCGCCGACCACCACGCCGACCAGCGACAGGCCGGCATTGACCTTCAACGTCGCGATCAGCGTCGGCACGCTGCCGGGCAGCACCACCTTGGTCAGGATCTGTCCTTTGGTCGCGCCGAAGGTCTGCGCCAGCTTGATCTTGTTCGGATCGATGCCCTGGAAGCCCGAGTAGATCATCAGGATGGTGATGAACAGCGAGATCGCGAGCGACATGCCATAGACCGAAAGCGCGGCCCCGAGCCAGATGTAAAAGATCGGCACGAATGCCGTTTTCGGCATGGCGTTGGCCACCACGAGATACGGATCGAGCACCTTGTAGAGCCCGTTCCACCACCACAGGGCGGCCGCGATCGCGACGCCGAGCGCCATGGCGGCCATGAAGCCGATCACAGTCGCGAACAAGGTGGCCATGGTGTGCGTCAGGATGCCGGCCTGGTGCGCCGTCCCCTTCAAGAGCTCGACGAAGGTCGGCCAGATGGCGGACGGATAGCTGGTGAACAGCGGGTTGATGATGTGTGCCCGCGGCAGCACCTCCCACAAAACCAAGATCGCAATCAGCAGCGCGATTTGCGCCAACCGAATGGAAAGCTGAGTACGGCGCTCTTGTCGCAGCCAATCGAGATATTGCGGACTCGGCGCGGCCGGCGACGCAAGCGGCGCGGCAGTGTCAACCTTCGACATGGACTTCGAGCTCCTTCCAGAGCGTGTTGAAGTAGCCGTTGAACTCGGGCTCGTTGCGAGCCGCGAACGGGGCGGGGCGGCTGCCGCCGGCATTGCCGAACCGGATGGCGTGATCTGATTTCACCCGGCCGGGCCGGCGCGACAGCACGATCACCCTCTCCGCCATGCTGACGGCCTCGCCGATGTCATGCGTGACCAGGATCGCGGTCTTGCCCTCGCGCCGCAGAATTTGCGCGACCTCGTCGGCCAGCGCCAGGCGGGTCTGCGAATCGAGCGCCGAGAATGGCTCGTCGAGCAGCACCACGTCGGGGTCCGTGCACAGTGTTCGCGCCAGCGCGACGCGCTGCCGCATGCCGCCGGACAGCTGGCGCGGCAGGTGGTGCATGAACTGCCCAAGCCCGTAGCGCGTAAGGAGTTGCGCCGCGCGTTCACGAGCACGCGTCATGTCGGCGCCCTGGATTTCGGCGCCGATCACGGCGTTCTCGAGAATGGTGCGCCACTCGAACAGATAGTCCTGCTGCAGCATGTAGCCGACCTTGCGGCTCGGCCCCGCGACTGGCGCACCGTCGACCAGAATCTGGCCTTCGGTCGGCATCAGGATGCCGGAGATCAGCGACAGCAGGGTGCTCTTGCCGCAGCCGCTTTGCCCGATCACCGCGACGAACTCGCCGGGCGCGACCTTCAGCGAAATTCCCTTTAGCGCTTCGGTCTCACCTTCGAGGCCGAAATAGCGCAGACCGACGTCGCGCAGTTCGACCTTCGGCAGGGCGGCGCCGACCGCTGCGGACACGGATCATTTCGCCTTGTTGGCGAATTCGCTGAGCACCAGAGTGTCGAACTTCACGCGCTTGCCGGTCTCAAGGACGTTGCCTTGCACCAGGATGTCCTGGAAGCGCTCCATCGCCGAAGGCTCGATCTTGGGCGTCGACTTCCAGATGTTGAGCTTGCGGTAGCGCTCGGCGGCTGCGGTGAGCGCTTGCGGGTTCACACCGGGGAAGAACTCGGCGATCGCCTTGGCGACCTCGGCGGCCGGCTGCGACGCCGTCCACTTCTGCGCCCGATAGATCACGTCGGTGAAGGTCTGGATCACCGACGGGTTCTCTTTGATGTATTTGTCGGTCGCCATGAAGGTGGTGTAGTCGGCGGGGCCGACCGTCTCGCCGATCGAGGCGAGGAAATGCGCCTTGCCGTCGATCTCGAGCTGCGAGGCGTCCGGTTCGATGAAGATCGCAAATTGGTTCTGCCCCGACAGCCACGAGCCGACGCGAGCCGGAATGGCGACATTATTGTTGAGCTTGACGTCCTTGAGCGGGTCGATGCCGTTCTTGCGCAGCGCCGCTTCGAGAAATAGCAGCGGCGTCGAGCCGGGACGGAAGCCGAGAAATTCCTTGCCCTTGACCATGCTCCAGTCGAACTTGTCGACCTTCTGGCGGCCAACCAGCATGAAACCGTCGGTGGCGGTCAGGCCGCAGAAGATCGGAATCTTGGTCGGCGAGTCGCTGTTCTGCACGTAGATCGCGGATTCCGGGCCGATCAACGCGATATCCGCGCTGTTCGACAGCAGCGCCGCGACCGACTTGTCGCCGCCTTGCGCGGTCGACAGCGCGATGTCGAGGCCGGCCTCCTTGAAGTAGCCCTTGGTCAGCGCGACGTAAGTCGGCGCATAGAGCATCGAGCGCACGACCTCGTTGTAGCGGATCTTGATGGGCGGCTTGGCCTGCGCGCGCAGCACGGACGGCGCGGCGACGTACAGCGAGCCGATGGCAGCGAGGCCGCCCCGGACGACACGACGACGAGTGAACATGGCAGCCCTCACTGTGATGGATGAACCGATCAGCAGTCCCGGTGAGCGCGAAAGGCTAGCATCGGCCCTGAGGTGCTTCAATCATCGCGCCCGGCGTCAGCGGCGCCTGCTGGCGCATCCTTCGGTTTGGGGGCATGCTCTGGGCCCCGCAAGGACGCCAGCATGGCCGACCAGCAGACCGAATACATGAGCAACATCATCGGCGGGCCGGGCGGCGATCCGGCCGAGCTGACGCCACATGTCGACTATACCGATCTGCGCGAGTGGATCGAGCAGGCCCGCAAGCTCGGCGAGATTCGCGAGGTGAAGGGCCTGTCCTGGCAGAAGGACATCGGCATGGCCGCCGAGGTCATTCTGCATGACGAGAACGCACCCTGCGTGATCTTCGAGGAGGTGCCCGGCACGCTGCCCGGCAGCCGCATCCTGGTCAATTTCTTCGGTGGCAAGCGCCAGCGCATGACGCTCGGCTTCCCGGCCGGACTGAGCAAGCTCGAGTTGAGCGAGGCGTTCCGCACCCACTACATGGCGGACCTCAAGCGCATCCCGCCGCGCTACGTCAATGACGGGCCGGTGTTCGAGAACGTGATCACGGGCGACGCCGTGGACGTCACCATGTTTCCGACGCCGAAATGGCACGACGAGGATGGCGGCCGCTATATCGGCACCGGCTCGTTCAATGTCACCCGCGATCCGGACGAAGGCTGGATCAACTGCGGCACCTATCGGGTGATGATCCACGACGCCCAATCGGTCGGCTTCTACATCTCGCCCGGCAAGCATGGCCGCATCCAGCGCGACAAGTACCAGGCGCGGGGCGAGCCGATGCCGATCGCCATTGTGGTCGGCTGCGACCCGATGTCGTTCCTGATGGCGTCGAGCGAGGTCCCTTACGGGGTCTGCGAATACGAGGTGATCGGCGGCATCCGCGGCAAGCCGGTCGACGTCGTGAAAGCACCGATCACCGGCCTGCCGGTGCCGGCCAACGCCGAGATCGTGATCGAAGGCTACGTCATGCCCGGCAAGGTCAAGCCGGAAGGCCCGTTTGGCGAATGGATGGGCTATTACGGCTCAGGCGCGCGCGACGAGCCGGTGATGGACATCAAGGCGATCTATCACCGCAACAATCCAATTCTGCTCGGCTGCGCGCCGCAGCGGCCGCCCGACGAGATCGCGCGCTATCGTGCGCTGACGCGTTCGGCGATCGTGCGCGAGAACATCACCAAGGCCGGCGTGCCCAATGTCACGGCCGCCTGGGCGCACGAGATCGGCACCGCGCGGCTGCTGCTCGGGATCGCGATCAAGCAGAGCTATCCGGGCCATGCCAAGCAGGCCGCCCATGTCGCTGCAATGTGCCACTCGGGCGC
>Ga0111539_10008014_pt1 | contig 13474 bp, 14 predicted proteins | sample RhiMethybrSRZTD1_FD_79667 | JGI IMG/M metagenome (GOLD analysis project Ga0111539, IMG submission 79667) | Populus rhizosphere microbial communities from Tennessee, USA - Rhizosphere MetaG P. TD hybrid SRZTD1 (version 2) (version 2) | ecosystem: Host-associated > Plants > Roots > Rhizosphere >...
CGTCGTCTTCAAGGTGCTGACCGTGGCCGTGCTCACGGTCTACTTCCTGGTCGGGCTGCCGCGCGGCCAAGCGGCGGCCACGGCGTTGCTGGCCGGCCAGCGCACCCATGGCGACCGCAACGTCCGGATCTTGGAGGAGTCGCTGGCACGAATCGGCGGCTACGTCTCCGGCAACCTCCTCATCTCGATCATCGCGGGGACGTTGGCGTTCGCGGTGCTGGAACTGCTGGGTGTGCCGTTCGCGGCGGCGCTGGGATTCTGGGTGGCGATCGCCGACCTCGTCCCCAGCGTCGGGGCGATGCTTGGCGCGGTCCTGTGCGTGATCGTCGCGCTGTCCTCCTCGGGCGCTGACGGCATCGCCGTGGCCGTGTATTTCGTCGTGTACCAGCGCATCGAGAACTATTTCATCCTGCCGAGGATCATGACCAAGGCGATCGACCTGTCGGCGCCGACGGTGATCGTCACCCTGCTGGTCGGGGCGAGCCTGGCCGGGCTTGGCGGCGCCCTGATCGCGCTGCCGGTCGCCGCCGCCGTCAAGGTCGTGATCCGGGAAGTCTGGCTGGCCGGACGCACCACCCCGGTGACCGCGGCGCCGGCCACCCAACCGGTCGGCGCCACCGGCCAGGCCGCGAGCGCGCCGCGCTGATGGCGAACCCGCGGCCACCGCAGGCGCCGCCAGGCCAGGACGCGGGGTACGCGGGCCTCTGGCGGCCCTGGATGACCGGTCCCATCCCGGGCGCAAGGCAGGAGACCACAGCGGAACCATCGTTGCCAACAACCGCTGGCCTCTCCGGCCCTTGCTGGCTGAAGGGGCTCGCGCGGGAACGTGATGGCGGCCTGCGGCCGTTTGGGCAGGGGAACTCCACCACCCGCATCGCGTCAGTGGTAGCGGTGGCGGAACAACAGGTACGCGACGCCGCCGGTGGGAATCGGCAGCCAGTAAGCGGCCAGCCGGTACAGCAGCGTCGCGGCCAGGGCATCGGACCCGGGCACGCCAGCCAGCGTGAGGGTCCCGACCAGCCCCGCCTCGACGAAGCCCAGGCCGCCAGGCGTGAACGGCAGCAGCGCCAGCAGCTCGGCGGCGGTGTAGGCGAGCACGACCAGTGACGGTCGGGGGTTGGCCCCGACCGCCCGCAGCGCGAACAGCAGCGCGAGGTAGTCGAACCCCGTGTTCGCCGCGGCCGCCGCCACGCCCGCCTTCCAGCGGCCGCCGAGGGTTGTGCGGATGAAGTCCCGGTCGGCGAGCAGCTCCCGTGGCAGGCCGACCACCGGGTGGCGCCGCCGAACGGTCGTATTGAGCAGCCATTGGACGCCGCGGCCGGCCAGCTCGAGCGGCCGATCGCTGGCAAAGGCCGCCGTCCCTGCCGCGACCAGCACCAACAGGACGCCGACGCCCAGGTAGGCCGCCGCCACCAGGCTGTGGCTGATCGGCGTCCCGCCGACGATCGCCGGCAGTGCGAGCAGCGGCAGTGCCGCCGTGGTCGCCAGCTGCAGGCTGGTCGAGGCCGTGAACGCCGCCGCCGCCTCGCCGGTGTCGACTCCGGCCCTGCGCAGCATCTCCACGGTGAACGGCGTGGGTGCGCCCGGCACGAAGCGGCCGACGGCGTTGCCGGCAAGCTGGGCGCAGGCGATGGCGAACCAGCCGCTGGTTCCCAGCGCGATCCGGTCCAGCTGCCATAAGCACACATAGCTCGCGCCCTCGGAGACAAAGACGGGAACCGCGAAGTACCACTCCAGGTGCTCCAGCGACCGCCACGACCCGAAGACCGACAGCAGCGTCGGGAGCAGCAGGTACAGCGAGACCGCGCCGACCAACAGGAGTGCGGCGGACTTGACCCACTGCCGCCATCCGGCCCCGCCCGAAGCGGGCGCCCCGGACGCGGGCTGGGACGACCGCGCACCACCGTCACCCATGCCATGAGTCTCGCGGTGGGGCACGGACGGCGCAATCAGCCAGTCGTCCCGGTGGCGTCCCAGGAGCGGTATAAACGACTCGGGGCGCAGGCTCCATGGGGTGTTACGCGGCAGTGGTGACAATACCACTTGACGCATATGTCGGATTCGTGCTTTCCTGAGATGGCGACGCCACAGCAACGGGGAGGAGCGCATGATGCGCCCACATGCCCGAAGCCTGCTAATCGCCCTCACCCTCGCCGTCAATGCTGAGGGCCACATCGGCCCGAACATCTGGCGCTCGGCCGCGCTCTGACTGAACTGCGCTGAGCTGCCTGCCGTATCGGCAGCCACGCCAAACTGTCATTCGAATCGAAGGAGGCGAGATAGATGCCGCCGACGTGGTTGAACCTTTATACGAGTGCCTCAGGCGTGTGGCTGCCGGGACAAGATGACTTTCTGGAGATCGGCATTGACCAGGCGATCAATCCTTCTGGATCGAATGTCCGTCTCTACGAGACGGCTCGCAGTGGATACGTCACTCTTTCCCCGATCGGCGGCCAAATTGCGGTAGGTGGAGATGCCGAGGTCTTTGTCCGTATCGATTACGCGAACACCACGTATAAGTACCTGTCCGCTCCTCTGACTACACCCCTGGACGTCGCCAACGTCGCGAATCTACGTCTGGGCATCGTGGCACCGACGGGACCGTTTGGGCAGACCGGCCCGGTAACCGAGTCCCGCTACAGAATTTTCGTGAACGCTCACTTAGTTTACGAAGTACTTCCCTAGGCGTATTCGCCGGGGGAGCCAAGCACATCTAGCGGTCTGCTCGGTAACCTAAAGGGACCTGGAGAATCGGGTGAGGGCGAGGGCTCGAGTTGGAGCTCGGCCGGCGCAACCTGGCCGAGCTGGTCCTTGAGGGAAATCCATTCCCGGAGCCGCTGGTTAGCCTGGTCGCTCAGGGCCAACAGGCCGTCCTCGCCCATCTCCGAAGTCTCCTCGCATCGATCAGCCTCCTCGCCGACAGGACTTGAGGACAGCGAGGCCACCGTGGCGGGACCTGGTCGCCGCGCCGGATGGTCGGGTGGGGCGCCGCATCATGTGCCGTCGCGCGCCTCGGCCACGAGCCGGCGATAGCCCCCTCGGGGGGAGCGGAGCGGCCGCGCCGCAAGGTGCGCTTCGCGCGATTGATGCAACGGCGCGTCTGCCCCGGGTTACCACTCAGCGTGATCTTGAGCAGCGGAGCGATCTCGGCCCCTCAAATCATGTACGAATGCCTGACGCCAATCGGGCACCTGCCGCCAGGCGCACCGTGCAACCTGGCGTGGGAGGATACTTGGCCGCGACGACGCCCACCGGCAGGGGCGCGCCGCCGCGACCTGCGGGAGACGCTGGAACGCATCCCGGTCGACGTCGTGGTTGCCGTCGACTGGCTGGAGCATCCGGACTTGGGCGACCGGTTCCACCTGCGAAGCGGCTTCCTGGACCGGCTCAGGGAGGTGGCCAGCTCGCGGACGGTGGTGGTCCTTTCGGTCGACGGCACGCTACGGGCCTATGGGCCGTTCCCAACCCCCGACGACGTCGACCGAGCCGTCCGCCTGTCCATCCTGATCGGCGCCGCCACCGCCGCCCTTGTCGCCCTGGCCCGGCGATAGCCGTCGGCGTCACGGAATCGACCCGCGCCCAACGACTCCTACTCGCGCAACGTCAACCCCAAGCTGCGCACGCTGCCGGTGCGAGCCGACGCGGCCATCACCGCCAACCAGCTGGCCGGCGGCAACCAGGACATCCGGTGAGCCTGGCCAGGCTGGCCACCTTGACCCGCGCCGGCAGCGGGATGTTCTGGATCACCGTGCGCGGTGACCAGGTCGTGCGCATCGGCGAGCAGTGGTCGCCATGGGGTGCCGGCAGCAGATCCGGAATGACGTCGTCCGGAAGGCGTGGCGAGTGTATAGCTGAGGTAGCGTGCCCCACCGTCTCGGAGGACCTAGCCGTGTCGAGTTCGCTGGTGACCGTGCGGCAACGGACAACTCGTTGCGACAATCTGCCAACCGTCAAACCACCTCAGTGACGGACCACGAGCTAGTTAGCTCTTGGCGGTGCGTAGCCGGCGGGGTACCAATGCCGAGCCGACCAGGCCGGCCTGGGCAAGGACGGCCTGCAGGTGGTCGAGCTCCGCCGGGTCGAGGCGATAGGTAATGCGGGGCAGGTCGCCGAAGCTGTCGGCGATCTCGATGACCGGGAGGGGGTCGCCATGGACCCACACCTTGGCGTCGGTGGTGAAGGGACCGTAGCGGCGCAACAGGTCCAGCTCCTCGGGGTGGCCGAGGTCGAGGCGGACCAGGCCGCCGGTGCGGGCCCGCTGGTACCAGGACGCCCCTCGCTGGGCATCCGCGGCCAGCTGGCGGAGCCGCCCGGCGGCGGTCCGGGCCGTGGCGGGCAGCTCTTCTGCGGTCAGCCAGCTGCCGCTGTCGACGTCGACCATGGCGTGCGACAGGTGGGGGCCGTGGACGGCGAGGACGCAGTCCAGGACCAGTCCTGCCTCCTCCCGCCCCAGCCCACGGGCCAGCCCCCACCCGGTCCGCCCTTGGGATGCCGTCATCGTTGCCTCGGCCGACGCCGCCGTCGTCCTCGGTTGGTGGTCACGGTCCCCGCTGGCATGGAGCTGGAAGTCCGGCGCCTCCTCGGTGGCGACCAGCGCCGCCAGCACGGTGGTCAGCGGGACGGCGGCGATCAGCCCCACCGATCCGCACAGGGCCCGGACGACCTCGACGGCCACGATCTCGGTGGTGACCACCGTGCCCAGCGAGTCAGTCCCGGTGACGAACAGGATCAGCGACGGCAGCGCCGCCCCGGCATAGGCCAGGAACAGCGTGTTCACGGTGGCTGCGATGTGGTCGCGGCCGACCCGCAGCGCGCCCCCGACGAGGGCGGCGAAGCCGGCGGTCGGGTTGGCCTGGTGCAGCTCGGCCACCAGCGAGGCCTGGGACATGGTCACATCATCGAGCACCCCCAGGCCGCCGATGATGATCCCGGCCAACAGTAGGCCCCGCAGCGACAGGCCCCCGACGGCGTAGTTGGCATAGAGGGCGTCCTCGCTGGCCAGCCCGGTCAGCGAAGCCGCGGCCACGAAGGCGATGGCCAGCGCGGCGGTCAGCCCCAGGGCGAGGGCCGTTCCGACCACGGCGGCGGTGGTCTTGGGCCCGGTACCGTGGGAGAGGTACAGCGAGATGAGCATGATGGCCATGGCCCCGGTGACCGCGACCAGGACCGGGCTGTGGCCGTGGAGGATGGCCGGGACGACGAAGCTGACGATGACCACGAACGACAGGCCCAGGCCGATCAGGGAGCGGACGCCTTGCCAGCGGCCGAAGGCGATCACCGCCACCACGAACAGGGCGGCCAAGGCGAGCAGGGGCCGGCCCCGTTCCAGGTCCTGGATGCTGTAGATCGGGGGCTGGCCGGGCTGGTTGGCCACGGCCAGGCTGGCCCGCTGGCCGGCCCGGAACATCCCACCGGTGGGGTCGGTGGTGTCGAAGGCGACCTGGCGGCCGTCGGCCAGCCGCGCGGTGACCTTGATGCAGACTGAGCCGGGTACCCCTGGGTCGGCCTCCGGGCAGTCAAGGCGGGTGACGTTGGTGAGGGTGGCAGAGACCAACCGGGTGGAATCGGCCTGGCCGCCAGCAGCGGGCTTGCGCAGCTCGCCTCGCGGCCACAGGACCAGCGCGCACCCCAGCACGGCTAGGGCGATCACCCCGACCAGCGCCAGCATGACCCGGTAGCGACCCATCGTCGAGTGCATCGGGGCAGGCTACGACCCAGATCGACGCCAACGCCAACCAACTCGCCTGCCTCTGGGAGGACCGACCCTGTCCGCAGTGACAAGCCCTGATAGTTATGGTAATCATTACCGATCAGCCTGGCGGACTGCTTCCTACCTCCTGTGAATGGGGCCGTCATGTGGCGTTGGATGATCTTACTGGCTGGCCTTGGCGCTGTTCTGGTTGGCGGCTGCTCCCCGGGACAGTCCGCCGGCTCAGGGGATGCGACCAACCCCCAGGGTCGAAGGCTAAAGGTGGTGGCCACCACGACCCAGCTGGCCGACTTCGCCACCAACGTCGGCGGCGACCGGGTCCGGGTGACCAGCCTGCTCAAGCCCAACCTGGACGCCCACGACTACGAACCCTCCCCGGCCGACGTCGAGGCCATCGCCCGGGCCGATGTGGTGCTGGAGAACGGGGCCGGCCTGGAGAGCTGGCTGCACGACACCATCACCAACTCCGGCTTCCACGGTCCGCTGGTCGACACCAGCCTAGGTGTACGGCTGCGCCAGGTCGGCGGGGCCACCGACCCCCACATCTGGCAGAACCCCCGCAACGCCCAGGTGATGGCGGCCAACATCGAACGCGCCTTCGCGGCTGCGGACCCGGCCGACGCGGGCGCGTTCCGGGCCAACCTGGCGGGCTACGACAAGCAGCTGCAGACCCTGGACGCCGAGGTCCAACGCCAGATTGACAGCCTGGCCAACAAGAGGCTGGTCACCAACCACGACGCCTTCGGCTACTACGTCGACCGTTACGGCCTGGTGTTCGTGGGCTCGGTCATCCCCAGCTTCGACAGCTCGGCCGAGCTGTCGGGCCGCGACATCCGCGACCTGGTCGCCAAGATCAAGGTGACCAAGGTCAAGGCGGTCTTCTCCGAGACCTCGCTGCCGCCACGGACCGCCGAGACGATCGCCCGCGAGGCCGGGGTCAAGGTCGTCGAGGGCGAGGGCGCCCTGTATGGCGACTCGCTGGGCCCGCTCGGGTCCGACGGCGACACCTACCTCAAGATGATCGGCCACAACACCAGGACCATCGTGAGCAACCTCGGCGGCACCTGAGCCCGGCCCGGCCGACGGGTCATCTCCACCAAGGGTGGTGTGCGCCCTGTCCTTGCTGGTGCTGACGGCGGCGATCAGTAGCCGTCAGCCGCTGAACTGGACCGTGTACTCGTAGGGCGGGCGGGCCGGGGCGACCGGTCGGACGGTGTCGGCGTGCAGGACCGGTGGCGGTGGGCTGGGGTCGTCTTCGGCGGCCGGGGGCCGGGGCTGCCAGGTGCCCTCGACCTCCAGCCACTGGTCGCGGGCCCGTGGGGTCGCATCGCCACGAACGACCGCCTGCAGGGCCTCGGCGTCGGCGGCACAGCAGAAGATGACAAAGCGGGTCAACCGGTAGCCGCCCTCCTGACCCTCGCTGGGGGCGACGAACCCGACCAGCCGGACCCGCACCCCGGCCAGCGACTGGTCGGGATCGCGGATCGCGCGGGTCACGAACTCGGCCATCGACATCGGGACCGCCCCGCGGACCGGGGCAGCCAGCGGATCGAACCCGCCCTCGCCGCCGCCCGGCACCGCCGCCCGGCTGGACGCCGCATAAGACCCGAGCGCGGCCGGCTGCACCAGCATCACCACCAGCACCGGCACCAGCAGCAGCCACCCGACCCGCCCCCGGTGCTGATGGTGGCCGCCAATATGGTTGGCGGCCGTCTGCTGGCCGAGCAGCCCCAGCGGCGGCAGCAGCCCGAGCAGGCCCACGACCACCCCGCCGGCCAGCAGCCAGGGGGCGAGCCCGGGCCGGACGTAGTTGAGCGCCTGGCCGCTCCACCACAGCCAGACCGCCGTCGCCCCCAAGACCACCAGCAGCAGGCTGCGGGTCTGCTCCTCGGTCACAGCAGCACCCGACCCACCACCAGCGCCCAGCAAACGGCGACCACGAAGGTGAGCGGGGCGAAGCGGGCCGCGAACCGGCGGCCGAACATGCCCGACTGCATCGCGATCAGCTTCACATCCACGGCTGGCCCCACCACCAAAAAGACCAGCCGGGCCGTGAGCGAGAACTCCCGCAGGCTGGCGGCCACGAACGCGTCCGCCTCCGAGCAGATGGCCAGCCCCACCGCCAGCCCACCCAGGGCCAGAGCGGCCAGCGCCTGGTGGTCGGCGACGGCCAGCACCAGCGACCGCGGCACCAGGACCTGCAAGGTCGCCGCCGCGGCCGCGCCCACCACCAGCCAGCCCCCGGCATCCCAGAGGTCATGGCGGGCCGCCGAACTGAAGGCCAGCCAACGCGGCCCGTCGCCGGCGCCGCTGACCCGCCGCCGGGCCCGCTCCACCCACCGCTGGTCACCCACCCGCGACCAGACCAGCCCGACCGTGACCGAGGTCAGCAGCGAGCCACAGAACCGGGCCAGCACCATCTGCGGCTGCCCGGGGAAGGCCACCGCGGTCGCCACCAGCACGACGGGATTGACCGCGGGGGCGGCCAGCATGAACGCCAGCGCCGCGGCCGGCTGCACGCCCCGGGCGCACAGCCGGCCGGCGATCGGCACCGAGGCGCACTCACACCCTGGCAACGCCGCTCCCGCCAGGGCCGCGCTCGGCACCGCCAGCACCGCCGACCTGGGCAGCAGCCGCTCCAGGACCGCCGGCGACACCAGCGCGGTGATGGCCCCGCTGACCAGGACCCCGAGGACCAGGAAGGGCAGGGCCTGGGTGACGATGGCCACGAACACCGTCGTCCAGGTCCGCAACGCGACCGGGTTGAGCGAACCGGTCAGCGTCCCCCGCGAGTACAGGGCGACCACCACCAGCAGCACGATGAGTCGGCCGTCCACCCGTCGCCGCGGAACGCGGGGCACCACTCGGTCTACAGGCTCAGCGGTGTCTTCGGTGGGAGGGGTCGTCGTCCTAGAGATAGGACCGGCGTCACGGTCGACCATGCTGGGAGATTCTAGGCCATCCATCGATACTGCAAGACGGCATGCTCATCCCAGCTTCATGGCGTGCCTACCTAGGCCCTCCGAGGACATTCCTGTGGGCAGGGCGGGACAATTCCAGCCAAGAGGACGCGGGGGTCTGTACCCCGTCGCTGGGCTGGCTAATAAGCCATCGGTGGCCATGGGCAGGCTCTGGACAGGATGGGACAGGTCCCGCTTCGGCATCCTCGTCGGCACCTAGTGGTCCGTCGCTGAGCTGTCTTGACACTTGAGAGGCTGTATCGCAAACCCAGGCGGGACATGTGCTCGTAACGATGTCGGGACGGTTCAGGGCGATACTGCCCTTCGAGGAAATGGGCGACCGCAACGGGAGCGCCCACATGGGGAGTTCCAAGATAACCCGCACGAGCACGTCGCCGAGGTCCAGCCACCTCGACATTCGGCCCGGCCACCTGCAGGTGGGCTGGTCAGTGCTGGCAGTGGCCTTGGCGTTGGTCGCCGCTGGGGCGCTGTTTGCCGTGCTCAACGTTCAGCCCGCCGGCAGCATCGCCGTCGGGTTGGACCTGGTCATCCCCCTGGCCTTCTCGGTGCCCGGCGCGGTGATCGTTGGCTATCGGCCCGGGAACCCGATCGGCCGGATCCTCTGCATCATGGGGCTCACCATGGGCGTTTCCTTCTTGCTTGGTGAATACGGCGACTATGCGCTGCGTACCAACCCCGGATCGGTACCGGGTGGAGTGCTCGCGGTGTGGCTGCAGAACTTCTTCTGGTTTCCGGTGGTCGGGCTGGTGCCGCTGCTGTTGCTGCTGGTTCCCGACGGCTCGCTGCCGTCGCCCCGCTGGCGACCGGTCGCCTGGGTGCCGGCCGTCGTGATCGCGCTGGTCAGCTTGGCTGGCGCCTTCAGCCCCGGCCCGATCGGCGCCGATCCCCGGCCGGGAGCGCCGCAGAACCCGGTGGGCGTCGAGCCGGCCCGCCAGGTCCTGGAGTTCGCCTTCTTCGTTGGCTTCTTGGTCATCCCGGTGCTCGCGGTGGTGGCGTTGGTGGCGCTGGCGCTGCGGTTTCGGCGGGCGCAGGGCCTGGAGCGCCAGCAGCTCAAGTGGTTCGCCTATGGTGCCTTCCTGCTGGTCGTCGGGCTGGCGGGGCTCTTGCTGCCGGTCCGGAGCGAGGCGGTCGCCAAGGCGATCTTTGCGGTCGGGGTTGGCTGCTTCACCGCCGGGGTGGCGGTGGCGGTGCTGCGCTATGGGCTGTACGAGATCGACGTCATCGTCAACCGCACCCTGGTGTACGGGCTGCTTAGCGTCCTGCTCGGGCTGGGTTATGGCGGCGCCGTGCTCATCCTTGGTCAGCTGGCCGGCCAGGAGCGGTCCAGCCTTGTGGTGGCCGGCTCGACCTTAGCCGTGGCGGCGGCGTTGCAGCCTGACAGACGCCGCGTCCAGGCTGGGGTGGATCGAAGCTTCAACTGCCGCAAGTACGACGCTGCCAAGACGATCGAGGGGTTCAGCGCCCACCTGCGTGACGAGATCGACCTGGACACGCTGTCGGCCGAGGTGCTGGCGGTCGTTGACCAGACCATGCAGCCGACCCGGGTCTCGCTCTGGCTTCGACCCTCCCCACACGGCTCCTCGAGCACACCTCGCAATGAGGCCCGGCCTACTATCTGGGCCTACTGAGCACGCAATTCGAACCCCCAGCCTCCCCAACCAGGCTTTCGAACTGTCAAAACACCTCAGCGACGGACCACTAGCATTGCCCCAGCGGTCCAGGATGAGCGCTCGATAGCACTATGTCGCCGCCGAGTGGCTGCTTGCGGTGGTGGCTATCGTGCTCACGGCTGCGGTGGTGGTCGGGTTCCTTTCAGCCGAACCAGCTCACCACAACCTCTCCCGACACCGCCCCGTCCATGGCTGCGCCCACGACCATACCTGTCCCCACATCGACCGTATATGCCAAGCCGACCAGGAACCCTGCGCCGACGGTGCAGATCGGCTTTGAGACCGGTCTGGCCGGTTGGCGGCCCATCGGTGCAGCCAGGATCCAGCGGGACCCGCTGGCCCGGGAAGGGCGCTGGGTGGCCCGGTTCAACGGGACCGGGGTAGCCGACCAGGGGCTGGCCCTGCCCGCGGTGCTGCGGTGCAAGCTGGGCAAGAGCTATGACCACCGCACCCACTGGAGCGGCCCCGACCCCCAGCGGTCGCCGCCGACCCCGACCACCGTCAAGTCGTCGTCCCCAACTGGCAGATCCCCCTGCGGGTCGGCCAGCGTACCGCCCTGACCCAGGGCGACATCATCTGGGTGCCCGGCCCCTCGCCCCGGCTCTGGCGGCTGTTGGCGGCGGCCGCCTTCGCGCTCATGGTCCTGGTTGGCTGGCGTAGCTGGTACAGCCTGCTCGCCGTGCTCGTCGTCATAGCAGTGACCGCCGATGCGTTCCACACCATCGGCGCCCTCATGGGCTCCCCGCCCCGCTGCCGACCAAGCTGTCCGCATCGCTCATCTCGGTGGTTGCCTGGGCAGCGGCCCTCGCCGCCCTCTGGCAGCTGCGCCGCCAGCGGCTGCAGGCCGGCCGGATCCTGCTGCTGGTGGCCGGCACGCTGTTTGGCTTCGCCTCCGCCGTCTCCGATGCGCGCACCTTGGCAAGCTCCTAGCTGGTTACCACCCTCGACCCCGCCCTCACCCGAACCGGCATCGCGCTCACCCTTAGCCTCGGGCTCGGAATGGTCGCCGCCAGCCTGGTCAACCGGCGCACTGCCCGCCCAACCACAACACCACGCCAAGCGATCGGTGAACCTGGAGCCTGGCCCACTGGCTGGCTTATCACCTCAACGATGGTCAGGCGTACTGCGTAAGCTTCGATGCACACCAGCGGGATCGTGGTCCCGCTGGTGGTGAGCCGAGTGGCGAGCCCGGCTACAGGAGGCGGAGCTCGGTGTTTACCGGGGCCGCCTTCGCCCGGCCGAACTGGGGCGTCGCCTGCCCGGCCAGACCCGGCCCGGACCCGGATGTTGACGTCCCTTCGGCCCGGGCCCAGGGCCCTTCAGCGGCTGATCGCCCGCCTGGCGGCCACCCCGCCTGGCCTCGACGGCGCGGCGGGCGAGCAGCGCGCCAAGCGCAACCAGGCCCGCCGCCGCGGCCGCGGCCAACAGCAGGATGGTCCGACTTTGGCCCCAGGCCGTCGCGGCCCCCGGTGGGACGCCGACCTCGAAGTAGCCGGTCTGGTGCAATTGCGCGCTCACCTGGTGGCTGCCCGGCGTGTCGGTGCTGGGCAGCTGTGACCAGCTGCGGCCGTCGACGGAGGTGAGGACGACGTGGCCGGCCGGGTCAGCGACCGGGGCCGCCAACAGCGGATAGGCCAAGATGACGCTGGACTCGCCGCCAAAGGCGCTCACCTTGCGGCCCGAGGAGCGGTAGGCTGCCTGGAGACGGTAGGCATTGCCGGCGACCAGCATCCCGGCCGGAGCGGCCAACCGCGCCGGGTCCAGCGGCTCCACGGTAACAACCACCTCGATCTGGCCGGCCCTGAAGGGCACCGCCCCCTGGCTCAGAATGAGGTTTACCTGCCCGTCGGAGGTCGAGAAGGCGCTCAGCTGCGAGCCCTGGGTGGTCAGCTCGAGCAGGAACCGGCCCCCGGCCGGTGGCTTGTTCCCAGCGGCCAACTCCGCCGGCGGATGCACCCACCGGTAGGGGGTCGGTGGGGCCAGCCCGTCCAGCAGCGGCCGGCGAGCTAACGGGCTGGCCCGCCCGCTTAGCGCCGCCCCGGCCAGGTACACCACCGCCAGAGCCACCCCCAGCGCCAGCGCCCGCCGCCCCCGGCCGTGCCCCGGCGGCTCGCTCATCGGGCCAGGGGGATGGCGGCGATGGGCGCGGCGGTGAACTGCGACGGCCAAGTCACCTGGCGGCGGCCAGGAGCCATCCACTCCCAGATGACATCGGCCGCCCGCAGGTTGGCCCCGGCGTCGGGCCAGCCGGGCGGCCGGAATGCCAGCCCGCTGCCGTTGGGCAGACTGCCGGCGGGCACCTGCACCGCCCGCGCAGCTCTGGCCACGGCCACAGGGTCGAGCGAGGCAGCCCGCGGCCGTACCCAGTGGAACAGCGCCCCGCCACCCGAGAAGCCAGCCAGAGCGGCGACGCTCATCGACTGTCGGTAGGCGGCCCGGTAGGTGCCCAAGCGGCGGTGGTCGGCAAGCCGATCCATAGGGCGGCCAGACTACTATCGCGGTGTTGGCGATGCCGGCGGTGCCGAGTCGGTCTGGGTGACGCTGAGCTCAGTGCGCGTCCGGGTTGCGTCGGGGCGGCAGACGATGAAGCGGTGGGCCAGTGTGCCTACGGTCAGTCCTCAGGTGGGGCGGCGGCACTGGGCGCCCCACCTGAGGCTCGGACTGGGCTAGGACGACGCGGCCAGGGCGTCGGCGCGCGCGAGTAGCGCCTCCGCCTGCGCGATCAGCCGCTTCGCCTCCTGCTCGTCGATCGACGCGTTCCCGAACGCGGCCTGCTCCAAGATCGTCCGCATGCCAGCCGCGATCCTGTTGCGGTCGGCGCCGAGCTGTTGGAGCGCGCCGGCGAGCTGCGCGTACCGGGCTTCGTCGGTGGCCCGCACCGCGGCGTCGTTGATCTTGATCACGTCCAGGCCGAACCGCCCCAGCGGCGCGTTGATCTGCTTGTAGGCCGCTCCCAGCTGCTCGAGTGTCTGCCTGTGCGCCCGCAGCGACTTCGGGACGGCCTCGGCATCGAGGATCTCGGTGATCTCCCGCCCGTCATGGCCGTAGTCGTCGCCGAGTCCGCTGAGCGTCAGGATCGTCGGTCGCAGGTCGGTATGATCGACCCAGGTCGC
>Ga0111539_10008016_pt1 | contig 13473 bp, 11 predicted proteins | sample RhiMethybrSRZTD1_FD_79667 | JGI IMG/M metagenome (GOLD analysis project Ga0111539, IMG submission 79667) | Populus rhizosphere microbial communities from Tennessee, USA - Rhizosphere MetaG P. TD hybrid SRZTD1 (version 2) (version 2) | ecosystem: Host-associated > Plants > Roots > Rhizosphere >...
AGCAGGGCCTGCACCGAGATGGTCTCGAACTTCTCGCCCTGGGCGATGAGATTGGGATAGTCCGCCGCGGTGAGCTCGCTCGGCGTGTAGTAGTCCTGGAACTTCTCGGAGAATTCGAGCGGCAGGAAGTGGAAGCCGGGCTCGGGCTTCAATCGCGTGAACAGCTCGTTGGGCTTGCCGACGACGTGCACGAGGCCCGCAAGCTCGCCCTTGCGCATGGCCTCCACCGCCAGCGCATTGTTCATGAACACCTTCTCGGCCTTCACGCCGAGACGGTCGAAGACGATGTTGCCGGTATAGTTGGCGGCGCTGCCCACCGTGTTGAAGCTGACCTTCTTGCCGGCCAGGTCCTGGATGGTCTTGATCTCGGGGCGCACATAGAGATGGAAGTCGCCCTGAAACATCGGGATCACGTAGTTGACGCGCCGATCGATGCCCGGGATCTTCTCGACGTTCTTGAAGTGATCGAGCACGTCGGCATAGGTGATCGCAAAGTCGACGCCCTTCAGATAGATGAGGTCGGTGACGTTGCCGACGGCGCCGTAGCTGATGATCGGCAGGACCCGCAAGTTGTCCGCGTCATCGAGGGCCTTGCCGAGGTCGGCGGCATATTTGGAGAAGGTGCCCTCCAGCAAACCGCCGGCCAGGCCGATGGTCCAGTTGTTGATGCGCACCGACTTGGCGTTCTCGTCCTCGGTCACCGGCTTGTTGGGCAGCGGCAGCGCGCGGCGCGGTGCGGGTGCCGCCTGAGCTATGGCGAAGGTATCGAACAGGCCTTGCGCCGCGGCCGGCAGGACCGAACCGGCGAGCACGACCACAAACCAGGACAGACGGACCCAGGATACGTACATACGGCGACCTCCCCCTCCCGGCCCCAGGCTGCTTCGCGCCGGCCGGGATTCGACTCTTACCGCACCGATGAAACTTACGTCTTCTTGGCGGCGATCGCGTGAAACCGCCGCGTTCACACCGGCCTGGCGTTGGGTGACAGGCAGCTGCGTGCGAATTTGCTCAGCTTTCCCCAATCCCCCGACTGGCGTTCTTTGAGAGCAACCGAACATCTTGGCGAAAAGACGACGCCTTGGGCGGCGCGGCGGCGCCTTTGGGGCGTCATGCAGCCAACAGCTGGCGAAAGGTCGTGCCCAGAAGGTCGGGCTATGCCGCCCCGCGCGGGCCGCCGTCGTCATCGCCGTGGCCCAGCGGCGGCAGCGGCTCCTCGCCCTCCTCGCCGGCGTCGAGGGGAAGCTCGTCGGGCATCAGCGCGGCCGAATCGGTGGGCTCCGGCACGGTGAAATCAGGGGGCAGGTTGCTGTCCAGCAGCCCTGCGCCCTTGAGTTCGGCGAGGCCTGGCAGGTCCTTGATGGCGTCGAGGCCGAAATGGTCGAGAAACTCTTCCGTGGTGCCGTAGGTGATGGGGCGGCCCGGGGCCCGGCGACGCCCGCGCGGGCGCACCCAGCCGATCTCCATCAGCACATCGAGCGTACCGGCGGACGCGACGACGCCTCTGATCTCCTCGATCTCCGCGCGCGTCACGGGCTGGTGGTAGGCGATGATGGCGAGCGTCTCCATGGCAGCCTTGGACAGGCGCCGCTGCTCGGTGGCGTGGCGCTCGAGCAGGTAGGCGAGGTCGTCGGCAGTGCGGAACGCCCATTTGCCCGCGACCTTTACGAGATTGATGCCGCGGCTGGCGTAGAAGCCCTGCAGCTCCGTGAGCAGCGCCGCCACGTCGTCCTCCGACTTCAGGTGCATGCGCAGATACTGCTCGGCCAGCGGCTCGGAGGCGGCAAACAGCAGCGCCTCCAAGATGCGCAGTTGCTCGCGCCGGTCGGCCGAGGGCAGCTGCGCGATGTTGGGCGGCAGCCCCCGCCAGCCCTCGTGCGCCAACATCTCGCCGCTCTCCGCCACGGCCTCGCCGACGGCGACATCGCCGTCGGTTTCGCGCGGCTCGGGCTCAGGCTCTGACCTGTGCGGCACGATCGTGAGCTTCGGCGGAACCATTCCTGTCCTCTTGTTCTTCTGCAGACTTCAGCTCCGACGCTTGCACGAATTCAGTTGACGCGCTGCCACTCCGCTCCGGCCTGGCGCTTGCGCATATAGATGGGCGCGAACGGCTCGGCTTGCGAGATCTCCACCAGGCCCTCGCGCGCCATCTCCAGCGCCGCGCCGAACGAGCTGGCGACCGCCGTGCGGGCGACATCGGCGTTGGCCAGATACTGCTCGAGGTACTTGTCGAGCTGCAGCCATTGGCTCTCAGCCTCGCCCGTCAATTGGCCGACCAGCACCTCGAGGCGCTGGCGCGCCTCCTTGATGGACCACACCGTGCGTCGCCGGATCACGTGCACGCGCTTGGTGGTGCGACGGCGCTGCTCGGCGTAGGCCTTGAGCAGGTCGTAGATGACGGCGGTGTACTGGCGAACGCGGATGGTGCGCACGCCCTCCGGCATGCCGCGCCCGAACACGTCGCGCCCCAGGCGCTTGCGGGTCATGAGCGTGGCCGCGGCGTTGCGCATGGCCTCCAGCCGCTTCAGCCGGAACGCCAGGCGCTGAGCGAGCTCGTCGCCGGTCGGCTGGTCCTCGGTGCCGGCCTCCCGCGGCAGCAGCAGCTTGGACTTCAGGTAGGCGAGCCAGGCCGCCATCACCAGGTAGTCGGCGGCAAGCTCGAGACGCAGCTTCAGGGCCTGCGCGACGAAGGCGAGATACTGGTCGGCCAAAGCCAAGACCGAAATCTTGGCGAGGTCGACCTTCTGGGTGCGCGCCAACGCCAACAGCACGTCGAGCGGGCCCTCGAAACCGTCCAGGCTGACGACCAGGGCGTCCTGCGTGCCGATGGCGTCCTCGGCCGCCTCCCACGCGTCGGCCGTGGCGTCGAAACTCGGCTCGGGCGGCGGCTCGGCAGTGCTGATGCTGGCATCGGCCATGCGGCTTCCTTGTGTGGAAAACCTGTGAATCGCTCGTGCGCAGATTACACTGATTCAGGCGGCGGCGCGCAAAACCTCGGCGACGCAGGCCTCCGCCTCGGCCACCTCGAAGGGCTGCTGTTGCCGTAATACGGCACGGGCACGCTCATAGCGGGCAAGGGCTGCGCCTTGCAACGTCGGGGCGACGAGCGCGACGCTTTCGCTCTCGGCAAGTCCGCCGTTGCACGCCAGCACCACGTCGGAGCCGGCCTTCAGGACGCCGGCTGCCCGCTCCGCAGCGCTGCCCGAAAGCGCCTTCATCGCGAGGTCGTCGCTCATCAGCAGTCCATCGAAGCCGATCGCGCCGCGGATCGCCTCTTGCGTGACCCGCCGCGAAATGCTGGCCGGCGCGTCGTTGTCGTAGGCCGTGAACACCACATGCGCCGTCATGGCCGCCGGCAGTCCGGACAGCGCGCGGAACGGGAGGAAGTCCGAGCCTTCCAGCTGCTCGCGCGTTGCCGTCACCACGGGCAGGTCGAAATGGCTGTCGGCGGCCGCGCGCCCGTGACCCGGCAAGTGCTTCATGACCGGGAGCACGCCGCCTGCCATGAGCCCCTCGGCCACCGCCGCGCCCAGCTTGGCCACATGCTCGGGCGCCGCCGCGTAGGCACGGTCGCCGATCACGCCGTGGCATTCGGGGCCCGGCACATCGAGCAACGGCGCACAATTGGTGTTGATGCCCACGGCGCGCAGCTCGGCCGCCGTCAGCCGGGCCGCGGAGCGCGCGGCATGCGCCGCCCTCTGCACATCGCCCCCATAGGCTTTGCCATAAGCCGCGGGCGCCGGCAGGGCTCGCCAATGCGGGGGCCGCAAGCGTTGCACGCGGCCGCCCTCCTGGTCGATGAGGATGAGGATCTCTTCGCCGACGGCGGCCTGCGCGGCATCGGTCAGTCGGCGCAACTGCTCGGGGTTCGCGGCATTGCGGGCAAACAGGATGACGCCGCAGGGGCGTGCCTGGCGCAGCAGCGCCGCCTCGTCGGGCGCGAGTTCGGTACCCGCCAATCCCATGATGAACGCGGACAGCATGCTCGGTCGCTCTTGCGTCGCCGAAGATGGCGTCAGTAGGCCGTTACCCAGCAGCCCGTGTGGCCGGCGGTCTTGAGCTGGCTGCACACGGCGGAGGCCGAATCGCGCGATCCGGGCGGGCCGACCACGGCGCGATACCACAGGCCCTTGTCGCCGAGATCGGCCTCCTGAACGTCGGGCGTCTTGCTCGCCAGTACATCGCCGTACTTCTGCTGAATATCGGCAAAAGCCTTGAGTGCATCCATGCGCGATTTCTTCGATGACAGGACGGCCACATAGCCGCTTGTCCCAGCTGCCGACGTTGCCATCGGGGCCTCGGCGGCAGGCGGCTTCTTAGGCACCGGCGTCTTCGCCACCGGCGCCCTGGGTGGAGCCGCGGGCTCCGCCGCCGGAGCGATCTTGGCGGCGGCCGTCTTGGCCGGAGGCGGCTGGGGCATCGTCCTGGCCGGAGGCGCCTGTGCCGGCGGAGGCAGCGTCGCCCGAGTGGCCGATGGCGGGGGGCCTTGCTGCGCCGGCATCTGCGGTATCCCAGTCTCCAGCATGACGCCGGGAACGGCGACCAACGGCGGGCCCGATGGCCGCGGCGGCGCGCTTGCCGTCGTCGCCGGCGCGGACCCGGTCGGGATGGGGATGACTTTCACCTTGCGCGGCCCGTTGGGATCGTCGCTGGCGTCGGCCGCTGGCGGGGCGCTCGTCGGCACGACGATGCGAGCCGGGGGCGCAGGGGCGGTACCCTCTTCGCCCAGCCGGTTGAGAAGCTTCTTGTCGGTGTGCGGCACAACCTTGCCGTCCTGAGCCTCCGGCTTGACCTTGTTGGGCCCGAAATCCGCGGCCTTGATCACGGGTGCCCGCCCTCCGCTCGGGGAGACGAGGCTCTTGTAGGTGTAGGCCATTGCTCCGCCCAGGCCGATAGCACCAACCAGTGCGGCGACGATCATCAAGCCGCGCCGCCGGCGGGGTTGCTCTTCCTCCTCCGCCAGCATCTCGTCGAAGTCGGCGTCGGTCTCTCCGTAGCCTTGGTTCGGCGCGCCGAAATGAGCGGGATCGTGCGCCTGCTGGTACGGGTCGGCGTCGGCTGGACCATAGGCAGGGGCCGTGGCGGGCATGTAGGTGCCGAGGTCGTAACCTTGCGGATCGGGTCCCCGCGGCACGGTCTGAGCGTGCTGAGGCGCCGATGCATATCCAGGCGCCGGCGGCAGCCCCGGACCGCCGAAGGGCAGCTGGTGACCCGAGGTCGGCGGCGCGTAGCCCTGTGGCTCCGGAGCGGCCTGTGGGAAGAAATAGCCCGGAGCCGGTTGCTGGCCGTGGGCGTCCTGCCCGTAGGACTGCTGCGCGCCCTGAGGCAACGGTTGAGCGTAGGTCGGCTGCTGCCCATACACGGGCTGATGCGCCGCCGGCTCTGCATATCGTGGTGGCCAGTGCGGCTGCTGCGGCTGTCCCGTGGCCGGCGTCCCATAAGGATCGTCTGTCAGAGGTCGCCGCACCTGCGGTCGCGCCCCCGGATGCCCAATCGGACCGTTCCCAGACATGTCCGACTCCTCTACCGTTCTTGCCCCATGCACCCGTCGAATCAAGACTCTATCGCATCTCCTCGGGAGCGTGTACGCCAATAAGCGCCAAGCCCGTGGCCAGCACCCGTGCGTTGGCCCGGACCAGCGCAAGTCGCGCAGCGGTTAGAGTCCCATCGCTTGCCTGGATAAAGCGCAAATGTGGCGATTCATTGCCTTTCGTCCATTGCGTGTGAAAAGCCGAAGCTAAATCATAGAGATAGAACGCCAGCCGGTGCGGCTCGTGGGCCCGTGCCGCCCCTTCCACGAGGTTGGGGAAGGCGGCAAGCTTCTTGATCAGGTCGATCTCGCCCGCATCCTGCAGCCGAGCCAGGTCCGCGTTCAAGAGCGTGTCGGCCGAAAGCTGGGGGAAAACCTCTTTGGCCATGCGGAACACCGACTGCGCGCGGGCATGCGCGTACTGCACGTAGAACACCGGATTGTCTTTCGATTGCTCCACCACCTTGGCCAGGTCGAAATCGAGCGGCGCATCGTTCTTGCGATAGAGCATCATGAAGCGCACGGGGTCCCGGCCGACCTCGTCGACCACCTCGCGCAGCGTCACGAAGGTGCCCTCGCGCTTGGACATGCGCACCGGCTCGCCGGCGCGGAACAGGCGCACCAGCTGACACACCTTGATGTCGAGGTCGGCCTTGCCGTCCGACAGGGCCGCCACCGCCGCCTTGACGCGCGTCAGGTAGCCCGCGTGGTCGGCGCCGAACACGTTGATGAGGTGCTTGAAGCCACGCGCCAGCTTGTTGTGGTGATAGGCCATGTCCGCGGCAAAGTAGGTGTAGCTGCCGTCGGATTTCATCAGCGCGCGATCGACGTCGTCGCCGAAGGCGGTGGCGCGGAACAGCGTCTGCTCGCGGTCCTCCCAGTCGCCGTCGTCGTGACCCTTGGGCTTCTCGAGCCGTCCCTCGAACACCAGACCCTTCGTGCGCAGCTCCTCGATGGTCTCGGCCACCTCGTCCTTGCCGCGCGTCAGGGAGCGCTCGGAGAAGAACACATCGTGGCGGATGTCGAGGGCGGCGAGGTCCTCCTTGATCATGACGAGCATCGCCGCGACAGCCGCCTCGCGCACCAGGGGTAGCCAGCGCTCCTCCGGAAAATTGAGGAGCGAAGGCCCATGCTCCACCGCCAAGGCTTGGCCGAGCGGCTTCAGATAGTCGCCGGGATAGAGTCCCGCCGGGATCTCGCCGATGTCCTCGCCCAACGCCTCGCGGTAGCGGAGGTACGCCGAGCGGGCGAGCGCGTCGACCTGTGCGCCGGCATCGTTGACATAGTATTCGCGCGTCACCTCATACCCGGCGAACTGCAGGAGATTACAGAGCGCATCGCCGAACACCGCGCCGCGGCAGTGGCCGACATGTATGGGGCCGGTCGGGTTGGTCGATACGTATTCGACATCGGCCCGCTCGCCCTTGCCGAGGTCGACGCGGCCGTAGTCGGCGCCCTCCTGCAGGATCGCCTTGACGACGCCCTGCCAGAAGGCCGGGCGGAAGCTCAGGTTGAGAAATCCCGGTCCCGCCACCTCGACCCGCTCGACGTCGGCGTCGAGCCTGAGCTTGCCGGCGAGCTTATCGGCAATGTCGCGCGGCTTTGCCTTGGCCGCCTTGGCGAGCACGAGCGCGGCATTGCAGGCAAGATCGCCGTGCGCGGCATCGCGCGGGGGGGCGACCTCGACATTGGCGAAATCGAGGCCGCTCGGGAGCGTGCCGTCGTCCTGCAGCGCTTGGAGCGCTGCGAGGATGCGACCATGCACGAGGGCGTAGACGTTCATCGACGGACCCGACAGCGAGTTGCAGCGTGGCGCGGGAGCTATCGCAAGTCCGCTCTAGCGTCAAACCGGCCCGCCGCTGGTACGGCTCTTGCGATAGAGGGGAACCCCACACACCCCATGCCGTTCTCCTAACAGGCGACGCCGAACCTACCCTCCAATGAGGTTCACTCTCCTGGCAGGAGAGCGGTCTTCCCTCCCTCTCTCGGCTGAGCTGAGGCAGAGCGGCGCGCGCCTCAGCATCGCTCCCCCTTTTCTGGGGGCAAGACTTAGACCCCACACCCCGTCTCGGAGCACCTATGGCCAGGAAACACAACAAGACTAAGTCCAAGCGTCGATCGACGACCAAGTCCAAGGCTAAGCGCAATGGAGCCAAGCCGCTGTTGGCGAAGGTCGCCTCGGTGCGCACCGCAAAACCCAGCGCCAGCACGAGCGCAAGACCCACCACCAGCATGAGCGCACAACCCAGCATCGGCATGAGCACGGCACAGAATGGAAAGTTGCCGACCTCGCCTTTCAATCCAGCGATGACGGTGATCGCGATGATGGGCCGGGTGATGAGTGCCTATGCCGAGTTGCCAGCCCGGCTTTCGCGATGTCGGCATCCCCTGGACATCTGGTTTGAGCAGGCGCGGTTCGTGCAGCGCGTGTTCAGCGAGTCAACCGCCCCCGCAGATCGCCCGTCGCGCGCGTAACCGCCTGTCCAGATGACGAGCCCGCCGTCTCAACGGCGCCGCCGGCGGGCTAACGCAAGTCCGGGGTCGCATCAAACAGGCGGCGGTGCTCCTTGATGGCGTAGCGGTCGGTCATGCCGGCGACGAAGTCGGCCACCACGCCGGCCCGCGCCCGGCTGTCGCCCGCCGCGGCCGCGTCCCAGGGGTCGGGCATGAGCGCGGGTTCGCTGCAATAGCGGTCGAACAGCTGGCGCACGATGGTCTCGGCCGCCGCCATCACCGCGGTGACGCGCGGATGCCGATAGACGTGGGCGAACAGGTAATCCTGCAGTCCCTCGACCTCGGCGCGCCGCTGCAGCGACAGGGCGATCACGGGCTCCGGGCTGCCCCGTACAGCCTCCAGGCTCTGGCTCGCGAGGGCCACCAGCCCGGCGCGCGAAGAGCGCACGACATCGTCGATCATGGCAGTGATGATGCGGCGGTTGATCTCGTAGATCACCCGTTGCGTCTCGACGCCGTCGCGCGGCACCTGGCGCACGAAATGGCCGGCCAGCGGCACCTCCGCCAGGTCATCGAGGCTCAGCAGCCCGGCCCGCAGGCCATCGTCGAGATCGTGGCTGTTGTAGGCGATGTCGTCGGCGACGGCGGCGACCTGCGCCTCGGCGGGCGCCTGCTTGCTCAGATGCAGCCTGCCGGCCAGCCCGGCGTCGGCGATAGCCTGGCGCAGCACTGCCTGGCTGCGGTCCCCCGCGGCCAGCGGACCGTTGTGCTTGGCCAGACCCTCCAAGGTCTCCAAGCTGAGGTTGAGGCCGTCGAAGCTTGCGTACTTGCGCTCCAGCCGCGTCACCACCTTGAAGCTCTGGGCGTTGTGGTCGAAGCCGCCGTAGGCGGCCATGGACGCTGCCAGCGCCCGTTCGCCGGCGTGCCCGAAGGGGGGATGGCCGAGGTCGTGGGCCAGCGCCAGGGCCTCGGCGAGGTCCTCGTCTAGTCCCAGCATGCGGGCGATGGCACGCGCGATCTGCGCCACCTCGAGGCTGTGGGTCAGTCGCGAGCGATAGTGGTCGCCCTCGTGGAACACGAACACCTGGGTCTTGTAGGTGAGGCGGCGGAAGGCCGTGGCATGCACGATGCGGTCGCGGTCGCGCTGGAAGGCGGTACGCATCGGGCAATCGGGCTCGGGGTGGACGCGGCCGGCGCTCGTTTCTGCTGGGGTTGCGTAGGCAGCCAGCGGCCGTGGCGAGGCGGGTCGGCCCATCGGTGCACCCAGAGATTGCTTCGCTGCGTTGGCTGCCATCCGCAAATCCAGGTTTGACAAGGCTGCTGGCGACCCTAAGTATCCCCAGAGGAATCGCGGCGCCCATCTTATCCCAATAGGGGCCCTGCGCACGAAACGACATGTCGAGCATGAGCCAGCCAGTCACCGTCTCCGAGCGCGCCGCCCGGCGGATCGCCCAGATCGCCGCCGGCGAGCCGGCCACCCCCCTCCTGCGCGTCAGCGTCGAAGGCGGCGGTTGCTCGGGCTTTCAATACAAATTCGACCTCGTCGGCCAGTCCGAGCCGGACGACGTCATCATCGAGCGCGAGGGCGCGCGCGTGCTCATCGATCCGGTCTCGCTCGAGTACCTCGGCGGCTCCGAGATCGACTTCGTCGACGACCTGATCGGCCAGTCCTTCAAAATCCACAACCCCCAGGCGACCGCCTCCTGCGGCTGCGGCACGAGCTTCTCGATCTGAGCCGTCGCCAAAATATGCTGCAATTGCAGATTGCGAGTGCGCGCCCGCGTGCGGTGCAATCTGTCGTACACATCATTCTCTAGGTCGGATACTGTTTGCCATTGGGCGCGGAATCTCGGAGGGGACCGTGCGCTGCTTGAACGCGTCACTTTGGGTTCTCGCTTTGCTCATCCTCGCCGGCCCAGGGCTGGCGGCAAGCCAAGCCGACCATGACGATTGCGAGCAACAAACGGATCGCCACCTATCGTTTGCGGCTTGCACTCGGATCATCGAGGACCAGGGCGAGGACGCGAGCTCCCGCGCCGACGCGCACAACAATCGCGCCATCATTCACCAAGCCAAGGGTGACTTGGATCGGGCTATTGCAGACTATACCGAAGCGATCCGTCTCGATCCCCAGTATGCGAATGCCTTCCGCAACCGGGCCGCTGCGCACAACCTCAGGCGCGATCCGGATCGCGCGATTGCGGACTACACGGAAGCCATCCGCCTCGAGCCTCAGGATGCTGCCACCTTCGGTGAACGCGCTGCAATTTACTACGTCAAGCGCGACCTCGACCGTGCAATTGCGGACTTGTCCGAAGCGATCCGTCTCGATCCCAAGGCATACTTCTTCAACAACCGAGGCACCTCATACAACGACAAACGGGAGAACGACCGCGCCATCGCCGACCTGAACGAGGCCATTCGTCTCGATCCGAATTATGCAGCCGCCTTTTACAATCGTGGCAATGCGTACAATGCCAAGGGCGATCTCCCGCGGGCCATGGCCGATTTCGACGAGGCCATCCGGCTCGACTCTCGGAATGTCGGTGCGCTCACCAACCGGGGGCTCGTGCACGGCGACAAGCAGGATCATGAGAGCGCGCTCAAAGACCTCAACGAGGCCGTTCGGCTCGACCCGAAACACGCGGACGCATTCTATAATCGGGGACGTACCCACAAGGCCAAGGGCGACCTTGACCGCGCCATTGCCGACTTCGACGAGGCGATCCGGCTCAACCCCAAGCATGCGGCCGCATTCGGCGCCCGCGCTCTCGTGTATGGCAACAAGGGCGACTACGATCGTGCAATCGCGGACTACAGCGAGGCGATCAGGCTCGATCCGCAAAATGCGATTGCTCTCAACAACCGAGGCATCGCGTACAGCACCAAGGGCGACTACGATCGCGCAATCGCGGACTTGAACGAGGCGATCCGGCTCGATCCCGATGATGCCGTGGCCTACTACAACCGTGGCAATGCTCTCGGGAGCAAGGGCGACTTCGACCGCGCGGCTCTCGAATATGACGCGGCGCTTCGTCGCGAACCTGGCCATCCCTTCGCGCGCAGGGCGAGCGGCTATGTGAATTTCCTTGCCGGCAAATATGGTGCAGCTGCGTCCGATCTGCTGCGCGCGGCGCAACAGCGGTCCGAGGACGCCTACTCCCTAGTGTGGCTCTATCTTGCGCGAATGCGCGCGGGGGACGCAAACGCGATCGCCGAATTGGAAGCCAACGCCGCAAAGCTCAAGCAGGCGGACTGGCCCTATCCTGTCGTCGAACTTCTACTCGGACGGCGGACACCGGAATCAGTGATGGGCGCAGCCAAGTCGGCGAGCGAGCGCTGCGAGGCACAGTTCTACGCCGGCCATTGGCACCTCTTGCGGGGAGACCGCGCGTCGGCGATAGCGGCTTTGAAGATCGCGTTCGACACGTGCCCGAAGGACTTTGCTGAATATGTCGGGGCGCAGGTGGAGCTAAAACGGCTTGGGCAGTAGTATACCGCCAATAGTGCTGCAGGCTTGGCAGCTGCCGCAGGCATCGGGAGAAATACACCTGTTCAAGATCCACCCCACCGCGCGGGGAGACCGCCTCGAGGCGGACGGCGTGCTGACGCCTTCGGACTTTCAGCGCATCGCCAAGATGCTCCGGCGCCTCCCGCTTCGCGCCCGCAAGATCGGCTTCGTCGCCGCGCGGCGAGCCAAGAAAAGCCAAGTCGTGGAGACGCACTGGAACGGCAAGGAGACGAGCAATACCGCGAGAAGGGGAGACTTCATCGTCACCAACCTGTCGCCAAACAGCGAGGCATTGCGCGATGCCGACGGTCATTTGAACGTCTATGTCATCTCGGCGGATAGATTTCCGAGCCTCTATGAGCCCGCCGCGGCGCGTAGCGAGCACGGCGCCGTCTACCGGGCCAAGGGTCTGGCCTCCGCAATCCCGCTACCCGGCGGCCTCGACATCGCCGCGCCCTGGGGCGAGCGGCAAACGACCTCAGGCGGCTATCTCCTGCTCAGCGGCAAAGACGTCTACGGCATCAGCGACGGGGCATTTGAGGAGACGTATGAGCTGGTGGGGGGGAATAAGCCCTAAAAGCCGGGGCGCTTCCCACCCGCGAGACCTCCGCGCGCTACGGGCTCATCTTGTGTTGCTGCACGAGCCGCTTGGGCGCCAGCTCGGAGAGCACCTCCTGCAGCATCAGCCACTCCCTCCCCTCCGCCGCGAGATCGTCCGCGACTTGGGCGGCAAATTCAGAGACGATTTCCTCCTTGCCATCCGCGGCCGCCGCGCGCACCGCGTCGAGCTTTTCAGCGGTATATGCGTCGAGCCGCTGGCGCATTTCTTTGTATGCGTCGGCGTTGCGCTGGGCCGGGGACATCACGGTAAACGCGGCAAGCAGAGCCTGCAGCGCCCCGCCGAAAAGTCCCACCAGGGCATAGCCCTTCTCGTCGAGCGGGATCCGCGAGATGAAGTCCGCGACCGCCCGCGGAAACAGCCCCAGAGTCTCCAGCCTGACCAACTGCGGCAGGATCGACCCCAGAACGAGCAGAAGCGCAACCGCACCCAGCAACTTCCAGACGCGCACCGTGCGGCGCTGCTGTGGCCCTCGCCGCGCAAAGAACTGTTGCTGATCGCGCAGGAGGTGACGACGGAAGCATTCCAGCTGCAGGGGCAGCAGCGGGGCCTCGCCTTCCGCCGCCGTTCTCCGGTCGGACATCATGAGGGCGAACACCTGCAATCGCCTTGCCTCGGCGTCGCCGCGCTGCGTGCGCCACTTTCGGTACGGCTTGAGCAGGAACAACGCAAACGCGCTGACCAGCGAGATGCCGAGCAAAATAGACTGCACCAGTCCAAGGTTCGACCGCAGGGTCTCCGTTGACGGGTCGGATCCTACATATAGAAGAGCGCCGCCAAGCACGGCCGCGCCGAACCCGAAATAGGCCGCCGACCGGCCCAGCCGCATGAATCGCCCCTGCGCCTCGACTGCGGACGCGTCCGCCTCATGATAACCCTTGGCTGCATCGACGATCCTGCGATCCGCGAGGACGTGGGCGAGCGCCGCCGCCCGTGGCGGCAGGGCATTCGCGTACTCGACGGGCCGCAGAGGCCCGTAGTTCGGCGCGGCATCGATGATCGACTTGGCTTCTTCGATGATCGGCGATTTCATGGTGGCTCGCGGGGTGTGAGAAATCCATAGAGGGCAATTTGCGCGCGGGTCTCGGCGCGCGCGAGCAAGACATCCAATTTGTGGCGGAAATCGAGATCACCGCGTAGTTGACGGCCGACAGACCGCGACCTTCAGGACTTCGCGGCACGCGTGGATCGGCGCAATAAGGCGACAACCGCATTGCGCCGATCACCCCCACACCAGGGGATAAGGTCGGGGAGCAATCCCCCACGGGCGCCGGCGGCGGGGATAGGTTTTTGCGGTTGATGATGTAAGCACACGGAGCATGAAGGGCGCGGCGAGATGTGGTTTTCTGCGCGTGCCTC
>Ga0111539_10008017_pt1 | contig 13471 bp, 18 predicted proteins | sample RhiMethybrSRZTD1_FD_79667 | JGI IMG/M metagenome (GOLD analysis project Ga0111539, IMG submission 79667) | Populus rhizosphere microbial communities from Tennessee, USA - Rhizosphere MetaG P. TD hybrid SRZTD1 (version 2) (version 2) | ecosystem: Host-associated > Plants > Roots > Rhizosphere >...
CGATCGCACGCCGCCGCCGGAGCAGCAGACGCCGATGCGCCCGGGGTACGGCGGCAGGCGGGTCTCGCCCATCGGGGGCACGACCTCCGGCTTCGTGCCGCGAAGCCAGTCGGCCAAGCGCTGTCTCGGCTTCCGCGTGTCACGCAGGCGTGCGGCCGGCTGGTGATCGACGAGCTCGGAATCCATGGTCTCGAGCGACCTCGACGCGACCGTACAGGCCTTGGCGCGACCGGTGGGGAAATCTGACTGTTGCGACGTGCCATCATCGCGGCCACGCCCATCCGTGAAGAGGAGGCCGCCATGCCGGGCCGGTTCGAAGGGACAGCCGTGATCGACCGCCCGATCGAGGTGGTCTTCGCGTTCCTGGCGGACGGCGAGAACGACCCGAAGTTCAGCCCGCGCGTGCTGCAGATCGCCAAGACGACGGACGGGCCGCCCGGCGTCGGCACGGTCTACAAGAGCACCGTGAAGGACGCGGGGATGAAGACCACGCGCGAGTTCGAGCTCACCGAGTTCGAGGCGCCGACGCGGATCCGCTGGGCCGAGCGCTCGAAGAACCTCGTCACCGCGCCGGAGGGCGGCTACGACCTGTCCCAGGAGGGCAGCGGCACGCGGCTGCGGGTCTACAACGTGCTCGAAGGCCACGGCTTCGGCAAGCTGTTCGCGCCGCTCGCGCTGCGCCAGGCCCAGAAGGGCGCGGACGACTTCGCGGCCGCGATCAAGCGCGCCGTCGAGGCGTCCTGATCTCGGCCGTTCGCCGTCGCTAGGACTTCTTGCGATCGACCGCGCGCTGCAGCTGGGCCTTGTTCATCGACGACCGGCCCTCGATCCCGAGGTTCTTCGCCTCCTCGTAGAGCTGGTCGCGCGTGCGGCCCTTCGGGCGGTTGGTGCCCGACCGCAGGCCGCCGCGGCGCGAAGACGACATGTCGCTCGTCGACGTGCGCGAGCGCTGGCGTGACTCGCCGCTGCGGGCGCGCTCCTTGTTGACGGTCCGCGCCGCGATCTCCTCGGCCCGGTCCTCGGAGCCTCCGCGGTCCTTGACGCTGTCCTTGATGTGCTCGTACTGGCGGGCGCGCTTGGTGCCCTTCTTGACTCCGCGTGGTGGCATACACCGGGGCTACCCGAACGCGGGGCGGCATCACCCGCCGTGGGTGACCCATCCTCACCCGCGCGCCGGAGAGGATCACGACCCGGTGCTTGAACGCGCTACCGACCTCGTGCGCCGCCTGCTCGAGCCGCTGGTGCGCTTCAACATGCTCGATCGGTCGCTCGCGCTCGGGGCGCAGGCGTTCTGCGCGCTGATCCCGCTGCTGATCATCATCGAGGCCGCGCAGCCGGGTGACGACTCGCTCGCCGACGGCCTGATCGACCGCTTCCACCTCACCGGCGCCGCCGCCGACACGGTGCGGCGCGCGTTCACGCCGCCCGCGGGAGGCACGACGACGACCGCCCTCACCGTGTTGCTGCTGCTCGTCTCGACGCTCTCGTTCACGCGCCGCCTGCAACGGCTCTACGAGGAGTCGTGGGACCTGCCGGCCCGCGGGATCCGCGGCACGGGCGCGGGACTGCTGTGGCTCGTCGCGCTCGTCATCTACGGCACCCTGCACCCGCTGCTCGACGGGCTCTTCGACGGTCTGCTGTCCCTCGTGTTCTCGCTCTCCGGCGGCTTCCTGCTCGCGCTGCTGACGCCGTTCCTGCTGCTCGGCCGCCGGCTGCCGTGGCAGCAGCTCGTCGGCCAGGCCGGCCTGACCGGGGTCGGCATGATCGCGCTCGGTATCTGGTCGGCGATCTACATGCCGCGCGCGATCGCCTCGTCGGCCGCCAGCTACGGCACGATCGGCGTCGCGTTCGCGATGATCACGTGGCTGTGGGGACTGGGGATCGTGCTCGTGTGCGGCGCGGTCTACGGCTCTCAGTTGCCGAGCGTCAAGCGCAGCTCGCCGGCCGGGAAGAGCACGGCGCGCGCAGCGACCACCAAGTAGAGGATCGCTCCCAGGCGCGGGAACACGAGTACGCCGCCGACGATCGCGATTCCGTAGACGATCGCCGGGATCCCGTGCCGCTGCATGGCACCGCGCGGCGGCGGGGCGTCGCCTTCGAGCAACGCCGGCTGCGTGGCCGCGTAGTGCCACGCCGCCCCCATCAGCGCTTCCATGCACCCGGCCGTGACGCCGTACACCACCACCGCCGCACGCCCGGCGTCACGCGACGCGTCGAACGCTTCGGCGAGCAGGCCCGTCGGGAACGGCAGGAACGCGGCGACCAGCAACACCAGGATGTTCAGCCGCATCAGGTGCGGATCGACGTAGCGCAGGTGCGAGAACAGCCGGTGGTGCGCGAGCCAGACGCCGCCGACCGTGAGGAAGCCCGTGATGTACGCGAGGTACGACGGCCACTCCTCGCCGATGGCCCGCCACAGGTGGTCGAAGTCCTCCGGCTCGATGTGGATCTCGAGCACGAGCAGCGTGATCGCGATCGCGAACACGCCGTCGCTGAACGCCTCGACGCGCCCGGTGGACCAGCGGAGCTCGGAAGGCGGCGCGGTCACGGGGCGCCACGGTCGCCGATGTCTGGGTGAGCCGAGATCACCCCACGCGGGTGATGCCGTTTCACCCACAGTGGCCGGACCATGGCGGCGGCCCCGAAAGGAGATGACTGATGGCGAGCACGCAGTACGACCCGAGATCCTCTGAGCCACAGGTATCGGGCTGGGCGGTCGGCGGACTGGTCTTCGCGGCCTCGATGTTGACGCTGATCGGTGTCTTCCAGGCGATCACCGGCCTGGTCGCGATCTTCAACGACGAGTTCTACGTCGTCGCCCGCAACTACACGTTCGATCTCGACGTCACCGCCTGGGGCTGGATCCACCTGCTGGTCGGCCTCGGCCTCGTGGCCACGGGCTTCGGGCTCTTCGCCCGCAAGACCTGGGCGGGAGTCGCGGGCATCATGCTCGCGATGCTGAGCGCGCTGACCAACTTCTTCTTCGTCCCGTACTACCCGTTCTGGTCGATCCTCGTGATCGCACTGAACGTGTGGGTCATCTGGTCACTGACGCGCGCAGGCGCGATCGACACCTGATCCCCCACCCCCAATCAGCTGCAGTGCCCGCGCCGGCGATCAGCCGGCGCGGTGCTGCTTGACGAAGAAGTCGAGCGCGGTCTTCGTCTTGGCCTGCTGCTGACCGGAGAGATCCACGCCCTTGTCGGCCAGGTAGCCACGCGCCTCGGCCGCGGCCTGGAACATCTCCGACGGCGGGCACTTGGTCGACAGCTCGAGGATCCGCGAGCCGTTGGGATAGAACCACGCCTCGGCCACCATCTTCTGGCGTAGCTCCTTCGGCGTCCAGCTCAGCTTGAGCACGAAGATCGGCCCGAGCAGCGTGAGGTCGTCGAGCTCGATGCCGGCTGGCGCGTGGTCGGCGTAGAACGCGCGCTGTGCCTTGGTGAACAGCTTGCGGATCGGCCGGTCGCCCTGCACACAACGGCGGACGTCGTTGGTCCCGAGCCGCGCCTTCATCGACGCTGAGACGACGAAGCCGCCCGGCATCGCGTCGAGCTCCACGCCCATGTCCGGATGGTCGCGCAGGCGCTGCGGCAGCTCGGCGGGCTCGACCGGGCGCAGCTTGACGACCGAGTCGTCCTCGCGGCCCTGCACGCGCCGGGCGCGGACGATCACGCCCGCCTTGTTGAGCGTGAGGTCAGGGGTGTCGAAGAAGCTCACCGTGCGGATCTGGGCGTCCAGCGGATCCATCCCGAGCGCCACGATCGTCGACCGGTGGTGAGCGTCGGGGACGGTCAGCTTGAGCTCGACGCTGTCGACGCCTTTGGACAGCTCGAGCATGCGCAGGACTTCTTCGTCCGAGGCGCGCGCGCGTGTGGCGGTGGCGGGGGTCATGCGGCGATCGTCTCACCGGCCCGGTCGCGCGCAATCATCCCGTCCGGGTGAACCGGCGCGTGTGCCAGCCGTAGGCAGCGAGGCCGACCGGCATCGGCAGCCAGTACGAGAACAGGCGGTAGGCGAACGTGGCGAGAACCGCGTTGCCGGCACTGACGCCCGCGAGCGCGAGCATCGCGGTCAGCCCGGCCTCGACGAAGCCGAGCCCGCCCGGCGTGATCGGGATCTGCGCAAGCAGCTGCGCGCCGCAGAACGCGAGCAGCACGAGGCTCGGGCGCGCGTGCGACCCGACCGCCGCCAGCGCGGCCAGCAGCGTCGCGTAGTCGAACGCCCAGCGGCCGACGGCCTGCACGAGCGCCCGCTTCCAGCGCGGCCCGACCACGCCGATGATCCGGTTGCGCTCTCGGATCAGCCGCTGCGGCAGCTCACGCAGCGGCTCGGCGCGGCGGCGCAGCGCGTTGCGGGCGCGCTGGATCACGCGCCCGACCCACTGCAGCGGGCCGTCGGTCGCGATCAGGAACGTGCCGACGACCGCGAGCACGGCGAACACCGCGAGGCCGATGAGCGCGACCTCGAGCAGGTCGCGGCTCACCCCGCCGCGGATCAGCGCCGGCACCGTCAGCACCGGCAGCGCCAGCACGACCGCGAACACGAGCAGGTTCACCGCGGTCAGCGCGGTCGCGACCGACCCGGCCGGCACGCCCGACTGCACGAGCATCCGGTACTGCAGCGCGGCGCCCATCGCGCCGCCGCCGGGCGCGATCTTCGACAACGCGTTGCCTGCCAGCTGCGACAGGATCACCGCCGGCCACGACGGCTCATGCAGTGCCAGCCGCTGCAGCGCCCAGACGCAGCCGAGCGTCAGCGCCTGCAGCACCGCCATCGCGGCCAGCCAGGCCGGGGCGAGCGTGTCGAGGTCGTCCCACGAGCCGAACACGTCGATCAGGCTCGGCGCGACCAGGTACAGCGAGATCCCGGTCAGGCCGAGCCAGAAGACCGTGCGGACGATCCGCTTGACGGGCCAGGACGGTGCCCGTTCGATCTCCTGCTCGAAGTCCGTCCGCTGCTCGATCGCGTGCTCGACGCGATCGCCGAGCTGGGTCACGCAGGCGCAGCCGCGCCCGTCTCGCCGTGCCGGAGACCGCGCAGCTTGAACGCGGTGATGATCGCGAACACCCCGCGCGCCAGCAGCGAGATCGCGAACAGGACGGCGAGCGTGACGAGGCTGAGCTTGGGCAGCGAGAGGATGAGCACGCCGAGGATCACGTCAAGGATCGCCAACCCCATGACCAGCGCGCGGTCCTCCAGCGCCGAGAACGCGGCAATGAACCGGATGATGCCTTCGATGATCAGCCAGAAGCCGAGCACGATGACGATCGCGAGCAGGCTCTCCCCCGGCCGGCGCAGGCACACGAGTCCCGCGAGCAGCGACAGCACGCCGATGATCGCGCTCATCGCCCGCGCTTCCTTCTCCGCGAACGCCTCGATGATCTCCATCACGCCGATCATGAGCAGGCTGATGCCGGCGAAGATGCCGAGCGCGAGCAGCGTGATGCCCGGATAGACGATCGCCAGGATGCCCGCGACCACGGTCACCAAGCCGAGGATGAGGAACAACCACCAGTTCTTGGCGACCTTCGCCACGGGATCGACAGTCATGGCCACAAGGTCACTCGCGAACGGGTGACCGAACATCACCCCAAACGGGTGAATCACCCGGCGTGGGTGATGACGGGTCCCCCGGCGCGCCACGACGATGCCGCTCCGCGTGTCAAAGACCACCTACGAGATCCGCATCAAGGGCCGGGTGAGCCGCGCGCTGCTCGACAGCTTCGAGGGGATGGAATCAGACCTCGAGCCGGTCGAGACCGTGCTCCACGGCCCCGTGCGCGACCAAGCCGAGCTCCACGGCGTGATCGATCGCATCCAGGCGCTCGGCCTCGAGCTGATCGAAGTCCGGCGGCTGCCGAGCTAGGCCTCACGGCGCCAGCAGGTTCATCGTGCGCGCGCGCCGGACGGCCTCGCGGCGATCCTGCACGTCGAGCTTGCGGTAGATCGCCTTCAGGTGCGTCTTGACCGTGTTGACGGAGACGAACAGCTCGGACGCGATCTCCTGGTTGGACATCATCGTCGGCAGGTAGCGCAGCACCGCGCGCTCGCGCGGGCTGAGCGGCTCGAGCATCACCTCGGCGTGGTGCGGGGCGGCGCCGTCGTCGCGGTCGAGGGCGCCGAGGACGTCGCTCACGAGCGCGGCGTGCGCGGTGCCGCGCCGCTGCTGGCGCCGCAGCAGCGGCTGCAGGGAGCGCCCGAACGCGAGCAGCGCCCAGCGCAGGCCGCTCGGCTCCGCGCGGTCGAGCGCCGCCTCGAGCGCGGCCGCCGCGCCGTCGTGGTCGGCGAGCGCGTCGAGCGCCAGCGCCTCGAGCAGCCACGCCTGCACGCTGGCGGGCGAGCGCTCGCGCTCCATCTCCTCGCGCCACGGCTCCAGCGTCGTGCGCGCGGCCTCGTGCTCGCCGTCGCCGAGTTGCAGCTGAGCCAGCACCACGGCACCCGGCAGCGACGCCCGGCCTGAGGCGAGCAGCGCGACGGCCTGCGCGCGCTCGCCGAGCTCGGCGCGCAGGAGCGCCTCGTGCGCGCCGAACTGCTCGCGGATCGAAGCGCGGACCGGCCAGTCGCCCAGCGCCTCGGCGCCGGCGACCACCACGGCGAGCGCGGTCTCGTGATCGCCGCGCGCCGTGAGGATCCCGGTGCGCACGAGCGACAGCACGGCGCGCAGCGGCCGCTCGCGCGTGTCGGCGAGCGCGTCCTGCGCCCGGGTGAGCGCCTGCTCGGCGACGTCGAGGCGGTCCGACAGGAACGCGGCCGTCGCGAGCGCCAGGTACGCGCCGCCGGCGGCCCACGTGCGGTCCCAGCCGTGTCGCTCGGCAAGCTCGATCGCCTCGCGCGCCTGGCGTTCCGCGCGCGCGAAGTCGTCGCGCGCCCCCGCGACCATCGCCAGGTGCGAGAGCGCGATGAACACCAGCCAGTCGCGCCCCGCGTCGCCGGCGGCGCCGCGGGCGGCCTGGAGCCGGCGCTCGGCCTCGTCGAGGTCACCCGACCACAGCTCGGCGATCCCGAGGTTGATCAGCGCCAGCGCCCGCAGGTCGCTCTCCACCACGCCCGGCTCGAGCCCGCCGCCGCGGGCCACGTCGCGGCCGGCGGCCAGCGCCGCTTCGAGGTCGCCGCGCAGCCGCGCCACGTACAGCCGGATGGCGGCGAGCGAGACGTCGAAGCGCGGCACGCGCTCGGCGGGCACGCGGTCGCGCCCGCGCTCGGCGCGGTGCAGCTCGGCCTCGGCCGAGACCTCGTCGCCGCGCTCGACCAGCGCGCTCGCGAGCGCGAGCGCCAGCTCGGGGTCGGCCTCCACGCGGTCGGCCGGGATGCGGTCGGCGAGCGGCCGCAGCGCCGCGATCTCGCCCTGGATCAGCAGGTCGATCCAGCGCTCGCCCGCGAGCCGCGACGCCAGATCCCAGGCGCCCGCCTCGACCGCGTGCAGCAGCCCGCGCGCGTCGTCGCCGTTGTCGGCGAGCCATGACGCCGCGCGACGATGCAGGTTGGCGACCTCGGCGGGCCGCTCGCTGCGCAGCTCGGCACGCAGCAGCTCGGCGAACAGCGCGTGATAGCGGTACCACTCTCCGCGCCGGTCGATCGGCGCGAGCAGCGCACCGCCGCTCGCCAGCTCGGCGAGCCGCCGGTGGCCGTCGTGGGCGCCGGTGAGCGCGTCGGCGAGCTCGCCGTTGAGCACACCCGCAACCGCGGTGCGCAGGAGGAAGTCGCGGTCCTCCTCCGACACGGCCGACATGACCTCGGACAGCAGGTAGTCGCTGATCGCGCGGTCGTCGCCCGCGAAGTCGGCAATGAAGCGCGCGGGTTCCGGGTGGTCGCGCAGCGACATCGCGGCCAGGCGGATCGCGCCGACCCAGCCCTCGGTGTGCGTCCACAGCCGCCGCACGTCGTCGTCCTCGACGCCGATCCCGAGCGCCGCGAGCATCTCGGCTGTCTCGTCGAGCGTGAACGCGAGGTCGGGCGAGCGGATCTCGGCGAGCTGGTCCTGCAGCCGCAGCCGCCCGAGGTGCAGCGGCGGGTCGGCACGGCTGGCGATCACGACCCGCAGCGCCGGGAGCGGGTGCCGCAGCAGCCGCTCGATGTCGGCGTGGACTGTGTCGGCGACCTCGTGGAAGTCGTCGAGGACCAGCACGACCGCGGCGTCATCGGCCGGCAGCGCCGCCGCGAGCGCGGCGAGCAGCAGGTCCACGCGGCCGCCCGACGGCGCGCGGACGCGGCCGGCGCGGCGGCCGCTCGCACGGTTGAGCGCCTCGAGCACGGCGCGCCAGAAGCGGCGGCGCTCGCCGTCGGACGGGTCGAGCGACAGCCACGCCACCTGTCCCGGCGCCCGGTCGGCCGCGATCCAGCTGCCGAGCAGCGCGGTCTTGCCGGCGCCCGGCGGCGCGGCCAGCAGCGTCAGCGGGCGCCGGACGCCCTGATCGAGCCGCTCGAACAGCCGCTCGCGGCGCACGAACGCCTCCTGCTCCTGAGGCAGGGCGAACTTCGTGGCCAGCAGCGCGCCGGCCGCATCAGATCGAGCCGAAATGAGACCCGCCTCTCCGCGCGGGGACGCCTACGAGATCGATCGTTGCATCACCCGCGCGGGGTGAGAAGGCGGCATTTCCAGTTCACCCTGAACGGGTGAGGGAAGGCCACTCCAGCAACGGTTAGCGTGGCGCGCGATGGATCCCTCGCCGCAGCGCGTCGAGATCGTCATCCCCACGCGGACGCTGATGGTGCTGCTCGCGTTCGCGGTGGCGATCGCGCTCGCCGTGCTGTCGCTCGGCACGTTGATGTCGATCTTCCTGGCCGCGGTGCTGGCGCTCGGCCTCGACCCGATCGTCGGAGCCCTGGTCCGCCGTGGCTGGAAACGCGGCCGTGCCTCGCTCTTCGTGTTCGCCGCGCTGTTCGCGTCGGTGTTCGCGCTCGTGCTCGTGACCGCCGGTCCGTTGTGGGATCAGATCAAGGAGTTCATCCAGTCGCTGCCCGCGTTCTGGGACGACCTCCAGCAGCAGGACTGGTTCAAGACGCTGACGTCCACGGCCGGCGCCGACGACAAGATCCGCGACGCGCTCAAGGACCTCGCCGCCGGGCTGCCCGACGCCGCCAACGCGATCCTCGGCATCGCCGGCGGCGTATTCGGCTCGGTCCTATCGCTCGTCACGCTGACCTTCCTGTCGCTGTTCCTGCTGATGGAGCGGCCGACGATCACCGACTGGCTGTTCGGGTTCACGACACCGCCGGTGGAGCGCCGCTGGCGCCCGGTGGTCGAGGACTCGGTCTCGGCGATCTCCTCGTCGCTGGTCGGCAACGTGGCGATCTCGGTCGTCGCGGCTGTCGTCGCCGGGTTGTCGGCGTGGGCCCTCGGCCTGCCGTTCCCGATCGTGCTCGCCGTGATCACCGGTCTGCTCGACCTGATCCCGCAGGTCGGCGCGACCATCGCGGCGGTGATCCTGTGCGCGGTCGCGCTCACCGAGAGCACGTTCGCGTGCGTGATGATGGCCGTGATCCAGCTGATCTACCAGCAGGTGGAGAACTACATCATCTACCCGATCGTGTACCGGCGGCAGGTCGAGCTGTCGCCGTTCACGACGATCGTCGCGGTGCTGATCGCGGGCGCGCTGCTCGGGGTGGTCGGGGCGATCCTCGCCGTGCCGTTCGCCGCCGTGATCAAGACCGTGCTGCGCGAAGCGGGCGCGCCGCGGCGCGAGCGGATGGCGGCACTGCGCGCCGCCGACAACGGCGAGCCGGTCAGCTCTGGTGCCCTCGCGCGGCCTGCCGCGCCCGAATCCGCTCTGCCTGCATCTCCAGGGTCTTCTTCGTCAGCGCCGTGAAGAACGAGACGAGGATCCCGATCCCGGACAGGACATAGACGACCGTGAAGATCTTGCCGGCGTCGGTGTCGGGCACGATGTCGCCGTAGCCGACGGTCGCCAGGCTCATCGAGGAAAAGTACACGGCGTCGACGATGCTCCAGCCCTCGACGAGCGTGTAGAAGACCGTCCCGGCGATCAGGAGCGACACGACGAGCAGCAGCGGGGCGCGCTCGTCGGGATCGCGCGCCATCGCCACGGCCGCGCGCACCGGGAGCCCGAGGCCGGCGAACACGTGAGGCCGCGAGTCGCTCGCCATGCGCGCATCGTCTCTGGTCGGGCGGACGAGTTCGGCCCGGGTACCATCCGCACCATGGAGCTTCACCCCGGTGAGGAGGTCGTGTTCGAGGGTCATCCGTCGTGGCGCGCGCTGCTGTCGGTCTACATCGGCGGCGTCGTCGCCGCCGCCGTCGTCGCGGTGATCGTCGCGCTCGCCGTGAGCACCGTCACCGGCATCCTGGTCGGCGTGGTCCTGTTCGCGGTCGTGCTCGTCGTCGGCTTCGTCAAGCGCATGGCGACGACGTACCTGGTCACGAACCAGCGGCTCTACATCCGCCGCGGCATCCTCAGCAAGCGCGAGCAGCAGACACGGATCGATCGCGTGCAGAACGTCAACACCGACCAGCGGCTGCGCGACCGGATCCTGCGCGTCGGCACGGTCGACTTCGACACCGCCGGCACGGATGACAGCGAGTTCCGCTTCGTCGGCATCGCGAACCCGAGCGACGTCGCCCGCGCGGTCGACAAGGCGCAGCGCGAGGCGGCAGCGACGGCGCCATAGGGGTTCATCTCGCACGCGCGCGGGTACCTGCGCGTACGCGATGCACCTACCACCGCCGGACCCGTACGAGTCGTACGAGCCGTCCGTGTTCGAGCTCGACTCGCCGACGGCCGTGTTCCTGTCCGGCCCGCCGAGCACGGCGGCCGACCGGCTGGCGGACCAGGTCCTCGAGTGGCGGCCGGGTGCGCTGCTCGTCGTGAGACGATGACCGCATGGCCGTCAAGCTCCACCGCTGCCGCGTCATGGTCTCCAAGTGGCGGGGCCACCCGTGCTGGAAGGTCCAGAAGGCGCTCGACGGGGCGGGGATCGAGTACGAGCTCGTCAAGCAGCCCGCGCTCCGCCGCAACCGCGACGCGTACGAGCGGCTGACCGGCTACCGCGTGCTGCCGGCGATCGAGCTCGAGGACGGGACGATCGTGCGCGAGGAGTCCGATGCGCTCGTCGCACGCATCCGCGACGGCCGGCTGACCGAGAAAACTCTCGGGTAGACCGCGCCTGCGCGCCGGGTTAGGGTCCGCCGGTTCCCCAGGCTCCCCTACACCAAAACGGAGGACGGTATGCAAGGCGGCATCGGATCTCGGCCCGCGATCTTCTGGCTGACGGCGGTGAGCGCGGTGCTCATGGTCGTCGGCGGCTTCGGTCCGTGGGCCACGGCGCTCGGGGTGACGATCAGCGGCACCGACGGCGGTGATGGCTGGTTCCTGATCGTCCCCGGCCTGCTCGCCCTCGGCCTGCTGTTCGTGCAGGTCAGCGTGCCCGGTGCGCGCTGGCCGATGATCCTTGTCGCGCTGCTCGGCGCCCTCGGCGCGCTCGTCGCCGGGGTCGACCTCAACGACATCAACAACCTCGGCGGCGAGGACGCGTTGTTCGGCGACGCGATCGACACCGGCTGGGCGCTGTACCTGTCGCTGATCGCTTCGTTCGCGCTGATCTGCTGCTCGGTCTCGACGCTGGTGCGGCGGCCGTATCTGGCCGCGGCGGCGGCGTAGGGACTACTTCTTGCGTCCGCGACGGGCCGGCCTGGGCGGCGGTCCGTCGCCGGGCGCGCGATGGAAGTGCACGAGCCCCAGCTCGGTGAGGTGGGTGCGCCCCTCCTCTTCGCCGGGCTTCTGCCGGCCCGCGCTCGCGGCGTGGATCTCGAGCGCCTTCTCCAGCGTCTCGGCCAGCAGCGCGACCATGTCCGCGTAGCCCTCGTCGTCCAGGTCGAGCAGCGTGCGGCTGACGTGGACCTCGCTGTCGTCGAACCCGTTCGCGTCGGCGGCCGACTTGGCGTCGCCCCAGATCTGCTCCAGCGTCTGACCCACCAGCCGCCGGCGCAGCGCGAGCGGCAGCTTGGCGAACGCCACGTCGTCGAGCAGCGTCCGCGACGTCGGGCGATAGAAGTGCTCGATCGCCCCGCGCACCTGGCGACGCGAGACCAATTCGACGCATTTGGCCTCGCGCAGGATGCGCATGTGGTACGCGACCAGATTGAGGGGTTCGTTCAGGGCCTGTGAGACCTCGTTCGGGCTGGCGGTGCCGCGTTCGAGCTCCAGCAGGATGCGCTGGCGAAGCGGGTGAGCGAGAGCTTTTGCGATCTTCGTGTCGACCCCCCGGCGGGAGCGTTGCGCGGCTGGCATTCGGGCGACTTTACCGCCGGAAACCCTTTTCCGCCTCCACTGGGTCAAGTGGGCATGGCGACGCTTTCATCGGACGTAGCGGCTCCCGCGTACGACGCCCTCGCACCGTTCTACGACGCGTTCACGGCGCACCATGATTATGAGCAATGGGCGACCGCGCTCGAGCGCCTCGCGCGCGAGCACGGCCTCCGAGGCGAGCGCGTGCTCGACGTCGCGTGCGGAACCGGCAAGAGCTGCGCGCCGTTCGTGGCGCGCGGTTACGCGGTCACCGGCTGCGACGGATCGCAGGGGATGCTCGACCGTGCGCGCGTGCGGCTGCCGGCGTCGGTCCGGCTCCTGCGGCGCGACCTGCGCGCGCTCGGCCGGCTCGGCGAGTTCGACCTCGTGTGCTGCCTCGACGACGGGCTGAACTACCTGTTGCACGAGGCCGAGCTCGTGCTCGCGCTCCGCGGCATGGCGGCGCAGCTGCGACGGGGCGCGCTGGTGCTGTTCGACCTCAACACGCTCGCCACCTACCGCGGCTTCTTCGCGACAGAGACGACGGTCTCGACCCCGTCGCACGACCTCCGCTGGCACGGGCTCGCAACTGCGGAGTTCGCGCCCGGCGAGGTCGCACAGGCGCGGCTGGACATCGTCGCGCGCGACGGTGGCGGCGAGCCCGTGCGGACGCTGCACCGGCAGCGCCATCACACGCCCGCGGCCGTCGAGCGGGCGCTGGCCGCCGCCGGCCTCGAGCTCGTGGCCCGCCGCGGCCAGGACCTGACCGGGGCGATCGAGCGAGAGCTCGACGAGCGCCGCCACACCAAGGCCGTGTACATCGCCCGATGATGAGGAGGGGAGGTGACCATGCTGCGCATCGAGAAGACCGAGCTGACGCTCGCGCCGGAGGCGTCGATCCAGAAGGGCAACTGAGCTCTGTGCCGCCGGGCGGGCTTCCCGCCCGGCGGCTGCGCCGCTCGCTGGAGGTGTTCGCGGCCGCGAGCGGTGACGTGTTCGTGCTGCGCGGCGGCAGCACCGCCGAGTGGGTGATCCGCGATGCGGCCGACTACGAGCGTGGGCTGCTCGAGGCGCTGCAGGACTCAGCGCACACAGCCGCGAGCCTCGCGGTGCACCTCGGGTGCTCGCCGGTCGATGCGGCGGCGGCGCTCGCGCAGCTCGACGAGCTCGGGCTGCTGGAGCCCGCCCGGTCCTCGACCCGTCACGACCGCCAGCTGATCTACCTC
>Ga0111539_10008020_pt1 | contig 13470 bp, 6 predicted proteins | sample RhiMethybrSRZTD1_FD_79667 | JGI IMG/M metagenome (GOLD analysis project Ga0111539, IMG submission 79667) | Populus rhizosphere microbial communities from Tennessee, USA - Rhizosphere MetaG P. TD hybrid SRZTD1 (version 2) (version 2) | ecosystem: Host-associated > Plants > Roots > Rhizosphere >...
ACAAAGAGCGCCAGGAGGAATGGAAATGGCGCAAGAACTTCCAGGTCTGGGTGGCAAACCGCAAGGTATTCCTGTTCCCGGAGAATTACATTGAGCCGGGGTTGCGCGACGACAAGACGCCACTATTCAAGGAATTCGAGGACACGCTGCTGCAACAGCAGATCACCGAGCAGAACGTACTTGATGCGTATGCGAACTACCTGCACGGTTTTGAGGAAGTGGCGCGGCTGCGCATCGCGGGTGCTTATCACGACAGGCAGGGATCCGCTGGCGACATACTGCACCTATTCGGAGTGACGGCTAGCGAGCCGCCCGTGTACTACTACCGCACGATCAGAAATCTGGAGAGTAGTGCAGGCCCCGTCTTCACCGCATGGCAGAAGGTGGACCTTCAGATCCCGGTGCGAAAAGTATCGCCTATCGCCTTTTTAGGGCGTCTATACGTGTTCTGGGTTGAGACTACCACGCGGCCATTGAATGAATTCAAGAATGGTAGCTCGGTGTTCGTCGGGTACAGGCACGCCGTGCGGACCAAGTTTTCGCAGCTTCGATTGGATGGACGCTGGACACCACCGCAATCGCTCCGGTTGAGCGCCGGAGGCGACTATACCAGTGAGCAACGACTCGTGGACGATCCGCTGTTTGGTGTTTTCGATGTGACTGACTTGTCAGGCAAGAAGACGTTGCGAGAGAAAAAAGGGTCCCGCGATTACGAAAGATACATGTTTGATTCTCAAATGTTCTTACCGTTTCCAGTGAGCTTGGTGAGACATGAACCTTCCTGGGACTCCATGCAGCGTGACCACACGGACCCAATCGAGACATATTCGCCGCAAGGTTGGAAGTGGGAGCGAACCTACCCCGACCAGGGCACAGACGACGCTGGACGGCCCACGGTGATCACCATCTTCCAGCCCAGAAGCATCTCCGCAATTACCAGAGCAGAAGGCGAAGCCGTAGACTTCTGGACATTGACGGCGCGAACGCTCAGTGGCAACACCGGCGCGGACTATCTTGTCGATACTGACCTGGCAAACAACCCCTTATGGGACATTCCCTACATTGAACTGCCACCGCGCAGGGTTTCCCAAGCATTGAATGGCGGCTCACAGTACGACCGCTTCCTTGAGGCCGAACAGGTTGCGCTTCTAGGGCTATATGGGTGGTCCACTGGCGTTTGGCGCCTATGGAGACTGTCGACTTCGATTGCAACCACTCTGGGTGACGCGGTAATCAATGGCAGTTTAAGTGAGATGCTTGAGATCGGATTCCAACACAAGCTGGCTGAAACTAATCCACCGCACGAAGCCGCTCATCCGTTCCGGGTTATACAGCCTGCTTTCGTTGATGCGATCACGCTCTCGATGTCTCCCTACGACGCGTCGAATGCGCATGCCGCCTACTTTAGAGAGATCTTTTTGCAGATCCCATTCCTGATCGCCGACCACCTCAACAGCCAGCAGAAGTTCGCCGACGCGCAAAGATGGTACCACTACCTATACGACCCCACAGCGAACGAGCCTGGGGCCAACGAGAGAACTCGCCCCTGGCGCTACCGCGAGTTCCGCGAAACCCCAATTCAGGACCTTCGCAAGGCACTGACCGACGCGAACGCTCTCACCGCATACCGGAAAGACCCGTTCAATCCGCATGCGATCGCCCGGCTGCGCCCCGGTGCCTACCAGAAGTCGATCGTCATGAAGTACATCGACAATCTGCTGGACTGGGGAGACAACCTGTTCAGCCAATTCACGATGGAGTCGGTCAACGAAGCCATGATGCTCTATGTCATGGCCGCTGACATTCTGGGCCCGCGTCCTGTCGAACTCGGCACGTGCGGTGAGACGCTCGACAAGCACAAGACTTACGCGTCCATCGAGCCTTTCCTCGAGGAGGACAAGACCGACTTTCTGATCGAAGAGCTCGAAGCCTTCACGACTGCGCGGTTAGCTCCGGTCTTCGGCGGGCAATACATTTACTCAATGCAGAACAAGGCCGTGTCGAAGTCATTCGCGGCGACGGCAGCCGGTGCCGCCGACGCTCCATTGGCTGGGAATGGCGCCGAATTCGAAGGGCCGGCAGACCCCGCTGGGTGGAACACCGTCGGCGCCGCCGTTTGGAAGGAGAAGGCGGGAACGCCACTGACGGATCTATACTCCGACGGACCGATCGGTGGCGAGGCGCCCGCAGCTGTTGGCGGGATAGCAACGCGGACCTTGCGCATTTCGGGCGACCCAGTGGGGCCGCCGGAGGGTGAGCCGCCCCCCGGGCCTGTTGGCGGAAGGATCGATTTCGGCCCCTTCGATGCCCCGAAGGGCCTCGACCGGGACAGTTACGTGCCGGGAGTGAAGTACGGTGGGCGCGACGTTCCGCTGAAACAGCGTCCCCCCGAAAGAGCACCGCTGCAGCCCAAGCCGTTCGAGTTGTTGCGGGCCCGTCTCGTGTTCTGCTTCCCCGAGAACAAGGAGTTGCGCGCCTACTGGGATCGAGTCGAAGACCGGCTGCACAAGATTCGCAACTGCATGGACATTGCCGGCGTGCGGCGTCGCCTCGAGCTGTTCGCGCCGGAAATCGATCCGCGCATGCTGGTGCGCATGCGCGCCGCCGGGCTGACGCTCGACGATGTGATGAACGTCACCAGCGGCAGTGTGCCGCCGTACCGGTTCGCGTACCTGATCGAGAAAGCGAAACAGCATGCGAGTCTGGTTCAAGGCTTTGGCAACCAGGTGCTGAGCGCACTAGAAAAGCGTGACGCCGAAGAGTTGACCCGCTTGCGCACGGTGCATGAGCAGAACTTGCTGAAGCTGCGCACGCAGATGACGCAATGGGAGATCGATGCGGCGGAGGACACGCTCGAGAGCTTGAACCGTCAGAAGACGGCTGCCGAGTATAGGCGCGATCACTACACAGCGTTGCTGCAGACCGGCCTTTCTCTCCCTGAGCGTGTGCAGCAAATCGCGACCCATACTGCATCAACGATTCATGCAACCGAGGCGACGCTCGCTTTGCTTGGAGGAGCGCTTCACCTGATACCCGACGTGGGCGCGCCAACTTCAATGAAATATGGCGGGTCCCAAGCGGGAGCTTCGATGCGCTCATTTGCAACGGCCACCGATGCCCTTGCAGCGATTGCTCAAGCTGTTGCGGCGTCCGCTGGTATCGAAGCGACATTCAAACGCCGCGACGAGGACTGGAAACACCAGATCGAACTCGCCAAGAAAGAGCTCTCCCAAATCGAGAAACAGATCGACGCTGCCGAGATCCGCCGTGATATCGCAACCGAATCCCAGAAGGTGCACGAAAAGTCGGTCGAGCAGACGCAGGAGATCTTCGAATTTCTGCGCGACCGGTTCACGAACTTCGGTCGCTATACCTATCTTTCCGCCGAGCTGCAAAAGCTGCACAGGATGGCGTTCAATGCAGCACTCAGCATGGCGCGACTGGCCGAGCAGGCTTGTCAGTTCGAGCACCCCGATGCGTCCTCAGGACCCGCCCTGACCGGCAACTACTGGGACGCGGGAAATTCGGGCCTACTCGCGGGCGACCGGTTGCTGCTGGACCTGTACGACCTCGAGCGACGCTACATCGAGACCAACCATCGCACGCTGGAGATCGAGCAGTCCTTCTCACTTGCCCGCTTCGAACCCGACGCGCTTAGCCGCTTGAAAACGGACTGCAGTTGCACGTTCGAGACGCCCGAGTGGTTCTTCGACCTCACGTATCCGGGGCACTATCGGCGCCGGATCAAAGCGGTGCGACTGACGATTCCGTGCGTCGTCGGCCCATATGCAAATGTCGGCGCGACGCTGCGCCTGACGGAGAGCCACATCCGCAAGGAGCCCAAACTCGATTCGAATGTGCCTGTACCCTTGCGCCATACGAACGTGATCGCGACGAGCCTTGCACAAGGCGATGCGGGTGTTTTCGAGTTCGCTTTCCGGGATGAGCGCTACATGCCGTTCGAGGGTGCCGGAGTGGACAGCAAGTGGGAGTTGACCCTCCCCAAGGCGGTGAAAACTTTTGATTACTCGACCATCAGCGACGTCATCCTGCATCTGAGCTACACGGCAGATTTCGACGGCCGACTGCAATCCTCGCTGGAGAGTGAACTGCAAACCGAAACAGCTCGCTTGCTCAACACATTGCAGGCGAAGGAACCGCAGCCGGGATCGGATCCTGTTGCGCCGCTCACGCGTGTCTTCAGTCTGCGCAACGATTTTCCGGATGCGTTCTCCCGGTTGGTGAACAGCCCGATAGATACCGACGAGGTCGCGTTCACGATCGACGGGCGACATTTCCCTTTCTTTGTCACGGGTCGCGCGCTCAAGGCCGTGCAAGCTACCCTGCGCGTCATCAGTCCATTGGAGACGCTCGCGCCGGCCGGCGCGGCGGCAGCCGTCTTCGCCATCAGGCAAAAAGTGGAACCGAACCCTCCGCCGAACCCTCCGCCGAACCCTCCGCGGGGATTCCGCGAACTTCAAGCTCCTACCGGAGTGATCAATGGAACAGGGTTGAAGGAGTTCGATTTCGGAAACGTGTTGAGCAAGCTGCAAACCGATCCCGGCGGAATCACGCCCGCACTCTTGGACGAGTACTTGATCGTAGTGAAGCGAGCGGGGCCGTTGGCGCCGGAGCAGGATGCGGATCTGAGAGCCCTTGATCCTGAAAAGTTCTACGACATTCTGATCACCGTCGGCTACGGGTTAGCGTAAAAGTACGGCGACATTAAGGCGGAATCGCGCAAGAATCACGTTGACCACTTCGCCACCTCGTTAGACTGTAGACCCGGTCAGGTAGATGACGGGTTACGCGCCCCGGGACCCATGGCGACAGCCTTTGCGTCATCGGCTCGGTCAGCGCGAAATCACCGATGCCCGTTGAAAGCATTTGACACCCAGAAACTTGTGACAATCTTGTGACAATGTTTCGCAGACATCAGCCGAATTCGGCAGTAGTCCTCGCAATGGCTGTAACTTGTAACAGATGTTAGTAGTTGCAACTGAAACGAATTTGCGCCATAAACCAGCGACGTGACTCTTAATCAGCGGGTGTCGGAGGTTCGAGCCCTCCACGGCTCATTTTTGATATCAGCATTCTAGGACCGAGATGGTAGCCCTTTCGTCTTCAGTTTCATCTACAGCTAGATGACGATCACCGAGTCGGGGCCCGCGTTGAAACAGCTTTTCTCGGACGTAATACTCCTCCTCCGCGTCACGATCAAAACCTCATTCATTTGTCACTCAATCGCGCCAAAAAATTGCAAATTCGTTGGCGCGAATAGACATAATCGCGCCACAAATGGCGGGATTCAATGGCGCGAAAGAGCTAATCGCGCAAAACGAGAGCTAGATTCATGCCGAAACGGCTGCCAGACAAGATTGATGATAGTTGCTGACGAGCATCAAGGATGCACCCACGGGAATCGGGATCGAAGCGCTGTCTCGTTTGCTCGGCGGTGATGTCAGTCGGCGGTCGCTCCAGAGGCGGTTGTCGAAGCTCGTCGCGACGGGCCTACTGGTATCCGAAGGGAAGGGTAGATCAACCCGCTACCTTCTTCGCCCATCGTCACCCGAAGTCAAGAAAGGGGAGGACTTTTTTGCCTTCTCGCCCTCAGGACTCTCGGTCCGGCGATCAGTGCGGAGACCTCTCACCGAACGCACTCCCGTTGGCTACAATCGCGAGTTCCTGGACAAGTACAGACCCAACGACAGTAGCTACCTGACCACCGAAACTATTGCACATCTCAATCGCATCGGCCGGACGCCCGACGCCGAGAGGCCGGCGGGCACTTACGCGCGACACATTCTGGACCGGCTCCTTGTCGATTTATCCTGGGCGTCGTCACGGCTCGAAGGCAACACGTATTCGCTGCTCGACACGAAGCGGCTCATCGAACTCGGCCAGGCAGCAGAGGGCAAAGACGCAGCCGAGACTCAGATGATCCTGAATCACAAGGCGGCGATTGAGTTCCTCGTAGAAGCCGGCGACGAACCGGCTTTCAACCGGCAAACGATTCTCAACCTCCACGCGCTGCTCTCTGACAACTTACTCCCGGATCCTGGCGCGAGCGGACGATTGCGACGCATAGGCGTGGGAATTAACGACTCGGTCTTTCACCCGCTCGAGGTGCCGCAGCTAATCGAAGAATGTTTTCAACAGCTCGTGGATACAGCCGCAGCCATCCGTGAGCCATTCGAGCAGGCGTTCTTTGCGATGGTCCATCTGCCATACCTGCAGCCGTTCGAGGACGTAAACAAACGGGTCTCGAGACTGGCGGCAAACATTCCACTCGTCCACCACAACGTGTGCCCGCTTTCATTTGTGGATGTCTCGGATCGCGCGTACGTCGATGGCCTACTAGGCGTCTACGAACTGAATCGCGTTGAGTTGATGGTGGATGTATTTGTGTGGGCCTATGAGCGCTCCTGCCAACGTTACGCCGCGATGAGTCAATCACTGGGGAAGCCCGACAAATTCAGGTTGAGATTTCGCAATGAACTCACTGAAGTGGTCGCCCACATAGTACGGAGTCTTGCGCAACCAACGGTAGAAGAAGTCACTGCAGCCGCGGCAGACCAAGTGCCGCGGGAGCACTTGGACGATTTCGTTCGAATGGCGGTTAGAGAGTTAGATAATTTGCATGAAGGCAATTATGCTCGCTTTCGGTTGCGCCCATCAGAGCACCAAGCCTGGCAGGCGGCTCTTCGCGGCACCCTCTAACGCTCGCCAAATCGCCTTTATTATTCGGTTTGGCTATGACATTTCCCCAGCCTCAATTTAACTTCTTGTGAAAATGAAGATGCGGACCAGCCGCATTACCTGAATTTCCAAGCAAACCGATGACCTGACCTCTGCGGACTTTATCACCCACATTACGCGAACGGTGCCCGGTTGAAATGTGCATAAATGGTCACCCCAGATGTGGCTGTAATCCGAAATATAACGGACTTACGTTTACTTGTTCTGTGCGGTCTTTGCCTTATTGGCTGATTGTGCGGGCAAGGCCGCGCGCCACCCGGCTTGCAATTGCGCGCTCAAGCGGGCCACAAGTTCTTTGTGTTCAGGCCGCCCGGCGATGTTGACGTTCTCTTGCGGGTCTTCCTTGTGATCGTAAAGCTCGCGGGCGATGACCTCGCCACCTTCTCGCTGCCATTCGGTGTAGCGGTAACGTGCGGTCTTCATTGTGTAGCCCATCGCATTCCGCCCGGGGCGCGGGTACTGGCTGAACGCCGCCTGCTTGAACGGCAGCCTCGGATCGTCGAGCAACCGTGCGAAGCTCGCGCCTTCCAGCCCTTGCGGCAACGGCAGTCCTGCCAGTTCGCACAAGCTGGGGTAGATGTCCACGAACTCGGTCAGCCCGTCGGTCTTCGCGTTCATCTTCTTCTGCCCGGGCGCGCTCACGACCAGCAGCGAGCGCGTCGCCACTTCAAAGTTAGTGTGCTTGCTCCACAGTCCGTGCTCGCCGAGTTGCCAGCCGTGGTCTCCCCAGAGCACGACGATGGTGTTATCGCGCAAGCCCAGGCGGTCAAGCTCCGCCAATATGCGACCGATCTGCGCATCGATGTAGCTGGTCGCGGCATAATAGCCTCGGATCAACTCGCGCGCTTTGGCATCGGGGATCGGGCCTTCTTTGGGAATGTCCGAGTAGCCGCGCAGCTCGCCCCAATTGGTAAGCGCCACTGGCGGCGCGTCTTTCGGCGCGAACGGGTTGGACGCGAGCCGCATCTTCTCCAGCGGGTAAAGATCGAAATAAATCTTCGGCGCGACAAAGGGCAGATGCGGATTCAGGAAGCCGACCGTGAGGAAGAACGGCTTGTCCTTCACAGCACGCAGCGTCTCAATGGCCTTATCCGCCGTCTCGCCGTCGGGCAGCGCGTTGGCGGCCACGTCCGGGTCTTCCCACGAGGGGCCGCGCACGACATTGTTCGGCGGCGGAATCTTTAGTACGGCGCCAGTCTTCGGGTCGCGCTCTGTCGGTGCTGCGACAGGCAGTCTGCCGTCAGCGCGGGCGCGCTCACGTTGGCGTTGCAGGTCAGCGAGTGTTTTCGGCTTGCCGTAACGCGGCTGCTTAGGCGTCCAATGCGGCACGCTCCAGGAGGCCGGGTCGTCCAAACCCTCGTGATAAATCTTGCTGAAGCCCTCCGTGTGGTAGCCGTGATTTTTGAAGTGCTGCGGCAGCGTCACCACGTCTGGGATGGTCGCGCGGAAATGCGTCTGCAACTCATAAATCTTCGTCGTGTCGGGGCGGCGTCCGGTCAGCAAGCTGGTGCGCGACGGCGAGCAGACGGCCTGCTGGCAGTAAGCTCGCATGAAGACCGTGCCGCGCCGGGCAAGCGCGTCGATGTTGGGAGTTTGGATGAGCGGCACGCCATAACAACCGGCTTCGGGGCGCAAGTCATCCACAGCGATCATCAGAACGTTGAGCCTGCGCGGCGTTGCCACCGGCTTCGTTTGCGCGCGCGCGCGAAATTGCCAAACCATCAGCGCGAGCATTGGGAGCGCCAGCGCCATCAGCAGCCAGTGCAGGGCAATTCTGTTTCGGGTCTTCAATGTGTTCTCCTTTAATTGAGAAACAACTTGCTGATCACCGACATCGATAGCAGCAGAATGATACTACAGGTGGGACAGGGGAAAGGACGCAAAGATCGCTTCGTATTGCTGTCGCCCAATCTGCTGACTCTGTTGCGTGAGTATTGGAAAGCCTATCATCCCGACACTGGCTATTGAGAAGAGCCAACGCGCAATTTATAGGTGACGTTCCCTTCGAATGCGCTAACATCGAGAGTCCTAAAAGCACACACTCCCAGAAATCCAACGACGCTTACGCCTCATTGCTGCTTCAGACTTCAAGGCGAAGTGCGATTGGTGGAGTGAGACTTATCATAAGTATCCCTGCTGTTGAATGTCTCGCGCGTGATACCATTCGCAGATCTGAGAACGCACGACACTGGCGGATCAACGGTCTGAACAGCGACGGAGGCAACAATGCAGCAAGAGCAGCATGGGGGCCTACCCAAGAGAGTGACCAATGCAACGCCACCGCTGGGCCGCTACTACGACGTAGACGGTCGGCGGTTGCTTGTCCATCTATCGGGCAGCGGGGAACCGCCTGTGGTGTTTCTGGCGGGGGCCGGCACAGTGGGTCTGGACTATCTGATAGCCCAGGAGAAGGCTGCCCAGCTCTCCACAAGCGTGCTCTACGACCGCGCCGGCAGCGGGTGGAGTGACCCAATCAAGCTCCCCCGCACTTTGACTCAAGTGACCGATGAGCTCCGCGAACTGTTACGCGTCGTTGGCGTTCCTTCGCCCTATCTGTTGGTCGGCCACTCCCTCGGCGGCCTGTACGCCCGGCACTACGCGGTGCGCTTTCCCGACGAAGTAGCGGCGCTGCTGCTGCTGGACCCCGCGCACGAGGACTACAATGCCTACATGCCGGAGGAACTGACGAAAATGTGGGAGGGGTGGAGCAAGAAGCAACTCGGTCGACTGATGAACCTTGCAATCGCCGGTGCTTCCCGCACTGCTCTCGGCCGCGGTTTGCTACTGCGCGTGCCCGCTATCAAGCACTACCGCAAGCTCTACCGCGACCTGTTTGCGCAGGAGATGGCCGAGTGGCCTGCGGAGATCCGCGAGGTGCTCATAGAACGCCACGTCAGCCTGGAGTGGCTGTTGACCGGCGTGCATGAGTCCAGAAACGTCGATGAGCTCTATGATGAGATTCGCCACGCGGGACCGATGCCCGATGTGCCGCTGATCGTCCTCTGCTCCATGGGAACCGATGGCTTCAAAGAGGCGGTGTCCGCGGGCGTGTCCGAGTCACTGCTGCGCGAGGAAATCGACGGCAAGCGGCGTCTCTACACGGCGATGGTCGAATCAGTCCCCCGCGGCGAGATCCGATTAGTCGACGGCGGACACGTCACCATGCACTTCCGCCATCCCGAAGCTGTGGCCGAAGCGATCCAGGACTTGCTTCGCATAAACTCGCGACGTGACTCTTAATCAGCCGGCTGTTAGAGCGGCTTTTCTTTCATCTACTGGCCGCCGTTCCAAGCTTAATGATTCCTGCGCCGATGATTCCCAGAACTGCCGGCTTATGCCGGAATCAGAGCGCTCCTTTGACGCTTTTTGGTTCTTAGATCAGCGATTGGATGCTCGAACTTCACATCTGATGAACAAAGCCACGCAGTTCATATCTAACAGCCTGGCGTTTTGCCGATTGCAGATGCAGACGGCGAGGTTGCTGGCCGCCCTCCTGATCGTCTGTTTATCCGGTGATAGTAGCCCAGCTTTTCAAGCAGACGCAGGCTCCCTGGGAGACAGGCGAGCAATAGTCGTGCAAGCGAGGTCTCGAATAGCGGTTGATGGACTCCTCAACGAACCTGACTGGCTCGAAACACCTTCAGTCGGCGAGATCGTTCAGCGTGAGCCCAAACCGGGTGAGAAGGCTAGCGAGCCGACTGAAGTCAAACTCCTGTACGATAGCGCAAACCTGTACATTGGCGTGACATGCTACGACTCGGAGCCGTCGCGCGTAGTCGCTACGCAGATGGCGCGCGACGCCGACCTCTCAGTAGACGACCACATAGACATTGTGATTGATACCTACCGGGACCGCCGCAACGGGTTTTACTTTGCGACCAATCCGCTGGGAGCGCTGGTGGATGGACTGATCATTGAGAATGGTCAGCTCAACATAGAGTGGGACGCGATTTGGGAAGCGCGGACTCGCAGGTTCGATCGCGGATGGACTGCTGAGTTTGCGATTCCGTTCAAGAGCCTGGGTTTCAATAAGGGGCAACAAGAATGGGGGTTTAACTTCTCTCGCACAATTAAGCGCAAGATCGAAGAAGATAGATGGGCATCGGCGCGCTTGGACGTGAGGTTCTTTCAGGTATCTGAGGCGGGGGAGATTTCGGGTTTTAACGAAGTCAAACAAGGACGCGGACTCGATATCCGACCGTTTGTGTCCGGCAAAGCGCTGCACAGCGACGCACTCGGAAACGACGTGAGCAGTAAAGCCGGCGTCGACATCTTCTACAACATCACCCCAAGCCTGAAGTGGACGACCACGCTCAACACCGACTTCGCCGAAACAGAGGTCGACAACCGGCAGATCAATCTCACACGCTTTCCGCTATTCTTCCCAGAAAAGCGCGCGTTCTTCCTCGAGAATACTGGCGTGTTCAGCTTTGGCAACGGGAGCTCCGACCTAATCCCGTTTTTCAGCCGCAGAATCGGCTTGCTCGAAGGACAGGAAGTGCCAATACTCGCCGGCACGAAACTAACCGGCACGGCTGGCCCCTACAACCTCGGCGTGCTCGCGGTGCGCACTCGCGACAGCGATCTGGTTGACGCCAAGAGCTTCTTCGTCGGACGCGTCAAGCGCAGCATATTCAAGCAGTCATACATCGGCGGCATCTATACCGAGGGCAACCCGGCAAACGATGGTTCGAGCCGGACCTTTGGCGGCGACCTGCGGTTGTTTACATCCAGCTTTCTCAAAAGGGATCAGAACTTCGGCGTTGAAGCTTTTGCGCTCAAGACCAACAACGAAGCGGCGAGCGGTAAAGACTCGTCTTACGGATTCGCGGTCAGCTATCCCAACGATCTGTGGAGCCTCCGCTTAGACTGGCGACACATCGGCGAGAACTTCCGGCCAGCGCTTGGATTCGTGCCGAGGGCGGGTGTCAACAGTCTCAACATCGCGGCTGAATTCGATCCGCGTCCCAAAAACTTTCTTAACGTAAGGCAGATGTTTCACGAGTTTTTCTTTACTCGCTTCACCCGTCTGGACAAAGGGCAAACCGAAAGCTGGCGATTGTTTACCGCACCAATCAACTACTCTTTGAATTCAGGAGAGCATATTGAGTTCAACTACGCACCTCAATTCGAAAGGTTGTTTGAACCATTTGAGATCGCGAGAGGCGTAGTGCTGCCTCCGGGGGACTATCGATTCACAAGATGGCGCGCAGAAGTTTTCACGGCTTCGAAGCGGCCGTGGAAGGTTGATGCGACGTGGTGGTTCGGCAGCTATTGGTCAGGCCATGCCGACGAAGTGAATACTACTTTTCAGTACAAACTAGCGCCGCACTTTCAAGCGATCCTGAGTCTGCGACAGACATTTGCGCGATTGAAAGAAGGAAACTTTGTCGCCCGTATCTACAGCCTGCGCGTGAATTACTCCGTCTCTCCGTACCTGACGTTCTTCAACCTTGTGCAATTCGACAACGAGTCGCGGAACGTGGGCTGGCAGAGCCGGGTGCGTTGGATTCTGAGACCGGGCAACGAAGTATTTCTGGTTTTCAATCAGGGTTGGCTGCAGGAGGAAGTCGGCGGGTTCAGGTTCCGACCCGTCGAGACTCGGCTTTCGGGGAAGTTTCAGTACACGTTGCGCTTCTAACAGGAGTAGACATGAAACCAGACAGCACTTTGTTACTCAAGCGTAACGAGATTTCAGCCCTGCTCAACATTGAAGAATGCATGCATGCGGTCGAACAAGCGTTCAAGCTATACGCTGAAGGCAAGACCGCGACGCCGGGCGTGCTTGGAATACCGGCGGTTGATGGAGGGTTCCACATCAAGGCCGGAATGTTGGAGCTTGACAGGACATACTTCGCTTGCAAGACCAACGCAAACTTTCCGCAAAACATGAAGCACTTCCGCCTTCCTGCCTGCGACGACTTCTCCAAGTTCCGCATGTACGCCTTGCTTAGTTAGGAGTCCGGTTCAATGCGTGATGAAGCTCGCCGATGCTGGCGCACTGCTCAAGTAAGTCAACAACGACTTTGTTATATCTGATCAGCGCGGGATCCAGTCTTGTTTATCTTCGCTATCAGCTCCTATTGCGGCGATGAAAGTCCCACGAGACACATTTTCACGTTTCAGGAAGTATCCTTTCGACGGCGTGCAAGTAATGCAGATGTCGCTCTCTGCAACCGCTGCCGCCAGATCATCGGCCGGTCCGACTTCAATATTGAGTTCTCTCGAAAGTTCATCCGCGAAGCGTCGAGCCTGGCTTTGATCGATATCCCACGCATACGCGCGCGAAAGCTGACGCACCTTCGCGATGGCCTTGAGCGAGATTCGGCCTTGATTCCCACAACCGCAAAATAGTCGCCACTCTCGCATCAGTTCGAGCGAGATACTTTGCCGCGACGCCCGTCGCCGCCCCAGTTCGAATTATCGTAATCTCCATCGAGTCCATCAGGGCGAGCGGATAACCGTTCTGCCGTCGCAAAGCACGATGACTCCCTGGATGAGCGGTAACCCGGGCCGTACAACAGAGGAGGAGATAATCATATTCGACAGCACGGGGACGGCCCTGCAAGACGTGGCGGCGGCGGCAATTGTCTATGAGAGAGCTGTGAGCGCGAGGATAGGTTCGGTGATAAACCTGGCAGAATAGCTGCCGCCAGCATCCCTTTCTTTGCAGTGAAAGACGACCCAATAACGTCCTTAGTAGTGTGGCGG
>Ga0111539_10008021_pt1 | contig 13469 bp, 9 predicted proteins | sample RhiMethybrSRZTD1_FD_79667 | JGI IMG/M metagenome (GOLD analysis project Ga0111539, IMG submission 79667) | Populus rhizosphere microbial communities from Tennessee, USA - Rhizosphere MetaG P. TD hybrid SRZTD1 (version 2) (version 2) | ecosystem: Host-associated > Plants > Roots > Rhizosphere >...
CAGTTCGGGAACGGCCATGGCTGGATGCGTATCGTTGAGCTGGATGGCGACCTTCTCGGGCAGCGCGCTCCAGTCGGTGTTGTCGCGCCGGAAACGCCGCACGAGATCGGCCAGCGAGCAGGCGACCAGGAAGTACTCCTGCACGAAGCGCAGTCCCTGTCCCAGACTCGTGGAGTCGTCCGGGTACAGCACCCGGGTCAGGGACTCGGCCGCGAGCCGCTCCGCCAGCGCGCCCACGAACTCCCCGTGGCTGAAGGCCTGGAAGTCGAACTGATCCCTGGCCGCGGCGGCCCAGAGCCTGAGCGTGTTGATGGTCTTACCGCCGTAGCCCACGACGGGGCGATCGAAGGGGATCCCGATCAGCGTGGAGGGCCGGCCAGTGACGGCGCGCAGGGTGCCGCCACGCACCTCGAACGAGCAGTTCAGCGCGACCTCCACTTTCTCCTGCGGCCGCGCCACCTCCCACGGGTCCGGGCGGCGGAGCCAGTTGTCCGGCTGCTCCAGCTGCCAGCCGTCCTGGAGGGCCTGCTTGAAGATGCCGTATTCGTAGCGGAGCCCGTAGCCCATGGCCGGCAGTTGCAGGGTCGCCATCGAGTCGAGGAAGCACGCCGCCAGGCGCCCGAGGCCGCCGTTGCCCAGCCCGGCGTCAGGCTCCTCCTCGAGCAAGCGAAGCCAGTCAAGGTGCTGTTGCGCAGCGACATCCCTGGCGATGGGGCCGAGCAGCAGGTTGGTGATGTTGTTGGCCAGCGACCGGCCGATGAGGAACTCCATCGAGAGGTAGTAGATGCGCTTGGGGTTCCTCTCCTCGTACGTGCGCTCCGTCCGCACCCAGCGCTGCGAGAGGACATCTCGCACCGACCGCGCGATCGCCTCGAAGCGCTCGCGGGCTCCGGCCGCCGTCGGGGCGACGACGCTGTCGAACAGCAGGTGGCGTTCGTAGAGCCCGTCGCCCGTCCCCGAGAACGAGATGGGGCCGCACCCGTATTGTTCGAGCAGCTTCTCGATTCCGGACGCGCGCGTGTTCTTCATGATGTCACCTCCTTGCGGCCTCAACACGATCGCCGTTGCCGGCGATCCACCGAACGACACGTCGCGTGTACGATCACCAGGCGACCATGCGCGCGCGGCGCACCACGGCGAAGCGTGCCATCACGCGGTCCGAGTCGTAATCCCGGCTGATGCCGAGGAGGTGGTACAAGCCGCCGTACCGAACGTCTCCCCCCGCGAGGGCCCGTAGTCGCCCGTCCGCCATGACGATATATCCGTCGAAATGAGTCCAGACAGGCTGACGTCCCCAGCTTTCTCTCTCGCCGAGCCGAAGATGGACATCGGGAGGAATGCAGACGAGACGAAACTCCAGTGGATTGAGGCCGAGCTGCGTCTCGAGCACGTCGGCCCCATGCGCGAGCAGGGCCTGCTCGATCGCGATGCGCGGGAGCCCGCGACGGCCCGGAAGCCGCAGGATCGCGAGGAGCTCGGACGACGGCGTCTCCTCTCCCTCCTTGGGATCAGGGAAGTCCTCGACCAGAACGTCCTCGGCGACGAGCTTCGGGAGGTGCCGCGCCCCGCCGGAGTTCACCAGTGGATGGATCATGAGCATCTCGAACCGCTCCCGAAACGCTTCGGGCGTGCCAGTAGGCAAGGGCACCTGTTTGACCTCGATCCGCCCTCCCGGCGCGTCCGAAAACAGAGGATTCCAGGCATACCAGCTGAGCGAGGCCAGCTCGGTTCTCGACTCCAGGTGACGACTGGCCAATCCGAGTCGGCGCGCGCGCTTGACGGTGTCGTCGGAGTAGGGGGTGAGGAGATCCGTCGAGGGCGGCTCTTGCGACGGCGTTGAACGGGCCGCCGGCCCTTGCGTGGTCTGTCCGTCTTTCTTCGGTGTCGTTGCTGCCATCAGGGTGTCGGCCAGCTTCGCCAATCCATGCATGTCGCCTGACTTCAGGGCGTGCTGGGCTGCCTCACGGGGGTCCATGGAAGCCGCCGCAGTCTCCGACTCCCCGGAAGTGGTCAGCGCGAGGGCTTCCAGCACTGCCCGCCGCCCCGTGTAGAAGTCCCTCCACGGCGCATCCCCCCGTTGCAGCGTGGCAAGGTGCTCCACGGCCTCGGTCCGAAGCGCCAGCAGACCTTTCTCGGCGAGCCGCGTGAACGGGCGCAGACCGGGCGAGAAGGGGTCGAGCTTCACGTCGGTGACGGCGTAGACCCCGCGACCGGCTTCGATCTCCCGACGCTTGGCCTCCAGGGCTTGGCGGAAAGACGCGGCTTGAGTGCTCAGCTTCTTGACCGTCGGCCAGTCGCCCTTCTCAACCGCGCGCCCGATCGTGACCGGCAGCGCCGCGAGCTCGGCCGTCTGCTGCTCGAGGCTTCGGAACTCCTCGACCGAGAGCACTCCGGCCATGAGCGTCCCGGCACGTCGCAGATAGGCGTCTCGATACACCGTGTCCGTATTCCCGATTTGGATCAGCGCGGACACCAGCTCGAGCGGATCGACATTCGTCGCGGCCTTTGCTGTCATAGTCACTCCCTCCTCCGGGCGGGCCGGGCAGCGCGTCGCGCGTCCTTCACTCGCCCTCGAGCACGCGTCGCGTGTGGCGCGCGATCATGAGCTCCTCGTTGGTGGGGATCACCCAGGCGGTCACGCGGCTGTCCGCCGCGCTGATTCGGGGCCCGCCGGTCGCATTGGCCTCGGGGTCGAGCGTGAGCCCGAGCCACCCCGCATCACGGCAGACGCGCTCTCGGATCGCGGAGGCGTTCTCGCCCACACCCGCCGTGAACACGAGTGCCTCGAGCCCGCCGAGGGCCCCCGCGAGCGACCCCAGCTCCCGCCGGATGCGATACACATAGACGTCGATGGCCAGCCTGGCGCGGGGATCGGGGCTCTTCAGCAGCGTTCGCATGTCGCTCGAGACGCCGGACACGCCCAGCAGTCCGGACTCGTGGTAGATGAGCTGCTCGACGGCTCGGGCGCTCATCCGACGCTCGTTCAGGAGATACAGGATCACGCCGGGATCGAGGGCTCCGCAGCGCGTGCCCATGGCGAGCCCGTCGACAGTCGAGAACCCCATCGTGCTCGCCAGGCTCTGACCGTCCGCAAGCGCGCACATGCTCGAGCCGTTGCCCAGATGCAGCACGATCGTCTTGCCCGCGGCTCCCCTGGCGTCGAACCGCGCCAGCACGGAGGCGATGTACTCGTAAGACAGGCCGTGGAAGCCGTAGCGCCGAACGCCGGCATCGTGGAGCTCTGGCGGCAGGGCGAATCGCTGCGCGACATCGGGGTTCGTGCGATGGAATGCCGTGTCGAAGCAGACCACCTGCGGAAGCTCCGGCGCGCGTTCGAGCAGTGCCGTGATCGGAGACAGGCTATGGGGTTGGTGCAAGGGCGCCAGCGGGACGAGCTGCTCCAGGGCCTTGAGCACGCTCGCATCCACGCGGACCGGCGCCGTGTAGTCGAGGCCACCGTGGACGATCCGGTGACCGACGCCGACCAGTCGGTCACCGGCGAGGTACTCGCGGAGGAATCCCATGAGGTGCTCCACCGCGTCATCATGGCCGAGTCTCACCTGCTCGCCCCACGACTGCTCGGCCACGGTTCGGCCGGACGAATCCCTGACCACCAGACGCGGCGACGTGGAGAGGCCCTCGACCTGGCCGCGCACCTCGAGCGTGAGGTCGCCATCGCGCGCGAGAAACAATGAGAACTTGACACTCGATGAGCCGGCATTGATGACGGCAATCGCGTCGGACATGCTGGCCTCAGCGCGTCGCCCTTGCCATCTCGCCCACCGGCCGTCCCTGGGGTGGCGAGCTAGCTGAGGGGAGCATTCCAGATCTTCACGGCGGGAGTTCCCCGATAGTAGCCGAGGACGTTCACTGTGCCCGTATCGAGCAGAAAGTGCTGGCCGGCCCCGGCGGGCAGCCCGATCCAGCGCGCCACGAGCACGCGCAACACGTGCCCGTGCGCGAACAGCGCGACGTCACCCTCGACCCCCCGCGCCCGGGCGATCGCCCGATCCGCCCGAGCGCCAACCTGCTCGGGCGCTTCGCCGCCCGGACATCCATCGCGGAAGATCAGCCAGCCCGGGGCCTCCGCATGAATCTGCTTGGGCGTGAGCCCCTCGTACTTGCCGTAGTTCCACTCGACGAGATCGGAGTCGACGACGGCGTTGGCGCCGAGGCCGGCGCGCTCACACGTTTCTCGCGCCCGCTGCAGTGGGCTCACGAGCACGAGTGCGAATGTCTCCCTGGCCAGCACTGGTCGTATCCGCTCGGCCAGTCGCCGGCCGTTGTCGGTCAACGGAATGTCCGTCGTGCCCGTGTGCTGCCCGCTCAGGCTCCACGCGGTCTCCCCGTGCCTGATCGCGAAGACGCTCACGGCCCCGCACCTCCCCGCTCAGGCGTTGTCGGCCTCGGTCGACCGGACGCCGCCGCCCGCCGGCGCCTGCCCCCACTTCCAGTCAGTGATCTCGGGCATGTCGTCGCCATGCCGTGCGATGTATTCCTTGTGCTCGATGAGCCGGTCACGAATGACCTGCTTGGCGTACGCGGCCCGCGCGCCGAGCTTCGGCACGCGGTCGATCACGTCGCCCACCAGGTGGAAACGGTCGATGTCGTTCATCACGCACATGTCGAACGGCGTGCTGGTGGTGCCCTCCTCCTTGTAGCCACGCACGTGGAGGTTCTGGTGACCGGCCCGCCGGTAGGTCAGCCGGTGTATGAGCCACGGGTAGCCGTGAAAGGCGAAGATGACCGGCTTGTCCGTGGTGAACAGCGCGTTGTAGTCGTGGTCCGACAGGCCGTGCGGGTGCTCGCTCGCGGGCTGCAGCTTCATGAGGTTCACGACGTTGATGACGCGGACTTTTAGGTCTGGCGCGTGCTGGCGGAGCAGGTCGACGGCGGCCAGGGTCTCCAGCGTCGGCACGTCACCGCAGCAGGCCATCACGACGTCGGGCTCATCGCCCCGGTCGTTGCTGGCCCATTCCCAAATCCCGAGGCCGGCGGCGCAGTGCCTGACCGCCTCGTCCATCGTCAACCACTGGGGCGCCGGCTGCTTGCCGGCGACGACGACGTTGACGTAGTTCCGGCTGCGCAGGCAGTGATCGGTGACCGAGAGCAGGCAGTTGGCGTCGGGTGGCAGGTACACGCGCACCACCTCGGCCTTCTTGTTGACGACATGGTCGATGAAGCCGGGGTCCTGATGGCTGAAGCCGTTGTGGTCCTGTCGCCAGACGTGCGACGACAGCAGGTAGTTGAGCGAGGCGATGGGACGGCGCCAAGGGATGTCGTTGCACACCTTCAGCCACTTGGCGTGCTGGTTGAACATCGAATCGATGATGTGGATGAACGCCTCGTAGCAGGAGAAGAAGCCATGGCGGCCGGTCAGCAGATAGCCCTCCAGCCAGCCCTGGCACTGGTGCTCGCTGAGCATCTCCATCACCCGGCCGTCGGGGGCCAGATGGTCGTCAAAGGGATGGGTCTCCGCCACCCAGGCACGGTTGGTGACCTCCAGCGCGTCCTGCCACCGGTTGGAGTTGTTCTCGTCGGGGCTGAAGAGCCGGAAGTTCCGGGATTCCAGGTTCAGCTTCATCACGTCGCGGAGGAACTTCCCCATGACTCGGGTCGACTCGGCGGTGACGGCGCCCGGAGTCTGCACCGCAACGGCATAATCGCGGAAATCCGGCATGCGCAGGTCGCGGAGGAGAAGGCCGCCGTTGGTGTGCGGGTTCGCGCTCATGCGACGACTGCCCCGAGGGGCGAGCTCGGCCAGCTCGGGCCGGAGCCGCCCGGTGTCGCCGAAGACCTCGTCGGGCTTGTAGGTCTTCATCCACTGCTCGAGGATTTGCACGTGGGCCGGGTTGGAGTGCATCTCGCCCATCGGCACCTGGTGGGCGCGCCAGTAGTCCTCGGTGCGCTTGCCGTCGATCTCCTTCGGGCAGGTCCAGCCCTTGGGGGTGCGGAGCACGATCATGGGCCAGCGGGGCCGTTCTGAGACGCCCTTCCGCAGCGCATCGGTCTTGATGCGCTTGATCTCGCCGACGATGGTGTCCAGGGTGGACGCCATGAGCTCGTGCATCTTGTCCGGCTCGTGACCCTCGACGAAATACGGCGTGTAGCCATACCCCCGGAAGAGCTGGTCCAGCTCCTCGTGGCTGATCCGGGCCAGCACGCAGGGATTGGCGATCTTGTAGCCGTTCAGATGAAGGATCGGCAGCACGACCCCATCGGTCACCGGGTTCAGGAACTTGTTGGAATGCCAGCTCGTGGCCAGCGGCCCGGTCTCCGCCTCGCCGTCGCCCACGACGGCGGCGACGATCAGATCAGGGTTGTCGAAGGCGGCGCCGTACGCGTGCGAGACGGCGTAGCCGAGCTCGCCGCCCTCGTGCATCGAACCAGGAGTCTCCGGCGCGACGTGGCTGGGAATGCCGCCAGGGAACGAGAACTGGGTGAAGAGGCGCTTCATGCCCTCCTCGTCCGCGGAGATGTTCGGATAGACCTCGCTGTAGGTGCCCTCGAGGTACGCGTTCGCGACCAGTCCAGGGCCACCATGCCCGGGCCCGGTGATGTAGAGCATGTTGAGATCGTGCTTCTTGATCACCCGGTTCAGGTGGACGTAGATGAAGTTCAGGCCCGGGGTGGTCCCCCAGTGGCCCAGCAGCCGCGGTTTGATGTGCTCCTTGGTCAGAGGCTTCTTGAGCAAGGGGTTGTCGTAGAGATAGATCTGGCCGACCGACAGATAGTTGGCCGCCCGCCAGTACGCGTCCAGGAGTGCCTGCTCCTTCTCCGATAGCGCCTTCGCCATGAGCGCCCTCCTCTGATTCCTCGATCAGTCGTCGTGCCCCTCGCGGCGATGCGCCGGAGTGCCAACCCCTGCCGACTTCGTCTCCATCTCTTCGGTATACGTCCCGCGACTGGCCGCGCCGTTGCATCGCGCCCGCTGGGCCAGGGCCTGCTGGGCGGATCTCAGATTCTCGTCCCGTCCGTGCCAGGCCTCCAGCGCCGGATCCTGGAGCGCGCGCCCGTAGGAGAAGCTGATCTTCCACGGCTTGGGCCCCGGCAGCCGGTTGATCGCGTCCAGGTGGGCGGTCGCCAGCTGGTCCCTCTGGCCGCCCGACAGGAACACGATCCCGGGTACGGCCGCGGGCACGTGACGGCCCAGGCAGCGGAGCGTGGCCGTCGCGACCTGCTGCACGGAGGTCGGACGGGGGCTCTCGGTACCCGCGATGACCATGCTGGGCTTGAGCAGAATGGCTTCCAGCGAGACACGCTGCTCGAGGAGGGCTTGGAACACAGCGTGCAGGACTATGCCGGTGACCTCCTCGCTGCGCTCGATTGAATGCGACCCGTCCATCAGCACTTCGGGCTCGACGATCGGCACGAGGCGCTGTTCCTGACAGAGCGCGGCGTATCGCCCGAGGGCGTGCGCGTTCGCGCTCACGCACCCCGGGCTCGGCAGAGTGTCCGCGATGCGAATGACGGCCCGCCACTTCGCGAAGCGCGCGCCCATGCCGTGGTACTCCGCGAGGCGGTCCCGGAGCCCGTCGAGCCCCTCGGTGATCGTCTCGCCGGGCGCCGCGGCGAGAGGCTTCGCACCGGTATCGACCTTGATACCCGGCACGATGCCCTGGCTCGAGAGCACCTGAACGAGGAGTGTGCCGCCGGAGCTCTTCTGCCGGATGGTCTCGTCGTGCAGGATGACGCCGCTGATGAATTCGGCGGCGCCCGTGGCGGTGAAGAGCATCTCCCGGTACGTGCGCCGGCTCTGCTCGGTGGACCGGATCCCGAGCGCGTCGAACCGCTTGGTCAAGGTACCGACGGTCTCGTCGGCTGCGAGGATGCCCTTCCCATCGGCCATCAGCGTCGTCGCGATGTTCGCCAGATCATCGTTGCTCATCGCACGACCCTCCTGCGTTGAAGCTCACACCTGCATCACGTAGCCAGTCTCTCCGGCCGAATTCTCAAGCTGGTGCCTCATGATCGAGGCGTGAGCGGACCATCGGAGCGCTGCAGGTGCGTTGTTACCGCTTCAACGTAAGTGGATACACCACCACGCCGGCCGGACATATGGGACGAAAGTCCTACAGGGGCTCGAAGGACTCCTGAGCCCTGTGGTCACTCGACAAGACGAAGGGCTACGGGTTGCCCCGTAGCCTCTCAGAAGATTGGAGCGGCCGACCGGATTCGAACAGGCGACGTCCAGCTTGGGAAGCCTATTGGTGCCATCAGCAGCTTCACGGCGCTCGAGAAATGGCGGACTGACTATGGAGATGATTCCTGATGACACTCGATGATCCCCTCAGATCCCAAGGCGTGGTTACTCGGAGGGTGACTCGGGGTATCGGACACGCGTTGACCCTGCCGTCCGCCTGAGAAACGAGCCCCGCTGAAGCCCGGTTGCTCACCAGTCTTGTAGCCCCACTGGGATTGGCAACCAGGCTACTTCGTTCGAGATCGTCTTCGAGGCGACTGGCAGGACTTGATGCGGCGCAGCGATAAGAAGCACAGGATTTTTCAGAGCGCTGCGCCGCCAGCCCGACCGCCCCCCGAAAGCCGCGAAGACTGCGACTTTTCAATACGCGTCACGCCGACAGGCTCTGCTCGTCGTTTTGGTGCTCGTAGGCGAGAACTAGGCTGGCTTGGAAGGTCGAGGGCAGAGTGCAGGGCACGGTGAGACACACGCTAGCGTGCGACCGCGTCCGGAGCATAGAGGCGGTATAGAGGCCCAGTTGACGGAACTGCTGTTCTCGCCCCAGCCGCTCCTGCCCGCCGGCACAGCCCTTGCGCGCGACGATCCCGCAGCGGGAGCCGCCGACCTTGAGTCCGCTGTCCGCATCTTCGAGCAGATCGGGCGCACGACGAGCTCGGGCGCGGTCTGGTCGCGCAGGCCAGGCTGCGACAGCGAGCGCACGACCGCGCGGGCGCGCGCCAACTGCTTCAGCGCGCGCTCGCGCTCTTCGAGGAGTGTGGTACCGTCGACGAGCCGGCTCGGGTTCGCGCGCTCCTCGAGCGAGGCTCGGCGCGGTGCCCCCCCTTACGCGGACAACGCTTCTGCGGCCCCCGCGATGCGGCGGGGCCCCTGCTCGGTCAGCTCGCCGACGATCCGGGCGAACGTGGGGTGCGTCAGGCCTGACACGAGGAAAGTCCATCGGTACCCGCGCTGGATGCTCGTCTTGATCTCCGCTCTCTCGCGATCCGCGAATGCTGGGCGAGCAGCCCATCGATGGCTCCGGCGAGCTCGGGCCGCACGATCCTGGCCACGTCCTCGCGGCCGGGGATCACGCCGCAGACGGTGCCGAACCCCTTCTCGAACGTCGCCATCGAGCGCCGGAACATCTGCTGATGCTTGATGTCTTCCTCCGCGAACCGGAGCAGCGCGCGCAGCCGCGCCTCTTCACCGTAGACGTCTCGCTGGCCTCCTGGAGCGTCTGCGGGACGATGAACTCCTTGACGAAGGCGAAGATGTGGCAGGAGGCATTGCCGATGACCTGGTTCAGCTTGCGCTTCTCGTCCTCGTCGAGACAGGCGATCTCGTCGACACCCGCCAGCTGGTTCGGCAGGAAGCGCTTCGAGTAGTCGAAGTCCCGGTTCTTCAGGACGTCGTCTTCCTTCCACGCGACCTTGAGGGAGTGTGAAGGCACTCTTCGTACGAGTCGCCGTGGGAGAGCATCGTCGTTGTCAGCTAGACACGCAAGGTGGGCTGGCGGTCACTGCTCCGGGGCGTGCAACCCGCGATGGCACCCGGCCGGCGGCGCGTCGGCGAGACGTCCAGAGCGTAGAAGGCGAGATAACGGCCCCTTATCGATGGGCCACCGGTGCGGGACGATATGTCGGACTCATCCTTCGCCCTACATACGGCGTGAAGGCCGTTACCGAAGTGTCACCGTTCCGAGGACGGGACGCGGCGAGCGGGTCACGGTAAGTACGGGCACGAACGGTGCGAGTCGGGCACTCGGAGAGACCGGACGATCGCGCAGGGTCTTACCCGGATTACGCAAGCGATTGCTCGGAATGGGGGCGGCAAGCGGCCGGCTGACGGCCCGGGCTCCCGCAGTGGACGTCATCAAGGGGGGGGGCTGGGCCGGTGGCACGATCCCTGCCCGACTCGGACGCGCATGCGAATCCTGATGGTGTCCCAGTTGACGCCCTACTTGCCCTGCCAGGACGGCTTTCGCCTGGTGCCCGCGCACCTGCTTCGCGAGCTGACCGGCCGCCACGCCCTGGCGCTGGTGAGCGCCGGGGCCGCCGCCGACACCCCCGACCAGCGACAGTGGGCAGCACCCTACTGCGAGGTCGTCGAGACACTCCCTCCCATGCAGTGGCAGCAGCACTGGACGCCGGAGCCGCCGGTCCACGTCGAGCGCGCCCGGGCCGCCGTCGACCGCATGATCAAGACGTTCTCGCCAGACGTCATCCACATCGAGGGCGCGGGCCCAGCGCCACTGGCCCGCGCGGGCGGGATTCCGACGGTGGTCGGCATCCACGATTCGCGCGCGCTTCGAGCCCGCGAGTTCCGCCGGCTCATGCGCACACCCTGGACCTGGCTGCGTGCGTGGCTGAGCGAGCGTGAGGAGTCCGCGTTCGAGCGGCGCTGGCTGCCTGGCGCCGACGCCTGCATCGTCCTGTCCGAGGATGACCGGGCGGAGGTCGCACGGTATCTCGGCTCGGCGCGCGTACACGTCCTTCCCAACGGCGTCGACGTCGCCCACTACGAGTTCCGCCGGACCGGGCGGCCCGGGCGCATCGTGTTCACCGGCAACTTCTCGTGGACGCCCAATGTCGACGCCGCGAGGCGCTTCGCCACGGCGATCTTCCCGCTCATCAAGCGCGAGTGGCCGGCCGCCGAATTCGTCATCGCCGGCGCGGCGCCCGTGCCGGCCGTGCAGGCACTCGGCGCGATTGCGGGCGTCCGGGTGACGGGGACGGTCGCCGACCTGCGCCCCAACATCTGGAGCGCGACCGTGTACGTCAGCCCCCTAAGCGCGGGCTTCGGGGTGAAGAACAAGATCCTCGAGGCGATGGCGCTCGGCACACCGATCGTGGCCACGAGCCGGAGCCTCTCGGGCCTGGCCGACGTCGTCCCCGGGGTCCATCTGCTCCACGCCGACTCCGATGAGCAGATCGCGGCGGCGGTCCAGCGGCTGCTGAACGAGCCGGCGCTCGCCGATCACCTCGCCGGAAATGCGCGACGGCTCGTCGAGCAGCGGTATACGTGGAAGGCGGTAGCGGCGCGTTACGAAGCCGTGTTGGGGGCGGTCACGGGCTCGGTCCGCGCCACCCCACTGTCGGCCTGACGGCCGCGCCATGTCGCGCGACCCCTACGTGTCGAGGTGTGCGCGCCACTCCGGTACGCGAAACGGCCAGACGTAGACGCGACACACGTTCGCGACGCTGATTCTCGAGGCAGGCGAATCGTCGGGCTGGGTCGCCAGGGCAGTTCGGGCACATTGGGGTTACGGGTCTTCCCCGTAACCCCAGCAAAAATTGGAGCGGCCGACCGGATTCGAACCGGCGACGTCCAGCTTGGGAACCCACCGCCCGATGAGAGCATGTGACACTCCACACCTTGACCGCCCGTAAACGGCGCGGGATGGGTTCAAATGACAGGCTGTGACCCCTGCCGTCACAGGAAATGGTTACTCGAATAGTTACTGTGCGCTGACAAATCACCTGTCGGAACCTAGCGGACGCCGGTGGTTCGCTGGACGCCCCTGGCTCCCGACTGCTCGACCCCTTCATCGCCGCCGCGTGCTATCGACGATGCATGCGCGGTCGCTCACACGCGCGGAGACGTCCGATGCTCTCGACGACAGAAACGACCTCATCGTCCATGAGAGATGGCCGGCAGCGGACGCGGTTCCAGCACAGCAAGACCTCCATTGCGACAGAAGCATCCACACCGTGCCGCAGCAGATGCCCGGCCAGGGACGCGACCGTGTTGTTACGTTCACCCGCGCGGACGCCCTCCCGGACGAGCCGACGCCAATAGGCGATCGAATGCCTGAGCCGACGCGGTTGGTCGGCCGCCAGCTGGAGCACCCAGTCCGGCAAGGGCGCCAAATGACATCCGGGGCTGTCGATCCCCCGCCCACACTTAGCGGAGCCGCGAGGCGTGCAGCGACGGCGGCGCAACAACGTAGCCTCCGTCGCCGCGTAGATCGACGCCCGGTGCGAGTCCAGCCTTGTTGCGGAGAAGCGCTCCAGGATGGGCGAAATCACCTGTCGGAACCTAGCGGACGCCGGTGGTTCGCCGGACGCCCTGGCTCCCCGACTGCGTGCCCCTCATCGCAGCCGCCCTGCGATCGACGTTGCATGCGCGATCGGTTCTGACACCCCTGGAGACGCCCGATGCTCTCGACGACGGAGGCGACCTTCTCCCTTAAGAGGTGTGACGCATTCCGACTCCTCGCCTACGCTCTCCGTCCTCCTCCTAGGCCGCCAGTACCGGCATAGCGTCAGGTTGCATACCATGCAGGAAGTCGACCGCTTTCTGTGCTCGGCGATGCCGAGAGGACGCCCTCCGCGATCCGACGAGGCTGCTCGGCGATTCCGCGCACCTCGCTGATGCGTCCTCGCGGGTCCACCTCGATGACCTTCGTCCTCAGGCGACGGGCACGACATCGCGCGTGAGACCCCGCAAGAGGCTTGGTATCTCGTCGGCGCGGCCGTGGCATACCAGTGGCCACAGAGCATCGTGTTTGGGGGGGCGCGTCTTTCAAGTGACGGTAGATCTTCCCGTTTCGGGACGCCCATCACCCACGCCCGCCCGCCAGGGCGTCGTCTCCCACGTTGAACTGCCCATGATCGAGTGCGTCCGGGTCGGTGCGCCAGCCGGGATTCCTGCGCGCAACGGTTTCCTCGGATTCAGGTCCGTGCAGAAGCGCGTCGATGAAGATCCAGGTGTAGCTCCGTGAGACGTGGGCCTTCGCCGCCACGATGTCCGGCAACATGAGGGCGTGGAGCTTCTGCAAGTTGTACCAGGGCACCCCCGGATAGACGTGGTGCCCGATGTGCCAGTTGATGTTGTTCCAGAAGAAACTCGTCGCCGCGTTGCTGGTGACGGTTCGTGTTCCCGCGAGCTGGCCGGCTCCGAAGGGCGTTCCGTAGTGCTCGGCGATGAACCGGGCGCTATTCATGAGACCGAAGAACACCAGCGGGATCAGCCAGATCTTCAGCACGGGCAATAGGATCCCGTTCGCGTGCGCCCAGGTGAGCGCGCCGTATGTCACCGCCGCGTGCAGGATCATCTCGGCCCAGTGCACCTGCGCCTTGCGGCCCTTGAGCGCCTGGATGCAATAGATGAACCCGAACTGCGCCAGAGTGAGCAACACTCCGAGAAAGCAGTACGCATAGAAGAGGATGAAGTCGATCGGCTTGCGCTTGCCGTAGAATACGGCATCCGGATCCCGCGGCGAGCGGTTCCGGGCATGATGCGCGAGATGGTCTTCCCTGAAGGAGGTGTAGGAGATCAGGAGCGG
>Ga0111539_10008023_pt1 | contig 13468 bp, 12 predicted proteins | sample RhiMethybrSRZTD1_FD_79667 | JGI IMG/M metagenome (GOLD analysis project Ga0111539, IMG submission 79667) | Populus rhizosphere microbial communities from Tennessee, USA - Rhizosphere MetaG P. TD hybrid SRZTD1 (version 2) (version 2) | ecosystem: Host-associated > Plants > Roots > Rhizosphere >...
TGAAAGACATCTGGAGGATGTCTTCGGCAACATCCGGGCTGCCGGTCACGCCCAACGCGTGGCGATACAGTGGTTCGCTGTATCGGTTGATAAGAACCGAAAAGGCATCCCGGTTGCCCGCGAGGACTCGCGAGATGATGTCCTGATCTACTTCCAGTTGGTCGGTCGGAGAGGCCGGCACCGTCGTCTTCACGGTGCTAGTGTAACCCGATTCTCGCGCCGTCGATAGTGTTGCAGATGAGGCGCGCCTCGCCGTCGGCCTGGCAGTTGTGTTGTTGGTCACATGGGTCTGACGAACCAGTTAGGCCGTGGTAACAACAGACCTACAAGGTCCTCATTCTTCGCGCTCGGCGCCTTGTCGGAGGCGCGCGTAATAGAGCAGTTCTCGCACCTCGTCACCTTTGTAGCGTCGCCCTTCGCGGTCGCTGTCGGCGCGATAGCGCTTGTACCGTCGCGTGAACCGCTTCACCCGACCGTCGATCGCGGCGTCGGCAAGGATCGCTCGTAAGTGCTTGTCTCCGATGACGCCTTCGCTGTTGTAGCTGACCAGAACGTGGCGAGCGCCGGTCGCGGCGAGCAGGCTACGGAGCGCGTTCGGAGCGTCCCGTCGTGAGCACCAGGCGCTCCTCTGTTCCGCGTCGGCGATGAGGCCGGTCTTTCCTCGCAGCTTTACTTCGTCTTCAAACCATCCTCGTGCAATGAGCTCGGGCACGTGGTAGTAGCCAGCGTACTGCCGAGTGTTGTACGGCGGATCGACGTACAAGAGGTCGATCGAGCCGAGTGTCTCCGCCACGTGTGCGGCATCTGCCTGATGGGCAATGCAGCGGGCATGAGTTCGGATCGGAGGCTCGGCAACGACCGTGAGAGGCCGGAGGGCATTCGGTTGCCATTGCTTGATGTACGCGGCGTAAACGCCCGCGGTATTCGCAATGCGATCTGCGCCTTCTATGACGGCCGCAAGCAGGATGTAGAACGTATCGTCGCCGAGAAGTCCACGCTGACGCCAGTCGTGGAGCGTGGTTCGAGCGGCGTCTATCCGGCGCGCATTCTGGTCCGTGAAATACATCCTCCCGCCGGCGGGACTGAAGTTGGTCGCAAAAAACCCTCCGCTCGGCGCCACGCCGGTCGCAAGATGGTCGGCGACCGCGGTCAAACGCCTGTCCATCACATCGATGGAATCCAAACCGATATCGGTGGCATCCAAAGCGATGCCTCGCTCCGCGCCGACGATCGATCGATGCCTGGCAACCAGGCCGCGCTCGGCGAACAAAACGCGAATGTGGGGGTCGGCCTTCGCCAGTTCATCGAAGGAATCGATCCTCGATGCGACGACGTACGCCCGCTGCATCACGTACGAGTACGTCATGAGGTCGCTGGAGTGAACGACCCACCCGGCGGATTTGAGCGCTCGTCCGACGGCTGCGGTCCCCGCAAATGCGTCGTGCGCAACCCCTGGGGCGATGCCAAGTCTCGCGATCGCGGATCTGAGGAACGGTAGCAGCTTCGTCTTGTTGCCGATGTATCGCATCGCTAGCTCGACCGCCCGCCTTCAGCCCGCGACGGCACGGTTGGTTTTTGCTGGACACCGTCGTGACCATGATATAGAGTCGAGCGGTTCTCTATCGCGATCGCGAGCGTGGGCGACGTTATCGGGTCAACCCTGCAGGAATTCATCGCAATGGTGACGAACGCGTTCACACGGCCCGGTCCGTGGATCGCGGTAGGTGCAGTTGTTGTCATCGTGGTCGTTGCCGCAGCAATGCGAAGCAAAATGAGCGCGTCATGGGTCTGGATACCGGTTCTCGCTGGAGCGATCTACTTCGCCGCCTTTCGCTGGCTCAGGTTGCGTTGACAGTCCGTTATCGGGTTAATCCCGGATCAGGCCTTTGTTGCGCCAACTCTACGCCTGTTGCGCCGGGTCCGCGTCAATTGTCCGTTAAACAAGGGATTAGCTTCGTCTGTGCGGGGTAAACGACCGCTATTATCAGGTTTCCGCATTGGAATGCGGAGTGCTCATGCACCTCAGGTGCGGCGTGCCCGTTTTCGGTGCGGTAAGTCGGCGGGTCCAAAATGAAACCAAGGGGGCGACACATGCAGCGGGTAAGCACTACAGTACGCGGTTTCTTGCGTGACGAGGAAGGAATTGCGGTCACGGAGTACGGCCTTCTGGTGGCTCTCGTAGCGGTGCTGCTCATTGGCGTGGTTACGATCTTCGGAAGCAGCATCAAGAGCTGGTTCGCAGATCGTACCTCGACGATCACGACCGTATAGCACCGCGCGTGACCGGCATCGCGGATGTCTGAGCGAGGCGCCCATCTTTCGGGATGAGGCGCCTCGCTCCGTCTGGCTGTTCACGCCGACCGAACAGACGTTAGGCGCTCGAATGCAGCCCATCCGTGCTGTCGCACGAGTGCGCCGTGCTCATCGAGCCTCGGCGGAGGCAGTCGCACGGTACCTGGCGCGTTAGGCGCGACGCCCGTGAGTGGCGAGGCGTCCACTTCAGCGAGGGCCTCGGGAACCGTACGGACGATACCGGCTGGCACCCCGACCCGCGCCAGCGCGGTGAGCCAATATGAGGCCGGGCGAGATCCGACACGCTCCGCGATCGTGTTGACGACCGTTTCACGGTTGGCGATCCGGCCAGCGTTGGTGGCCAGCCGCTCGTCGGCGGCCAGGCCGGCAAGCCCGAGTGCCCGGGCGCAGCTTTTCCATTGGCTGTCGCTGCCCACGGCGATCACGATCGGGCGGTCCGCCGCGTGGAACAACTCATACGGAACCAGATTCGCGTGCGCGTTACCCCACCGCGAAGCATTCTCGCCCGACACCAGTGCATTCTGCGCGACATTCACCAACGCGGCGACAGCGCTGGCGGCTAACGAGACGAATGTGTGTCGCTCCGCCGCCGTGCGCCCGCGGCCTCGACTAGCAAGCCCGCCAAGAATCGAGATGGTGGCGTCCTTGCCGGCCAGCACGTCCGCCAACGCAACCCCGACTTTCATGGGGCTGCCCGCTGGCTCGCCCGTGATGGCCATCCAGCCACTCTCGGCCTGGACCACGAAGTCGTATCCGGGTCGAGAGCTGGTCGGCCCGAAGCCGGTGATGGTGCACCACAGAAGCTCACGCTGAGCCGCCAGCAAGGCTGAGACGTTCAGCCCGCGGCGTTCCAGCGTCCCTGGGCGGAAGTTATCGACGACCACGTCGGCGGTGCGGATGAGCGACTCGAGGATGCGCACGTCGGCAGGTGCATTGAGGTCGAGAGCAACGCTGAGCTTGTTTCGGTTGACGCTGAGGTAGTACGCGCTCTCGCCGTCCGCGTCGAAGGGCGGACCCCAACCGCGCGTCTCGTCGCCCGTGACGGGCCGCTCGATTTTGATGACGTCGGCGCCTAGGTCGCCGAGCGTCATCGCCGCGAGTGGCCCAGCCAGCACTCTGGAGAGATCCACCAATCTAAATCCGGCGAGCGGTAAGGTCACGATTATGGCGTGATAGTGACGTGTTGAGAATATATTGATACGTATGATTATATGATTTACAGCATGTTGCCTACTGCTGAGTCACTTGCATAGCTCGCGAAAAATCATATACTTACCGCCGTCCCGCGGTTAGAATTCGACGTCCGCTCGGCACACGGTATCACTCGGCCGGTTTCTCCTCAATCACCACGACGGCCCCTCCCTGAGGGAGCGCGGCCCCTCCCCTATGTCGGAAAAAGCGCCCCTTCCCGAGTCGAAGCCCGCCGCGGCTGAAGCCCCCGCGACAGCCACCCCTCCACGTCGAAGCCCCGGACACCGTGGCCAGGACGTCCGAGACACCGTCGCGGAAATGGCGGCGCGCGCGCATGAGATCAGCCTCGAAGCCGGCAGCAAGATGGCAGCAGCCATGAAAGACGTCATCAACGCCGCCGCCGGTCTCACCGGCTTTGCGGTGGAAAGCGCGCGGGACCTCGTCCAGTACATGGTCCGCCGCGGCCAGATGACCCAGGACGAAGCCGACAAACTCATTCGCGAAGCCGAGGAGGCGCACGGCAAGCGCAATCCGGGCGCCGCGCTACACAAAACCGCTGCGGCGCCAACCGAGCGCGCAGCGACCCGCCCCGCGGTCAAAGCCGTCGACAAGCCGCCGACGATCATTCCAATGAAGCCGGCGCCAACACCTCCCGCGCCCAAAGCCGCCGCCGCACCGGCACCAAAGCCCGCGACGCCCAAGGCTGCGGCCAGCGCCAAGAAAACAGCCCACGCCGCGAAAAAAGCCGCGCCGGCAAAGGGTGCGGTAAAACGGCCGGCAGTCGCCAAGGCAAGCGCGAAACCGACCAAGAAGAAATAGTCGCCTCGTCCTCGAACGCCGAAGCGCCGTGGGACCGGTTCTACGAACGCGTCTTGCGGCGCTTCAACGTCTCCAGCACGTGCGCGCAGTTGATCAGCGCGATGTGAGTGAACGCTTGCGGATGGTTCCCCAGAAACTCGCCCGTCGCCGGGTTCAGTTCCTCGCTGTAGAGCCCGACGTGATTGGCATGCTTCAGCATCCGCTGGAAGATTCGCTCGCCTCGCTCGACCTCGCCGCATAACGCGAGCGCTTCCGCAAGCCAGAACGTGCAAATCGAGAACACGCCCTCCTCACCAGGCAGCCCATCATCGTTTCGGTACCGATACACCAGCTCCTTGTCCTCGCTGGTGAGCTCACGCAGCGCTGCCATCACCGTGCCGCGGACGCGAGGGTGATCGGCCGGGAGAAAGTGCACCATCGGGATGACGAGGTTGGACGCGTCCAGCGCTTCGGTGCCGTAATACTGAACGAAGCTTTGCTTGTGCTCGCTCCATCCTTTCTCCATCACCTCGGCATGAACGGCAGCGCGCTCCGCGTTCCATCGCGTTAAGTCCCCGGGAAGACTGAACCGGCGCGCGAGACGAATCCCGCGGTCGAGGGCGACCCAGCACATGACTTTGCTGAACACGTAGTGTTGAAGTCCCGCACGAACCTCCCAGATGCCGCTGTCGGGTCGTCGCCAGTTGTCCGCCACCCAATCCACGAGCCGCTGGAGGGTCAGCCACGTACCTTCCGTTACCTCGTGACGTCGGCTCCAGAGGTACGCCGTCTCCAGAACCTCACCGTAGACATCCAATTGCAGCTGATCGTAGGCACCATTCCCGACACGCACCGGCCGTGAGCCTCGGTAGCCCTCGAGGTGATCGAGCGTTCGCTCGCCGAGATCACGCGCCCCATCGATGCCATACATGATCTGCAAGTGGTTGTCATCGGTCTTTCGACACACGCGCTTGAGGAAGCGCATGAAGCGATCCGCCTCCTCGACGTGGCCGAGAATGTTGAGCGAGTAGAGCACGAAGGCCGAATCGCGGAGCCAGGAAAAACGGTAGTCCCAGTTGCGGATGCCGCCGATCTGCTCAGGGAGCGACGTCGTCGGAGCCGCGACGATGGCACCCGTCGGCTGAAAGCACATCAGCTTCAGCGCGAGCGCCGATCGCTCGACCACCTCGCGGTACATTCCCGTGTATTGAATCCGCGCGGTCCACGTGTCCCAGAACGCGGTGGTCTCCTTGAGTTTCGTCTCCGACTGATAGTGGTCGATCGGCCGAACCTCGTCGTCGTCATAGCGGGCGACGAACCATGCCTGCTCGCCCTCCCGAAGCTTGATCGCCGCAACGGCAACGCCACCGTCGAATCGCCACCAGATGTCACGCGGTCCCGCCAGCGTCAGTACGTCGTCCTGCGCGTCGGTCGCCAATACGCCATTCCATCGGGGCTGCAATCGAATCATCGGCTCGCCATAGTCGAAGCGCGGAGCGAATCTCACAATGATCTCGGCTTCGCCCCGTTTGCAGCGCACACGCCGGTGAATCTCCGGAAAGTCGCCGCGATGCCCGGAGGCGGTCACCGGCATGAAGTCCGTGAGCTCGACCACTCCCCCTGCATCGAGACTGAACGTGGTGATAAGCACGTTGGTCGACGGCGAATAACGCTGTTCCGACGTGTGCGCCACGGCCGGAGCGATCCCGAAGCTTCCACCGCGCCCGACGTCGAGAATGGCGGCGAACACCGACGCCGAATCGAAGTGAGGGAAGCAGCACCAATCGATCGAGCCGTTCAGTCCGACGAGCGCCGCGGTGTGCAGGTCGCCGATGAGAGCGTACGAGGCAATCGGGCGATAGTCCCGATGCTCGGTCAGTCGCCATGGCTGCGGCGTCTCATGCCATACTCGCGTCGTCATTGGCGTTCCACAGCCGCGCGCGCGACGCGTTCGAGCAACCTTCGCAGCCGCTCGGTGTCGCGGAAACTGAATTCCGCCGCCGTATCGGCTCGGTCGCCTATGCAGATCGTGACCGCGGCCGAGTGGTGCTCCCGGAGAAATCGAAACGCGTCCTCGTCCGTGATATCGTCGCCCGCGAACAGAACGGACGCACCCAGGCTGAACCCTCCAAGGTCGCCAACCAGTCGCGAAATCGCCGTCCCCTTGTTGACGCCAACGGGCGGTCGAATTTCGAGCACCTTTTTCCCCTCGGTCACGATGAGTCCCTGCTGTGCCGCGACACCTTCCACGATACCACGCAGTCGCGGAACGACGCGCTCATCCGCCGCCCTGTAGTGAACGCTGAGGGTCCAGGTTTTGTTCTCGAGCAGGACGCCACGGATCGCCGCAACCAGGGGCTCGAGTATTTGCGCCGTTCGTGCCATCACCTCCGCATAACGCGAAACGGCTGGATCGACGGCGGTGTCGCCCTTGGGGTCGATCACTTCGGCGCCGTGATTACCCACCGTCCAGACGCGCCCAACGCCGACCACTCGTCTCGCATCGTGCGCCGCTCGACCCGAGACGAGGATGACGATGACTCCCGGTCGGGTCACCAACCCCGCGATGATGCGACGCGTCGCTTCTGGAACTCGCGCGAGCGCCGGATGCGCCGCGATCGGGGCGAGCGTTCCATCCACGTCGAACGAGAGCACCAGGGGACGACCCGTGAGTCGTGCTGCAATCAACCCGTCCACTTCGTTTTCGAAAGACCCGTCGACGACGGGTGCCCGCGTCATTGGCGCAGTTCTCCCCAGGGCGCGGTGTCGGGTGGTCGTGCGGCTTCACCATCATTGCCGTTGGCGGACGGCTCGGTGATGATGTCGCGCCGCCGCTCTCGATCCGGCGGCACGACTCCGCGGTCCATCAGCTCTGCGCAGCGCGCGAGAATGGCTTCGAGCCAGTCGAAGATCGTCGATTTGTGCAACTGCGTACGCATGGCTCGCATGCGACGCCTTCGCTCACCCGGCTCCATCTCCAGGGCCTCGCGGATGCCGTCAGCGAAACCGCCAACGTTGAACGGGTTGATCAGGACCGCTTCCGCGATCTCCTCGGCCGCCCCGGTGAACCGGCTCAACACCAACACCCCGTTTTCGTCCACCTGGCACGCAACGAACTCCTTCGCGACGAGGTTCATTCCGTCCTGTAGCGATGAGATGAGGCACAAATCTGCCGCCCGATAGATGGCCGCCAGCAGCTCGGCGTGGATGTTCTCGTGGATGAGGACAATCGGGTCCCAGTCGCTCGAGCCATATCGCTCATTGATCTCACGTACGGCCGCAAGCACCTCCGTTTGCAGATTCTGATACGGGGTGAGCTCGGTTCGCGACGGCGTTGCCACGACCAGCATCGTGAACCGTCCTCGAAGCTCCGGCGACTCCTGCCACAGGCGGTCAAGTGCTCGAAGCCGCTCGGGAATTCCTTTCGTGTAATCGACACGGTCGACGCTGATGCCGAGGGCGCGACCGCCGCGCGCGTATCGTTGCCGCAGCGCACTCGCCCGCGCATCGCTCTCTTCCGTCAATGCGAGCCGCTCATACGCTGCTACGTCGATGCTGATGGGAAAGACACCGAGGGCGGTGTGGCGGCCTTCGAAGCCAACATACCCTGTTTCGCCGCGCACCTGAGCCTCGGGAACGAACGCGCGAACACAGTTGAGGAAATTGTGCGCGTACCGCTCGGTGTGAAATTCGATGAGATCATTTCCGAGCAGTCCACGCAGGAGCGCTTCGGGCACGCCCGTCGGCAGGAGGCGAAGGATGTCCGGAGGCGGAAACGGAATGTGCCAGAAGTGATGGATGAAGATGTCCGGGGCGCGCCGGCGAAGTTCCGATGGCACGAGCGCAAAGTGATAGTCCTGCACCCACACCTGGGGCGTATCCGACGTACGCAATGACTCCTCGTACACGGCGTTCGCGAATCGGGCGTTGATGGTCTGGTAACACTCCCAGTGTTCGCGATGAAACTCGAAATGCTGAATGAGGAGATGACAGAGCGGCCACAGCACCGTGTTCGCGAAGCCGAGGTAATAGCCTTCAATGTCGGACTCATCGAGCCAGACCCGGCGCAGGGTGTACGCCGGTTCAAAGGGCGGAACGCCGAGGCGGCCGACTTCGTCCGCGGTATCCTTGTCGGCCGAACCGGAGCCCCAGGCGACCCATATACCGCCAGTGCGCCGCATCGTGGGATCGAGTGCGGAGACAAGGCCTCCGGGCGGTTGGCGCACGTGGATTCCCGAGTCGCCCGCGAGGTGCTCGTACGGCTCGCGGTTCGACAGCAGAATCAGTGTGCGGCCGTCGAGGTATCGAGTGACGTCCGTCATCGCGGATTCTCTCCGGCAACAGGCGTGCGAGCAGCCCCGCGTTTTAGGACGGCGCGGGACGCGCGACGAACCACTACCGGAAAAGGGGGCGATTTCGGCGCGCGGCCGAGCGCTTGAAGATCAGCTCGCTTGAGCCTGCTCTGGCCGGCTATGGCGCAGGACGGATCTGATCGAAGGTCTGGTTGCCGATGGGGTATAGGCGCCAATCCTGGTAGTCGAAATGCCACCATTCGGCGTCGTAGACGCGAAAGCCCTCGGCCTCCATCGCGCGACGCAGGAGCTCCCGATCGTACCGCTGGCGCGATGTACCGCCCGGGTAGTCGGGAAAGGCACGATTCGAGAACTCGTCGTACCCACTCACCATTTCTATCGGGCGACCCGTCCGGCGGTCATACACTGTCAGGTCGACGGCCGCACCGCGGTTGTGACGCGACCCCTGTGATGGATCGGCCACGAAGATCTTCCCGCTTTCGGGCGTAGCGTCCCAGAACATCTTCGTGACATACCACGGCCGATATGCATCGTGGATGAGAAGCCCGAGGCCTTGCTTGGCCAGTGCGCGGTGCGCCCGCAGAAGCGCTTCGGCGGCGGGACGCTGAAGAAACGCCCGGGCCTGCGAGTACATCGGCGTGCTGATGAAGTTGTTCGTCGTGGCGTAGCGAATATCGAACCTGATTGTGGAATCGAGCGTCGACAGCTCCACCAGATCCGACGGGCGATGCGTTCCCGTTTCGACTGGCGGTTTGGCCGCTAACGCCTCGGCGCGAAGCTCAGCGACAGGGCGCATCGGCGTCAATCGGAAGGTCTTTCCATCCTCGCCCTCTATCGGTCGACGCGGGAACACAACGCCGCCGACGAGCACTTCGGTCGCGTAGCCGTCGCCACGGCGCCGGAATGTGAGCCGTTCCCCGTCGTAGAGCGCGGAAGCAGGGAACGTGAACTCGGCTGCGCTGATCTCCACGAGAGGATAATCGAAGAACCACTCGATCAAGGCGTGAAGGCGTCCATTGCGCTCGAGGATGTACAGCGTGTTATAGTCCCACCCGTATTCCCCAATGAGCCCGTGCCATCGCTCGGGAGGCTTGGCTGGCCGTGTACGGATCGCGCGAGACAGGGTATCGCGGTCGACGATCAGCCGGTTGCCGAGAAGACGGACACGTGGACCGAACGACAACTCATCATCGACGACCAGTGTGTCTCCTGCGAGCACGCGCAACCGGCTGCGAGCCATCCCCGCGGTCCGCGTTAGGTATACCGTGGAGTCGCGCGCGACGAGATCGACGCGTCGGTCACCCTCGCCGTAGCTCCCCTCGAGCTTCCGCGCCAACGCGAGGCCGATGGGTGACGTGATCTGTGGATCGGGCGGCGGAGAACTCGCTGCCGCGATCATGAGGCGCAGGGCCGCTGTCGCGATACGCGACGCCACGGCGTTGGTCCCGTCCTTGGTGATGGCAACCACAACCCCAAGGCTGTCGTCAGGCAGCGCCGCGAGCTCGGTCGCGAAGCCGTAGATGGCGCCGCCATGCCGAACAACTCGGTGCCCGTCCAGCGACGCAATGTCGAACCCCAGCCCGAAGCCTGAACGCGCACCCGGCGGCGCGAACTGCGGAGTCCACATCCGATCGAGCGACTTCGCGCTCAACACTCGTCCGGTCGACGTACTCCCCCGGGCGAACAGCACGCTCATGAAGCGGCCGAGATCGAGCACCGTGGAGTACATGCTGCCGGCCGGTGCCATACCCAGCTCGAACGTGGGCGCGACGAAGCTGCGACTGTCGAGCGTCCACATCGTCGCCTTTGCGATTCGCGGGGCGATCGAGGAATTAGGCTCGAACGCGCTGTCCTCGAGGCCCATGGGACGCAGGACCGCGTCGGCAAGGTACTCGGGGAATCGCCGTAGCTCAGCGCTGGCGAGCGCGAGTCCCGCCACCGCAACACCGGCGTTGGAGTACTTCGTCTTGGCGCCCGGGCGGTAGACGAGCCGCGTGTCGTTCAAGCTGCGGACGGTTGCCTCGAGCGACGGCGACGAATTGTCGAAATAGTGTCCAACAGGCGGTTCGCGGACGAGCCCCGCACGGTGGGACATGAGTTGCCGGAGGGTGATGGCGGAGGCACCGGGCCCACTCGGACGAAAGTCGTGAACGTACCGACTGACCGGTGCGTCCAGATCGACCGTTCCGCGCTCCACGAGCTGCATGACACCGACGTCGGTAAACAGCTTCGACACGGACCCGACGCGGTAGACCGTCCGCGCGGTCGCTCGCGTACTATCTCCAGGATTTGCCATTCCGAAGCCGCGCGCCCAGACGACGTTTTGGCCGGCGACGAGCGCGATGGAAAGAGCCGGGAGCGTCTTGTCCGCCATTTCATGGCGGATGAAACGCTCGAGGGCGCGCGCGGCCGCCGCATATCCCGCCGTGGGGCCCACTGAGTCGGGGGCGACTTGCGCGCCAACAGCGGGCGCCATGAACGCCAGAAGAGCGATCGATCGCCTAACGACACAGAGATGTCTCATCGCGTCCGTTCCGTTTTCAGATAGTCGTGCAGATCATCGACTGTGTCGACATCGCGAGGTGCGGGCCACGGCATCGGCTCCTCGACAACGACCGATGCGTGTCGGGCAATTACACTTCGGGCGCCGACATCGCCCCGGAGCGCCAGGAGCTCGTCGAACAGCGCCGAACCAAAAAGCGTCGGATGCGATGGCGCCGCCGCGTCCGCATAGCGGGGAACCACGATCGCCGCTCCCGTTGCCTGCCATCGCGCGGCGATCCTTCGGTAGGCCTCCGGAAGGACGCCCGGCACATCACCGAGGGAAATCATGATGGCATCCGCAGCTCTCAGTTCGAGAACACCGCGGCCGAGTGAAGTCGCCATGCCGTCGGCGAATCGCGGCTCTCGAACGATTCGGGCGGGGAGACCGGCCAGCGAATGCGCAACGTCGTCCGACCGGTCGCCCGTAACGACGACGACCTCTCCCACGTGCGCGTCGAGCGCGGCGTTGACCGCGAGGCGCACGAGCGGGGTGTCGTCGACCAACGCCAGCAGCTTGGAGGCGCGACCCGCCGCGAATCGCGTCGACCGACCAGCCGCGAGAACGACGATGCCGATCTCTGGCATCCGCCCTAACGAGACCTGGTGTAGCGCAGCAGTCCGGTGTGCAGAACGGTGAGCGGTAGACGGACGCACGCGAGTCGAGATGCCGGAATATCGGACTTGAGCTGCGTAATCAGCTCGGGCACTGTGAGCGTCTCGACATCTTCGAGTGGCGCTCCCCGCACAAGCTCCGTGAGCATCGACGAGGCAGCGACACAGATCGCGCACGCGTTCGCCGTGAAGCGGGCCTCGGTCACCACGTCGCCGTTGAGCGCGAGCTCGATCCGAACGCGGTCACCGCAGAGCGGATTGGTCCCTTCCTGCGAGACGGTGGGCGCGACGAGAGCACCCCGGTTTCGTGGGTGCTTGAAATGATCGAGGATGGTCGGACTGTACGGCCCGCCCGCCACTACTCGACCGCCCCGCGGACCCCAGCCGCGCGGTATGCTGGAAGCCTGAACGCCATATCGCGGGTCAAGAAGCCGCCGTGGCCGAGTCGCGCGAGGTCCTTCCGTCCGAGACGTTCGCCGGTCAGGAGTCGTGCGATGACGAGATCGAACACGGTCGCCTGCGCGAACAGCCCGCACGTCGGCATGCCGACGACCGGGATGCCGTTCCACTCGGCGAGCCACAGCAGGCTCCCGGGATGCGCCGGTACGCCGTGGCTGACCATTCGCGCTCCCATCTTGTCCAGCGCCGCAAACGTTGGGTCGAGCAGGTCCATCGCCTTGGTGCCGGCGACCAGCACGATGTCCGCATCTCGCGCGGCTGCAGCAAACGCGTCAGCGATCGACGCGACGTCCGGCGGAGTGACCTCCAGCGCGCCTAACGCCGATCCGAACCACGCGATCTTCTCGGTGACGGCATCGCGAAACCGCGCGAGCGCCCGCTCTCCCATCGACTCGTGCACGACAGCCCCGACGTGGTACGCCGCGAACCCGCGGACGTGGATGGCACCGGCCGAATCGGCCAGTATGGACTCCACATCGCTCAGCACGCGACGGCTCACGGCGAAGGGAATGATCTTCGCGCGCGCGACCGCCTCGCCCGCCTCCACGATCTGGCCGTCGTACAGCGAGTAGACACATGGTCCATCGAGCTCGTTGATGCGATCAAGGCGACTGGTGTCGATCGAAAGAACGCCGCGACATTCCGCCACGATCGGCCAGTGGCCGCCCGACGGAGCCCGAACGGAAACGCCGCCGCCCGCGACGCGGCGGGCGATCGCATCGCCCGCCGCGTCCTCGTGCACGTCGTCCGAGTCGAGCGCGAGCAGATGCAATTCCGTCCACGGCAGCTCCAGGGCACGCCGTGAGTCTGCGTCGTCCAGCACACGCCCCTTCGCGATCGCCACTCTGCCGTCGTCCGAGCGCAGCTCATGACACAGCACGCGCCCGCTGAGATCCGCCGTTTGCGCCAACGCACGCGTGACCCGAACCGCGTGCATCAGGCAGCCCCGGTTTGTGGACGACCACCGCGAATGGCGATGAGCTCCGCGAGGATGCTCAGCGCAATCTCCGCGGGCGCCCGCGCACCGATATCCAGACCTACAGGAATTCGGACCCGGGCCATGTCTTCTTCGCTCGCTCCGATACCGCTCAGGAACTCCCGCACCGCGTTGGCCCGGCGCCGACTTCCGAGCACGCCGATGTAGCCCACTCGCGTCCGCAGTGCGACTTCGAGCACCGGCAGATCGTACTTGAAGTCATGAGACAGAAGTATGAGCGCCGTAGAGGCGACGAGCGGAA
>Ga0111539_10008024_pt1 | contig 13466 bp, 9 predicted proteins | sample RhiMethybrSRZTD1_FD_79667 | JGI IMG/M metagenome (GOLD analysis project Ga0111539, IMG submission 79667) | Populus rhizosphere microbial communities from Tennessee, USA - Rhizosphere MetaG P. TD hybrid SRZTD1 (version 2) (version 2) | ecosystem: Host-associated > Plants > Roots > Rhizosphere >...
GAACCGCTTCCTCGCGATTTACGGCGCCGCCAAGGCCGCGGAAGCCGCGAAGCAGACGGCGAAGGCGAAGGGCTACTTCAAGCAGCTCGTCGAGATGTGCAAGGACGCCGGCACCGAGCGTCCGGAGCTCCAGTACGCGAGGAAGATGGCGAACTGAGGGTCAGCGAACGAGGACGCGCGCCGGGCTCGCCTGGCGCGCGATCCGCTTCCGCGAGAACTCCACCCGCGCGTAGGCGTAGGCCGCCGACACCGCGGCGTGGTCCCACGTCAGCCGCGCACTCGACCACGAGTGCAGCGCGCCATCGAACGTATAGATCAGGCACAACAGCACACTGACCTCGGCGAAGATCGCGAGGATCAACCACTTCATATTGAGTTGTCCTTGGTCCTGGCGGCGGGAGCCGTACCAGGTCAGACGGATTCTGCCACAGCTCAGTTCGCTATGAACGCCGGCTCATCACATATTTTTTGAGCCGGGTGAGGGCATCGCTGACAGTGGCTTCGGTGGATGCAAAGCATACGCGGATGTAGCCTTCTCCATCGCGGCCAAAACCCACGCCGGGTGCGAGCGCGAGACCGGTTTCGCGTAGAAGCGCAGCCGTAAATGCGGCGCTATCGGTGCTGGCGTCGAATTTAGGGAACGCGTAGAACGCGCCTTGAGGATCCGGGAGTGAAACGCCGGGAAGATTCGAGAGCGTGGCCGTGACCTGGTCGCGCCGCTGCCGATAGTGCTCGCGCAGCTCCGCGATATAAGGCTCGCCGTCGCGGAGGGCGGCGATGCCGGCCTGCTGCACCATGGCCGCGGGATTCGAGGTCATGAACTCGACGGCCTTGTACATCGCCGTGATCGTGCGCGCGCTCGTCTGCGCCCAGCCCAGGCGCCACCCGGTCATGTTGTAGGTCTTCGAGAAGCTGTTGATGACGATCAGGCGCTCGCGATTCGTCACCACGCCTGCGAAGGATGGTGCGATCGTGCGCCCGTCATACACCAGCCGCTCGTATACCTCGTCGGCCAGAATCACGACATCGTGGCGCTCGGCGATCTCCGCAAGCGCGCGCTGCTCGTCTTCGGTGATCACCCAGCCGGTCGGATTCGACGGGCTGTTCACGACGATCAGCCGGGTGTGGGCATCGATCGCTTCACGGATGCGATCGAGATCGAGGACGAAGCGATCGCCGCGCCGTGCCAGCGGCGCCGGCCGTGGCTCGCCGCCGGACATGATCACGGCGTTGGAGAAGATCGCGTAAGCGGGCGAGACGATCACGGCGTTGTCGCCGCGGCCGACGAGCGCGCGGATGGCGGCGTAGATCGCCAGGGTGCCGCCGACCGTGGCCATGATCTCGGGCACGTCGTACCGGACCTGGTGCAGCTCGGCGATCTTGCTCGCAATGGCCTCGCGCAATTCGCGGTAGCCGGCCGTGTGCGTATAGAACGTGTGGCCGGCCCGCATCGCCTCGTCGGCCGCCCGGCAAATGAAGGCCGGCGTCGGCATGTCCGATTCGCCGTAACAGAGCTTCAGCGACCCGGGCATGCTTTCGGCGATGGTGGCGATCTGCACCATCGGTGACTCGGCGACGCTGGTGATCTCCGGCCTGAGGCGCACCCGCGAATTCTAGCCGGTTCGGGAACTTGGCCTATGCCACAATCGCCGCGACGCGCGGAGGCCGTCGCATGTTCGATCTGAATGACACGGGAGCAGCTGCAGCAGGTCGTGCGGCGCAGGCGCACAAGCGATTCGTGATTGTCACGGTCGCTGCCCTGACCGGAACGTCGTGGTTCGCCATGTGGTTGATCTTCGGCGCCTTCGACGACATGGACCTGGGCAGCGGTACTTTCTATCTGTCGTTTGCGGTCGTCGGTGTACTCCTCGCAGCCGCGTGGTTCGCCTTTGCGTACTCATTTACGGGCTCGCAGCTGGTGGCGCGGCGCGTCGCGATGCACGCGGCCTGGGCGGTTGGCGCGTGGTTTCTGATTGCGTTCGGATTACTCATCCTGATGCTGGGCGTCGCGGGCTTTGTGATGTCGGCCGGCCACTTCGGTCTGGGCCCCTCCTTCGGCGTGATCGCGTTGTTGACGTTCGTGGCAGGACCGATTGGCGCGTTTTACCTGACGTTCAAGAGTGCGGGAGCGATCGCGGCGCTTTGCCTCAGCGAGGCCAAGGACCGCGCCGAATATTCCGGCGTGAGCCAACCGGAACAGCCGCGCGTGCCGGGTGCCAGGCTCGACTCGGTCGATGCGTTGCGCGGCAGCGTCATGATCGTGATGGCGCTCGATCACGTTCGCGACTTCATTCATCGAAACGCATTGGCCGGCGAACAGCCGACTGTTTTGTTCCAGACGACGCCGCTGTTGTTCATGACGCGATGGGTGACGCATGTCTGCGCGCCGGTGTTCATGTTCACGGCCGGTATCGGCGCGTACTTTTACTTGCGAAACGGCCGCACGCGCGCGCAACTCTCACAGTTCTTGGTGACGCGCGGGCTCTGGCTGATTGTGCTCGAACTGACGGTGATGCGGCTCGCCTACAACTTCAATCTCGGGCAGCGGTACCCGTGGTTGTTGTTGATCCTGTGGATCCTCGGTCTGTGCATGATCGCGCTGGCGGCGCTCGTCTGGCTGCCGATGCGAGTGCTGGCAGGTATCAGCGTCGCGACGATCGTGCTGCATCAACTTGCCGCCGGCGCGATGTCACCGGAGCCCCCGGCAGGACTTTCATGGACTCTGCTTTTGCAGGCGGGCTTTTTTCAGGCTGGCGGCACCTTCGTCGCGACCCCGTATCCGCTCGTGCCGTGGTTCGCGGTAATGGCGCTCGGGTTCTGCTTTGGCGAGATCCTCGAGTGGCCGGGGCCTGAGCGGCGGCGCGTGATGTGGCGACTCGGCATCGGGATGTCGGCCGCGTTTGTCGTGTTGCGCGCATTGAACGTTTACGGGGATCCGTCACCGTGGGAGACGCAGTTCAATCCGGTCATGACCGTGTTGTCGTTCCTTAACACGTCGAAGTACCCGCCATCGCTGTTGTTCCTGTTGATGACGCTAGGTCCGGCATTGCTCGCGTTGAGCGTGTTCGATCGCAGGACGCTCAACAGGACCAATCCACTGATCGTGTTTGGCCGTGTCCCGTTGTTCTACTTCGTGCTGCACTTCGTCGCCGCGCATGTCGCGTCGGTCGCGCTCGCCGTTCTCACCTACGGCACAGCGGCCTTCTCTTTCATGTTTCAACCGGTGCCGTCGATGGGCACCGACCCCGCGGCGTTTCCGCAGGACTTCGGATGGCCGCTGTGGGTCGCGTATGCGGTATGGATCGCGATCGTGGTCGCGTTGTATCCGCTGTGCCGGTGGTTTACGGCGGTGAAGGAACGACACCGGGATTGGCGGTTGTTGTCGTATCTCTAGCGCCGGCGCACGGGTGATCGGGCATAATGCGCCGCATGAAGCGGATCCTGAGCGCCGTCGTCTTCTCTTTCATCGCATCACCGGCCTTCACGCAGCCGGCTGATGTCGGCGACTATGTTCGTCGTCACCAGGGCGAGATCGTTCGCGAATTTCTCGAACTGGTGGCGATTCCCAACCATCGCGCCGATCTGCCGAACATCAAGCGCAACGCCGAGTTGCTGCGACAAATGCTGGAGCGGCGAGGAATGAAGCCGGAAGTCTGGGAAACGCCGACGGCGCCGCTCGTCTATGGCGAGCGTCTCGTTCCAGGTGCGACTAGGACCATCCTGTTTTACATCCACTTCGACGGGCAGCCCGTCGACAAGGCCGGCTGGAAACAGGACGATCCGTTCAAGCCGATCGTGCGCGCGGGGTCGCTCGAAGAAGGCGCGCCGGTGATTACCGACGTCGCCACCCGCGAGTCTTTTCCAGATCACTTCCGCGTCTACGCACGGTCCGCGGGCGACGACAAGGGGCCCATTCAGGCGTTCGTGTCGGCGATGGACGCCATCGGCGGCAAGCCGACTCAGAACATCAAGGTGATTCTCCACGGTGAAGAAGAGGGCGGCGGGCCGTCGCTCGATCACGTGATCAAGAACCACGCCGACAAACTCCGCTCTGACGTGCTGATCATCCTCGACGGTCCGCAGCATCCGAGCGACAAACCGACGATCTATTACGGCGCGCGCGGCGGCGCCGGTCTCGAAGTGACGGTGTATACGGCGAAGACGGGCATGCACAGCGGCAATTACGGCAATTGGCTGCCCGATGCCAACGTCCGTCTGACGCAACTGATCTCGTCGATGTTCACGCCGACCGGAAAAGTCTCGATCGAGGGTTTCTACGACGACGTGCTGCCATTGCCGGCGGCGGCGGTCCAAATGATGAAAGAGGTGCCCGACGTCAACGCCGCCATGCAGAAACTGTTCGGGGTTGGCTCGACGGACGGAGCGGCGTCATCGTTACAGGAAGGATTGAATCTCCCGGCGTTCAGCGTCCACATGATGAAGGGTGGAGAAGTGGGCGGCGTGATCGCGGCCAGCGCAACAGCGGAGATCGCCTTGAGGCTCGTGAAGGAAAACTCGCCGCGGATGATGGTCGATCGCGTGGTCGCGCACATCCGCAAGCAGGGCTATTTCATCGTCGACAAGGACCCGGATACCGCGACATTGGCAGCGCATCCGCGGATCGCAAAGGTGACGACGAGGGCGGCGGCAGTGAGCGGCGCATGGCGCACCGATCCCGAGCTGCCGGCCGTGAAATTCATTGCTGATGCATTACGCGCTCGCCACGGTAACAGCAACGTTGTCCGGATCCGCACGCTCGGTGGTGGCATTCCGGCGGGCCCGTTCATCACCGCATTTCAAGTGCCCACCGTCGGCATCTCGCTGGCCAATTACGACGATAACCAGCATACCGACAACGAAAACCTGCGGTTGGGCCACCTGTGGAAAGGCATCGACACGCTGGCGGCCTTGATGACGCATCGATGAGTGCCGCCGGAGCGGGCGACATTCCGGTCCGGTTGCACAACTTTTATGCATGCGGCCCGACGCCTTATTGTGCCAATTGATCGCTAATGATCTCTCAGGTCGCAGATACCTGACGCGGCCGAGATTGACACCGGCCAGCTGAGCGCAGATGCTTGCGGCGCTTCTCCCGAAGCTGAGGAGGCGGACATGCAATTCCTGCGTCGGTGCGCCGCGAGCGTCCGGTACATGATTCCGGGGGCTGCGGTCGTCGTGTTGGTCACGGCGGTCGTGCTGGCAAATCCAGGCGATCAGATTTCACCACCCGGACCGATACTCCCCGCGAACGGCTGCGGTGAAAACAACGGGGTTGGCGTGGCGTTCGATGGCACGTACATCCTGTTCACGTGCACCAATGAGGCCGCGATCCGCAGGACGGATACGGCGGGCACCAATCTGGGCTCCGTCGCGCTGGCGGACGCCGGCGGCAATCCCGTCGCGCTCGATGCCATCGCCTGGGATCCCACTGAGAGCGCGCTGTGGGGCGGCAACACGGACAACGGTGTCTGCAACATCTGGAGCGCGAATCTCAGCACAGGAGTTGCCACGTTCCGCTTCTCGTTCAGCGCGACGAACTGCAATGTTACGTTCTTCGACGGCATCACCGTCGATCGCGTGACCAACACGCTCTACCTCAGTCCCGACGTGAGCACCGACATCTTCCACAAGAACAAGGACGGCACGGCGGGAGTCAACGGGACGATCGACTTCACGAACCTCACCGCCGGCCAGTGCCCCTGGGGACAAGGCTTTGGCAACCCCGGCTGCCTCAATAGCGGGCTGGCCATCGGTCTCGACGGGAACCTCTTCGCCGGCACCGCCCAGGACGGGAAGATCTTCCAACTCGACCCCGCGGGACCGACCAATCAGGGCCAGTTCGCCACCGTGACGGGACGCGACGAGGACCTGGAATGCGGACCGCTCGTCAACGGCTTCGAGACGATTCTGTCGCGTGACTACGAGACGGGGCATATCGACGTCCTCGAGGCGCCGGATGGCACCTGCGTCATCACCGAGATCGAGCTGGCACCTCCGGTCGCAGTGAACGACTTCACGTCCGACCAGACCCACACGGTGACGACCACCGTGACGGCCAACGGCGCGCCTCTGGCGGGCGTGCAGATTAAATTCACGGTGCTGTCAGGTCCGAACGCGGGTCAGGTGAGCGATCCGGGTGAGTGCGCCGTCAATGCCAACTGCGTGACGGATGCGGCCGGACAGACGTCGTGGACTTACACGAGCGTGGGTCTTGGCACCGACAACATCCAGGCCTGCTTCACAACGGCCGGGGGCAGCGAGCACTGTGCTACTGCAGCCAAGCGCTGGGCCGACCTGACTCCGCCCGAGGCGTCGTGCCCGCCGGGGACGAACCCGCACGGGAAGAATGTGCCTCCAGCAGGCGAGAAATCGCCTGGCCAGAACGAAGACGGTTTCTACAAGCTGGTGGCGACCGACGTGCTCGATGCGAGTCCCGACATCTTCGTCGTCGATGCCGGCACCGGCACGGTGTTCGGGCCGTTCCCGAGCGGCACGCAGATCAAGTACACGCAGGCGCCCGGCGCCGAGCCATCGCAAAAGGAAATTGGGAGCCCCAACGGCGAGGCCGGTGCGGTTGCGTATCACATCACCGGTCAGGGTGACATGCAGGTCTACGCGGTCGACGACGCCGGCAACCAGTCGGCGTCAGTAAACTGCCTGGTGCCACCGCCGCCGAAGTAACGTCAGGCGGGTGCGATGTCTTGCCTGAAGACCCGGGTGCCTGCGGTGTTGACCAGTGACACCGTGAGCGCCCGGGTCGTCGGGTGGGCCCTAGCCGAGGATGATGCTGCCGGCGATCTCGCGGACGATTTTCGCAGCGACCGATGCGGTCAGGTTGCCGAGATCTTGCGACGGATTGAATTCCACGACATCGGCGCCGACGATCGGTCCGTCGAGCGCGTGAATCATCGACAACACGTCGCGAACGGATAAGCCACCCGGCTCGCGATGCGAGACACCGGGCGCGAATGCCGGGTCGAGGCCGTCGAGATCGATCGAGAGATAGACCGGTCCTGAGATCTTCGGTCGGGCCCCGCCGGCCACATGTTGCATCTCGATCGTGTCGACGTCGAAGCGCCTGATCTGATCGCGCTGATGCGGCGTCAGCGTGCGGATGCCGACCTGCACGAGCTGCCCGCACAATTCTTCCTCCATGATGCGCGCGAACGGGCAGGCGTGCGAAAAGCGATCGCCCTCGAACTCGTCGTAGAGGTCGCCGTGCGCGTCGATGTGAAGGATGGCAGCCCGCGGGTGCACGCGCGCGATGGCGCGCATGATCGGATAGGTGATCGAATGATCGCCCCCCAGCGCGATCGGCGCGAAGCCGTTCTTCAGCGACAGCTCGATGCCCGCCTGGATCATCACGCGCGCATTTGCCGCATCCTCTGAGACCGTCAGGTCGCCGGCGTCGGCGAGCTGCGAGAGATCGGCGCCGCGCTCGGTGAACTTGTTTCCTGCAGGTGAGTGAAGGGCTTGCCGGATCAGTGGTGGGGCGGCCGCCGAGCCGCGAAGGAACGACGAGCTCGCATCGTAGGGCACGCCAATCAGCTGGGGCAGCGGCCTCACGATCTAGTTCAGCCGGATTCTCACGCCGGCGCCGGCGCGAATGACGTGAGGTCCGATGCCCAGGTACTGCAGCCTGGTGTGGCGTTGGTTGTAAGTGTACCGGCCGCTGATCACGAGCTGGGCGCGAGAGGATAACGGGCGTATCACATCGACTCCGCCGGTGAGTGGCAGCAGTTCACCCTCGTCGTTGTCGTATTTCTCCTGCTCAACATCGTCAATCGTCGTGCGATCGAGACGTGCGCCGACCCCGCCAAGAAAGGCGACGCGGGTCGAGCCCGATGTTGCGTACCCGGCGAGGATGCTGATCATCGAGTCCCGCAGCTTCGTCGTAGCCGGTATGGACTCGAGCGGGAAGCCGCCACGCACGAGGCGGCCGGACTGTTCCTGCTCGAACCACGCGGTCGTGTATTCGGCACCGATGACGAATCCCTTCGCGGCAATGACGTTGAAGCCGCCGCTCAGTCCCGGGCCGATGCCGCCGATCCCCTCGCTCAAGTACGGCGAGCCAACATACGCGTCGTCGACCGGCTGAAACGAGACGAGGGCCGCTGGCGTGATGCCCACATCCACCTGAGCGTTCGCGTTGGTGGTGATGAGCACGGCAAGACCGAGAACGCAACCGACGATCCAGGTATTCACCCTTCTATGTTACCGAGGCCGGGCCTCGAGCCGCTGCTCGAAGACGCGGGTGCCGGCGGTGTTGTTCAACGAAACCGTCAGTGACTGCGACGCGGGATCGGCCTCGAGCATACCGAAGAACTGTGTCTCCGCTCCGGGCGGCCGATTCGGTTTCAGGTCGGACGGCGTGCCGTTGAATTTAACTTCCGGCCCAAACGTCTTATCGATTACACCCGGCGCGAACGTGCCCGCGTGTGCTGGGCCGGCGACGAATTCCCAGAACGGATCGAAATCCTTCGATACTGCGCGCTCGGGATTGAAATAGTGCGCCGCGCAGTAGTGAACGTCGGCCGTGACCCATACGACGTTCCGCACGCCGCGCTGTTTCAGCGTTCGGAGCAATCCTGCGATTTCGATTTCGCGGCCGCGCGCCTCGCCGTCATCGCCGTTGGCGACGGCTTCGTGGCGTCCCGGCTGGTGCGCGACAACGATGCCGAGGGGCATGTCGGAGGCGACGATTTTCCACGTCGCCGTCGATCGGGTGAGCGCATCCGCGAGCCATCGCACCTGTTCGGCTCCGAGGATCGCGCTTGCCGCACTCGACGAGGTCTGCAGGTTCTCGTTGTTCGCGCCGCGGTAGCTCCGCATGTCGAGCGCAAACACCTCGACGAGCGGTCCGACCGGGACCGATTGATAGATGCGAGCGTCCGCCGACCGCGCCATTGTCACCGGATACTGTTCGAGGAACGCCTGCCGCGCCCGCGCGGCGAGCACGGCCACGCGCCTTTCGGTGTAGGGCGCCGTCTCGGGCAGCACCTGCTCGTGATACCAGTTGTCGCGGACTTCGTGATCGTCCCACATCACGATCTGCGCGACCTCTGATTGAAACCTCCGGTAGTGCTCGTCGAGGCGGTTGTACAAGTGGTTGCCGCGATACTCGTCGAGGGTTTCGGCGACCTTCGACTTCGCCGGCGTGACGATGTTCTTCCACACCGTGCCGTCGTCCAGCGTTACCTCCTCGCGCAGCGGACCATCGGCGTAGATCGTGTCGCCGACGTGCACGAATAGATCGGGATTGGCATCCGCCATTCGTTTGAACAGCTGCATGCCGCCGCGCGACGGATCGATGCCCCATCCCTGTCCGCAGACATCAGCGGTCCACACCACGCGAACAGGCCGGCCGGGTGCCGGCGCCGTCCGAAAGTGACCTGACATGGGAGCGCTCGTGAGGCGAGCGCTCGATGCGTCTTCGAGAGTCACGCGATAGAAGAGGTCCTGACCGGGGCGCAGATCGCCAATCCGCGCGCGCGCCGTCAGACCGGTCGCCGGTGTGGCGATCGATCCGCGCACGCGCGTCGCATTCGCGAAGGACGATGTCGTCGAGTATTCGACGGTGAGACGTGACGGCCGATCGGCGTGCGCCCAGATGATCGCGCCATCGCGACCGGTGGGACCCGCGGCCACGCCGGCATCGATGACAGGACGACCGCGATCGGCGGTGATGATGCCCGGCGCCTGGTGTGATATCCACGCCAGGCCGCCGAGCTGCTGTAAGAACCTTCGCCTAGAAGGTGTACTTGATGCCAAGTTGAACGACTCGGCCATCTTCCGCCGTCGTGATCTGGCCGAACGGCGCCGTGCCGATCGTGCCGTTGGGCTGTCCGAAGCGCGCCTGGTTGAGGACGTTGAATCCTTCGATGCGGATCTGGATTCGATGGCGCGACGCGAACGTGAAATTCTTGAAGATCGACAGGTCTGTGCGCTGGAAACCGGGACCGCGCACTGTGTTGCGACCGGCATTGCCGGGACGCTCACCCGTTTGCGCCTGCGTCAACGTGGTGAAGCACGACGTGTTGAACCACTGCGCCGTCGTCTTCGGTCCGTCGTTCGGATCGCAACCGGCATTCACGTCAGGACGGTTGGTCATGTAGCGGATATCGAGGACCGGGCCTCGAGTAACCGTCAGCGGGAAACCGGTCTGTGCCTGGTAGATGCCGTTCAACTGCCAGCCGCCCGCGATATAGCGCACGATCGCCGATGACTGTTCGAGCGACGGCAACTCGTAGCCGAAGCTGACGACGAAGCGATGCCGCGCATCGAAGAGCGCGGGGCCTTTTTCGAATTCGAGCGCCCGTTCGATGCTGGCTTCGTCGCCTTGTGTCACGGGTAGCACCGGCCGCGCCTCGCCGCCGATGTTGAGGCCCGATACGTGATCGGTCGTCTTGCCGAGCGTGTAGCTGGCGAGGAAGTTGAGCCCGCGCGACGGCAACATGCGCACGCTGGCTTGCAGCGAGTCGTACCACGACTTCGCCACCGGGAACGTCGGACGGACCAGCGAGAACGCCGGCATCAGCCGGGCGCCGCCTGCCGTTTGGCCCGGCGCGTATACCCCGGGGTTGACCTCCATGAAGATCGGCAGGTTGTGCCCGCGTGAGCCGACGTACGACACTTCGGTGCCGACGCGGCTGAACAACTGCCGCTGCACGCCGGCGTTGAAGTGGTACGCGTACGGCGACTTGAACGCGTCGCCCCAGCCGATGATCGTCAGCGCCGCCGGAAACGGATTCGGTGGACCGGCGACGGCGGCGAGCGGATCCGCCAGCGTGATCGGCGTCGGGGTGTTGAGCTCGATCAACGGCGTGAACGGCGGCGACAGCACGCCGCTCTGGAAGAAGTCGCCCTGTCCCGCGAGCGCATCGTAGAACACGCCAAAGGCGGAGCGGATACTCATGCGCCCGTCGCCTTTCGGATCCCACGCGACGGCCAGGCGCGGCGCGACGTTGTTCTTGTCGGTCGGCACCACGCCGCGCGGCACATCGGGATCGCCGGGATAGACGAGCCCGCGGGGCGCGTTCGGATATTTCTGCGATTGAACTCCGGTGCGGAACCCCGTGATCGCATCGTTCACATCGATGAACGGCGTCGGCAATTCATAGCGCACGCCGAGATTGAGCGTCAGCTGTGACGTGATGCGGAACTCATCCTGCGCGTAGCCGGCAAACAGCCAGCCGTAGCCCTCCTGGATCGCCTGCTGCGTCGTCGCGCGCGCCTGTGCCGGGAAGCCGAGCAGGAAATCGGCGGCGGCATTGCCGCTGAGGCCGCCGCTGAAGGTCAAATCTCCGTTCGGGCGGTTGATGAACGCGATCCGCATCGCCTCGCGGCGGACATCCGCGCCGAACTTCACCGAATGGCGGCCGGTGATCCAGGTCATGTCGTCGGCGAGCTGCCACACGTGATTGACGCGATCGACAAACGGCTGCTGTGCGTCGCCCAGGGCGGCACTGCCGCCGCCGAAGAAACCGCTGACCGCGATCGACGGCAGGCCGGCGGCGATCGGGTTGGTGTTCGCGAAGTTGATGCCGTAGCTGCGCGGGCTCAGGCCGCTGGTGACCGCGGGGTTGGCGCTGATGCGATTCACGGAGAACCGCGCCTGGTTGATCATGCTCGAGCTGATCACGAAGTTGTGCGAGACGAGCCCGTCTTGCAATGTCGCCAGCGCGCGCTGATCGATCGGCGCGATGATCTTCGGCGTCAGACGGTCGGTGTTGCTGCGCATGTAGCGTCCGAGCACCGACTGGCGGGCGCCGAGCTGGTAGTCGAAGCGCACGCCGAACTGATCGCGGGTGTCGTTCACCGTCGGCGATGTGATGTAGCGATTGCCCGCGGCGTTGGGCAGCGGCACGAAATCCCGCAGCAGCTGCGCGGCGGCCGGGCTGATGCGAGCGGCCGGGATGACGTTGCCGTCAAACGGCAGGCCGGTCAGCGGATCGCGAATCGCCGCGCCGCCGGAAAAATCTCCGTTGCGCTGCGCCGCCGAGAGCACCAGGACGTTTTGCGTGATGCCGCTGTCGTTGCGGTAGCCCTCGTAATAGCCGAACCCAAACAGACGGTTCTTGAGCAGCGGACCGCCGATGGCGGCGCCAAACTGATTCTGTTTGAGCTCCGGCTTGGCCTGTGTCTGCGGCGCGAAGTAATTGCGCGAATTCAACGCGTCGTCGCGGTTGAATTCCCAGAGCGAGCCCGACACGGTGTTGCTGCCGGACTTGGTCACGACGTTGACGACCGAGCCCGCGTTGCGCCCGTACTCGGCGGAGAACGCGTGCGTCAGGATCTTGAACTCCTGGATCGCATCCGGGGGCGGACGCAGCACGAAGCCGGTGTTGAACGTGTCGTTGTTGGTCGCGCCGTCCATCAGGAAGTTGTTGGACTGGTTCCGCATGCCGTTGACGTTGAAGCCGCCGGTCGCATTGCCGAAGCCGCCCGGCGTCGCGTCACCGCTCTGTCCGCCGAGGCCGCCCGGCGGAGCCACCACGCCCGGGATCAGCGTGCCGAGTTGCGTGAAGTTGCGTCCGTTGAGCGGCAGGTCGACGACCTTCTGCTCGTCGATGACGATACCGTGCGTGGCGTTGCTGGTTTCGACGAGCGACACTTCGGCGACGATCACCGTGGTTTCCGTCAACCCGCCGATCTCGAGTTGAAAAGTCAGGCGGGCCGTTTCCGTGACCGTGACGCGTACGCCGTCGCGCTGTTGACTGCGAAAGCCCTGCAGCGACGCCTTGACGTTGTAGTTGCCCGGCTGCAACAGGGGGAGCGTATAGAGACCATCAGCGCCGCTGATCGCGGATCGCGTGACACCCGTGGCGGTGTTGGTCGCCTCGACGGTGACGCCGGGCAACACGCCGCCGGTGGCATCGGTGACGGTGCCGTTGATCTGCCCCGAAGCCTGCGCCGATGCCCGCGCCGGCGCGAAAAAAACCGTGAGGATGACTGCGGCGTTCACGAGTGCGCGTTTCATCGACCGACCTCCTGATGTTGCGGCTTACATTCCTGGGGGAGTGAAACGGCCGTCGGCGGCGAGCCAGCCGCCGTCGGCATAGAGGATGGTGCCCGTCACATAGCTGGCCGCGTCCGACAGGAGAAATATTGTCGGTCCCGCCATCTCCGACGCCTGCGCCCAGCGATTCATGGGGTTCTTCATTGCGTACGCGTCGTACCACTCTTTGTTCTCTTTGATTGGCGCCGTCAGCGGCGTTTCGATCACGCCTAGTCCGACGGCGTTGACGCGCACGCCCCGCGTGCCCCATTCGGCGGCCGCCGTTTTCGCCAGCTGCAGGATGCCCGACTTGGTCATCGAGTATACGGACTGGCCCGGCTCCGTGACGATCGAGCGGATCGAGGAGAACAGGACGATGCTGCCGAAGCCTTGCGGCACCATCAGCCATCCCGCCGATTGCAGCACGTTGAAGGTGCCGCGCAAGTTCACCTGCACGACGCGGTCGAAC
>Ga0111539_10008026_pt1 | contig 13464 bp, 11 predicted proteins | sample RhiMethybrSRZTD1_FD_79667 | JGI IMG/M metagenome (GOLD analysis project Ga0111539, IMG submission 79667) | Populus rhizosphere microbial communities from Tennessee, USA - Rhizosphere MetaG P. TD hybrid SRZTD1 (version 2) (version 2) | ecosystem: Host-associated > Plants > Roots > Rhizosphere >...
CCATCTGCAAAGTCTGCTAGGGCATCGGTGTGATGGACTCCTGTTATTAAAATAAGGGCTCCTGTGACCAAAAATCCTATAAGTAGTGGATGGAGGAAATTGTAAATCCCAAGTGCCATTGCGCCAATGATTGAGCCTATGATCAGACCTGCGGTTGGGAATAGATACATATTCTTGGCAATGTAATAGATGTCCTGATTCTGCTTGCCTACTGGCAGTATTGTTAGAAATGCAAGCACTGATTGAATAGCCTTAAGGGATGCCAAGCACAAGCCTCCACCAGCCTGCTAAATAGAGAACTGACATAACCGGCATGGATACTACGATGCAGAAGAGCACAGTAGTGAGCTTCATTATTGAGATTGCTTTTTTGCACTTCTCAAGGGTAACAGGCTCCTGATTATCACCAAGCGCGTAGTGCCCTATCTTTTCAAGCCTGATACGTAATGCTCCTGCCATAGTAGCCATTGGGTAGCCCGCATTGATACTGGAAGTCTTATCGTGGTCTCGTTGCAAAACGTTAAGTGAATTTTTCCAATCGGCCCCAAGTATCTTGGCTGAAACTATCATCAAGAATGCAGTAACCCTTGCAGGAATGTAATTTGCAGCACTATCAAGCCTTGCAGACATCCATCCTACATTTTTTAAATAATCATCGGGGTAACCAATCATAGAATCAAGTGTATTTATTGTCCTAAAAGCAAAAGCACCTACAGGACCAAAAAGTGAATAATAGAAAATGGGTCCAGTAACCCCATCTACTGTGCTTTCACTTATAGACTCAATAGTCGCTGAAAGGATATGCTGCTCGTCGAGGTCTTCGGTTTCTCTTCTCACTATCATTGACAAGTTGTGCCTCGTTGCGTTCAAATCACAAGCCTCAAGGCAATTCATGATTGTCCTAGTGTGCGCCTCCATGCCTTTAATTGCAATCGTGACTTTGAATATGATGGCAGATATGATAACAAGCTCAATGACGCCTACAAAGTATCCGCTTGCAAACACTAGCAAATGGATTGCTAAAGCTACTGTGATAACAAGTGAAATCGCAAAGATTGCCCCCTTAGCTTTTTCCGCTCCTCCTTTGAGCCTTGGTAGTAAAAAGCTGATTAGCTGCCCAAGCCAGGCTACTGGATGATATCTATTTGGTGGATCTCCAAAGAGCCAATCAATGCAAAGACCTCCTGCCAGTGCTGCAAAGAGGTAGAGCATCTAGACACCCACAACCTTTGACAGCCTTTGCATGTCTATGTTCTCGCTTATTGCTTTTGCGACAAGATCTATTTGCCAGTTCCATGACTCTCGCGGAACATCTGCCTTACCTGTCACACTACCAACAAGAGAGTCCTCTTCTGGCAGGTTAAACTCAATCTTGGGGATTATACCGAGGATTCTTTTCTTTGTTATTTTTTGAATTTCCTTGATCGCTGGTGTTAGAAGAGTAATATCTCCTCTAAACTTGTTTATTAGAAAGCCTTTAACCAACGCCCTGTGAGCTGGCTTTAACAGGAGATTTGTACCTACAATACTTGCAAAACATCCGCCTCGCTCGATATCTGCCACAATTATCACAGGTGCTCCTATTTCGTGTGCAAGTAGCATATTGGCAATATCATATTTCGCAATGTTGATCTCTGAAGGCGAGCCAGCACCTTCGATGACTATAACATCGTTTTCAGTTCTCAGACTGTCAAGTGCTTTGAGAACAATTGTAAATCCCTGTTGGATCACAAATTTCTCATAGTACTCCTTTGCATACATCTCTGAGTAGAACCGACCACTCAGGAATATCGTGCTTCTATACTCTCCAAGTGGTTTGAGCAAAATGGGGTTCATTCTTGGGTCTGGTTCTTTTCTTGCTGCAACTGCCTGTATTGCCTGGACCAGCGCCATCTTGGATCCTGTAGGGGTAGTAAAAAAGTTAGAGGACATATTCTGAGCCTTGAATGGAGCTACTCTGTAACCTTGATCGGAAAAAAGTCTGCACAATCCTATAGCAATTGTACTCTTACCTGCGCCAGATGTCGTGCCCTGTATCATAATGAGCTTTGCTCGCCTAGTAGTCATTCTACTCAAAAGCCTCTAGTGCTTTTAACAACACTATGTTTTCCCGACGCATTCTAACAGCTATTCTGATATATTGGGTTCCCATGCCAGTAAACGTGCTGCAGTCTCTTACAAGCACGCCACACTTTTTTAGCAGTCTGTCTCTAAATTGTCTGGAATTCCTGGCTTGCAGGTGAACAAGAAAAAAGTTAGAGTCCGATTTTAGCGGACAAAATGATTCTAACTTTTTAATATTATCATACAAAAACCTTCGTTCCTCTTTGATAACCGCCCGTGCTTTTGATAGATATCCACTCTCTAACAGAGCAGCCACTCCTGCAACCTGTGCTAGACCATTCACATTCCATGGAATCTTGTTTGTTGATAACTTCTTTGCAAGATTTGAATTGCATACGCTGTAGCCAACTCGCAGACCTGCTAGCCCAAAGGACTTAGTGAGCGACCTTAGGATCACAAGGTTATCAAATTCTGAAACTTGCTCCATCATCGTATTAGCTTCTGGATTTTCTGTCAGCTCAATAAAGCATTCATCAAGAAGGATCCTTGTAGAGCTACTAACGTTTTCGATTATTTTCATTATTTGTTTAGTCGCAAGAATGCCTGTAGGGTTGTTTGGGTTGCAAAGAAATACTGCGTCAGCCCCTCTTGCTTTTTCAATTACACTATCTGCATCAATCTCCAAATTATGTAGTGGAACATATGTTACTTCTGCACCTGACTTATGTGATGCAAGCTCGTATTCGCAGAAAGTTGGCACAGGGATAACTACACGCCCGCTTGCAACAGCAGTATGTACAAACCAATAGATGATTTCTATCGCTCCATTTCCTACGCAAATCCATTCTGGGTCAATTCCTAGATAGCGCGATAAGCCGTTCTTGAGCTCTCTGCATTCGGGATCAGGGTAGGTCTGTGCAAGGGAATCGAGGTTCATTTTGATCGCAGATATCGCCTTTCTTGGGGTACCAAGGGGGTTAATGCTTGAGCTACTGTCTAGTCGGACAAGGCGTGAGTTTACTGAATATATGCCGCCATGACTGCAAGCTCTCATCGTCCTGCCCATCATGATTACCTCTGCTCCACCATTCTTTCAACAGCCCATTGACATAAGCTATATTTAGAATGTTTGTACTATAATCGTAATTAATATAGCCTTAAGAGCTCAATAGTTGAAATAACCGTGCCTCATGCACTTATTCTGATTTATGAATTTTTGAACTATGGCATAGGATATCAGTTTTGTCAATATCTTTAATATCAAATCTTTCAGCGCCTTAATACTTAAGCATAATATAAAATTAATTTATTATATCAATAAACCAATTGGGCTGTCCTACCACCTGTTATCCTATCCTCTCTACCTTAGTACTTTCTAGCTATTCGTATATTTTTTCGGAGCTGCTAGCCTAGGCTAGAGTGTCGTACGTGACATTCAATTTTTTATTTATTAGAGTGAGTTTTTTATCAAAAATATATTCATCTATTATATCTAGTGCGGTACGGATATACTCGTCCGTTATCAATGAGGGCATCCTCAACCTGCTTGTTTTTGGCAACAATGAATTTATTTTCTGCAACAGCGCAAACTGTTTGTCGACGTCTAGTTCGTAGCGGCACTGCTGTATTAAAGACGACAAGAGACCAGGATGCTCATTACTAACCATACTAGAAGCAATAACCTATAGTCGACATTGGATATAAAGATAGTAAAAGTTTATCCTATATTGTCCATCTATCACTTTATATTGTCAAACTATTTTGAAAACTGTTTTTCAATTTTCATTTTGACCACTCTCTGCTCTCTAGGTAATCAATTAGTTTCATCATTTCCTCTATTCTCGTCTGGCCACCAATTTCACCTTTGCATTTCTCATAATGTCTTAATAGTTCGCTGTTCTCTTCTTCAGATATACTCTTTTTCTCCTGTATAGTTTTGAAAAATATATCTTCTTTTGTAGTATGATCAGAAACAAAGATGGCATAGGATTTTAGAAATCTTGCAATTGGTTCTTTGCTGCTATTTTTGTTCCATTTGCGTCCAAGTCTTGTTTCTCCTGCATTTACGTTGCCATATTCATTGTCTATGAGCGCATCCAGTTCGCGCCTAAGCATGTTTGCAATTCTTCTTCCAAGCTCGTGTTCAATTAAGAATTTTCGGATTTCTTCTGAAAAACCATCTTTGTTTGTCGTAATAGGGAAGTATGCTCTCTCTTCCTTTCCGTGATGAAATGCGTCTATAAATTCTTCCATAACTACAGAGATTATTTGAATATCTTCTATAGGGATGTCTTCATTTGCATATAGCCTGTCTGAGCATCGTTGAGCAATGTTTCCTACTCTCCTTACAATCAAGTGTTCGTGCATCAGGTTGTTGGTAGATGAAGTAGAAGAAGAGGAGGCCATGTCAGATTATATGTGAACTTTAAGCTCGTTAAAGGTATCGTGATAATAGAAGAAACAAGTAAGATTCATAGAATCTTCGATGAGCAAAGAAAGATTCAGGTAGATAAGACTAGAATAGGCAAGTACTACTCAAATTGCTAATATTATGTAATAGCCTTAGTCATGGTAACCCATATCAATTATCGATTGAGCGAGTGGATTTTCGACCCACTAGGAATGTGTTGGAATTTATGATACGCTTTCCTACATAGATATATCCATAATGGAAGTATCTATTTCTCTTTCACCTTCCGATAACAGATTAACAGCTATCACCCCTGCTAATAAATGAGAAGACAGGGCACAACGACTAACCAGTTGTTGTTCTCGTTAAAAGATTTGTTCTATTTCCAAATTATCAAAAGATAATTGGGAGGATTAAACGTAATGAATTAGATTGAACCCGAGGGTTCTTGGCGTATCATAATACCAAGATTATAACATGAGGATCTTTGATATTCTCTTCACAGGAAATGTCATCATAAGTGAGGATTGGATCGTCCTGGGGTCTTTTTTTGTTGAGGTAACTGCATTATTGTTGTTGTCTCATCTATGAGGCATGGTGGGAATTATTAACTCGGGAACCTATTACTAGTATTTTTAACCTGTGATATTTCCTTATATTAGCAATGAAATCTGCTCAGATATGGAGCTATGGAGATGGTGAAGTAGTTGAAATCAACAAAGTACCCATTTATTAAAGGATCCATCCGAAGGTAAGACTCTAGTCAATGTAAAATCAGCTGGTGTGAACCCGGTAACGCGTAAATGTGGACAAGATGTTTCCACTCGATGAGACTCGTGAGGCGCTTGACTACCGAAGAGATATACATCTAAGAGGAAAGATAATACTGGCAATACAACAAGCTAATTGGGATAAATCTTATGATGGCAGGATCATAATCGATCGGATCTGCTATCCTTGGATTATGATGTTATGATGTATATTTTTTGCTTTCGAATAATGTAACAGCGACAGCTCATGCGATAGGAAATTGCAGTGATACTCCACGTTTTCTGTCATTATTGAAAAGGAATCTCTCGTCCAACCTACTGCGTATGGATTCTATGATCTCGGTTTTGCAGTTTGTGTATCTAACCATGTCTATATGTTGCAGATACGATGCGCACCAAAAGCATGAATTACAGAGAGCAAAATAGCGATTGTCATTACTATCTCTCTTACTCAAGTCAGAGGCGACTGTTGCATGTGACTTAGTTGTTGTTGACATGGCTTTGATATTTCAGAGCTAACTAGATATTCATTGTCCATAATAACTTTATAGTCGAATGCAACCTAGAGGATCTATATTGTTCTAAATCTCTTAACACGATGAAATTTTTTAATGTATCTGATTTAGTCACAACGAGGTTGATTAGAAAGAGACACGCTCCGATCCTAATTCTTCACACCACTCCCCAATCCCATCGCTAATATCCTTCATTCTTCTTTTTTATTTTTCCAGCCTTGCACTCATACCGTCCATATTTTTCCTCTTGTTGACGTCAATTATGATCTTCTTTGGCATTGTTTTCAGTCAATGGGAGACTAAAGCTAAAGGTAGATCCTCTTCCATTGGAATTATTCTCAGCCCAAATCTTGCCACCGTGAGCTTCTATAATACTTTGTGAAACAAACAAGCCTAATCCTGTTCCTGACTCGGACTTGGTCGCAAACTTTGTAAATAACTTTGGCATTATTTCCGAATCTATGCCAGAGCCAGTATCTTTTATGTTAACGATAATTTCATTATTTCCTTCTCTCTTTTCGGTTGTCACTGTTATTGTACCCTTAAATGTAAATTTAATTGCATTATTAATCAGATTGGAGATGACCTGCATTAATCTACCTTTGTCTGCTTCTACAAAAAAGTCTTCCTTAGGTGTAAATACTAATTTGACATCAGGTTTCAACTTGTTATCTTGGCTTTCACATTCCTCAAGTATGTTAAGAATTATCTCGCTGATGTTGAACCTTACCTTCTGCAGCCTTAGTGACTGATTTTCAATTCGTGTGACATCTAAAATATTATCTATCAAAGTACCCAATCTTTTTGCATTTCTTACTACAACTTCTAATAACTCCTTCTGCGGCCCATCATTCGATTTGGAGAGAGCTACCTCAGCTAATCCAAGTATTGGTTGAATCGGAGTTCTTAGCTCATGAGCTGCTATATTTATAAAATCTCTTTGCATCTTATCATGAACTTCCAGCTATTCATACAACTCAGTTTGAATCCATAGGTTCTCAAATATGGAAACATAAGATAAAACACCTGACTTGCTGCTAGAATAAGTTGACAGACCTATGGCCTCAGAGAAGGTCAATTTTGAGTCATCCGATAATTCAATTACTAGTGAAACTTTTCTATCAGCTATCAAAACCGTAGATTTAGTCTCTGATAGCCGCTGCAAATATCTGACGTTGAGGAGGTCACTTGGGTTATGTCGCTCTGGCTGCAGCAACACCAGACGCTCCGATTCTCTTATTGCATTATGATCATCATCTAAATTTAACTTAGGCATTAGTATTCTAACTTGAATCTTTCGTCTTTCAGCAGCATCTGCTATGGATCTTATTATACCCATCTTTTCTTGGCGGATAACTGCATTGGATGTTGGAAGTATAAGCAATATTTCTTTTTCAGCCGTTTTTATGATATTCCAGTATATCTCCTCTGTTCTGTCAGGGTTCTGAATAACTTCAATATCTGATTCTACCCTTTCTTCTACTTGTTTTATTCTTTGTCGAGCGTCAATTCCGTTTCTCCATATCTCTTCGAAAAGAGAGGTGAAATGTCTGACATAGAGAGGTTCATTACTAATGAGTAAACTTTGTATCTGCTTACCTCCTTCCAATTTTTCTATAGTTACTGCTATTTCTTTTTCTGAAACACCAAAACTCATCGGTGGCAAATTTTTCATATGTCTTATCTGAATACCACGTTCGAGGTATAATTTGGCTATGGGTAAGTTACTCTCATCTATGTTAGTGACATATCTAATACCTTTGTGCTCGCCTCTCCTTTGTTTCTCTAACAATTTCATGTTCAAATCAAAGAAATAGTTGTAGGTATATTGCAAGCCGCCTGAAGTCAAACAAGCGCCAAACTTAACTGAGCTAGCTGTTATACGCCCAATTTCTTTTATGATTTCATCGGGGTTCTCTACTATTCTTGTTTCATAACGTATTATTCCTTCTTCAATTTCTCTTATTCTCTGTTCAGCTGAAATAGCGGATCTCCAAAGAGTATCAAAGATATAATGTCCTTGTTCTACAACTTCCCTCACATTGCTATAGATAACCTCTGTCAGAGGCTTTGATTCTTCTAAAACCGTGGTAGCCATATATTCTGATTCACTAACAGCCAAGCCACCCTTAACTCCATCTAGATGTCGAAGCTCATCAACTATTTTCATTAGCTCTTTGCAATATTGGATATTTTCTTTAGTAATCTCAGTAAAGGCTCTTATCTTTCCGCCTCTTCTTCTTATGTCAATGTATCCATTTCTGTATTCGTTAAGATCAATGACGATAGAGGGAGCTTTATGGTCAAAGAAAATATCCATCCTTTTAGTTACATTTCGCATGAACTGAACTCCTCTTCCTACAGCGTTTTCAGCACCATACAAAATCTCAGAAGTTTTCTGAGAATTAATATCATGATTTAGTAATGAATCTGTAGGTTTGGCTGATTGTTTTGTCACAATCGTAAAGTCATTAGCAATTAGATGTATATAATAGTGTCGTACATGTCATAAGTACAGAGAATAAAATATTCGAGCAAATTACTTCTCATAAACTCCAAACAAAATCCCTTTGAATTCATAGCTAGGAGAATTTGAATGCTCGATGGATTTGCAACTTCTTGTTTTTGAGTTGATTGTGAATTAGGTACCTTTTTCACTTATCCAATCCCTGTAACCCTTGGTACCATCTTGAATATTTCCAAAAATCAGAAGTACCGAATGATAATAAGTCCTGACAAGGAACTATATTTATCCTTAGTTACATAGATGAATATCTATTTTTTCCTATATTCTTCACAAAGTGTTGTTGTTGTTATTGCTTCCGTGAGCCTTAGAGCTTCTCCAAAGCTCATAAATAACTCAAGCTCATTAACAGTGGCGTGCCACGCCCAATTCATTTTGATCTTACAGTCGATAACCCTGAGCGAGCGATGAATTTCTACAGGGAGGTTTTTGGATGGAAATTTGAAAAATGGAATGGTCCGATGGAATATTGGATAGTAACTACAGGAGATGAAAAACAACCAGGAATTAACGGTGGTCTATCTAAAAGAAATCAGTCTAGTATGCCAAATATGAATACAATCGGGGTATCTTCAGTTGACACATTCTCCAAGATGATCGACGATGAGGGAGGCAAGGTCTTGATGCCAAAGACTCCAATCCCTGGAATAGGATGGTTTGCCGCATGCCAAGATACTGAAGGAAACGCCTTTGGAATTATTCAGGAAGATAGTACTGCCAAGTAAAATAGTCCAATTAGAGCACCGGATCATGATATGACTGTGAATGAGTTTATGAGGAACAATGGTTGTAATTGTCAGAACTATGCCTAACCGATTTTCACTTTCATAAGTCCTTCCAAACACACAAAAATGTTTGAGTTATAACTTACATGATTGAGCCAACTGAGAATAGCATGTTGGCTAAGTTATGATTATATCTGCTCTCATAATTTGCACTAAACACAACATCCAGACTTTCTAGTCGAACGTTACCAATACGTTTCATGGGTCTTGGTTGGCCGATTGCCCGCCTAATTTTCTATTTAGCCATAATATGGCAATTGCTGTCTTGTGGTAATTGCTAACCTTAAAGTATAGTTTTGCGTTCAGTACAGTGAATTAAATATGTCAACACCTTCGTCATCTTTGGCGTCAGATTCTCATATCCAACCCCTTCCAGAGGAAGGCGACATTGTTATTGCAAGTGTTAGGGACATTAAGGGACATGGTGCGTATGTTACATTGGACGAATACGCAGGACTTACAGGTTTTCTTTCCATAAGGGAGGTTGCTACTGGATATGTACGCAACATCCAGCGCTTCGTAAAACCAGGTCAAAAGGTTGTTTTAAAAGTAATAAAGGTTAACAGGGCGAGAAAAGAAGTAGATACATCTCTCAAGCAGATCTCTGGTGAAGAAAAAAAGTCAAAACTTATTGAGGTGAAAAGAAACGAAAAAGCCTCAGGATATCTGGATTCCATTAAATCAAGATTAAATCTAAGCAATTCTCAGGTGAAAGAAATTCAGGACACCATACTTCAAAATTATGATGATGTCTATACGCTTTTCGAATCCGTAGCAAGAAAAGGGATTCCCGAGGTAGGAAGCAAACTTGGCTTTGGTGAAGATGTTATGAAGGCAATAGAGGAGGAAAGCAACAAGATAAGGATTCCTCTAAACGAGATTAGAGGAGTCATGGAAATTTCCTCCAAGAAGCCTGATGGGATTGAAATTATCAAAAATGTCCTTATTGATGCAGCAGAAGGTACTAAATCCAATCCTAGCACCATAAGTATCGCATACGTCGGAGCTCCAAGATATAGACTTGCAGTCAAAGCAGAGAATTTCAAGATGGCTGAAAGGGCACTTTCTCGCGCTATAGAAAAGATACAGAAGGGAATAGAAAAGAACCAGGGGAATTTTAATTTCATTAGGGAAAAGTCGAAAAAGAATCTCTATTAATTGACCCTGTAGGGATTATTCAATAAAAGCTTGAATTTTATCTCATAATTCAAGTCGAGATGGATGTCCCTCTTTCTGTTCATCTATTCTTTTCTCCTTCCTCTCTTTCAGGTATTTGTATAGGAAGGGGAACCTTTGGTTTGAGACCGTATGTAAACTCCATAGAATGGTTATAACTGTTGCACCTTAAGTCTTTGTTTTTGTTAAGGGAAAAATTAGCCTGTACTAATTTTGTTGCCATGAAGAATAATTATTAGCATAGGCAAAGGTTTATTACTTGAGTTAACTAATTAATAATTCAAAACTAATGATTACTGCAAAAGTTATTGTTGTCATCGCACTAGCAGCAGCAGTTACATCGACTGTATTTGCAGTTGCTGGTCAATCTTTTGTTGGTTTGTTTGCTTCAGCACAGAATGCTGAATTAAAAAAGCATATTATCGGGGGACATACAGCTGGTTATGGCTTATACGAGACCAGTGGAGATGTTTTGGATCCCGTAAATAATTACAATAATGTCAGCGGAGAAGTAGTTATAGACCCTGATAAATACCTTAGAACCTTTGACTATGGACGCGTTTCAAAACTTCCTGACGGTACCACTTTGAGGGAGTATACACTTGTTGCAGATGATAGACAAACGGCGGAAATATCGCCAGGTGTGTTTTACAATGTCTGGACTTTTAATGGCACCATACCCGGCCCAACCTTGAGGGCGACCGAAGGGGATTTGATGAGGATAAATTTCATTAATAATGGCACGCGACCTCATTCGATACATACACATGGTATTCACAAGGCCGATATGGACGGAGTGTTTGAAACTATTAATCCCCACGGAAGATATGTGTATGAATTTCGTGCTGAGGCTTTTGGAGTATATCCATATCACTGCCATGTCACTCCCCTTGAGGAACATATTTCGCACGGCCTCTACGGTGTATACATCGTCGATCCCAAGACGCCTCGACCACCTGCCGATGAAATGGTTATGATAATGAATGGCTTTGACACAGACTTTGATGCCGAGAATAATTACTACGCTGTGAACACTATTCCTTATTACTATATGCACCATCCAATAGAGATAGAACAAGGCAAACTGGTCAGGATATACCTTGTTAACATGCTTGAATTTGACCCGATAAATAACTTCCACCTACATGGTAACCTATACCAACTATACAGAAGCGGTACGAATATGACGCCTGATGAATACACAGATATGGTAACTATGAGCCAAGGAGAGAGGGCCATACTAGAATTTAATTACAAGTATCCTGGACAATACATGTTCCATGCACACAAGACTGAATTTGCAGAAAAAGGCTGGGTGGGACTTTTCTTAGTTAAGGATCATGCCCAAACAAGCTCTGATATTGGCAATAGCAATAGCAATAGCAGTAGCATTAGTTACCCACAAACCACAACAATATCTGCAAGAGACGTTGGGAACTAACCATGGAAAAAGATAAGAAGATTCACAGATCTTCATCATCCCGCTCATCGTCATTGCAACCACGTTGGTTTGCAACTGCAAAAATGGTAGCGGTTGCATTAATTCCCGTTGTAATTTTAGCAGCAATGATTGCTTTTATCTTTGGACCAGGTCATCAATTTCTCGGTGTAGGTACACCTATTCCTGAAATCAGCATAGAGAGGATTGAGTTTCAGGAGGGCGGTAAAATAGTTGCATTCATACGTAACACAGGGCCTATCGATGTTACAGTAGCCCAAGCAGATGTCAACGATAGGATTCAGCAGGCTGCAATAGAGCCTGAGAAAGAATTGCAGCGGCTTGCAGAAGCCAGAGTGATAATTCCTTTTCCATGGAATAAGGGGGAGCCCTACGATGTAGGTGTCACAAGCTCCGAAGGCACAAGGTTCAGCAAGCATGTGGATGCAGCTGCTCCTGCTCCGACTCCTAATGTAGAACATGCAGCGTTCTTTGGGCTTATTGGAGTCTATGTTGGCATTATACCTGTGTTGGCAGGGCTATTGTGGCTTCCGTTTATTAGGAAACTTCGAGCTGGAATGTATAGATTCTTTCTCAGTCTAACTGCAGGTTTACTTGTCTTCTTGGGGATTGATGCTCTAGTTGAAGGTAACGAGATCGCCGCAGATAGCGTAGCTGGAGTCTTCAATGGCCAGATTTTGATTGCCTTGGTAACAATACTCTCATTTCTTGCATTGATGTATACCTCTACAAAGCTAGGAGAACGAAGCAAAGGTGGAAGCAGATCAGAAGAAGTGCAACAACAACAAGAAGGAGAACGAGCAGCCGCTGAACTACCTTCGTATGACTCACTACATGCAAGTCAAGCAAAGACTATAGATCAGCAACGTCCTCGCCCGGTTGTCAAGCCTGTGGCAATAGCATTGATGATATCAATTGGAATTGGACTTCATAATTTTGGTGAAGGGCTAGCCATAGGAGCGTCTGTTGTACTTGGACAAATAACGTTAAGTACTTTTCTCGTAGTGGGGTTCATGTTGCACAACACCACAGAAGGTTTTGCAATAGTCTCCCCGCTTGCCAAGGCCAAGGTGAACAGACTCTTAGGTAAGATGATAATCATGGGTCTCATAGCTGGGGTCCCTATCATTTTTGGCACTTGGATTGGAGGGTTTATCTATTCTCCTGTCGCTGCGATAATATTCTTATCAATAGGAGCAGGTGCGATATTCCAAGTTGTATTTTTAATATATCGAGGTATGGCCGAAACAGAGGGTGAAAGAGGCAAGATAATGTCTAATGCATCAATCATTGCAGGATTTGCCACAGGTATGCTAATAATGTACATAACCGGATTGATTATTCCCTCATAATTTCTTCAACCTAAACTATTTAGCGATTGATAGCATCATTTTGTTTTTTTAATCGTTAAAAGACTCTACCTCTGTTGTGAGTCTACAATAATGAGCTCATAAGATTTTTGGGAGGATAAAGAGCAGCAGACATAGAAGACTGCATCTAGATAAAGGTGAATCTAGGATGGATCAAGCTTTGAATTGCGCAGACAGGTTACGCATATAATAAATCAAACCTGAAGTTCCTGTAACGATTGAACTCGGAAGTAAATTTTTCCTATTGGGCGTTAAAATTCTCAAAGAGATTTGCAGGCTCCAGCCTATGTATTTCAGGTTTTTGCTGTATTGGATAGATCTATTTTTCCATTTTTAATGCCTATTAGAAATTTTACCCAATTATCAATTTCCACTATTTTTTCATCATCTA
>Ga0111539_10008027_pt1 | contig 13463 bp, 9 predicted proteins | sample RhiMethybrSRZTD1_FD_79667 | JGI IMG/M metagenome (GOLD analysis project Ga0111539, IMG submission 79667) | Populus rhizosphere microbial communities from Tennessee, USA - Rhizosphere MetaG P. TD hybrid SRZTD1 (version 2) (version 2) | ecosystem: Host-associated > Plants > Roots > Rhizosphere >...
CGCGAGCTCCGTGTCGCGGTCGAGGCCGTAGCCGGACTTTGCCTCGAAGGTCGTCGTTCCCGAGGCGAGCATCCACGAGCGGTGCAGCGCGAGGGCGTCTGCGAGGCCCACCGCACCCGCCGCACGCGTCGCCCGGACCGTGGACAGGATCCCGCCTCCGGCCGCATGGAGCTCCTCGTAGGTGGCGCCGCCCGAACGAAGCTCGAACTCCTCCGCCCTCGACCCCGCGAAGACCGCATGCGTGTGGCAGTCGACGAGCCCGGGGACGGCGGCGCAACCGCTCCCGTCCAGCTCCTCGACGTCGCCGTCGAGCGGAACGAGGTCGTGCATGCGGCCGACAGCGGAGATCCGCCCGTCGTCGCAAAGGATGAACGCGTCCTCGATGACGTCGACGGACCGCATCGCCTCTCGCCCGCGGAGAGGAGCGTGCGTCCCTGCCGGGGAGACGGCCTGCGCGAGGTCGCGGATCAGCAGCTTCGTCACGCGACGACTAGGTGCCGGGGACTTGGAGGCCGTGCTCGCGCGCGGCCTCCTTCGCCTCGTCGTAGCCGGCGTCGAGGTGGCGGAGCACGCCGGTGCCCGGGTCCGTCGTCAGGACCCGCTCGAGCCGTTCGGCCGCGTCGTCCGTGCCGTCGGCAACGACTACCATGCCGGCGTGAATGGCGTTGCCGATCCCGACGCCGCCGCCGTGATGGACGCTGACCCAGGTCGCCCCGGCGGCGGTGTTCACGAGCGCGTTCAGGATCGGCCAGTCGGCGATCGCGTCGGAGCCGTCCTTCATGGCCTCGGTCTCCCGGTACGGGGACGCCACCGAGCCCGAGTCCAGATGGTCGCGGCCGATGACCACGGGTGCGCTCACCTGGCCGCTTCGGACGAGGTCGTTGATCGCCAGGCCGGCCTTGGCGCGATCGCCGTAGCCGAGCCAGCAGATCCTCGCCGGCAGACCCTGGAACGCGACCCGCTCCGGAGCGAGATCGAGCCACCGCTGCAGAAGGCGGTCGTCCGGGAAGAGACCCCGCAGCGCCCCGTCGATCGCTGCGATGTCCTCCGGATCGCCCGACAGCACAGCCCAGCGGAAGGGCCCGATGCCGCGGCAGAAGAGCGGCCGGATATAGGCCGGGACAAAGCCCGGATATGAGAAAGCCTCCGTTACGCCGGCCTGTTCCGCCTCCCCTCTGAGGTTGTTGCCATAATCGAAAACATAGCTCCCGATCCGGACGTACTCGAGCATGCCCTCGACGTGGCGCGCGATCGACTCGGAAGCGCGGCGGAGATACTCCTCCGGGTCGTCGGCGCGAAGGCGGTCGGCCTCCTCCACCGAGAGCCCGGTCGGGACGTAGCCGTTCAGAGGGTCGTGGGCGGCGGTCTGGTCGGTGACGAAATCGAAGTGCTCGCCGCGCGCGGCGAGCTCCGGGACGATCTCGGCGGCATTCCCGAGCAGCCCGACCGACAGGGCTCGGCCGTCCGCGGCGGCGCCACGAACGCGCGCCAGCGCGTCGTCCAGCGATTCGGCCGCCTCGTCGAGATAGCGTGTCTCGATCCGGCGCTGGATCCGCGCCGGGTCGACCTCGATGCAGAGGATCGCCGCGCCTGTCATCGTCGCGGCGAGAGGCTGGGCGCCGCCCATCCCGCCGAGGCCGGCCGTGAGGACGGTTTTCCCGCTCAGGTCCGGAGAGCCGAAGTGCTTCTCGCCTGCGGCGGCGAAGGTCTGGTACGTGCCCTGCAGGATTCCCTGGGTGCCGATGTAGATCCAGCTCCCCGCCGTCATCTGCCCGAACATCGTCAGGCCGAGAGCCTCGAGCCGGCGGAACTCGTCCCAGGTCGCCCAGCGCGGGACGAGCAGCGAGTTCGCGATCAGGACGCGCGGCGCCCCTGGATGGGTGCGGAAAACGCCGACGGGCTTTCCGCTCTGCACGAGCAGCGTCTCGTCCTCGCCGAGGGCAAGGAGCGACCGGACGAGCGCCTTCAACGCATCATGGTTGCGCGCCGCCTTGCCCGAGCCGCCGTAGACGATCAGCTCCTCGGGCTTCTCCGCCACCTCGCGGTCGAGGTTGTTGAGGAGCATCCGAAGCGGCGCCTCCGTCTGCCATGAGCGGGCGTTCAGCGCCTGTCCGCGCGGCGCGCGGATGGAGCTCAGATCGCCGCAGAGATCCTCGACGACCGCGTCGACCTCACGCACGCTCACGCGAGCTCACCCACTTCGGCCTCCACGGCGGCCACCAGCTCCCCGCCGCGGATCGCCTCCGCGACGCGCTCGATGTCCGGCGCGAGCGTCCGGTCCTCCATGACCGTCGCCGAGAGCGAGCGGACGAAGTCGTGCGCGGCGCGGGCGCCGGCCCCGGGCTCGAGCGGAGCGAGGAACTCGACCCCCTGAGCCGCGGCGAGAAGCTCGATCGCGAGCGCCCGTTCCACGTTCCCCAGTACCGCCCAGCACTTGAGCCCGGCGGCGTTCCCCATCGAGACGTGGTCCTCCTGGCCGGCACTGGTCGGAATGGAGTCCACGGAGGCAGGGTGACAGAGCACCTTGTTCTCGCTGACGAGGGCGGCGGCCACGTACTGCGGAATCATGAACCCCGAGTTGAGCCCGCCGTCGTGCGTGAGGAAGGCGGGCAGCCCGTCGGAGAGCGACGGGTTGACGAGCCGCTCGACACGGCGCTCGGAGATAGACGCCAGCTCGGCTACCGCCAGGGCCATGCAGTCGAGCGCGAGCGCGACAGGCTGGCCGTGGAAGTTCCCGTTCGAGACGAGCTCTCCCCTGTCCACGAGGACGAGGGGGTTGTCCGTGGCCGCATTGACCTCGATCGACACGGTCTGCTCGACATAGGCGAGAAGGTCGCGGCTCGCGCCGTGTACCTGCGGCGCGCAGCGAAGCGAGTAGGCGTCCTGCACCTTGTCGCACCAGCGGTGCGCCTCGATGATCGCCGAGCCCTCGAGGAGGCGAACGACGTTGGCCGCGGCGGCCGCCTGGCCGGGGAGCGGGCGGAGCGCCTGGATCTCCGGCATGAAGCTGACGCGCGAGCCCTGCAGCGCCTCGAGGGAGAGGGCGCACGCGATGTCCGCGGTCTTCGCGATCCGGCGAGCGCGGACGAGTCCCAGCGAGCCGACGGCGCCCATGAACTGGGTCCCGTTGACGAGCGAGAGTCCCTCCTTCGCCTGCAGACGGACCGGCTCGAGTCCGGCCCGGGCGAGCGCATCCGCGCCTGAGAGGACCTCGCCCCCGTAGCTTGCCGACCCCTCGCCCACGAGAGGAAGCGCGAGATGGGCGAGCGGCGCGAGATCTCCCGAAGCGCCGACCGAGCCGCGGCTCGGCACGGCCGGCAGCACTCCCTTGTTCAGACAGTCGAGGAGAAGCTCGACGGTCTCGACGCGCGCTCCCGAGAAACCCTTCGCGAGCGCGTTCGCGCGAAGCACCATCGCCGCGCGCACGACCTCGTCCGGGTACGGCTCCCCCACCCCGCACGCGTGGCTGCGCAGGAGACGGAGCTGGAGCTCCTCGGAGAGCTCCGGCGGAATCGCCTTCGAGACAAAGCGGCCGAAGCCGGTGTTGATGCCGTAGGTGTGCTCGCCCGAGGACTCGGACGCGGCGCGGTCGACGAGCTCGCGGGCCGCGGCCATCTTCGAGCGCCCGCCCTCGGAGAGTGCGGCAGGCGTCCGCTCGACCGCGACCGACCAGACGTCGTCGATCGTGAGATCGTCTCCGTTCAGGAGCACTGCGGTGGCGACGGCCATCGCGGCCAAGTCTAGAACGCGCCGGGACCCGAGTTCCGTGCGCAAAAAGGGGGACGGATGCGAGTTCACGTGATCAGCGATATCGAAGGGGTCTCCGGAGTCGTCAAATCCCAGCAGGGCGACGGCGGCGAGTCCCTCTTCGAGGAGGCGCGGCGCCTGTACACGGAGGAGATCAACGCCGCGATCCGGGGAGCCTGCGCGGGGGGCGCGACCGAGGTCGTGGTGATGGACTGCCACGGCGCCGGCAAGGGCTGGGACTTCAACTCACTGCTACCCGAAGCCCTCGACCCACGCTGCGAATGGGTCGTCCAGAACGAATGGACGGAGTACACAGGCTTCCTCGAAGAGGGATGCGATGCGGCGCTCTTCATCGGGATGCACGCACGGGCGGGCGTCGCCGACGGCGTCCTCAATCACACGATCTCGGGCTCCGAAATCTTCGAGCTGCGGTTCAACGGCACCCCGGTCGGCGAGACGGGGATCAACGCTGCGCTCTGCGGCACTTTCGGCTGCCCGGTGGTGCTCGTGACCGGGGACGACGCCGTCTGCCGCGAGGGCCGCGAGCTCCTCGGCGAGGGGCTCACCACCGTCGCCGTGAAGCAGGGGCTCGGGCGGAACAGTGCGCGAAACATCGCACCCAAGCGCGCCCGCGAGATGATCGAGGACGGGGCCGAGCGGGCACTTGCAGACCTGAGTGCGGTGGCGCCGTACGACCCCGGACATCCCTGCGAGATCGAGGTCGACCTGATGGGGTCGCACCTCGTCGAGCCGTATCGCTTCCGGCACGGCATCGAGGTCGTGGACGGGCGCAGCGTCGTCTCGAGGGCCGATGACTGGTGGACGGCTTGGAGGCAGTTCTGGCCGATGCCCTAACCGCCGGTCGGCCCTAGTCGTCGAGCAAGCGCAGCTCCAGCACGTGGCGTGAGTCGAAGCCCTCGATCCTGAGCAGGCTGCCCGCGGCCTCGACAGCGGCGCCAGCCGGCATCAGGCCCACGAGCTCGCTGCCCGCCACCTCGGCGCCGCGGGCTTCCACCTCGACGACGATCGTGGCCACGATCGTGTGCAGCGCGGCCGCCTCCCAGTCGGTCACGTTCATGCTCACCTGCACGAGCCCGGCCTTGGGGAGGTCGAGCCCCAATGCGCGCACTCCGGGGAAGCCGCCATCGCGCTCGCGGACGAGGGCGGCGATCTCGCGCGCCGTCTCGACGGTGGCGCCGCGCAGGTTGACGTTGAAGGCGATGAGCGGCCGCCGGACTCCGATGAGGACTCCGCCCGCGGTTGGATGAAGGGTCGCCGGCCCGCGGTCGGGTGCGAGCTCGCCCGAGTCGATCCGGCGTTGCAGCTCCTCCGGGCCCCCGCGCCGGAAGAACGCGGGCTCGCGGCGGTCCTCCGTCAGGCGTCCGTAGAAGAAGGCTGGGAGGCCGAGGTCGTCTCCCACCCGCGCGGCGAGGGCGAGAGCCGCTTCGCGCGCCGCCGGCTCGTCCTCGGGGCGCAACGGCACGAGCGGGACGACGTCCGCGGCGCCGATCCGCGGGTGTGCTCCCTCGTGCCGGCGCAGGTCGATCCGCTCGGCAGCCGTCGAGATCCCGGCGGCGAGCGTCTCGACGAGCTCGTCTCCGGACCCGACGATGGTGAAGACGGAACGGTGGTGGTCCCAGTCGGTGTGGACGTCGAGGAGCCGCCCGGGCCGAGCGAGCGCGATCTCGAGCGCGGCGATCGCCTCGGGGTCTCGCCCTTCCGAGAAATTGGGGACGGATTCGAGCGGTAGAGCCACCGGTGCAGGATAAAAGGGGTCGGGAAGGCCGTGGATACACTCGGCGTTCGGTCACCTGTGGACGTAGCGAAGCACCCGAACCTGCACACGTTCGCCCGTTTGCTCGGGTTCCTGCGCCCCTACCGCTGGTCGCTCGCCATCTCGATCGTCCTCGCGGCGCTGTCGCAGGCGGCGGCGATCGCGCTCGTCCGCATCAGCCAGAGCGTGATCGACCTCGCCATCCGGCCCCGCGACGAGCAGCTGCTCTGGGAGTTCGTCGCGCTCATCGCCGTGATCGGCCTCGTCAAGGCGCTGCTCATGGTCGGCCGGCGCTTCATTTCCGGCCGGCAGGCGCTCGGTGTCGAGTTCGACATGCGCAACGCCATGTACGCGCACCTCCTGCGCCTCTCATTCAGCTTCTACGACCGGAACCAAACCGGACAGCTGATGTCGAGGGCCACGGTCGACCTGCAGGCGGTGCGCTTCTTCCTCGGCTACGGCCTCATCTTCTTCTTCCAGCACGTGCTCACGATCGTCGGGGTCACCGCGATCATGCTCTGGACGGACTGGCGGCTCGCGCTCGTCGCGCTGGCCATCACCCCGTTGGTCGTCGCGCTCGCGTACCGCTACTCGAAGGTCTCCCATCCGGTGCTCCGCGACGTCCAGCAGAAGATGGCCGATGTCGCCACGGTCGCAGAGGAGAACATCGTCGGCGTCCACGTCGTGAAGTCGTTCGCGCAGGAGAAGCAGGAGCAGGCGAAGTTCCAGCGTCGCTCCAATGCGGTCTTCGAGCAGACGGTGCTCGCGAACCGCCAGCGCTCCCTGTACGTGCCGCTCCTCAGCTTCGTGCCGCTCCTCGCCCAGGCCGCGATCCTCCTCGTCGGCGGCTGGATGGTCACGCACGGGAGCCTGACGGTCGGCCAGTTCTTCGCGTTCAACCTCTACGTGACGATGCTGATCCTGCCGCTGCGGATGCTCGGCATGTGGATCGGGCAGTCGCAGCGCGCCACCGCGTCCGGCGAGCGAATCTTCCAGGTGCTCGACGAGCCCGTCGAGGTCGCGGACAAGCCGGACGCCGCGGCGCTTCGGCCCGGCCCGGGGCGGATCGAATTCGAGGGCGTCTCCTTCGGCTACCACCCGGAGCGCCACGTGCTCCATGGCGTCGAGCTCGCGATCGAGCCGGATCAGAACGTGGCGGTCATCGGCCACACCGGCTCGGGCAAGACCACTCTGACCGCCCTCGTGCCGCGGTTCTACGATGCGACCGAGGGCCGCGTCCTCATCGACGGCGAGGACGTGCGCGACGTGTCGCTCGCGTCGCTGCGCTCGCAGATCGCAGTCATCTCACAGGATCCATTCCTCTTCTCGACCACGGTGCGCGAGAACATCGGGTTCGGCGCGCCCGACGCGACCGATGATGAGATCGAGTCTGCCGCGCGTCTCGCGCAGGCGCACGAGTTCATCGTCGAGCTGCCCGAGGGCTACGACACGGTGATCGGCGAGCGCGGCATCACGCTCTCGGGCGGGCAGCGCCAGCGCATCGCCATCGCGCGCGCGATCGCCATGAGCCCGCGCATCCTCATCCTCGACGACGCCACTGCCGCGGTGGACGCGACGACGGAGGCGCGGATCCGGCTCGGCCTCCGCGAGGCGATGAAGGGGCGGACGACGCTGATCATCGCGCACCGACTGTCTACGATCTCGCTCGCGGACGAAGTGGTCGTCCTCGACCACGGGCGGGTGGTCGCACGCGGGACGCAGGCCGAGCTCGCCGAGTCGAGCCCCGTCTACCGGGAGATCTACGAGCACGGCTTGATCGACCGCGAGCTGGCCGCACGACTGGAGGCGACGGCGTGAGAGTCTGGCAGCCCGGCTCCCACCTGACCATGGAGCGCGGAGCCGAGGTCGAGGACTGGTCGTGGCGGCGCACCGCGCACCGCATCTCGACCCTCGCCCGGCTTGCGACCCGCTACAAGCTACGGACGACGCTTGCGATCGTCACGCTCCTCGGGGCGACGCTCACCTCGCTCGCGCCGCCGTACCTCGCGAAACTCGCCCTCGACGACGGAATCCGCGCCGACGACTACAGGCGACTCGTCGCGGTCGTCATCGTCTTCATCGCAGCCGGCGTGCTCAACTGGCTCATGAGCAGCGCGCAGACCTATTTCACGGGCTGGACCGGGGAGCGCATCCTCGCCGACCTGCGCGACAAGCTCTTCCGCCACCTGCAGCGGCTGTCGCTCGGCTTCTACGAGCGGAACCGAGCGGGGGTGCTGATCAGCCGCCTCACGAACGACGTCGAGGCACTCGACCAGCTCGTCACCGACGGCGTCACGAGCCTCTTCCAGAACACGCTGATCCTCATCGGCTCGGCTGCGATCCTCTTCGCCCTCGACTGGAAGCTCGCGCTCGCCACCCTGGCGGTGTTCCCGTTCATGGCGATCGCGACGGCACTCTTCCGCATCGTCTCCGCGCGCGCCTACCGGGCGGTCCGGGAACGGCTCGGCCTCGTCACGGCAACCCTCGCCGAAGACATCGCCGGCATGAGGATCGTGCAGGCGTTCAACCGCCAGTCCGCGAACGAGCGCCACTTCCGCGAGGTCAACGCCCACTACCGCGAGGCGAACCACGTCACGGTCGTGACCAACGGCCTCTACTTCCCGTTCGTCGACTTCCTGTCCACCGCGGCGACCGCGATCGTGCTCGGCTACGGCGGCTATCTCTACTTCGGGAACAACCTCACGATCGGCACGCTCCTCGCCTTCATGCTCTACCTCTCCAACTTCTTCGATCCGGTACAGCAGCTGTCCCAGCTCTACAACACGTTTCTCGCCGCGGTCGCCGCGCTGGACAAGATCACCGAGGTGCTCGACGAGGAGCCGGAAATCCTGGACGCGCCGGACGCCGAGGACCTCCCCGTGATCCAGGGGCACGTCCACTTCGAGGACGTCCGCTTCGGCTACGGCAAGGGCGTCGAGGTCCTGCACGGCATCGAGCTGGACGTGCCGGCCGGTACGACGGTCGCGCTCGTGGGGCACACCGGCGCGGGGAAGTCCACGATCGCGAAGCTCCTGGCGCGTTTCTACGACCCGCGCGAGGGCCGCATCACCATCGACGGCCACGACCTCCGCACGGTCACGCAGGAGAGCCTGCGCAGTCAGCTCGGCATCGTCCCGCAGGAGGGCTTCCTCTTTGCGGGCACGGTTCGAGAGAACATCGCCTTCGGACGGCCGGGCGCGACCCAGGAGCAAGTAGAGGCCGCCGCGCACGCGGTCGGGGCGCACGACTTCATCTCGTCGCTCGAGCGGGGCTACGAGACGGAGGTCGCCGAGCGCGGGACGCGGCTCTCGCTCGGCCAGCGCCAGCTCGTCGCCTTCGCGCGCGCTCTCCTCGCCGACCCGCGCATCCTCGTCCTCGACGAGGCGACCTCGAGCGTCGACATCGGAACCGAGCGGCGCATCGAGCTCGCCCTGCGCACGCTCCTCGCGGGCAGGACGGCGTTCATCATCGCGCACCGGCTTTCCACGATCCGCAGCGCAGACAGGATCGTCGTCCTCGAGCACGGGCGGGTCGTCGAGCAGGGGACGCACGACGAGCTGCTCCAGCAGGAGGGCCTCTATCTGTCGCTCTACGGCGATTGGGCGTCGGCCGCAGCCTGATCTACGCTACGCGCCACGATGCAGGCGGGCACGGTCATCGGCAAGGCCTGGGACATGTACAAGGCGCACTGGAGCCATCTCGTCCCCATCGCCTTCGTCGTCTACGTCCTCATCTCTCTGCTGATCCTCCTGCTCGGCTCGCTCGGCTGGCTGGGCGCCGTGGTCGGGTTCTTCGTCAGCGTCGCCGGAGTCTTCTGGCTGCAGGGCGCACTCGTCCTTGCCGTGGACGACGTCCGTGACGGCCGCGCCGACCTCTCGATCAGCGAGACGCTCGACCGGGTGACGCCGCACCTGGCGACGCTCGCGCTGGCCGGCCTCCTCGCGGGAATCGCGATCACCTTCGGGTTCATCCTCCTCATCGTCCCGGGTCTCTTCCTCCTGACGATCTGGCTCCTGATCGTCCCCGCGATCATGCTCGAGAACTGCGGCGTCTCGGCATCGTTCGCGCGGAGCCAGGAGCTCGTGCGCGGGTACGGCTGGTCGGTGTTCGGCGTGATCATCCTGACGGTCCTGATCTTCATCGGAGTCGGGATCGTGTTCGCGATCCTCGAAGGCGTGCTGGACAGCCGCTGGCTCAGCTTCGCGCTCAACATCGTCCTCCAGACGATCACCGCGCCCTTCCTGGCGCTGGCCTGGACGATCACGTACTACGCGCTCAGGGATCTGAAGGGAGCGGAACCGACCGCAGCCGTCTAAGCTCGGGCTTCGTGTCCGAGCTCGACAAGGAGACGCGAGAGCGGATCGAGGATCCGGTCTCCGAGCAGGCGGAGGAAGAGACCCGTCTGACGCCCGCTGAGGCGGTTGCGCAGATGCGCATCAAGGTCCCGACGCGGGCGAACCGCAAGCTCGCGACGCTCGTCGACCGCATCAACGAGGACGCGCAGGTGAAGGCGTGGTGGCACGTCTCGAACGTGAACGCCGTGAAGCGCCTCGAGATCAACGACCACTCGTGGGTGCACATCCAGATCGTCACGAACATCGCGCTGAAGCTGCTCCGCCAGCTGACGAAGCACCATGTCGAGCCGGCGATGGTGCGCGACTACGGGATGAGCCAGGACGATGCCGAGATCGTCGTCGTGCTCGGCGCCCTCCTCCACTGCATCGGCATGGCGGTGCACCGCGAGGGCCACGAGGACTGGAGCCTCTTCCTCGCCGAGCCGAAGATGCGCGAGCTCCTCGAAGGGCTCTACGACGAGCCCGAGCGCACCGTCGTCATCGTCGAGGTGCTCGGTGCGATCACGAGCCACCGCGAGGACGGCAAGCCGCTCACCCTCGAAGCCGGGATCGTCCGAGTCGCAGACGCCCTCGACATGGCGAAGGGCCGCTCGCGAATCCCGTTCGAGCACGGTCGCGTGTCCATTCACTCGCTTTCTGCGGCGGCGATCGACAGCGTCCACATCGGCGACGGCGAGAGCGCGCCCATCTCGATCGAGATCGAGATGAACAACTCCTCGGGCGTCTACCAGGTGGACGAGCTCCTCAAGGCGAAGCTCCGCGGCTCGGGCCTCGAGCCGTACGTCGAGGTGGTCGCGCGGATCGACACCGAGGCCGAGAAGAGCCTCATTCCGCTCTACCGCCTCGAGCTCTGAGGGCGGGACGGCCGCTACAATGGCCTCGCCCTTGCGGGGTCGTCTAATGGTAGGACGCCTGACTCTGGATCAGGTAGTCAAGGTTCGAGTCCTTGCCCCGCAGCCTCGAAAAGCCCCGCTTAGGCGGGGTTTTGCTTGCGGCGAACGACCTCCAGTCCAGGGTGCTACTCCGCCGGGACACGCGAGCTCGGCGAGTGCGTCGGGGCGAGGCGCTTCCCACACCCGCAGGTAGAGGTCGAGCTCGAGCGCCTGAACCTGCGTCTCGACGGCCGCGAGAGAAGAGGAGGAGGGGCGCCGGATCCTCTTGCTCCGCGCGCCCCTCGCTCGGGAGAGGATGCGTCGCTGCCACGAAGTTGGCCGCGAGGATGGGGCTGCGGCTCCACACCCTCACCAACGCATCGTTCACCTCTTATCGGTAGGCGAGGGGCCGGCCGGCCTAGCCAGATCGAGTGACTGACCCGAAGAGATCGGCGGGATTATGAAGCTTTCGTAAGGATTCCGCGGAGCGGGCGGCGCACCATTGTCTTGCTCGCCCGACAGCCCGAAAATCACGGTGTGGCCCCTCCGCCGCCCAACCTCGCCGAGGTGAAGTCGTGGTTCTCCGACGAGGAACTCAACACGTGCCCGCAGTGCGGGGCGCACGCTGTCGTACCGCCTGAGGCCACGATCGCGGTCTGTCTTGCCTGCGGCGAGGTCACTGCCGTTGCAGGACCGACGTCTTTCAACCGCTGAAGTCGGGTCGAGTCGGCTCCGCCGTACCAACGCTGCCAAGGTGGTGGCGCATCGAGCGATCGAGCGACGAGCCCGACGCGGATGGGAAAGGATCACAAGGCGAACGGACCGGTGATCTCGAATGTCATCCCTTCTCCGTCCGTACCTCTCTGCGACGTGACGTAGAGCCGCGTACCGTCCGGCGAAAACGAGGGTCCGGTGACCTCCGAGCCGTCATGCCCGATCAGCTGGAGGAACGGGCTCGCCTCCCATCCGGTCCCGGCGTGAACGAGCTGGACGAGCTGGAGGTCGTCCGCATCCTCGGCCACGAAGAGGTCACCAGTCGGCTCGTGCACCGTGATGTTGTCGGGCTCATGGAGCGCGTCGGCTGCATTCGCGCCGAGGCCGTCGTAGATCACTGTGATCCGCATCGTGGTGAGGCGCAGTGCCCAGACACGCTCGTCGGCCGTGGTCGTGAAGTAGAGAAACCCGTGCGAGATCCAGGCGCCCTCAGGGCGCTGGAAAGGAGTCGTGTCCCTCCCTCGATAGGGCCGTTTCGGCGAGATCGTGCGCCAGGTGACAGCACCATTCCCTTCCACGGACGCGGCTTCGAGCCTGCCCGCGCCGAGGTCGCCGTACCGGGTCGGCCGGAACCGATACAGGCGCGCGTCGTAATCGTCTTCCGTCAGATAGACGTACCCCGTTGCGGGATCGACCGGGGCGGCTTCGTGCGGGAACACGCCGAGTGAGCGCCGCGCGACGCCCTGGCCCGACCTGAAGGGGACGCATTCCCAGACGAGCCCGTTGCGGAACTCCTCGCACGAGAGCCAGGTTCCCCAAGGCGTCGCCCCACCCGCGCAGTTCCACTTCGTCCCGGAGAGGATCGAGTACGCGTGGACAGGCTGGCCGTTCGGAGCGAAGCGGATCGCCGAGGCCCCGCCAGACGTTCCATTCAGCTCGCTGTTACACGCGAGGACCCAGCCGCCTCCGGCCGTCGGGAACGTGCCCGAGCCGTCGGGCTGGCCGGGCCAGATGTAGTCGGTGTTGAGGACCGGGTGGCCACTCTTCGCCAGAAGCCTCGCTGCGAATCCGGCCGGAAGACGAACGCCGTTGGTGTCCGCCGGACCAAGCGGGCCGTACCCGACAGCGGCCCCAGCGGCTGGAAGATGGAATGTCCCCTTTCCAACTGCAAGAGCCGTCGCGACGAACACGCCTCGCTTCAACAACTCACCACGAGTTGCCTTCGTCTCCTACCTCCTGGTCGCCCCGGGATTCTCCCGATTCGTGACGCTAACGCGTTCGGAAGGCGCTGCCAACCGGAATTCGCGTCCGCTGGTACCTCGCGGCAGGCCGGAATGACGAAGGCCGCCCGGGAGAGCGGCCTTCGACGAGGAGAGGAACGACGCTTTGCGGCGGAGCGTCGGTCTCACACTTCTCGGCAGAAACAGCAGTCCTCTTTAGCCTGAAAGCGGCGTCGCCGCGGTCTCGAGGGGAAAAGGCCCGCACATCGGGACGTTTTTTCGACGGAAATTCGAGAGGCGGCACTCAAGTATCGGCGGGCACAGCCGATTGAGTGTGACTGAGGACGCAAATCCTCCTGTGGCTCGGGGAAATGACCGCCAGCATGTCCCCAAGTGGCAGACGAGCGGCGGCCTGTCGGCCGCCGCTCCTCCTTAACGTCGCGTTCGGTACCCTGTCCCCGCTGGGCGCATTCGTCTAGTGGCCTAGGACGCCGCCCTCTCACGACGGTAGCACGGGTTCGAATCCCGTATGCGCCTCCTTCAAGAAGCCCCGCAATGCGGGGCTCTTTCGTAAGCGTGGACACTGCGTGCCACCGCTACCGACCTGGAGGTACGAGGAATGATTCGTCAGAACCTGTTCTCCGACAAATGGGATGGAGCCGACGAAGATGATGGGACACGGCATCGAGTCTTCTGGCGGCCGGACTACGCCCGGATGGGAGCAACGCTGTACGAGCTGGGTCCCGGCGCGCCCGGGATGCGGATGCACATGCACTTCGGA
>Ga0111539_10008031_pt1 | contig 13458 bp, 10 predicted proteins | sample RhiMethybrSRZTD1_FD_79667 | JGI IMG/M metagenome (GOLD analysis project Ga0111539, IMG submission 79667) | Populus rhizosphere microbial communities from Tennessee, USA - Rhizosphere MetaG P. TD hybrid SRZTD1 (version 2) (version 2) | ecosystem: Host-associated > Plants > Roots > Rhizosphere >...
ACCGGTGTAACACACCCCGCCAGCTTTCGGAGATCTGGAACCAGCGCCGGATCGGCGCCAATCCCCCGACTTCTGCTTCTTTGGGTGACTGCAACGCCGACCTGAAGCGGGAGAGTATCCTCAGTTCTTACCCTTACAAGACGGCCAAGGAACATTATGCTGCTTTACTGGCGGCGGCGAAGGCAAAGGGAGGTCCTACCGTCTACACGAAGGCGACGACGCCGGACTGGGATGGGTATTACCAGCGCGACGCTCAGGCCGATCGTGGCTCCGAGTGGATCTGGGGAGTCAGCCAGGCCCCTACGGTCCTCTCCCTGCTCACTCCGGAGTACCAAAAGCGCATGGTGCAATTGATCTACCACGAGGCGGTGACGAACGCCCCTCAATGGAGCGCGTCCTTCTGTTATCCAGAGGGATTCATGCGGTGGTGGGCGCAACCTTCACAGGCGGGAAATTTCCAACTCACGATGACCCCCTGGATGGTTCAGACCATTTCGGGCATCGCGGATAACTTTCTCCGACAGGTGATGATCGGCAAGGAACAACACGTCCAAAGAGTGCCGCAGTGGTTCGGAGAAACGATTGGGTTTTGGGATGGAACCACTCTGGTTACTCACACGGCGAATATTCAGGGCTGGACGCTGACGCACTCGATGTTCGAATTCAGCAATAAGATGGAGACGGTTGAAACCTTTAAGCCGGCCCTGGACGCAGATGGCAAATTCGTGGGACTCGATCACGAAGCAATATTTTACGATCCCGATGCATTCGTTGCGCCAGTCCGCGCTACATATCGTTTCGCACGTCGAGCGACGCCGGACGATCCAACCCGGCGATACAGCTACGTCGAATGTGTAAGCAATATTCAAAACACTAACGGCAGGCCGTCCCAGCTGACGAACGCCGATCCACGTTTTGTGGATTACTACGGCAGGCCGTGGGCAAAGAACTGGGAGAAGTATTTCGAAGCGGGTTGGGAGAAACCTGACGGCGATATTCCCAGTGAAATACTCGACATCTTTAAATAAGGAAGAGGAACCGATGAGCACTAAACTCACAACCATTACGGCCGGCGCACTCCTGTGCACGGCTCTGTTGGCCGTCCCCGCCCTATCCCATCATTCATTCGCGATGTACGATCAGACCAAGACCGTAGTGCTAACCGGAGCGGTCAAGACGTTCGTCTCGCAGGCCAACCATGCGGAATTGCACTTCTATTTGATCGCACCCGATCGCAAGGGAGTGGCAAAGGGTCCTGATGGAAAGCCCGTGGAGTGGGGCGTGGAGATGGCTGGCGCGGCCGCAGTCGCTCAGCAGGGGATCACGGCCACGACATTTGGGGCCGGGACTGTTTTCAGCGTAAAGGTGAATCCGTTGCGTGACGGTACAAACTTCGGATCACGGACAGGCGCGATCGCCAAGTGCCCTGTGGATCCCGCGACGAACAAGCCGAAACTGCCTGCTGCCGACAAACATTGCGATTCTGTTCCAGGCATGACACTGAGCGGCGGAACGGCGTTCTAGTCTTGTTGTTGCGCTAATCGACGAGTTCGAGAAACCGCCACTGTTGACCGTTAGCAAGACCCGCCAGTTCCCGGCCGAGGGCCCGGAACACCGGCGGGGAGACCACCACGTGCTGCGTGCCCGCGTGCATGTCGCGAAAGAGTCGCTGGATCACGCCTGCACGCAGAGCGGTAGTACCCGCTGATTTGTATCCAAAGGCCGCGACCTCGTGGGCTGCTGAAGTAACCTGCGTCGTGGCAAGACGAATCAAACTTTGCTGGCGTACAGAAAGCTTGTCTCCTCGAGCCAGGACCTGCTCTACGTCCTTCCACGTTTCATACACCAACGCACGCCCCGCGCGATATGCGCCCTCGGCTTTTGCATAATCTTCCTGGAAACTCTCACTCGTCGTTTGCGTGCCGGCGCGTCCTCCTCGGGTGCTGACGTAGCGGGCAATTTCATCGAGCAATCGACGCCCGATGCCACAAGCCCATCCGGAGTGACAGATCATCGCAAAACCGGCGATGCCGATGGAATATAGAGGCCCGCCGCGTTGCGGCTTTTCAGTGCCGACAAAATGCGTGTAGGCTTCCGGCACGAACACAGAGTCGATCGCGTAGTCAATGCTGCCCGTGCCGCGCAATCCCATCACATCCCAGTTATCGATGAGCTTCGCCTTTGCGACAGGCAATACGAAAATGCGTGGCTCGCCTGTGCTTTCGATGATGCCGAGAGTGTGGATGTGCGTTGCGTGCTTGATGCCGGAAGCAAAGCTCCACGACCCTGTAAGGCTATATCCCCCATCTACGGAATTGGCTGTGCCGGGCCGTGTGCCCTGTCCCGCGATTACGGGAAAGCGATCGACTCCAAAGAGCTCCTGAACCGCAGCATCGCCGAGGTATGCGGCGCCAGTACCGATTGCGAGCGCGGCGGCCATAAGCACCCAGCCTGCGGAAGGATCCCCCTGGGCGACGGCCTCTATTACCTGAAGGGATTCGACCGGACCGAGTTCTGCACCGCCGAGAGCCCGCGGCACCCACATCCCGTAAAGTTTCTCCTGGTGCAGCGCAGCAACAACGGGCTGGGCGAGAAACCCCTGCCTATCGCCAGCATCGGCATGTTCATTTGCGATCGTCGCCACTCGTCTGGCGCGCTCCGGGAAATCCGTCATGTTGCGCCCTCCTCGCATTCCCTTATCGGGAGAATCATAACGGAGAACCTGATCGTTTGGGTGATGCGCGTGGAGTCAAGGTTCCGGCAATCTACCGTTCAGGAGATAACCAAATGACGGCAATCTGGCAGCAATTCTCAAAAGAAATATCCGAGGTGGTCAAACAGGCGGGAAAGTCGATCGTTGCAGTGGACGGACGATCTGGGCGCACTTCCAGTGGAATTCTTTGGCGTTCGGATTCGATCCTGACCGCTTCACACTCGATCCGGCGCGACGCCAACATCGCAGTGATCCCAGGGCCTGGGCGCTCAGTCCAGGCCCGGCTCGCTGGTAGAGATCGCGGCACCGATATCGCTTTGCTCAAACTGGATCGAGAAATTGAGTCCGAACCCGTGCAACTCGGGAATACCGAGGCTCTCTCAGTCGGGGAACTCACCGTCGCGGTAGGACGAACACGGCGAGGCAATATCGTGGCCAGCGCGGGAATCATCAGCGGCCTCATGGGCGAATGGCACGTGGCCCGAACTCGAATCGACCAGTTCATCCGACCGGATCTGAACCTGTATCCCGGCTTCTCAGGAGGTCTTCTCCTGAGTGCCGGCGGCGGTGTGCTGGGTCTGAATACAAGCGGGCTGCTTCGCGGAACGCCCATCACGATACCGTCGTTGACCCTTTCACGGATCGCTGAAGAGATTTCTTCCAGTGGGCACGTCGCGCGTCCGTATATCGGTTTGGTCATGCAGCCTGTTCCGATTCCTGAATCGCTTCAGAAGAAGGCAGACGTCAGCGCCGCTGTTGGTTTGTTGGTAATGCAAGTCGAATCCGGCGGGCCGGCAGACTTGGGCGGGGCATTGCTGGGCGACATTCTTCTGGATATGGACGGCAATTCGTTCGACGACCTGGATGATGTCCATGACGTACTGGTGAAAAAGGGGGCTGGCCAGGATGTCCGCACGACTCTTGTTCGCGGTGGGCAGAAGGTTCAATTAACGATTCGAATTGGCTCGAGTCCGATACGCTAGTTCCATGGTGGACGTTTGGATCATGGCGCCTTCCCTGACACGCCGGGATTGGCTCCTTCATTCCATGAATAGCGAACCCTCCATTCGCGTTGCGGGCGTCGCACCCACGTTTCCATTTCTTCGCTCGTTAATGGCTGAGACCCCTGCAGACCTGGCCATTATCGACATGCAGTCGCAAAGAGAGACCGCGATTGTTCGTGATTGGCTACTGGAGTTGCTGGATGATGTGACACCGATCTTGTTGTTGAGTCCCGAGCCCGATCCAACAATATCAAGCCGCATTCGGCAGGCCAGAGTCGGTGGTCTATTGCAGTCGAATGCTTCGCCGGAGCAGATCGTTCAATCGATCAAGTTGATTGCATCAGGTTTGATGATCCTGGATAACGCCCTGATGCCGCAACTGGTCGAGGATGAGGCGTTTGTTGAGCCGCTCACGCCTCGTGAAAGCGAAGTCCTTAGGTTGCTCGCTGATGGTTTGGGCAATAAGGACATTGCAACGACGCTGAACATCTCCGAACACACTATTAAGTTTCACATTCACTCTATTCTGGGAAAGCTCGGGGCTACGTCCCGGACCGAAGCTGTTACGCGGGGTCTCCGTAGTGGTCTGATCGAGTTATGACCGGGAAATGGTCTTACTTGTCGTTCTTATCCTTCTTGTCCTTATCCTTCTTGTCCTTCTTGTCGTCATTGGGCCCTTTGTCACGGCCGAATTTTGGTGCCTTGGAGGAACCAACGACCTGGATATGGAGCAGAGTTCCGGCCCCTCCCTTTGAGAAGAAGGGATCGATGGGTTTCAGAGCCCATCGCTTCCAGCCCACCATCGTTTGCGACACCTTGGCATCCAGTTTGAGGGTTCCGTGAAAGTCGAGATTGTCGTTGTCGAGATCATAACTACCCTTAAGATCGATACCGGAGCCGGGAACTGCGAATGATAGAGAATCAAAGGTTATCTTTTCATCGCCCATCTTGAACCGCCCGGCCATCGCGAGTACCACTTCGTCGATTTCCATATTTTTCGGTTGGCCTTGTCCTCGCCGGCTGAGGGTGTCGATTTGATCCTGAATCGTCGAGCGCAGGAATTTCCCCTTCGTGATGTCGAACTGACCGTCGAGCATCAGTTTGTCTTTCACCTTACCGCTTAGCGGAGGTATATCGATTTTCGTTTTCAGGGCGATCTGACCCTCCATAAAGGTTTCTCCCTTCATGGCGAGTGTAAGAAGGTCACGAATATTCCCTTTGGGCATGTCCACGTCCAGGCTAATGGTCCGATGGGCGTCGCCATCCTGTTTGATCACGGCTCCGCTTGTCGTGAAGACCGTCTTACCGAGAACTCCCACAACGGGCTTGAGAACGGTATTCCCATTCGTGCCATCGACGAGCACTTCAAATTTGGTCTTGAGTGGAACCACTTTCCCCGCTCGTTTCAGCCGGAAATCCGGAACCGTGGCTTCGCCTTTTGCGGTAATCGTGTCGAGGGAGCCTTCGAATTGGCCGGTAGAATGGAGAATGCCCGATATCCCCGTGAACACTCCGAGATCGGCCTTATCAAAGATGTAGTCGCCTGTGAGAGGTGAATCCCCAGGCTCGTCGGCGGCCCACGGACCGAACGTTCCCTTACTGAGGATCTCTCCGGGCGGCCTGGCGTTTGTGAGGGAGGCGTTATATTTCATCGGTACATTCTTTCCTGCAGATTCCAGGTGAATGTAGTGCAGAACAAACTCGAGGGGTTTCTTCCCGTTCCGGGGAAGGATCGTCAACATCGAGTCATTGATAACCACCTCGTCCAATATCACGTCGGTCTTCATCGCATCATCGTCTTCTGTGTCCTCGTCACCGAACGCAGGTCGCTCGCCCTTCGGGGGAATATTGATCTCCATTCCGTCGATAGTGACCAGCTGAACTCGCTTGGGCGAATCGAAGATAGCTCCCAGATCGACTTCAAAGGAGAATTTCCTGATGACAAACATCGGCGGGATGTCGCGGCGGCCTCTGTGACGGAGGATGATGCCACTTCCTTCAACGCGTGCTCGAGCTCCATGCCAGCGCCTCAAGATCACGCTGAAAGGAGACAGCCTCCGCACGCTGACCTTCAAGTCCGTAATTTGCACATCGCTGTCGAAGCGCTTCTCGAGGTATTGCTTCGCCTGTTCGCGGATATAGGGATCAATCTGCCGTGCCAACCTATGACCCGCGACAAACAACACCGCGACTCCCAGTGCAACGGCTACTCCTATGCCGATGAGCCACTTCTTCTTTTTGGCGCTCACGGGTCTTCACCCAGGAGATGGCCCACGGGCTGTAATCCTTCGATGTGGTCGCAAACACTCTTGACTGCCATCATGATCGGAACGGCCAGAAGCATTCCCAGCGCTCCCCAGAGCCATCCCCAGAAGAGAAGAGAGGCGAAAACGGCGAGGCTGTTCATTTTTGAAAACCGGCCGGTGAGAAAAGGCGTCAGCAGAAAACCATCGATGGAGGTTATGAAGAGAGTAATTCCCGCGACGGCTGCCACCATGCCAAGCGTTCCGAATTGAAGGAACGCAACCATGGTCAGCGCAACGGTCACGATGATCGTTCCAAAATAGGGAATCGAATTGAGCACGCCGGCCGAAAAGCCCCACATTGCGGCTTGGTTGACCCCCAGAAGCCAGAGTGCGATGCCCATGGCGACGCCGATAACGGCACTGGTCGCGGCTTGAATGAGAAGGAATCTCCCGATCTGCTGATTGATCTGATTGAGAATCCTTACCGTGACTCTCTGTCGCGAAAGCCGCGGGCCAACGACTTCCACGAGTTTTCGCTTGTAGCGATCACCGGCGGCAAGGAGAAAGAAGACCAGAAACAGAATGGTTATGCCTTGACTGATGAGCCACATGGCATTCATCGACCCTGACCACAGGAAGTCGCTTGCTCTGAACAACGGCTCTTCAACACGAACTCGCGTGACGCCCTTTGCAACCGGGGCACCAGTCGCCTCTGATGCAGCCCTTTCCAACTCCCCTGCTACCTGCTGGACCTTCGCAACAGGTCCCGGCGTCTTGCCTCGAAAGGATTGGATTGTTCTGGTGACTTTGTGGACCGCTTCAGGCAGCTGGCGAAAGATGTCTGACGCCTCGTCGCGGAGCGCATACGCCCCGTATCCTGCGCCTGTCAAAAGCAATCCGATGATGAGGATGGAACTAACGAATCGTGGGACGCCGAAACCAGAACACCATGAAACGATAGGATCGAGCGCGTAAAAGATTAGAAGCGACAGAACGAAAGGAATGAGAATGCCCGCCGCATACCGCAGTACGAAGACGCCTGCCACCAGACTGAGAAAAACCAGGCAAATTCGTTCTATTCGAGGTCGCCTGCTCGACTTGCCTTCGAGATCGTCACGAGGTTTTCCCTCGCGAAGGACCTGTTCATCCGGTTGTTGTAGGGTTGGCATTCGGTACTCGTCAAGGCAATCGAAAGACCATCCACCAGGACGTAGCGCCGCTGATCCAGGACGTCCGGACTTGCCCTGCCCTAATAGAGTTGATGTGCGAATTGCGTTTATTCGCCTTGAGGCCGTATTCCGCCTGACTGTCCCAGCTGTATCAATTGGAAACAGAAGCGGAAATTTCTGGTTGGCGCGGAAGGGACTCGCGAACCTACCTGAGTTTGGGATTGATCACTTTGTAACAGCCGCACGCAATTTTTCTGAGTTCCCTGCGAGATTTTATGGTGATCGCGCCTGGAGTGTAGCTGATCAAGCCCGCAGACTGCAGCTGGGCAGCCGCGACCGAAATCGTTGCGCGACGTGTTCCGAGCAGTCCGGCAATAGAGTCCTGGGTAAACCTGAGAGTGCTTTCACCAACACGTTCTTCCATAACCAAAAGCCATCGGCTGAGTCGTTGCACGAGGGGATGTCGGTTATTGCAAATTCCGAGGTAGGAAATCTGGATCAGCAAGCAATGGTAATACCCTAAGAATACGTCACGCAGAGCATCGCCGCCTTCGAAGAGATCGCGAAGAACTGACGCTCTTGCGCGCAACGCTGTTCCCGGAACCTGCACAACACCGAGGAAGGGTGCGGCGCGGCCCAGGACTCCGGAGATCCCGGCGGCCCCTTCGGACCCAACCGACCAAACTTCGATCCCACCGCCGCTCTCTGTGTCGCCTATGAATGAAATAACAGAGCCAGTCGGAAAGTAGAGATATTCACTGTTCTTGCCAGGCCGGAACAGGGCCGCGTCCTTCGACAAGGCGACAGGTTCCAGGTTCCTGGAAATCACTGCGAATTCCCTCCCCGGAAGACTTTCCAGAATGCCATTACCCTTCGATTTAGAAGCCATGCGCACAACATCTCAAGAATCTGAGCGGAACAGAATTCACAGAGTTGCCACTAGGGGGTGCTATTTGACGTGAGCGGCGGAGATCGTCTTGTAGCACTCACACGCTTCAGCTTCTAACCGCTTTCTGACAAGGATTCTTATGATCCCACGAGAGTACTGAATGGTGCCACTCTTCTGAAAGCAGCCGGCCACGTCTGATATTGAGGCACGCCGACTTCCCAAAACCCTGGCCAGTGCGTCCTGCGTCATGGGGATGGAATCACTGGACGTCGTCTCGTGCGCCATCAGAAGCCACCGGCAGAAGCGCTCTTCAACGGAATGGAACTTGTTACAAACCGCAGTTTGCGCGAGTTGGATCAGTAAGGCATTCGTGTAATGAAGCAAAATCCTGTGGATAACATCACACCGGCCGAACTCCTTCCTCAGGAACTCACAATTCACAGCATAGGCCCGACCCGGAATCTGAACGACAGCACGGAATGCAGTGGGATCCCTTATCAACGATGTGATGCCGACCACACCCTCGTTCCCCACGATGCAGACTTCGATGCTATCTCCGGCTGAGGTCTCCGACAGGTAGGAGACCATCGCTTCATCCGGGAAATAGACTTGATTGATGTATTGGCCTGCTTCGTATAGGACTGCGTCCTTTCGCAAGACGATCGGCCTGAGGTGCGGAAGAATCTGGCGGGTCTCCGTGGGTGGCAGACCACGCAGGATACGGTTTCGATACGCCAAAGTCTTCATAGAGGCTCTTTCGGGCACTGTTAGGTACCAGTTTTAGGACTCGATCGTCGGTACGCTGCCGTACACGACGTACAGAAATCGACATGCGGCTGCCAACGGTTTCGCTGGCGCAGGATTCCAATCGGTGAAAGTGATCTGCGTTATGGCAGTCACCGGAGGCGTTCATGAATGACCATGCAATTCAAACTCCAAGTTGTCCGGTTCAAGAGATTCTTGTAGATGAGACCGCCAGCCGCGAACCCGCAGGCATGCGCTGTTTGAAAATTTCCACGATGAATGGAAGAAATGAGACGTCGCTCATCCGACGATCATCGAGAGGCGAGAGAGTTTGCTGCTACTAATGACGCATGATGGCCGTATCCTCTTACTTTCATGAAAAGAGGATCAGCATTTCACGAGTCTGGACAACGTGGGTGCGAGCCAGCTATAAGGGCGCCGTTCCACATAGAGGAGTGTTTATGAAGGTGAAGCTTTTTCCCATTGGCCCGATATGCCTCTGCCTAGTAGCATCCGCTGCAATGCTGGTTGCGCAGCAGACTCAGCCCGCGGCTCCAAAACTGGAATTGGCGTTTGAACTTCACGCCGAGGTTGGCAAGCCTGACGAAGTTGGGGTAGTTCCTGGAGGAACTCGACGCGTGGTCCCGATTCTTGGGGGCACGTTTGCAGGAACGGGATTGAAGGGGAAGATTCTTCCCGGTGGCGCCGACCACCAACTTCTCCAGCCGGACGGGTTCACTCAACTCGAAGCCCGTTACATTCTTCAAACGGATCAAGGAGAACTCCTCTACATTAACAACCGTGGCATGCGCCATGGTCCGCCCGAAGTCTTGCAGAAGCTCAATGCCGGTGAACGAGTCGACCAGAGCCTGATCTATTTCCGAACAGCCGCGACCATCGAAACGGCGGCGCCGCGGCTGCAGTGGCTGGCGCGCTCCGTGTTTGTCTGCGTCGGTGAACGTTATCCAACCGAAGTAGTCGTTCGTTTCTACCGGGTGTTGTAGGGGGCAGTTTCAAAAGGCGTAGTATCATCGATACCCTGCATTAATCGGGTTGCCGATTGTTGCCTGCCTAAACGTTGATGTTGTCGAGGTGAAGATGAAGAAAAGGCCTGGCAAGCAGATTCCGAACTTCGATGAAATCGAAATCCAGGAATGGCTCGAGTCCCTGGATTACGTCATCCGCAATCGAGGTCATCAACGAGCCAACTTTATTCTCGATCAATTGCGCGCCTTTGCGTTGCAGGCGGGCGTTCAAATTCCGTTCTCAGCAAATACCCCTTACATAAATACGATTCCCCTCGATCGGCAGCCCCTCTATCCAGGCAATGGGGATATCGAACAGCGCGTCAGAAGTCTCGTGCGCTGGAATGCTCTGGCTATGGTGGTGCGGGCGAATCGAGAGGAGAGCGGCATCGGAGGCCACATCTCGACCTTCGCATCAGCCGCGACGCTGTACGACGTCGGTTTCAATCACTTTTTCCGTGGCAAGGATGGCGGGCAGGAAGGCGACGTTATTTATTTCCAGGGACACGCATCTCCCGGAATCTATGCGCGCGCGTTTCTCGAAGGCCGGCTTGACCGGCGGCATCTTGAAAACTTCCGCCGCGAGCTTCGATCTCAGGGAGGACTCTCCTCTTATCCTCATCCCTGGTTGATGCCACATTTCTGGGAGTTTCCGACGGTTTCGATGGGGCTAAGCCCGATCATGGCAATTTACCAGGCTCGCTTTAATCGATACCTCGAAGATCGGGGACTCAAGAAGGTGTCGGATGCGAAGGTTTGGGCATTCCTCGGTGATGGAGAAACCGATGAACCCGAGGCCCTGGGAGCAATCACATTAGCCTCGCGCGAGAAGCTCGACAATCTGATTTTTGTCATCAATTGCAATCTCCAACGGTTGGACGGCCCGGTGCGTGGCAACGGCAACATTATCCAGGAACTGGAGGCGGTTTTCCGCGGAGCCGGCTGGAATGTCATCAAGGCTATCTGGGGCCGCAGCTGGGACCCGCTACTTGCAGCAGACCGGGATGGCGCACTCGTAAAACGAATGAGTGAAACGGTCGATGGCGAATGGCAAAAGTATTCCATCGAGTCTGGCGCCTATATAAGAGAGCGCTTCTTTGGTGCCGATCCTCGCTTGCTGGATATGGTTCGGCATTTGTCCGATGAGCAAATCACCAAACTGGGACTCGGAGGGCATGATCCGTTCAAGATCTACGCCGCGTATGACGCCGCTGTAAAAAATCAGGGATCTCCGTCGGTGATACTCGCGCGAACCATCAAGGGATACGGACTCGGCGAAACCGGCGAAGGCAGAAACATCACTCATCAGCAGAAGAAAATGAATGAGGAGGAATTGCGGCACTTCCGCGGGAGGTTCGGTATCCCAATATCCGACGACGAGATTGCCGAAGCACCGTTCTATAAGCCGTCTGACGATAGTCCGGAAACCCGGTACATCATGGAGAGACGTCGCGGGCTTGGGGGTTGCATCCCTATCCGATCTGTTCCCGCCGTGTATCTGAAAGTCCCTGACGAGCTCTTCGAGGAGTTCTATAAGGGCACCGAAGACCGTCAGGTCTCCACGACCATGGTTTTTGTCCGTTTACTCTCGAAACTGTTGCGTGATGAAAAATTCGGAAAATTTATCGTGCCAATCATCCCCGACGAATCGCGCACCTTTGGAATGGAACCGCTATTCCGGCAGGTCGGCATTTATTCTCACGTGGGCCAGCTCTACGAACCCGTCGACAGAGAAACGCTCCTCTACTACCGTGAAGCGCAGGACGGGCAAATCCTCGAGGAAGGAATCACCGAGGCCGGATCCATGTCGTCCTTCATAGCTGCCGGGACCGCATACGCCACTCACGGAATACCCACAGTCCCTTTCTTTGTCTTCTATTCGATGTTTGGTTTTCAGCGCGTCGGAGATCTCATCTGGGCCGCCGGCGATTGCCGGACCAAAGGCTTTCTGATTGGAGGCACCTCGGGCCGGACCACCCTCGCGGGCGAGGGGCTGCAGCACCAGGATGGGCATAGCCACTTGCTCGCTTATCCTCTGCCAAATCTGAAAGCGTACGATCCCACCTTCGCTTTCGAATTGGCAGTGATCATTAAGGACGGAATCCGACGCATGTACGAACAGCGCGAGGACGTTTTCTACTACCTCACGGTTACGAATGAGAACTACTCGCACTGGACTATGCCCACAGGAGAGGACATCCCGGAAGGGATTCTGAAAGGGATGTATAGATTCAAGGCCGCTGACAATCCAGGGAGGGCTCTTCGAGCGCAGCTTCTGGGTAGTGGCGCCATCCTGAACGAAGTGCTGAAAGCGCAGGCACTACTGGATGAGAAATACGATGTTGCCGCGGATGTTTGGAGCGTTACCAGCTACAAGGAGCTTCACCATGACGGTGTTGACGCGGAGCGCTGGAACTTGCTCCACCCCGAACAACAACCCCGGGTCCCTTATGTCAGCCAACGTCTGGCCAACGTACCAGGAGTTTTCATAGCGGCGTCGGACTACGTCAGGGCCCTGCCAGATTCCATCTCCCGCTGGTTCCCAAGGCACGTTCACTGTCTTGGAACAGATGGATTTGGGCGCAGCGACAGTCGCGAAGCTTTGCGAGACTTCTTCGAAGTGGATGCGCGATTCATCGCGCTGGCGACGCTCGTCGAGCTTTATCGAGAGAAGCAACTAGACCCCGCGATAGTTCGCCAGGCAATTCTCGACCTGAAAATCGACCCTGAGAAAGCGAACCCGCTCATCGCATGAGGTTATGACAATGGATATCACGCTGCCTGCGTTGGGTGAGAACATCGACTCCGCAACCGTCACGAAGGTTCTTGTCAAAGTTGGAGATACGATCCAGAAGGATCAGCCGATCATGGAGTTGGATACGGAGAAGGCTTCGGTGGACGTTCCGGCGTCTTCTTCCGGAACTGTCAAAGAGATTCGCGTTAAGGAAGGTGACGTCCTGAACGTTGGCCAGGTTGTCCTGGTTCTGGAAGAGAGCGGCAAATCGGCAGGGTCGACGTCTCCAAAGGTTGAACCGGAACAGAGTGTCTCGGCGGAACCCAAAGAAGAAACCAAACCCAAAGAAGAAACCAAACCCAAAGAAGAAACCAAACCAAAAAAAGAGACCGCCACACCTATCAGCCCACAGGTTGAGCCCATCGATCAGCCTATCCAGACACAGCCCCTGGAAACACTTCCGGAACCCGTACAACGCGGTGTGCCCGCAGCGCCTAAGCTGCGAAGGATGGCACGGGAACTGGGTATCGATATTCATGCGGTTGCAGGCACCGGGCCGGACGGCCGCATTACCGAGGAAGACGTCAGGAACTACGCCAGATCCATCATTCTCAACGCCAGCGCTCCTGAGGTTTCGGAGAAGCCCACGCGGTTGCCGGATTTCTCACGCTGGGGTGAGATTGAACGAAAGGCCATGTCCGGCATTCGCCGGACCATAGCAGAACACGTGCACGATGCATGGACTTCGATTCCTCATGTGACGCACTTTGACTCCGCCGACATCACCGAACTGGAGACGTTTCGGAAGAGTTTCGCAGGTGGAGAGAGTGGCCAGGGCAAATTGACGATGACCGCCATCGCAATAAAAGTCGTTTCTGAAGCCTTGAAAGTCTTCCCGCAGTTCAATGTGACTCTCGATCCCGAGGCCGCAGAG
>Ga0111539_10008033_pt1 | contig 13457 bp, 11 predicted proteins | sample RhiMethybrSRZTD1_FD_79667 | JGI IMG/M metagenome (GOLD analysis project Ga0111539, IMG submission 79667) | Populus rhizosphere microbial communities from Tennessee, USA - Rhizosphere MetaG P. TD hybrid SRZTD1 (version 2) (version 2) | ecosystem: Host-associated > Plants > Roots > Rhizosphere >...
CGTCCGGAAGAGGCGCGTGAGACGCGACGCCGGCAACTCGACTCAGAACGAAGCCGGTTGCGCTCGCAGATGAAGATTCTCGAAAGTAGCAAGGGACGTTTGGAAACGGCTTTAACTAGCGCGGACCAGGAAGTCGATCTACTGCGGGCGAAGTTGCAACAGCGACGCGGTGAGATGGAGACGCAGCCTGCCGGCGAGAAGCGTACACGCAAGCCACGACAACCTGAGCAGCCATAACACGAGTTAATTGGGTCGAGCGCTGGTGTGCATAGCGACCGCTTTCCACCCGCCAATCTGGTTCACAAAGGTCAACGTGTAAACCATCCGCTGCGCTTCGAACTCACCACGAACGACAGCAGTGTCGCCATACAGTGAAATGACGAAGGTGTTCGTGTCCGGCCTCGTGAATTTGACTTGACCCGATGCGAGATCGTCGCTCAATCGTTTGAGAGCGATTGCTTGTCCGTCCTGCCTGGTCCAAACAAAATCCGCATCTACAAGTGACTTCAGCTTAGACATGTCAGGCGTTGTCAGAGACAGGTGAAGGGCTTGTACCGCGTCGGCGACTTCTTTCTTGCTCTCCTTTTCAGTACGCGGCATGCGTGTCGACTGCCAGTTCACCACTTGCCATTTGCCGTTGCGTTTGACGAACGTGCCGCTGTTGAGAAGGTTCGCAACACTCTTAGTTCCCGCGGAGTCACTGGTCGCCACAAGACGAAACGCGACGACCGCTGTATCGCCGTACTGTTGAATACGAATGTCTTCGGCGGTGTAGATCGTGGTTGGCTCGCCGGGTTTTGGCGGAGGGGCGTTGCGCAACTCGCGCACGATGTCGGCCTTCGTAGTGCGACGTCCGGCTGAACGTGTGTAGATCAAATCGTCGGCCCAGAACCGTTCGTGAACCGCCGCATCGCCGCGTGACGCGCCCGCGAGAAACTCGTTCAGCAGCCTGGTCAGTTCCGCCGCGTCCGGCGCAGTTTGCGCGAACGCGCTACATGCTGCTATCAAGATAACGATCGCCATCAAAGGAGTTTTGTTCATATGAGTGAGACCCAGAGAGCCGCTGTTGAAACGTTCAGACAGTTGCACGCCGAAGGTTGCTTCGTACTACCAAACCCGTGGGATGTTGGATCCGCAGTTTACCTGCATCATCTCGGGTTTAAAGCATTGGCGACAACGTCTTCCGGTTTTTCTTTTAGCAAGGGACTGCTTGATGAAGCGCCAACTATCGACGCTTCGCTCGAGCACTTTCGCGACATTGCTCAGGCGACGCCTTTGCCGGTCAACGCCGATTTTCGAAACGGTCATGCGCATGCGCCTGAAGGTGTCGCCGAGAACGTGACCCGTTGCATTGCCACCGGCGTCGCCGGACTGTCGATCGAGGATTCGACCGGCAACAATGCTGAGCCGCTCTACGATATACAACTTGCGGTCGAAAGGATCAAAGCAGCGCGCCGCGCGATCGATGCGTCGGGCATGCCGGTGATCCTGACCGGACGCTGCGAGGCGTTTCTTACACGCGACCGAAATGCGTTCGTAGTCTCGCTGCAACGATTGGCCGCATATGCGGACGCTGGCGCCGACTGTCTTTACGCTCCGGGCGTCACTGACCCGATGCAAATCGAAGAGATCGTGAAGAGTGTTTCGCCTAAACCGGTGAACGTGTTGGTCTCGCGTCCGGATCCGAATCTGACGCTTTCGTCGCTCACGAATCTCGGCGTGCGTCGGATTTCCGTCGGTTCGGCACTCGCGCGCGTCGCGTGGGGCGCATTCATGGGCGCCGCGCAGAGCATCGCGACAACAGGCACGTTCGACGCCTTAGGCGAAGGCGCAGCATTCGCCGAGTTAATCGAAGTCTTCAAACCAAAAGGCTGAAATCCCACTCACGGCAGTGGGTGGATTGTTCATTGCAACCTACATGACCGGCCACCCACTTCGGCAAATCCCACCAACGAAAGTTGGTGGATTGTTCATTTCCGGCCATCGAATAGGCAGCAAGTGAAGCTTCCACCAACTGTCGTTGGTGGGATTCAAGAACCTTTTAACCCAGACTCATGGGTTGGAACTTAACGATCCACCCACTGACGTGGGGTGGAATTCCGAAAAGTGAAATTCCTTCGGGGGGTCAAGCTTTGTACTTTGATTTGCTGGGAGTACACTGTAAACGCAAAATCTTAAAGAACAAAGTAGTAACTAGCGGATGCCCACGATTCCCCAGCGCGATCTGTATCGCATGATCAACGAAGCCGGCGAGCGCGGCGAGCGTGTCGTCGTAGCGACTGTCGCGCACACCCGCGGCTCGACGCCACAGCAGCGCGGCGCCAAGATGCTGTTCTTTCAAAACGGAGAAGTTGCCGGGACGGTTGGCGGCGGTTGTATCGAAGCGGAAGTGTGGGCCGAGGCGCAGGCGGCGATGCGATCGGGCAACTCCGAACTGCACCACTTTTCGCTAACCGCCGACGAAGCGAGCGAGGAAGGGATGGTTTGCGGCGGCACAATGGAGATTTTTATTGAAGTTATGAATGCGTGAGGCAACAACCTATGTCTCAAGATTTCCTGTCCAACTACAAAGCGAAACATCAACATCCGCTCAACCGGCTCACGCACAGCATCGGCATACCGATGATCGTAGTCTCGCTGCCGCTCTTCTTCTTCAACTGGCGGTGGGCGTTGGCGCTGTTCATCGTCGGTTGGATCCTGCAATTCGTGGGTCACGCGATCGAAGGTAATCAACCCGCCTTCTTCCGGAATCCGGTGTATCTGTTGATTGGGCCATTGTGGCTCTTCAGGCGAGTGTTTGGATTAAGCAAAGTGCAAAAGTAAGCCCCCGGATTCCCGCCCTCCAATCGAAGTTTGATGACCGAAAACATGGACCACGCAGCGCCGCCGACAATCACGCAAGTGATTGCCCAACTACTCGACCGCGGCGCGACGGGCGTCGTCGTCACTGTCCTGCGTGGACCAGCCACCGGATCGAAACTCCTGCTCGACGAGCAGAACATCATCGCCGGAACTCTCGGCAACACTGAACTAGACACGCTGGTGAAAACACCTGCGGCTGAGTTTCTGAAGTCACATCACGAGACGCGGATGTTTAGCGTCAGCGATTTTGCGCCGTCGTTTCCGCTGGCAAACGAGCGGCTATTGTTGTTCGAACGTCTTCAGCCGGCGCCACGGTTGGTAGTGTGTGGCGCGGGACACGTCGGCGCTGCGCTCGCAAAGCTCGCGAGTTTTATCGGTTACGACACGACGTTGATCGACGATCGCGCCGAGTTTTTGGAACGTGGACGCTTTCCTGAAGAACAGATCAGAGTCGTAGTCGCCGAGGATTGGACCACGGCAGTGAGCGAAGCGATTGGCAGCGGCCGCGGAGTTTCAGTAGCGGTCGTGACGCGCGGCCATAACGAAGACGAACGTTGCATGCAGGCCGTCGTACCGGCTGATCCGGATTATATCGGACTGATCGGAAGCAAACGCCGCACGTCGATCGTGATCGATCGTCTGCGCGAAAAGGGCGCGACCGAAGCACAACTGAAAAAGATCCATGCGCCGATCGGGCTCGACATCGGCGCGATCAGTCCGGAGGAAGTAGCGCTCGCGATCATCGCAGAGATTGTCGCCGTGCGTCGTGGCGCTGGCGGTGGTTCGTTATCCGAGTGGCGACGGCGATCCTGAAATCCTTGAAATGCCGACTGAATTAGTTTCCGAAGTAACTCCTTCCCCTAACACGGCGCGGCGCGGCGGTATGTTCCGCGCGCTCTCAAATCCCAACTATCGTGTCTTCTGGATCGGCGCTTTCCTTTCTAATGTCGGCACCTGGATGCAAGCCGTTGCGCAGGGCTGGCTCGTGCTGACGTTGACGAACTCGCCTTTCTGGCTCGGTCTCGACGCATTTGTCGCGACCGCGCCCGGATTGGTTTTCACACTGCTCGGCGGTGTGTTTGCCGATCTGATCGATCGGCGTCGCTTGCTGCTTTTTACACAGGTCGCCGCAGGTATCGCTGCATTCGGTCTCGCGACGCTCGTCGCCACAAACCTCGTCAACCGCTGGATGGTGCTGGGCTTTTCCTTTGTGACGGGCTGCTGCATGGCACTGGCGAGTCCATCGTTCCTGGCGATGACTTATGATCTCGTCGGTCGCGAAGACCTGGCGAACGCGATCGCGATGAACTCGACGCAGTTTCAACTCTCGCGCGTTGTTGGACCAGCACTCGCGGGTGTCGCGTTTCGTGTTTTCGGACTGGCCGGTTGTTTCTATGCCAATGCGCTTTCGTTCGTCGCGGTGATCGCGGCGCTCAGGAGAGTGCGACCACTGCGAGATCCGCAGGCCGCCGCGCATTCCGTTCGCGATCGCCGCGCGCTCTGGCGCGATCTGGTCGAGGGTTTTCGTTACGTCCGCAACCGGCCGCGCGTTTCCGCGTTGCTCATGTTGTCATCCGTCAACAGTCTGTTCGGCGCCCCGTACTTCACGATGGTGCCGATTTACGCCCGTGACATTTTTCACCTCGGCGAAACGGGTTTGGCGCTGATGATGGGCATCTCGGGCGCCGGAGCTTTTGCCGGAGCGCTCCTCGTGGCATATCTCGGCGACTTCCGGAGGAAAGGCTGGCTCGTGCTCGGAGGCGCGATTCTCTTTGGCATCTGTATCGCCAACTTTGCGCTCTCCAGACGGCTCGGATTCTCGTTGACCTTCCTCTTCGGAGTCGGCTTTGCACTGGTCGTTTCCGTTGCCACCACCAACACGTTGCTGCAAAAATTGGTGACCGATCAGATGCGCGGACGTGTAATGAGCATGTTCATCGTCTCGTTCATGGGTACGATGCCGATTGGAAACATTGTCGCGGGCGCGCTGTCGAACCGGTTCGGACCGCAACGGACGCTGGCGGTCGGCGGGCTCATCATCACGTTGTTCGCCAGCGCTGTCACCATTTTCAACCAGCGTTTGCGCGAATTACACTAACCCTACGCAAGAACCAAACCCCGGGTCGTTCTACTTCCGACAGTTGGATTTCTGATTGGAGACTCCTATGCCATTGCGACCTAACCTGACGCAGATTCTGCTTCTCTTCCTCATTTTCACGGCCGGAGCGGCCATGGCCAACGCCCAGGGTGTTATCGTCCCCGGCCCGTGCCGCCGCTGCCCGACGCCGCCGATTCGCGAGATACCACCCCAGGCGCTCCCGCGCTCTCTCCCGGTCAAGTCGATCAAGATCGACACGCGCATAAGTTCGCAAGTGGCGACAACGCACGTCGAGCAGGTGTTCCGCAACGACACGAGTTTCGTTCTCGAAGGCACTTACTTCTTTCCGATTCCGGAATCGGCGTCGATTGCTGAGTTTGCGATTTGGGACGGCGACCGAAGGCTAGTCGGCGAAGTCAGGACTCGCGAGGAGGCGCGTCGCATCTACGACGAGATCGTCAGGCGCCAGCGCGATCCCGGCTTGTTGGAGTACGCAGGCAAAGACCTGTTCCAGGCGAGTATCTTTCCCATTCCGGCACATTCAGACAAGAAGCTTGAAATAACGTACACGCAGGTCGTTCATGCCGAAGGCGGCACGGTCTCTTATCGCTATCCGCTCGGCACCGGACGGCAAGCGACGCAGATCGGAACGGTTGCAGGACGCGTTGAACTCGAGAGTCGCGAACCGTTGCGCAATGTCTACTCGCCGACGCACACGATCGACGTCAAGCGTCAGAACGATCGGCATTCGATGGTTTCGTTTGAAACCGCGGGCGGCAAGGACCCTCAGGACTTTCAGCTCTTCTACACGATCTCGAAAGAAGACTTCGGTCTTACATTGCTGACTCATCGCGAACCCGGCAAGGATGGTTATTTCCTCCTGATGATCTCGCCGAAAGACGATTGGTCGGATCAGGAGTACTCGGCGAAGGACGTCGTGTTTGTGGTCGATACTTCCGGCTCGATGGCCCAGGAAGGGAAAATGGAGAAGGCGCGATCTGCGTTGCTCTATGGCGTCAGTATTCTGCGGCCTCAGGATCGTTTCAACGTGATCTCGTTTGCCGGCGAAGAACATTTGATGGAGAACGGGTTGATCGCTGCCGATGAAAAAGGCCGCCAGCGTGGCGCCGCCTTCGTGAAGGCTCTGAAGCCCGTCGGTGGGACAAACATCAACCAGTCGTTACTCGCGTCGCTGCGACAGTTCAGCGATCCCGGTCGCGACCGGCCGAAGATCCTCGTCTTCATGACTGACGGTTTACCGACGGTCGACGAGACAAACGTCAACAAGATCATCGACAACGTTAGCAAGGCGAGCAAAGCGGGCGTGCGGTTGTTCACGTTCGGTGTTGGTTACGACGTCAACACGACGCTGCTTGACAAGCTTGCGGCTGACAACGGCGGCACTGCCGATTACGTCGAGCCGAAAGAAGATCTGGAAGTCAAAGTCTCAAACTTCTTCACGAAGGTGAACTATCCGGTGCTCACCGATCTACAAATCGACATGGGTGGCGCGAAAACGGATCTGATGTACCCGCGCGGCATTCCCGACGTGTTTCGTGGTTCGCAGGTGACGTTGATTGGGCGCTACACGAATGCCTCGAGTCTTGATTCGGTAAACATGCGATTAACTGGTAGGTCGAGCGGGCAGAGTCGGAGTTACACGTACGACAAGCTGAGTTTTCCGCTGCGTGCTGAGGCGAACGAGTATCTGCCGCGCTTGTGGGCGACTCGACGTGTCGGGTGGTTGATGGAGCAGGTGCGCACGAACGGCCAGCAGAAAGAGTTAGTCGACGAGATCGTCGACCTCGGTACGAGGTATGGCATCGTCACGCCGTACACCTCGTATCTGGCATTGGAAGATGGCAATGTAAGCCTCCGCAGCAATTTGTATTCTCAGCCGCGCGCAGATGGCGCAAATAAGACAATGGGTGGTTTCAGCAACAGCCGACCTGCGAAAGACGCACCTGCGAATGCGCCGCCAACGGTCGGTCTTACGACGACGGACTCCGTGAGAGTGACCACCGGCGCCGAAGCAGTCCAATTAAGCCGGCAAGCGCGCGATCAGCAACAGGCCGAGAAGTTGAAGGAAGAAGTGCGGACCGATGCCCTGCGTCGCGTGGCAGACAAGACGTTCTACCTAATCGACGGTGTTTGGACCGATTCGGAATTCAAGCGTGACGCGGGGCTGCCGGAGACAGTGGTCAGCTTTGGCAGTGACCAGTATTTCGCGTTGCTCAAGCAGTATCCGAAGTTGGGAAGTTACTTCTCGTTGGCCGAACGAGTGGTGGTGGTGTTCGAGGGCCGAGTATACAGAGTTACGACTCAATGAGCCTGGTGCGCATCGGCTTTGCCGCCTGATATGAGGCATGGCTTTGCCTTGCCGTAAGCATTGAAACTAGGGTAAAAAATTCACAATCATGAACGCCCGAATTTCAATGCTCCGGCTTGCGGCCGCCGGACTGGTCCTCCTGACTGTCATCGCGGCCGCGAATGCGCAAGGGGGTTGGGTGCCGTACCGCGTCAATACCGGCGGCAACGATCTCAACACGGTTTACTTTGTCGACGGCAAACGTGGCTGGGTCGGTGGCGACCAAGGTTTCCTGAGTCGCACCGACGACGGCGGCCAAACCTGGGTCCGCCAAACAGTCGCCACCAAAGCGGCCATCAACGACATTTATTTCCGCGACAAAGAGATCGGATTTCTGCTTGCCGGAAATGCGATCTTCGTCACGCGCGACAACGGCACGACCTGGACCAAGTCGCGAACTTTCCTGCCCGAAGAATTCGAAGGAGCGGAAGTCGAGCTCTACAGCGTCCGTTTCTCCAGCAAGAACAAAGGCTGGGTCGTTGGTTCCGTCAGCAAGCACGAGCGCGTCGTCGACAGCATTCTCGTTTACACCGACGACGCGGGACAGAGTTGGCGCAGGCAGCGCGCGCCGAGCCGTCTCGAGCTGATTCATATCGACTTCGTCAGCGACAAGCGAGGTTGGATCGTCGGCGCCGATGGCACAGTTCTGTTCACGCGCGACAGCGGTGAGAGTTGGACGAAGCAGAACACCGGCACGAACGCGACGCTCTATCACGTCGACTTTCGCGGCGACAAGAATGGTTGGGCGGTAGGCGAGCGCGGCACGTTGTTACGCACGACTGACGGCGGCGAAACGTGGATCGCGATCCCGACGAAAGCGACAGCTACCTTGTTGAGTATTCATTTCATGAACGACGACGAGGGATGGGCGGTCGGCCGCGGCGGAACGATCCTGCGCAGCAGTGACGAAGGCAAGACCTGGGTGCAACAAGAATCCACAACCAGGCAAAACCTTTACTCGCTCAATTTCAACAAGAAGATCGGGTGGGCAGTGGGCGGCGAGGGAATCGTGCTGCGTTGCGCTTGTGATTAGGGATTTTCGCGAATTGCTGACGGATTGCCGCGAATGAGCAACCCGTGTACCGAAACTTACATCTCAGCCTGCGAGGTTAATCGGATCGTCGCAAGTGATAGTGACGACCATAACACTCGGTTCCTCCTGTGATTTGCGCCCGGTATGTCGGCCATGCCGGGCGCTTTCTTTTGTCTTTTTGTGCCTTTTTGCGTCAGTCTTTGTTGCCGGTGAAGGGGATTGCCGGCGCGTCTTGCAGCTTCACCAAACCTTCGGCGTGATCGCCTTCGAAACTTCCCGAGATCTGCACCGGCACCGAGTGTCCATCCATTTCTACGGCAGTGGACGCGCTGAACGAATTATCGTGTATCGCGATCGCTCCCAGATCCGCTTCGCCCAGTTCCGAACTAAAGCGGCCGGTAAAGTTTTCTCCGTCGCGTGAGATCGTAAGCGTCGCCGGAATGTTCTGTCCGAGCGGTGTCTCCAACTCAATCGACCACGAACCCGCGGGATCGGTCGGCACGGACGCATCAACCTGCTTCCGTTTGCCGGACGTGTTGTAGATCTCGATGTCTTCGCAGTACGGCCTGATCTGGTCCAACACTGCGGCGCCGTCGCCGACAACGATCAACGCCGCTTCATCAGGCTTAACGTATTTCAGCGCGACTCGTTGAATCTCGTCGATCGTAATCGCTTGCACGCGATCGCGATAGAATTGCAAATAGTCGTCCGGCAATCGCAGCATCTTGATCTGCACGAGTTGATCCGTCAGTCCTTCCTGCGTCTCCAAACGAATCGGAAATACGCCGGTCAGGTACGCTTTCGCGTCCGCAATCTCTTTCTCCGACACGCGGTCGTCGCGAATGCGCTTCAACTCATAGAAGAACTCTTTCAGCGAATCGCCTGTGACTGGCGTTCGCACTTCGGCGGTCGCGCGAAACGTTCCGGCCGTGCGACGCGCGTCGAGGTTCGTGTACGCACCGTAGGTGTAACCTTTTTCCTCGCGCAGGTTCATGAACAAACGCGACGACGCATTCGCGCCGAGCACTGTGTGCATCAACAGCAGCGGAAAGTAGTCGGGACTGGTGCGCGTAATGCCGCTGTTGGCGATGACGATGTTTGATTGCGCTGAACCGGGACGATCGATGAGATACGCAGTCCGCTTCGTTCTGATTGGCGGCGCGGGAAAATCCGTGACGATCTCTGCTCCTCGTTCCCACGTCGAATAAAGCGACTCGATTCGCCGCAGAACATCGTCGTATCGAACGTCGCCGACGATGATGAAGACGGCACTGTTCGGAACGATCTTGCTCTTGTGGAAGTTGACGAACTCCTCGCGCGAGGAACGATCGATCGATTCCGGAGTCGGCGCCACGATCGAATACGGATGAGCGCCAAACATCACTCGCGACACCATCTCGCTCGCGAGAAACGCTGGTTGCGCACGCTGTTGCCGCAGGCTCTCCTTCGTATTCTGTCGCGCGAGTTCAACCTCGTTCTCAGGAAACGACGGGTTCAAAACGACGTCAGCCATCAACTCGAGTATGCGATCGTTGAATTGCGCCAACGCGGACGCTGCGACGATCGTGTAATCGGAGTTTGCTCCCGCCGACAAGCTCGCGCCCATGCGCGCGACTTCTTCCGCAATTTCCCGGCTCGTTCTCGACGTCGTGCCTTCCGGCAAAAGTCCGGCCAGCAGATCGATAAGTCCGGGCAGTCCGGGCGGATCGAAAGCGCCGCCGACGCGAAACGCGAGACGATAACTCACAAGTGGCAGCCGGTGGTCTTCGACTACGACAACAGTCAGGCCATTAGGCAGCACGACCTCGCGCGCCGCGGGAATAGTAATCGGGTGTGGTTGTAGCGGCGGCGGCGCCTGCCTACGAAAGGTTTCTGGCTCGATCATGTGTACCTACGGATGTAACGGTCCGGATCCAGGTTTCGTTTGCGGCGGAACGTCAGCCGGGTCGCTTGGTTGCTCAACGGGAGCTGCCGGTTTTATTTGTGGCATCTCCACTTTCATGGGCGACTCAGGTTCGGGAGGAGGCGCGTCAGGAATCTGGGGTGAAGGCGCCGCGGGTTGATGCGGAGCGCCAGGAGGATGCGGCGAGGCGGCAACGGCCTCAGCTTCTTCCGCGATTGACGGAACGATGTCGAGGAAAATGCGGTTGTCGACGTCGATGTAACGGGCTATGGCGTCTTTGATGTCTGAAGCAGTGATGCTGAGATAGTGGTCCAACTCGGAATCGATCAGCCGCGGATCCGAATCGTAAAGCGCAAACTCCGCGAGACGCTGCGCGCGATACATCGTCGACTGGCGTCCGCGGACTGCATCGTTACAAAGCGAGTTGCGCAGTTTCTCCATTTCGTCGTCAGTTGGACCTTCAGTCGCGATGAGACTGATCTCCTGAAAGATTTGCTGTCGAATCGCTTCCGGGTCCTGCCCTGGCTTGGGCAGCGCGAAGATGAAGAACGCCGATGGACCACGACGTTCGTCAAGTCCACCCTCGATCGAGATGACCGACTCGTCGCCCTTCACCAGCTTTTGATACAACCGCGAGCTATCGCCTTCGAATAACAATGTGCCGCCAAGTGACAAAGCGTAAAACTCCCTCGTGCGCCGCGTGGGAATCTTCCAGCCGAGGACAAACGCCGGCGCCGGAGCGAGCGGATCCGGGAATGTCTCGTTGCGGAATGCGACTTCTTCCGGTTCGGAAACGTCGACGCTTGGCGGCACTGGTTGGGCTGGGATACCGGAAAAATATTTCTCCACGAGCGCGCGTGCTTCGGCGACGTCGAAGTCGCCGACGATCGACATCACGGCATTGTTAGGCGCGTAATAAATGCGGAAGAACTCGCGTACGTCGTCGATCGTGGCTGCGTCGAGATCTTCCATCGAGCCAATTGTCGAGTGAGCGTTCGCGGAATTGGCGAATATCATTTCGTTCATTCGCAGAAACGCCGTGACGTACGGTTGATTGTCGTAGCGTAACCGTTTTTCTTCCTGGACCGCGCTGCGTTGATTGTCGAGGTTCTCCTGCGTGACCTTCAGCGAGCGCATGCGATCGCTCTCGAGCCAGAGGGCGAGCGGCAGGTAGTTTGACGGAAGAGTTTCGAAGTAGTTGGTGCGTTCGGTCGACGTGGTGCCATTCATCGTGCCGCCAGCGTTGAAGATGTACTGAAAATGCGCGGCTTTGGGAACGTTCTCCGATCCCTGGAACATCATGTGTTCGAACAGGTGCGCAAAACCTGTGCGGCCTTCCCGTTCATTGCGCGAGCCGACGTCGTAATAGACTGCGATAGATACAACGGGCATGGCATGGTCCGGACTAAAAACGACGCGCAGACCGTTGGCCAGCGTATACTCTTCGAGCGCAGTAGGTGGTAGTTGAAATGTTTCTGCCACGAGGTGCTTTCTCTGCCGAAAACAAAGGCGTGCTTTACCAATCGAGAGGAATGGTAAAGCACTGCTTCGGGGGGAAGTTAATTTTCTCTGGCGCTCGAGCGGGGCGCATTGCTCGGCGCGCCGTTATTGGGACCTTAAACCGTTCTGTCGGCTATCAGGCCGCGAAGTTCCGCGCGCAGTCGTTCGATCTCCGACAGTTTCTGTCTCACGCGTTCGAACAAAGCCGACTGAGTCTTGATGCCTTCTTCGATCAGGAAGCCTGCCGCTTCCGCGCGATTGCGAAAGACGCCGGCCTGGACCAGGGCCTCGAGTTTCTCCTGCGACTCAGGAGTGACTTTCACGGCGACTACGTAATCGTCTTTCGCCGAGATGGCCTTCTCGATGGTCCTACTGATGTCGCGCCCGATGGCGCTCAACGATTCCGGAATACGCGAAGCAATATCGCGGACTGACGATGCGGCTCGATTACTCTCGTCGTTATTAGCGTCTGGATCGTCGCGTAGCATTAAATCGTCTACTCGTTCGGGCATGGGCTGCTCTTCCTTGTGATACGGACTGCTCATTTTCGTAAAGACTCCTTTGGTGACTCCGAATTCTTACCGTCCGTTCTTACGATTGTCGTCATTTGGAAGTTCATTCTACGGAGCGCGGGAAACACCCGTCAAGCAACGCTAAATGGGTACGATCGTGTTTCTGGAACGCTCACGTTCTTGCCCGGTCAACTGGGCATCCGTTATATTGCCAGACGAAGTTTGGGAACGTAGATTCGAGGTCTCATGAAAAGATTTCCGAAGCTGTTAACTCTAGTCCTCCTGGTTCTCTCCCTCGTCGCACCGAGGTTTGTTTTTGCACAAAAGCCCGGTACGCTCGATGGACGCACGGTGGGACGCAGGCCGAGGCCGGCGTCGGATCCCAAACTCGCCTCCATTCAGCGCGACTTCGACGAAGCGCTGAAGCTCGTTCAGGAACAGTATGTCGACGGCAGGAAGCTCAACTACAACGACGTGTTCAAGTCGTCGATCATCGGCATGCTGCGCTCACTCGATCCGCATTCCAACTACTACGACCGCGAAGAGTTTGAAGAACTGAAGACCGACCAGCGTTCCGAATACTTCGGCATCGGCGCCTCGATTCAGAATTACATCTACAAGGAACAGGCCGACACGTACATCACTGCGACGTTCGACGGATCGCCCGCGAGCAAGGCGGGTTTGCGCTATGGCGATCGGATCGTTGAAGTCGACGGCGTCGCGATGACCGGCAAAACCTCGCTGGAAGTGCGCGACAAGATTCGTGGTCCACGCGGATCGACCGTCAGGCTGACGCTCGAACGTGCCGCTGACAAACGGCTCGAGAAAGTTGAAATCGTCCGCGACGCGGTGCCGCAACCGTCTATTCCTGATGCTTACATGCTTCGCCCCGGTGTCGGTTACATCGACATGACGCGCGGGTTCAACTACACCACGACCGACGAACTGGTCGACGCAATAGATCGGCTCGGCGCGAAGGGGATGAAGTCGCTGGTGCTGGATTTGCGGAACAATCCGGGCGGGTTTTTGGACCAGGCGATTCATGTGGCGGAAGTGTTTCTGCCGAGCGGCCAGTTAATCCTGACGCAAAAGGGGCGCAACGGTTATCGGGATAACAGTTTCGAGTCGAAAAACAATACTCCAAACACGACGCCGCTCGTGATCCTGATCAACGAGAACAC
>Ga0111539_10008034_pt1 | contig 13457 bp, 9 predicted proteins | sample RhiMethybrSRZTD1_FD_79667 | JGI IMG/M metagenome (GOLD analysis project Ga0111539, IMG submission 79667) | Populus rhizosphere microbial communities from Tennessee, USA - Rhizosphere MetaG P. TD hybrid SRZTD1 (version 2) (version 2) | ecosystem: Host-associated > Plants > Roots > Rhizosphere >...
CCACGTCGTAAAGCCAATCGCCGGAACGCTCATAGAGGCCGGCGGTCGCCATCACCGCCAGCACGCGACGGCACGTCTCGGCCGAGACCACGCGCAGGCCAGTCAGCGGGTTGATGCCGCCGCCCGCCAACGTGGCGCCCATGACCGCAAGGTCGCGTGCCGACACGAGCAGCGAGCATTGCCGTGTGTAGACGTCAGTGGCCTGGTCGGGGTCGCAGTAGAGGAGGCCGTAGCCGTGTAAGAGGTGAGCGATGCCGGAGTTACGCGCGTTGTGCGCGGCCTCCGACTCGTAGACGCGCGGGTCGAGCTCGAGCCTGCGACCCGCAAAGCGCGAAAGCCCTTCACGCAGGTTGTCCCAGCGTTCGCCGGCGTTCGCACCAGGCACCAGGCTTGTCGTCGCGATTGCGCCGGAGTTCACGAGCGGGTTGCTCGTGTGCCCGGGACGAAGCTCGACCGCCATCACCGAATTGAAGGCGAGCCCCGTTGCATCGACGCCGAGCCGACTTGCGGCCTCATGCGCGCCGAGCCGGTCGCACACGAGCGCGAAGGCGAACGGCTTGGAGACGCTCTGTATCGAAAAGGTCTGCTCGGCATCGCCGACGGCGAATGCATTGCCGTGCGTGTCCGCTACACAGATGCCGAACCACGCCGCATCGGCCTCGGCGAGCGCGGGGATGTAATCGGCCAGATTGCCTTCGCTGACTCCACGAAAGCGCTCGTGGGCCGTCTCGACGAGCGCGCGGACGGCTCCGTGCGAAGGCAATGCGCCAGTGGAGACATAGACGTTCTCGTCCTGGCTCGTCGCGGGTGACTCTGGATCTCTGCTCGTCACGCGAGTGCTTTGCCGACGACTTCCGCCGTCTCTCGCGACAGGCGGGGCATGGCAGCGACCTTCTCGAGCGCACTGCGCATCAGCGCGCGGCGCGCCGGCTCGTAGCGCTTGTAGCGCTCGAAGTTGCGCACCATTCGCGATGCGACCTGCGGGTTGATGCCATCGAGCGCCATCACCTGTCCGACCATGAGCTCGTAACCCGAGCCGTCGGCAGCATGAAAGTTGATCTGGTTTCCGCCGAAACTGCCGAGCAGCGCGTAGACCTTGTTGGGATTCTTCAACGTGAACGCAGGATGCGCTGCGAGCTCACGAACGCGCGCGACAGTACCGGGAAGCCGCGAGAGCGCCTCGACCCCGAGCCACTTGTCGACGACGAGCGGCTCGTCTTTCCACTTTGCGTAGAACGCATCGAGCGCAGGGCGGCGCTCGGGGCAATCACAGTTGGCAAGCGCCGTCAGAGCGGCCATCGCGTCGGTCATGTTGTCGGCTGACTCGAGCTGCGCCACACATAGCCGGCGCGCGGGCTCCTCCGCGAGATCCATCAGGAACGCAAGGCACAGGTTGCGCAGCGCGCGTCGGCCCATGGACTCGGCATCGGGTCGATAGGGGCCGGTTGTCGCAAAGGATTCGTAGCCGCGCTGCAGCTTGTCGCGCAGCCGCTCGGCCAGGAAGCGACGCAGCGCGAGGCGCACTTTGTGCACCGCCTGGGGGTCGATTTCGTCGAGTTGCTCGGCAATCACGACTTCGAGCGGAAGCGCGAGCGCCTCCGCCGCGAACGCGGGATCCTTCGCGGCATCGTCCAGCACGCGGCCGTAGGCGTGCGCAAACGAGTCCGGGAATCTTGCCGGCTGGCCGGCGCGCTGTGCAGCGACGCCCTTCAGCAGCACATTCATCGCGAGCCGCTGTCCTGCCTCCCAGCGATTGAACGAGTCGCTGTCGTGGCTCAGCAGGTGCCGTAGTGCGGCGTCGCCGTACTCGTGCTCGATGATCACCGGCGCCGAGAAGCCGCGTCCGATCGAAGGCACCGGCGGCTCGGGCACGTCGACGAAACGGAACACCTCGATCGGCTTGCGCAACGAGAGCACGGCGCTCGTGCCGCGAGGCGCCGTCTCGCCTTCGAGGCGTAACGGCAAGTCGCGGCCATCGGCGCCGAGCAGTCCGATCACGAGCGGCATGTGCAGCGGCTGCTTTTGCGGTTGCCCAGGGGTCGGGGGGCAGCGCTGGATCACGGTCAGCTCGTAGGTCCTCGCTGCGGCGTCGTGACGCGCGCGCACCTCGAGTCGCGGCGTGCCCGCTTGCTCGTACCAGCGCCTGAACTGTGCGAGATCCATGCCGCTCGCATCCTCGATCGCACTCACGAGGTCGTCGGTGGTCACGGCTTGCCCGTCGTGCCGCTCGAAGTAGAGGTCGATACCTTTGCGAAACGCCTCTGCGCCGACCAGCGTCTGCATCATCCGCACGAGCTCGGCGCCCTTCTGATAGACGGTCGAGGTGTAGAAGTTGCTGACCTGCTCGTACGCGGCCGGTCGTACCGCGTGCGCCATCGGCCCGGCGTCTTCCGTGAACTGGCCGGAGCGCAGGTTGCGCACGGCCTGGATGCGCGTGACCGCAGGAGAGTAGCGGTCAGCGGCGTACTGTTGCTCACGGAACACCGTGAGCCCTTCCTTGAGGGCGAGCTGGAACCAGTCGCGGCAGGTCACGCGATTGCCGGTCCAGTTGTGGAAGTACTCGTGCCCAACGGTGCGGTCGATGAAGCTGAAGTCCCAGTCGGTGGAGATGTCCGGCCGCGCCAACACGAGCTTGGTGTTGAAGATGTTCAGGCCCTTGTTCTCCATCGCACCCGCGTTGAAGTCGCCCACTGCGACGACGTTGTACTCGTCGAGGTCGAGCTCGAGGCCGTACGTGGCTTCGTCCCAGTTCATCGCGTTCTTCAGGGATTGCAGAGCAAAGTCGCCCTGGTCGAGCTTGCCGGCCTCGACGAAGAACTGCAGCCGCGCGTTGCGACCGGAGCGCGTCGTGAAGCTGTCTTGCCGGCGGTCGAGCTTCGCGGCGACGACGGCAAAGAGGTATGAAGGCTTCGGAAACGGATCCACCCACTTCGCCCAGTGCCTTCCTTGGGCCTCATCGCCTTGAGCGAGGAGATTGCCGTTGGCGAGGAGCACAGGAAAGCGCGCCTTGTCCGCGTGCATCGTGATTGTGTACTTCGACATCACGTCGGGCCGGTCGAGGAACGGTGTGATGCGCCGGAAGCCTTCTGCTTCGCACAGGCTGAAAAAGCCTGCGCTGGAAGTGTAGATTCCCATCAGCTTGCTGTTCCGCTTCGGGTTGATGCGGCTCGTCGTGGTCAAGCTGAGCTCGTCGGGTACGTCCGTGATCGTAAGGTAGCGCTCGTCGAGCGCGAAACGGCCGGGGGCGAGGGTGCGGCCATCGATCGCGACTGACTCGACGCTGATCTCGTCGACGTCGAGCTTCAGCTCCGTTGCAGCGCTGGCGGCCTTCCGATTACGCCGCACGACGAGGTTTGCGACGACGCGCGCCTGCTCCTCTTCGATGAAGTCGATGTCGAGCTCGACTTCCGGTATCAGGAACGGAGGAGGCGCGTAGTCCTTCAGGTAGACGGTCGTCGGAGAAGGCGTATCCATGGCGAGCTGCTCGTTCGGGCGCGATGACGGTGGCCATGGTGTCTCAGCGGACCGGACCGCTGGCATTGGCGGAAGTACCTACAGCAGTAACTCTGAGGCCCTGGGCGTCTTTTTCGCTGGAGCCGGCCGTCAACGGCGCCATCAGCGATTGATTTGGTCTGCGCCGATGATCTCCATGACGAACAGCTCGCCGCGGTACCGCGTTAGAAAGCTCTCGTCGAGCTTCGGCGCCCGCAGGCGCATGAACTCGCTCGTGCCGATCTGCATCGTGTGCCCGCGGCTCAGTTTTGCGCCGGACTGGAGGACGTAGCGAAACACGTTCTCGAAGATATCGAAGTAGCGCTGCCCTTCGTGGTGCCCGTCGGCGTGTGCGGCGAAATCCGGTAGGCCGAGCAGCGGCGCTCCGTACGTCCGCATCCACACGCCGCGCACGTCCTCGACCTCGTGCTTGACGAATCCGCAATAGAGATAGGGCAGCGGCAGTTGGCGCAATAGCTCGCACGAGTTCTTGCTGGAGCCGATGTCGAGCAACATGCTAATCGGCAGCGACGTGTGCCCGGCTTCGTTGAGGACCACGAGTCCATCGTTGCGGCCGAACACGGCCGCTACGACCGCCAGCGCGACGTACTGCTCGAGCGGCGATGTTTCATAGCCCGCGTAATACAGAATGATGTGCGCGCGATGCTCGCGCGCTCTCTGCTTCAGGTCCTGGTCGTAGTGAGCACCCGCGATGCAAGCCTCGACAGCGTCCGCGGGCATCCGGAAATCGAAGCCGACGTAGCGCACGACGTGCCGGCCCCAGCCGGCTAACCCGAGGATCTTGCCTTCACGAAGCAGCTCGTCGTCTAGGTCGCACCGCCCTCGAGACGTCGACCGATCGAACGCCCGCAGCGTGCGGCTCAGCGCCGCGGAGTCGAGTGCCGGCACCTGCGGGAACAGCACCTGCAGGCTCAGCGGTTGCTGAATGCTCGTATTGGCAACGAGGGGGTCGGGCGTGCGCTCTTCAGGCGCACGCTTCCCGAAAAATCGTTCGATGATGCTCAAGGGTCGGTGGTCAATTCGCCGCGGTTTTGCACGCAGTCGGTTCGTTAGGCGTGCTCGTTATACCCGCAACTCCACGCCCGCCGGGTTGAATTCAACCTAACCTACTCAGGAAAGGGCTTAAGGCCGTGCTAACCTCGGCGCACGCTCGCGAGCCGATGGGGGATATCGAACGCATGCGCCAACGCTTCGCACCGCTTCTTGCCTTGCCGGCCGCGCTCCTGACGGCCGCCTACGCGGCGCCGCTCGCGGCCCAAGACCCCGGCCAGTGGGGTTACTACTCCGCGAGCAGGGGCGCGACGCGCTACTCGCCGCTCGCGCAGATCGACCCATCGAATGTAAGCGGGCTTCGCGTCGTCTGGCGCCATAAGCAAGTCGATCCCGCGATCCTCGCGGCGAACCCGGACTTCAGTGTGTCGAACCGCTACATGGTCACGCCGATTTACGTCGGCGGCTTGCTGTACGTGCCGAACGGCTTCGGGCTTGCGGAGGCCATCGACCCGAAGACCGGCCGTACGGTGTGGACGCAAAAGCCGCTGGTCGCCGCACCCGAAGGGCTGCCGTCGCTGATGATCAGCAAGGGTCTCGCTTACTGGGGCAGCGGCGCCGACGCGCGCATCCTGCACGTGCGCCAGCAGCATTTATTCGCGCTGAACCCGAAGACCGGTGAGCCGATCGCGAGCTTCGGCGACGGCGGCAAGGTCGATCTCTCGACCGAAGAGTTCCGCTACAAGTGGAACGGCGTGCCCGTCGTCGCCGGCGACGTCGTCGTGCTCGGCTCGTCGATGCTCGAGCAAGACTCCGCGGTCTACAAGGACGGCCCGCCGGGCTACGTGCGCGCGTTCGACGTGCGCACGGGCAAGGAGCGCTGGAAGTGGAGCCCCGTGCCGCGCGAAGGCGATCCCGCGACGAAGACGTGGGAGAACGAAGGCTGGCGCTACAGCGGCGCCGGCAACGTCTGGTCGACGTTCAGCGCCGACGACGAGCTCGGTCTCGTCTTCGTGCCGGCGACCGGCGTCACGAACGACATGTACGGCGGCCATCGGCTCGGCAACGACTTGTACGGCAGCTCAATCGTCGCGCTGAACGCGAAGACCGGCGAGCGCGTCTGGCATTTCCAGACCGTGCATCACGATCTGTTCGACTACGACTTGCCGGCCGCGCCGATCTTGATCGACATCACCGTCGGCGGACGGCCGATCAAAGCGCTAGCCCAAGTCACGAAGCAAGGCTTCCTGTTCGTGCTCGATCGCACGACGGGGGTGCCGGTGTGGCCCGTTGAGGAGCGCGCCGCGCCGAAGTCGACGGTGCCCGGCGAGGTGACGTCGCCGACTCAGCCGTATCCGACGAAGCCGGCGCCGTACGAGAACCAGGGTCTCACGGAGAACGATCTCATCGACTTCACGCCGGCGCTGCGCGCCGAAGCGCTCGAGCTCGTGAAGCGCTACGTGATCGGCCCGCAATTCACGCCGCCGTCGGTGATCGGCGAAGGGCCGACCGCGAAGCTCGGCACGATCCAGCTCCCGGGCGCTTCGGGCGGCGCGCAATGGAACGGCGGCGCGTTCGACCCGGACACCGGCATGTTCTACGTTGGCTCGCGCTCGGTCGCGTTCGTCGCGGATCTATTCGCGCCCGATCCCGCGCGCTCGGACCTTCGCTACCGCGCCGGCATGCGCGAGATCTTCAACGGGCCGCGCGGGTTGCCGATCATGAAGCCGCCGTACGGCCGCATCACGGCGTACGACTTGAACAAGGGCGAGAAGGTCTGGATGGTGGCGAACGCCGATGGACCGCGTAATCATCCCGCGCTCGCGGGGTTGAACCTGCCGCCGCTCGGCGATGCGACGCCGTCGGCCGTCATCGCGACGAAGACGCTGCTGTTCGTGACGCAGGCCGACAAGAGCACACCGCGCTCGCCGGTGAACGTGGGCGGCACGAAGTTCATGGCGCTCGACAAAGCGACGGGCAAACAGCTTTGGTCGATCGATCTCGGCGTCGGTCAGAACGGCACGCCGATGACCTTCCAGCACGACGGCAAGCAGTACGTCGTCGTCGCGGTCGGCAGCACGGATTATCCGGCGGAGCTCGTCGCGCTCGCGCTGCCATAGGAGCGAGCATGGGTCTCTGGCTCGTGACTGCGCTCGTATTGGCGGCTGCGGCTTGGGCCGTGTTCGCCTACAACCGCCTCGTGCGGCTGCGCAATCAGGTGCGTACGGCGTGGGCGGATATCGACGTCCAGCTCACGCGCCGGCACGACCTCGTTCCGCAGCTCGTGGCCGCCGTCAAGGGATACGCGAGCCACGAGAAGGCGCTCATCGAGACCGCAACGCAGCTTCGCGCGCAGGCGCTCGCGGAGAAAAGCCCGACTCGCTTGGGCGAGGTCGAGTCGGCGCTGGCACAGGCAACGGGCCGGCTCCTTGCGCTTCAAGAGGCGTATCCGGACTTGAAGGCCAGCGAGAACTTCCTTGCGCTACAGCGCGACCTCGTCGAGGTCGAGGATCAGTTGCAGTACGCGCGCCGTTTCTACAATGGCGCGGTGCGTGACTACAACGATGCCGTTCAGCGCGTGCCGGACCTCGCGGTCGCACGCGCATTCGCGTTCGCGGGCGGAGAGTTCTATCAAGCCGAGGCCGAGCAGCGCGCGGGCGTAGTGGTGAAGATGCCGTGAGCCGCATGCTGCGAGCAGCGTCGACCGCCCTGTGGCTCATCGCCGTCGGGTCGGCAGCGCTCGCGCAAACCGGCGAGCGCATCCTCGACTATGCAATCGAAGTGAACGTCGGCGCGCAGGGCGCCATCGACATCGTCGAAGAGATCACGGTTCGCGCGGAAGACAGGCAGATTCACCGAGGCATCTATCGCGACTTTCCGACGCGTTATCGCGACCGCTATGGCAACAACGTCGTCGTCGGCTTCGAGATACAAGGCGTGCAGCGCGACGGCGTTACCGAGCCGTGGTTCACGGAGCAGCGTGCGAACGGCGTGCGCATCAACACCGGAAACGATGCCTACCTACCGAGGCTGCCGGGTGAGTATCGCTATGCGCTGCGCTATCGCACGACGCGGCAGATCGGCTTCTTCGCCGACCACGATGAGCTCTACTGGAACGCGATCGGCACGGGTTGGAACTTCGCGATCGAGCGCGCGAGCGTCGAAGTTCGTCTGCCAGAGGCCGTGCCGACCGAACGCATGCAGGCCGAAGGCTACACGGGCCCGCAAGGCGCGCGCGGATCGAGTTATACGGCGAGGATGCCCGCGCCCGGCGTGGCGCGCTGGCAGCTCACCGCGCCGCTCGCTGCGAACGAAGGCTTCACGATCGTCTTGAGCTTTCCGAAGGGCATCATCGCGGAGCCAACGCAATCCGACCGAGTGAAGTGGGTGCTAGCCGACAACCGCGGTGTGCTCGCGGCTCTCGCCGGTTTCGCGCTGCTGCTCGTTTTCGTCGTGCGGCGTTGGCGACAAGTTGGTCGCGACCCGAACCCTGGCGTCGTCATCGCAAGGTACGAGCCGCCGACGGGACGTTCGCCCGCCGAGCTCAGGTTCTTGAACCGGCGCCGCTACGACATGCGCTGCTTCACGAGCGATCTTTTGACGGCGGCCGTCGACGGCGCCGTGCGCATCGAGCGCGAGGGGCGGCTTCTGCTCGGTGATCGCTGGAAGATCGAGCGCACCGCAGGCGACGTAGCGCGGCGCTTTCCGTCCGTGACTGCGCTGCTCGGGCGCTTGTTCCCGGACGGACCGGACACGCTGGATCTCGACAAGGAGAACGCGGCGCTGCTCACGAGTGCGAACCGAGCGCACTTGAAAGCGCTGAACACGCTGCTGCACGGCAGCCACTTCAAGCGCAACTCCGGCAGCGTTGTCGTTGCCTTTCTCATCGGCGCCGTGACGGCGCTCGTAGCGTTCGCGATCTCGGGCGGCGGCGGCGTGCCGTTGATCATCGCCATCGTCGTGCTGATGGTGCTCGTGGTCGCCGTGTTCGGCTACGTCGTCGAGGCGCCGACGCCCTTGGGTCGTAAGCTTCTCGACGAGATCGCAGGCCTCAAGCTGTACTTGAGCGTGGCCGAGCGCGACGAGCTCAAGAGCATGCAAGGCCCCGGCGCGCCGCCGTCGCTCGACGCCGAGCGCTACGAGGCGCTGTTGCCTTACGCCGTCGCGCTCGACGTCGAGGAAGCGTGGACGCGGAAGTTCACTGCGGCCGTCGGTGCCGCGGCAGCCGCTGCGGCGACGGCCCGAATGGTCTGGTATCACGGCGCCCAACCGGGCGACCTCGGCGGCCTCGTCAAGGCCGTGAGCAGCGGGCTCAACTCTTCTATCGCGTCTGCGTCGACGCCGCCCGGCAGCACCTCAGGCGGGGGCGGCGGAGGGTTTTCGGGCGGCGGCGGGGGGGGTGGGGGCGGGGGCGGGCGTTGAGCGGCGTTGATGCTAGCGAAGAGGCGGCGCAGGCCTAAGGCCTCCGCGAAGGGATCTTGCACCTTGGGGGTAGTGCAGGAGACCCCTCCGCGGAGGGAAACGCGGGCTCCTCAATCATCGATACGACCGATCTCGATCTCGCTCGAGTCGAGCGGCAGCGTGTAGAGGTTGCCGTCGTCGGCGATTGTCCAGTCGGAGCTCCGGACCGTATTGACGCCGTTCGCGAACAGGCGACGCGCGAGGAAGTTATCGGGCGCGGGGGCCAAGTGGTAATAGACGAGCAGCCCGACGCCGGCCTCGTTCGCGATCGACGCGGCCTCTTCCGGCGAGATGTGATAGTCCTGGATGTCGTGCATGATCGTCTCGACCTGCCCGCGGCCCGACGACCGCGCCGCAGTCTCGAGCGACGCAGTCATCGAGCGCGACAACGCTTCCGAGACGAGTAGATCGGCGCCGGCGGCCGCCTTCGCGAGCGGCGCGTGATACTTGTAATCGCCCGTGATCACGACGGAACGGCCCTTGTAGTCGAACCGATACGCGTACGCGGGCTCGATCGGCGCGTGATCGACCTCGATCGCCGTGACGCGCAGCTCGCCGTCGTCGTACGCGATTCCGGTGCGGTCCTTCGCGGGCGTCGGCGCGCCATCGAGCGCGACGGTGTGAGCGACCAGGCCCCAAGCGGCCGACGGCATGATCGATTCGCCGTGGTGCTTCGTGCGGTACGTCTGATCGTGCGCGTACGCGGCGTTGAAGCCCGCGACGACGTCCTCTACGCCCGGACCGGCATACACGTCGAGCTTGTGCGGCCGCCGTCCGGCCCAAGTCTGAAGCTGCAGCTCGCCGAGATCGCCGATGTGATCGGAGTGGAAGTGCGTCAGGAACACGCCGCCGATGTCCGCCAGCGGCACGTTCCAGAGCATCAGGTTCTCGACGGACTCGGGCCCGGTGTCGACGACGTAGAACTTGCCGCCCGCGAACACGGCGACGCACGCTTTGGCGCGCGAGGTGCTCGGCAACGGTGCGGACGTTCCGCAGACGGCGACGCGTAAGGCGTCATCCTCGAGCGGCGCGGCGTTCGACGTGGCCGTGAATTCGCTGGCGGCGCGGTCGAACAGCGCCTGTTGCACGCCCGGGTTCAGGATCGCGGCAACTCCCGCCGCGAGGATGCCGGCCGCGCCGACTAAGGCCCAGGGGCGCGTGCGGGGACTCAAGATTGCTTCGCTCATGTTCGTCTCTCCTGTAATAGGTGTCAGAAGTTGATCCGGAATCCCACCGACAAACCGGACATCGACATGTCCGCCTCGACGGGCTCGGAGGTTTCGAAGTTGATGTCCATCAATCGGTAGCCGGCCTTCACCTCGTATTGGTGACCGTCGCCGAATCGGTAGCTGACCGTCGGCCCTGCGCTCCAGGTGAGCTCGGTGTCGCCGGTGCTGACGTCGACGTGGACCTCGTAGGCCAGGTTGTGCGGTAGCTCGCGCGCGAACCGGAAGCCGACGAGGCCGTCGACGAAGCGGTCGGTCGAGTCGAATGAGCGCGTGCCGATCGCGAAGCCGCCGTCACTGAGGATCGCGTCGACGTCGTTGCGCAGCTCGATCACGCGGGCGCCGTACAGCAACGAGAACCCCTCGTCGGCGCCGTTGAGGTCGTACACGCCGGTCGCGTCGATAATCGTCATTCCAACGCCGAGGTCGAGGTTGAGGAGCGTGCTCGGCGCGTTGGGCAGCGAGGCAGCGGGCGAATCCGCGAGCTCGACGTTGAACAAGTCGAACGACATGCCGTGGTGTCCGCGCATGCCTTCGACGCGCACCATCGCGGCGCCGTCGACTTTCTCGACGAGATCGTCGAACGCAATCTCGGTATCGATGAGGTCGCGGTCCGCGACCGAGAGGCTCATGCCGAGATCCGTGGTCCAGACGTACGGCGTCACGCCCCAGTTCCATTCTTCGGCCGAGGCGGTCCCGGCCATCGCGGCCGTGGCCGCGGCAACGGCGAGGGAGAGGGTGCGGGCGCGGAGGCCGGCGTTGTTCAGTTTCGTGTTCATGCGTGTCTCCTAGTTCGGTGGTTTGTTGCGAGGCAGGCGCATGATCGGGAGCCGCCATCCGAGCCGTGCGGGAATGCGACGAGCTGTCGGTGCGGTCGACCCAGCGGTAAGCCCCTGGCGCGAGCTGCAGCAGCCAAACGGCTGGGGCCTAGGATTGGCGCGGGTCGGCGGGCCCTCTACGCTGGTGTTTGGCAGGAGGCCGCCCTAGAGTCTCGCCGAATGCTGCCCTCGATCGCGCCCAGCAAATACTTCGTCCCGAGCCCGCCAAAAGCGGTGCTCGACATGTTCGTGCTGACGATCCTGTTCTGCGCACTCGTGGCGGCCGTCGTGACGCTCGGCGCGCCGAGCCTGGCCGCGTTCGCGCGTTGGCTGCTGATCGTCGAGTCGATCGGCATCGCGGCCTGCGCGATCGGCACGTCGCTGGGCCGGTTGCCTCGGCTGCGGCGGCTTTCGCCCGTCGTCGCGCACCTGATCATCGGCGGCATCGCGGTCCCGGCCGGCTACGTCATCGGCTCGAGCTTCGCGTACACGCTGCTCGGGGAGCCACTGCCGATCTTGCAGCCGGAGCCGCGGCGCATCGTCGCGCTCGTCGCGACGGCGCTCGCCGCGATGCTGCTCGTCTACGTCGACGCGATGCGCCATCGCATCCACAACGAGGCCACGGCGCGCGCGGAAGCGCAGCGGCTCGCGGCCGAATCCGAGCTGCGGCTCCTGCGCGCGCAGCTCGAGCCGCACATGCTCTTCAACACGCTCGCGAACCTGCGCTCGCTGGTCGAGCTCGACCCGAAGCTCGCGCAGTCGATGATCGATCAGGTCATCACGTATCTGCGCGGTACGCTCGCGGCCTCGCGCGAGCAGTCCGTGCCGCTGCGCCAGGAGTTCGCGCAGCTATCCGCCTATCTCGAGATCATGGCCATGCGCATGGGGCACCGAATGACGTACAAGCTCGAGCTGCCGAAGGGGCTCGAGGACTTTGCGGTTCCGCCGATGCTGTTGCAGCCGCTCGTCGAGAACGCGATCAAGCACGGCATCGAGCCGAAAGTCGGCAGCTCGACGCTCGAAGTGAATGCGGTTCGGGAGGAGGGCGCGGTGATCGTCACCGTTGTCGATACGGGACGCGGGCTGCCGCACGACTTGAATGAGGACACGCGTGGCTACGGTGTCGAGCACGTGCGCGACCGGTTACGCGCCTTTTACGGGCCGTCGGCCACGTTGGCGTTGACGCGCAATGCGCCGGAAGGCACGCGCGCCGTCGTGAGAATGGGACGATGACGGAGCAGTCGCCGCGCGCGACCGCGCTGGTCGCGGAAGACGAGCCGATGCTCGCGCGCGCGCTCGTCGGCATCTTGGCCGACGTGTGGCCGGAGGCGGCGGTCGAGGTCGTGCACGACGGCATTGCTGCGACCGAGCGAGCGCTCGAGGTGGCGCCCGACGTGCTGTTTCTCGATATCCAGATGCCGGGCCGCACGGGGCTCGAGGTCGCGGAGATCGTTACTGACGAGTGGCCCGCCGATCGAGCGCTGCCGCTCCTCGTGTTCGTGACGGCGTACGACGAGTTCGCGATCAAGGCATTCGAGCGCGCGGCGGTCGACTACGTGTTGAAGCCCGCGACGAAGGAGCGTCTCGCTATGACGGCAGCGCGTCTACGCGAACGGCTCGCGAAGCGTGCCGCGGTGCCGGCGCCCGGTGAAGCGGCGACTCTATTCGGCCAGGTGCAGGCGATTCTTGCGCCGACGAACGGTGAGCCGGAGCGCATTCGCATCATCCGCGCCAGCGTCGGGAACACCGTGCGCATGATCCCGGTGGCGGACGTGATCTGCCTCGAGGCCGCGGACAAGTACGTGACGGTCGTGACGCCGAGCGGCGAAGCGCTGGTGCGCATGAGCTTGCGCGAGCTCGCGACGCGCCTCGATGGCGTCGACCTCGTGCAAGTGCACCGCGGCGTCATGGTGAATGCGTCGTGCATGACGACGGCGACGCGCAACGAGCTCGGGCACCTGTCGCTGCGGCTGCGCGGCCTAGCGCGCGAAGTCAAAGTCAGCCGCGCGTTCGCGCACTTGTTCCGGCCGATGTAGCTCGCTGTTGCTACTTCTGGTTGGGATACCAGAACTGCAGGTGGCAGCCCTCGCAGGCTTCGTCGATCGCGCCGCCGACCTCGGAGATCTGGTCTATGTTTTTGGCGTCGATTGCGGCGATCGCTTGGAGCGCCGTCGCATGCAGAACCGCCGTATGGGCTACCCACGACGGGCGATCCTTCTTGAGCAACGCCTCGATCTGGGCAGGCTCGAGCTCGGAATCCGGGTTTTCGGACTTCGTGCCGGGAGGCGCGGCGTGCCGACCCGGAACGACCAGCAAGTTGGTTGCTTCGGCCAACGTCACGGCCTGAGCGCGCAGCGCCGCCCATTCCTCGTCGTTCTGGGGTTTCTTCTCGATCGTTCCCTGTGAGGTCACGTCGACGCCGGTGGAATCCCAGATCGCCTGCGCCGAC
>Ga0111539_10008036_pt1 | contig 13456 bp, 15 predicted proteins | sample RhiMethybrSRZTD1_FD_79667 | JGI IMG/M metagenome (GOLD analysis project Ga0111539, IMG submission 79667) | Populus rhizosphere microbial communities from Tennessee, USA - Rhizosphere MetaG P. TD hybrid SRZTD1 (version 2) (version 2) | ecosystem: Host-associated > Plants > Roots > Rhizosphere >...
CCAAAAGTACGATTTATACCAGGAATTGTCAGGAGGTAATGCGAGTGGTGCATTTAAATCATGCCCCTCGACTTCAATTCCAAATATTTGTTTATGGTATTAACCGTAAGGCTCTCCGGGGGCGTTAAAAGTGCCTGAATGCCATGTTTTGTCAATTCCTTCACGATAAGCTTTTTATCATAGCTGAATTTCTCTGCGACCGCCTTGTGGTAGATTTCCTTGAGATTCTTAGCAGGTTGGTCTAAAAGAGACCGCATTTCCGTGTTTTCAAAAAATATGACTACCAACAGGTGCTGATTTGACAGGCTTTTCAGATAAGGTAATTGGCGATGCAATCCATATATCGATTCAAAATTCGTGAACAACAACAACAAACTTCGATGTGTGATTTTCCTTCTGACGTGCGTGAATAGCGAAGAAAAATCCGATTCGCGATAGGATGTTTTTTGGTTGTACAGCACCTCCATAATTCGCAGCATCTGCTTACTTTGTTTGCCGGCCGGAACGATCGAGCCGATCTTATGCTGAAACGTAATTAGTCCTGCTTTATCAGACTTCTTAATCGCGATATTAGAAATCACCAGACTTGCATTGATCGCGTGATCCAACAAACTTAGACCATTGAACGGCATTTGCATCACCCTTCCTTTGTCGATCAGGCAGTAAACCTGCTGCGAGCGCTCATCCTGGAAATGGTTCACCATCAAATGATTTTTCCTTGCAGTAGCCCGCCAGTTAACCGTGCGAAAGTCGTCTCCACTCACGTATTCTCTGATCAGTTCAAATTCACGGTTTTGCCCAACGCGTCGAATGCGCTTGATACCAGAATCCACAAGCCTATTGGAAATAGCCATCAATTCATATTTACGCATTTGGATGAACGATGGATAGACTGGCACCAATGCATCGCCTGAAAATTTAAATCTTCGCGACAAGAAGCCCAGTGGAGAACTGACAAAAACGTTTACTGTTCCAAAAGAATATTCGCCGCGTTTCACGGGGCGAATATGATATTGAATCACCTTTTTTTCGCCGGCTTTAAGATTCAGGCGGAAATTCAAATCCCTCCGTTGGAATTGATGCGGTATTTCATCGATGACATTAACGTCGACCGCGAAAGGATAAAAATTCTCCAGGTGTATTTTTAATTCATTCTCATCCCCGTTTGAAAGCTTTTCCGGTGTGACGCGATATCCGAATACCGCCTTTTTAATTCTGAATAACAGTATGCTATCCGTTAACACAACCGACAACAATAAAAAGAATAGACCTTTCGAAATCGGCAGTAGCCAGCCTCCGATAATAAAACTTGCAACAAAGAATGCTACTACAATCGAAATTGCAATAAACAGCCGGTTACTCAGATATAGGGCGCGAAGGAATTTCACGTTAACGCGGTACTTCTACCTTATCGATAATCTGATTTACAACCTCATCGGTGGATATACCCTCCATTTCTTTGTCAGGCGTCAACATAACGCGATGACGCAGCACTGGTAAAGCAATGAATTTAATGTCTTCCGGTGTGACAAAATCACGTCCGTTGACAGCAGCATAAGCTTTGGCGCCATTTAGAAGCGCAATAGAGGCTCTCGGCGATGCACCTAGAAAAAGCGCTGGACTATTTCTCGTTTCATGAACGATCTGAGCAATGTACTTTAACAGGTGATCCTCCATGTATAACTGCTGTACCGCCTGGCGGTAATTTGCGATTTGTTCCGCCGACAACACCGCATTAATGTTCTCAGTCGGATTAATACCTTTTCTTTGGTGGTGACCTCCAATAATTGCTACCTCCTGTTCAAGGTTAGGATAGTCCACCTGGATCTTAAAAAGAAAACGGTCAAGCTGTGCTTCCGGCAGTCGATAGGTGCCTTCGTGCTCGATAGGATTTTGTGTGGCCACCACCATATAAGGGTGATGCATGGAATACGTCGTACCATCAACTGTTACCTGCCTTTCTTCCATAACTTCAAATAAAGCTGCCTGCGTTTTAGCCGGAGCGCGATTGATCTCATCGATCAGTACTATGTTGGAGAAGATTGGACCCGCCTTAAATTCGAATTCAGATTTTTTGATATTAAAAATCGAAGTACCCAATACATCCGACGGCATGAGATCGGGCGTAAATTGAATCCGTGAAAACTTGACTGAAATAACTTTTGAAAGAAGTTTCGCTGTGAGCGTCTTTGCCACTCCTGGTACTCCCTCAATCAGCACATGACCATCGGCTAAAATTGCAGTGATCAATAGGTCGATCATCCTTTCCTGCCCTACAATTATTTTTCCGATCTCTTCCCGGATCTTAACAATACTGGTGTTTAAAGCTGTAAGGTCGACGCGGTTTTCAAAAATTTTTTCTTCCATGGTTGTGTTTAAATGAAGGCTAAGAGCATTGCAAGTTACGTCTTATAACTTTGCTCCCTCGTATTTTAGACTGGTGCATTAAATTTTTCGATTCGATTATTTAAATCAATTAGTTCCTCTTCCGAAATTTTTTCTTTCGCCCGAATGGAATTGATAACACTAATCAGGTCCCGGACTTCTTCTTCGCTTCGTCCCGTTTTTTTTGATGCTATACCCACAAACGTCTCGTCCAAATGGGTTGTTGTCAACCAGTATTTCGATCGCAGGTGATCCATAAAAAAATGAATTTTCTTTTCAGCCATGCTTTTATGCTCCCCGCTCTGATAATATAAGTTACCGATTGTACCGACAAACTCTAAGGTTGTGTTCGCCAGTGGTTTTACAATGGGAATGATCCGCTGCTTCCGCTTCATTTCAAAAAGCATAAACATTAAAATGGAAATTATAGCTATGTAATATCCCCAGCGTAGTGGTTCGTTGGTCAAAATGAAACGTAATGGCGTTGTCGATTCCATCCTTCCTAAATGATAATATTCGGTCCACATTACATTTTGGATAGGAAGATATGACAAGGTTTTGGAGACAAATTGATGGTTGTTCGATGACAACAAATAGATGTTTGAAAAAACTAACGGAGTGCTATTGAGAATCAAATTGCCTTTGCCAATCTTCATTCTGATGGTGACCGGGTAATTATAATCATTTCTTGCAACCACCGTTGTTCCTGTCGTGTCGAATTGACTAAAGTAATTGTGAATGTTATCCCGACGATAATGAAATTCGTCAACGGTATCAAGTTGAGCATTGGCGAATTTCAAATATGAAGTATCACGTTTCGTAAAGATATTTCCGCTTTTGAAAAAATAATCATAGGTCTTCAGGCCTAACGTATCCGAGAAATGACCCCAAAAATATTCTGCTGAAATAAAGACCGACCCACCCTTTTCAATGTGTTGAAGTAACGTATTGGAATCTTCTTTATCTGCACTGAAACTTGAACTGATGATTATGATGTTTTCCACCCCATCCAAAGAGTCCTTGATTTCATATAGGGTTTTGTAGGAATGCGAAATGGCCTGCTTCGGAAAAAGTTCAGGCAACAAATTGCTGAATGCGTAAGCTCCATAGGGATTTTTATCATTGTGGGCGAACGTCATGGTCCAATCATATTGTTTTGGGCTGAGCAGTTTCACGACGACAAACAGGCCAAATGCCAACGAAATGTAGAGTATGTATTTCCAATCTTTCCGCATTAGATTCGTTGCCTCCAATCTGTGAACGCATGTTGAACCTTCAAAAACATTTCATGATTTACGGCGAAGTTCCCATACCACGCGTACTCGAAATAATAATTTAGCTCATTGAATCCTTCTTTTAAATCAGCAGCCGTTAACTCCGACAAATAATCATGATTTGTTTTGCCCTGTTCCCAATGAATAAAATTTTTATCCGCTAACATTTTTAAAGAATTTAGAAACAACAGCCTGATTCCTTTTCGATAATCCCCGCCCGCAATCGCCTCCTGTATCAGCTTATCAAAATCCATCTCATGAATATTCTCATCCAAGGCATGATAGGGAATTGTACTTGCACCCTGGCCGGAATAAAATACTTTAAAAGCGTTTACCCTAAGAATCATCATGATAAGAACAATGACCAAGACCAGGCCAACGGTATAAGAAAAAACTCTACCCCAGTTTGTTGAAACAGCACCTGTAAACAACGAATCCAAAAATTGTTTAATCAAAAGAAGCGCCCGGTCCCACAAACTTTCTGCGATTGTAGGAGGTTCTTTGTATTGAAGATCCCCATCTGATCTAAGCTTGTCTAACGTTGCTCCCTCAAAATTTCTTGCTTCGATCTTTACCGAATCATTGGGAGCCCGCGAGTCCTCTCCTTCTGAATCTATGACGTCCGCGACGGAATCAAAAGCTATGTTAGCCGAATCTGCATCTTGTCCGAGGGAATAGAAAGATGTCAACGTAAAAAAACAAACGACCCAAACTAACCTCACCGTCTTCTCCTTTTAAAAATGTTCGTCCTCTGGTGAAACCTTTGATTGAGATTGTCCTAACGTTTGTATCTCCGCCATTAATCCTTTAGCCTCTTTCAGTTCCACAAGGTTAAAATATTGAAAGGCAGTTCCGACGTTCGGCAAAGCCGTAAGAATCATCTGGGCGAGATAGTATAACGTAAATAGTACGATGGTTACCGACTGCATTCCCATAGACGGTTCCTGAAAGGTGTCTACTGACGTGTTGTGCAGCGCCGTCACTACAGTTATCGCGTACCATGGGATAAGAAAAATATAGGAACTAACACCCACAATCAAATACAAAACCATAATCAGTCCAAAGGTGCTCCACCACTTGTCTTTTACCAGCTTGAAAGACCGGCCAACTGCGTCAAAGAAGCCTTTCTTCTCATAGGCGCGAATGATAAAGACAAGGGCCGCCCCGAAAAAAAAGTATAAAATTCCGCACATCAAAAAAAGCACTCCAAAAAAAATCAGAAGCGGCGAAATGGCTGCCAAAATACCTATGGGGATGAGCAGCACAAGGTAAGCCGCAATGACCATTATCATGAACAGGAACATCGTACTAAAATACATCCAGAATGTAGCACGAACGCGCTCCCAAACTTCTGATACTTCAATTTTATTAGTTCGCTTTTTTTCATACAGCAGCAAGTAATTATTTATCGTGGCAATGTTCATTACTCCACTGATTGTAAAAAAAACAATCATCAACACGATCTGGAGCCAGAAACTAACGGATGTGAAATAATTTTGCATTTGTTCTGCCGGATTATTACCACTCATCGAGCTGAAGTTCATGAATTCGCTCATAAACGAGCCGCTGACCAAACTTGCTAATAACACTGGCGGGCCAGCAATCAAAAGAATACTCTTGCCTAGCGGTTTGAAATTCTGTTTGACGAATTCAAATGTCGCATTTAGCTTCCGGCTAAAGTCGCGCGTGCGGTGAAATTCAATGAAGTTAAAATTTTCCATAACGTTTAAGACGAATTGGGTAGATCACAAAATAATATACCATCAATATGGCTGAAAGACCAATGATAAGCGCTTTAATACTCAATGGCATGAATGCATACCGTGTAATAAATGACTCAATAAATCCAGCAAGAACAAAAAAAGGCACAAGACCCATCACAATTTTTAGGCCTTTTACAGCTCCTTTTTTGAAAGCATCCAGACGGGAGTATGTTCCAGGAAAAAGTAAACTATTGCCCATCGTAAATCCAGCAGCTGCCGCAATCACAATTGAGGAGAGCTCGATTGTTCCATGCAACATGATTACGGGTAGGGCCTGACTCAGTTGTTGTTCTTGCGAAAAGAACATGATAAACGCACCTACCATAAGACCATTGTAAAATAAATATAACCCGGTGCCTAATGATGCAAAAAAACCAAATACAAAGACGCGAAAAGACACCAGGATATTATTCCAAGTGATGGAAAGAAACATCATCAGTTCGCTTTCACTGGCGTAAACTTGGGTTGGATTTCCATTTTTAATATTTTCCAACGTCATATTTACATATCCGTCGCCTAGAATGAGACGGACAAACGTGTCATCATATCGAGCTGAAACCGCACCTATAACACCAGCTACTAAAAAAATAATCAGGGAATAGAGCAGCGGCTTTTGAACTTCGTACATAACCGCGGGAAGTTCGTTTTTCCAAAATGTAACAAATCTGTTTTTGTCTTCCCTTTTATTCTTATAAATATCCAAGTGTACTTTACTCGCCAGGTCATTCAAATAACGTGTGGTCCGGCTCTCCGGATATTGGGTTCGGGCAAAAGAAAGATCATCTGTTACCTGGATAAACAGTTCCGCTAACTTGTCAGGATGAGCTTGCTGATTGCTTTTTACTATTTTTTCAAACTCTTCCCAACGCGTTTTATTTTGCTTTATAAAAGCCGCTTCCTTCATCGAGGTATTTAGGTGTGTAAGGTGTTTACGTGTTTATGTTGGACTTGATGCGTTTTGAAGCCCATATGTGACCTCCTTCCCCTGCGAAACTTTGTTTTATTGGAGCGCCTTATCTGACAATTCAATTACTTTATTCCAGACGCGAAAGACATTTTTAGAACAAATTTTTTCGATGTCTTCGTCGCTGTAGCCACGTTTTAGCAAAACATAAATAAGGTTAGGGTAATCCGACACGTCCTTTAAACCGATGGGCAACGTATCGCCTACACCATCATAGTCTGATCCAATACCAACATGATCAATACCAGCAAGTTTGACAACATGGTCGATGTGATCAGCAACACGTTCAACGTCCGAATACAACGCAACATGGTTTTGGGCAAACTGATCAATGATAGGTTGCGCTGCAGCGTCCCGCGAAGTCAGTCCTTTTGCCGTAAGGACTTTCTCAAGTGAATCCAGAAGATGCCTGTTTACTCTTGCCAGGCTATCAAGGAATGAAGCACCGAAATTTATTTGAATCACACCACCATTTTTTCCCAGTGCCGCTATCATGTCGTCAGACATATTGCGTTGAAATCCTGGTGTAAAATACCTGCACGATGAATGGGAGGCAATGAGCGGCGCGGCCGTAATCTTTAAAACATCATAGAAGGTACTATCAGAAACGTGAGAGATATCCACCATTATCCCGACACGATTCATTTCGGCGACGACTTTTTCACCGAAGGTACTAAGTCCATTCCACCGGTTCAGCGAGTCATAGGATGAATCACAAATCTGGTTGTCTTTACCGTGTGTAAGGGTAATATATCGGATACCCCGATCATAGAAATACTTCACATTCTCCAAACTATCGCCAATCGGCGCTCCATTTTCCATTCCCAATGGAAGTGATATTTTCCCTGCTTGAGTATTGGCCTCAACTTCTTGCGGCGTACCTGCCAAAGCAAATTTGTCTGGATGCGCTTCAACAATTCCATGGATCAAATCAATCAAGGAATCCGCCAGAACTTTTCCCATATCCGTTTTTAACTGATATTCCGAAGGAATGTAAATAGACATGAAGGGTGCATCCAAGCCGCCCTTTTTTGCACGTTCATAGTCAAAATCTCCTTCAGGGGTACTTACTGGGATCCCGAGATATTCTCGTTCAAGCCTGAAATGTTTTATTCTAAGCCGATAAGGCAAATCCACGTGAGTATCGGCGACGATAAACTTCTGGGCGAGGTCATTTGCCTTTTTGCGTAATTCGCCATCATCTTTATTTTCTGTACATGACACACCTACTATTCCAATAATAGCAAATACAACAACCTGAAGTTTCATCGCGTAACTTTGTATTTAATAGATTTATTCAGACTTTCCCCAGTCAGGGAAGCTATAATTTCATAGTTATAGCTTTAATTTGAAATTTGCACAAATTTAAAAGTGGATGCAAACCATTCGGGTTAGGACTACACAAAATGTTTTTATAGAGTATCCGTTGGCAAGTGTTGGTGAGAGAATTGCCGCATATCTCATCGATTGGATTATTCTTGTTCTTTACACCGTCGCTATCGTTGCCATATTCGCAAAAGTGGAGGTTAAGCTTTGGTACGTGTGGCTTATCGTTCTGGGGATTCCCTGGTTGTTATTCAGTCTTCTGTTCGAGATTTTCATGAACGGTCAAACGCCGGGTAAATTGGCCCTGAAGATTAAGGTTGTACGTTTGGATGGAACACCGCCCGCGATTGGTGATTATTTAATGCGCTGGATATTTAGTTTTATTGATTTCTATATTCTCTCTGGCGCATTGGCGGTCGTCGTTATCGCTGTCGGTGGAAAGGGCCAAAGACTCGGTGATATCGTCGCTGGAACATCAGTCGTAAAACTGGTAGAACATCACCAGATCACAACCAAAAACGTTTTTGTTCCTGTGGAGGAACAATATACACCTACGTTCAGGCAAGTGGTCAATCTAACTGAAAAAGATATTGAACTGATTCAACGCGCCCTGGAGGTAAACCGAGATCAGGGAAATATTCAGCCGGTAATCATTATAACAGATAAGATCAAAGGCCTGTTGGACATAAAGACTGATCTTCCGCCTGTGAAATTTTTGTATACCATCATTAAGGATTACCAAACCATTACATCTGGATGAGCACGGACGCCTTGCCAACCTACAGCCGCACATCCCTGGCGCTCCGGAACGGTCAGGATAAACCCGAAATCTGGGTTGCTTATAAAGGGATGATATATGATGTAAGCCGGTCAAGACTATGGCGGGCAGGCAAACATTATGAACATTGGGCCGGCCAAGACCTTACGGAGGAGCTGGGCGATGCGCCCCATAATGAAAATGTGTTCGATAAGTTCAAAATCATTGGGATGTTGGAGCCCTTAACCACTATTTAGGCGGCACATCAACACACATTTATCATTTATTTTTTCTCTTCCTTACAAGGTTTAGCTTTGTTGAATGAATAGATAATGCTAATCTTAGCCCGATTTACCCACTCTTACCCGATTTGAACCGATGATCCTGATTGCAGATAGCGGAGGCTCCAAAATAGACTGGAGACTCCTGACATTTGATGGCACAGTTGTCCAAGCGAATACGCCAGGCTTCAATCCCTATTATCAACCGATTGAGGATTTAACAAAAAATTTCAAAGAAGTGATAGTTCCCAGGGTAACAGAAGGAATTCAAAAGATCTTTTTCTATGGCGCAGGGGTTTCTTCGGAGAAAAATCAAATGACTATTAAGAATGCTTTCCTAGAATTTTTTCCTAAAGCCCAAATTGAAATCGGATGGGATTTGCTGGCGGCAGCGAGGGCACTTTGTGGTCGTGATCCAGGCATCGCGTGCATCATGGGCACTGGTTCAAATTCCTGTTTGTATGATGGCCAACAAATAGTGGGCAACGTAGCAAATCTCGGTTGGATCTTAGCGGATGAAGGATCGGGCGCAAACATCGGAAGAAAATTTCTCGTTGATTACCTCCGGGAGATTATGCCCCAAGGACTGCGGAAACAATTTTATGAACGTTTCCCATTGACGCGAGAGGAATTTTTAGAACGCGTTTATCAACAAGAAAGGCCCAGTGCATTTCTTGCCAGCTTCACCAAGTTTATTTTCCAACATTTGAAGGAACCCTACTGTTACCAGCTTGTGTACAATAGTTTCTCTGAGTTTTATGAAAATAATGTGATGAAGTATGAGAATTACAAAAATCTCAAAGTTCATTTCACCGGTTCCATCGCTTTTTATTTCAGCGACATACTGCGCCAAGTTGCTAATGACAAAGGAATAACCGTGAAAAATATTTTGGAAGGACCCATCGCCGGTCTGACACTATATCATCAAAAAGATCTGACGAGGTGAGTACCACGGAATCTTCTTCTTACTACGAGAATCTCGAACACATGAGTGTTCGGGACTTGCTTACCAACATAAACCGCGAAGACAAATCAGTGCCACTGGCCATTGAAAAAGTAATACCGCAGATCAGTTCATTAATAAATATCATTGTTGAAAAAATGCAGGCTGGTGGCCGGCTGTTTTACATTGGCGCTGGCACAAGCGGACGGCTAGGGGTCGTGGATGCTTCCGAAATACCGCCCACCTATGGAATGCCGCATGGTAAAGTGATTGGATTAATCGCGGGCGGTGATAAAGCTATACGAAAGGCGGTTGAAAATGCGGAGGATGACCCTGCCCAGGGATGGAAAGATCTCGAAGAACACGTGATCAATCAGCAAGATGTATTAATTGGAATTGCCGCATCAGGTCGTACACCTTACGTTATCGGTGCATTAAAGACTGCTCGTGTTAATGGCATCGTAACAGGGTGTATTGTTTGTAATGAAGGAAGTGAGGTTGCAAAAAATTCCGATTTCCCCATTGAGGTAGTAGTGGGACCGGAGTTTGTTACGGGTAGCACCCGAATGAAATCCGGAACAGCTCAAAAACTTGTACTTAATATGATTTCCACCACCGCCATGATAAAACTGGGCAAAGTGAAGGGAAACAAAATGGTCGACATGCAGCTCACCAACAAAAAACTAGTAGACCGCGGTGTAAAAATGATTATGAACGAAATCGGCGTTTCGTATGAAGAGGCCGAACAATTGCTACGTCAATACGGTTCTGTTAGAAAAGCCGTCGAGAGCAAGCAAAAGAATGCATGAAATCGAGCCATATTACAATTGGTTAAAATATTACGATCCTTCTCTAGACAAACTTTCACCATTTTTTGGAAAAGAGTATAACCATGATGTATACTCTGACACGATCTACGGATATTATATTGATCCGGCCTGGGATTCGATCGGATCTGAAACCTTATACATAAAAATCCTCTATGCAGACTATACTTTAGGTTTTGCAGTAATTGAATTTATAGGTGAATGGAATGATGCAATCAACAATGATATCATGATGTTGAAACGAAACATCATCGAGGTGCTGGCAACTCACGGGGTTAATAAATACATTCTAATTGGAGAGAATATCCTCAACTTTCATGGCTCAGATGATTGTTATTATGAGGAATGGTTCGAAGATGTCGAAGATGGTTGGATCGCAGCTGTTTCCTTTCCAGAATTTATCCAGGATGAATTTAAAAAGTATAACATAGACCACTACATCAACATGGGTGGCACGTTACAGTTGGATCGTTGGCGTACATTGCAGCCGTTACATTTTTTTGAACTGGTGAATGGGCTGATTCAGAGAAGACTTAACTGAACATCATTTACGAGTGCGTCCGCCGGCACGAGATAGTCTCTTTTGGATTTTAATTCCTTGCATAAAACTCTCGTTCGACGAAGCTTACCTTTTTTGAAGTACTTACCTTGAAGCAGAAATATACTTCCTTCCGGTAGCTGCGATAAAACCGCTGCATGTGACTTATTCTTATCGAATTGCCGAAAGGCCTCTGTTAGTTTTGTATCGGCGAAGGAGCTGGCTTTCGGATTTATCATGTGCCTTCTGAGCTCATGTAAAATTCCTTCCGGATATATATGATCCCAAAGCAACGGAATCAGCAGATCGGTAAACTTTTGTTTCCATTCTTCACCGTGAGGGTCAATTCTATGCCCGAAACGAAGGAACACATGAAGGTGCGCAACCTCATGTATATATGTAGTGAGGAAAAGATACGGGTTAAGATCGTTGTTTAATGTAATGCGGGGATGACTTTTGCTTCTTTTGCTGGTGAAGTCACCCACTTTTGTTTGTCTGCTCTTTGCTAGTTTCAACTCAAAAGGACTAGATTTCCATAAATCGAAACAATACTCAACCGAATGCGGCGGAAGATGAGTATGTAATATTTCCAGTACTTTGTTAGAATTCATAAAAATGAAAAAAGGCTTTAGAAAATTCTAAAGCCTTTAACGTACGATCGTTTCAGACTGATTAATGTACGGCAGTTGAATCAACAGCAGCAGAATCTACAACTTCCGCAGCAGAATCTACAACAACTTCAGTAGAGGTCGCCGTAGAATCAACAGCCTCAGCAGCCGGTTCAGCCTTCTTGCCACAGGCAACGAAAGCGAGCGCGAAGCCGCAAACAGCTAACAATGCAATCAATTTTTTCATAGTTACAGGTTTTATAATTTTCACCGCAAATATAATAGTATTAAACAACACCCTGCAATAAAAGTTATTTTTTCCTGAAGATTAAACGAACTGGTACTCCCTCAAAATCAAAATGTTCCCTCAATTTATTTTCGAGAAAGCGCTCATACGAGCGTTGAATGTATTGCGGCAGGTTACAGAAAAAAACAAACGATGGAAAACGGGCATTTACCTGGGTTATATACTTTATTTGGATATGCTTACCCTTCATTGAAGGGGGTGGATTTCGAACTATTTCGGGCAATAAAAGGTCATTTATTTTGGAGGTAGGTACCTTTTTAGTCTTATTTTCGAAAACTTCAACCGTTTTTTCGATAACCTGAAAAATTCGCTGTTTGGTCAAAACAGAGGCAAAAATGATGGGTATATAGTCAATCGGCGCTAGTTTCTCCTGAATATCTTTTTTAAACTTCTCAGATGTTTTGGAATCCTTTTCGATCAAGTCCCATTTGTTCACCATGATGACTATGCCCTTGCCTTGTCGGTCAGCCAAGCTGATCAGGTTTACATCCTGCGCTTCCATTCCTCGTTCTGCATCGATTACAATAATAACGACGTCGCTTTCCTCCAACGCCCTGAGTGAACGCAGAACAGAATAGAACTCTATATCCTCTTTGACTTTACCTTTTTTACGAACACCGGCCGTATCGATAAGAATAAAATTCTTTCCGTACATATTATAATGCGAATGTATCGCGTCGCGGGTGGTGCCCGCTTCATCTGTTACAATACTGCGCTCCGTCCCTAACAAGGCATTCAACAGCGATGATTTGCCAACGTTTGGCCTACCTACGATAGTAATCTTCGGAATTCCTGCATTGGGATCTTCGACGCCTTCGGTTGGAAAAGTTTTAATCAATTCATCTAAAAGTTCGCCCGTACCGCCTCCATTTTCTGACGAAATCGGATAGACCTCGCCTAAACTAAGTTCGTAGAATTCTGCAGCATAGATTGCTCTTTCTGGTGTATCAGACTTGTTGGCAGCGACGAAAATGGGCTTCTTCGAGGTTCGTAAAATGTTTGCAAATTCCTTGTCAAAACCCGTAATCCCATCCCTTGAATCCACCATAAAAATTACTGCAGATGCTTCATCGATGGCCAACTTGACTTGTTTTCTAATTTGTGATTCAAACTTATCTTCCGAGCCTGTGACATAGCCTCCCGTATCAATCACGGTAAAAAACTTTCCACACCATTCGGCATAGCCATAATGCCGGTCGCGGGTCACGCCTGGCATATTATCCATAATAGCCTCACGTTTCTCAACCAATCGGTTGAAGAAGGTTGACTTTCCCACATTTGGTCTTCCTACTATTGCTACGATGTTGGCCATATGAGTTACGAGGTATGAGGTACGAAGTACGAGGTGTAGTGTGTGCTTGCTTATTTTTTATTCGAGATATCCGAATTGTTTGAGCTTCAACGTTTGTTTGCGCCAGTTGTCGGCAACCTTAACATGGGTTTCTATAAAAATCTTTTTTCCAAAAAAAGCTTCCATATCCCG
>Ga0111539_10008038_pt1 | contig 13456 bp, 8 predicted proteins | sample RhiMethybrSRZTD1_FD_79667 | JGI IMG/M metagenome (GOLD analysis project Ga0111539, IMG submission 79667) | Populus rhizosphere microbial communities from Tennessee, USA - Rhizosphere MetaG P. TD hybrid SRZTD1 (version 2) (version 2) | ecosystem: Host-associated > Plants > Roots > Rhizosphere >...
AAAGGCAAGATCCTGAACGTCGAGAAGGCGCGCTTCGACAAAATGCTCGGCAGCGACGAGATCAAGACCATGATCGCAGCTCTCGGCTGCGGCATCGGCGTCGACGATTTCGACCTCGGCAAGCTGAGATATCACCGCATCATCATCATGACCGATGCCGATGTGGACGGCTCGCACATCCGCACGCTGCTGCTGACCTTCTTCTACCGCCAGCTGCCGAAGGTCATCGAGAGCGGCTATGTCTACATCGCGCAACCCCCGCTGTTCCGCGTGAAGCGCGGCAAGTCGGAGAGCTACATCAAGGATGAGCGCGATCTCGAAGCGTTCCTGATCAGGCGGGCGACGGAAGCGCGCACGGTGCGGGTGGTCTCAACTGGAACGGAGATTAGCGGCGCTGATCTCGAGCGCCTGCTCCATCGCTCGGTCGCCTACCGGAAGCTGCTGCACATGATGGAGCGCCGCGGTCACAACGCAGACATCGTCGAGGTGTTGGTGAGCGCGGGTGTGGACCGTGAGTTCCTGTCCGATGGCGCGCGGCTCGGCGTGCTGGCCGACCGGCTGACCAATCCGACACGGACAGCATCGGTGCAGCGCGACGAAGAGCACAACTGCTTCCAGCTGCAGGTCGAGGATCGTTCGAACGGTTACGCTCGCCAGCATCTGTTCGGATCGGAGTTCGTCACCGCCGCCGAGTACCGGACGCTGCTGGCGGCACGGCGTGAACTGCCAGCGTTTGCCGGCGAAATCGTCATCTCGTCGGCCAGTGATCAGGTCGAGGACAGCCCTGACGCGGCGGGTGACGGAGCGTCGGGACCGGTCGAAGGTGCGCCGGCCGCCGAGGCACGACCCCGTCGTGCGAGCAAGGACAGGCCGCCCGATACCAAAGTGTCGAGTATCGATGAACTGGTCGAGTATTTTCTCGCCGCGGGCAAGAAAGGCGTCGCCGTCAACCGCTACAAAGGCCTCGGCGAAATGAACCCCGGGCAGTTGTGGGAAACGACGATGGATCCCGAGGTTCGAACGCTGCTGCAGGTTCGCGCGGAGGACCACACCGAGGCGGACCAGATGTTCACGACGCTGATGGGAGATCAGGTCGAGCCGCGGCGGAAGTTCATCGAGGACAACGCGCTCGACGTGAAGAATCTCGACGTCTAGGGTTCTTGGTGCTTGGTGCTTCGTTCTTAGTGCGGGTGATTGGTGCCAGGTGCGAGCACCAACCAGGATGCGCCTAGCGCCCAGCACCTAGTACGAGCACCACGAACTTAGTACCAAGAACCAAGCACCTCGAAAAACTATGTCCGACCTCACTCCTGCGCTCCATCCCGTCAACATCGAAGACGAAATGAAGCGCTCGTACATGGATTACGCGATGAGCGTAATCATCGGGCGAGCGCTGCCTGACGCCAGGGACGGTCTGAAGCCGGCCCATCGCCGCGTGCTCTATGGCATGAAGACCATGGGCCTGTCGGCGACGCGTGGGTATCGCAAGTGCGCCAAGATCGTCGGCGAAGTCATGGGGAACTTCCACCCTCATGGCGACGCGTCGATTTACGACACTCTGGTTCGCCTCGCGCAGGACTTCAACATGCGCTATCCCCTGGTCGACGGCCAGGGGAACTTCGGATCGATCGACGGCGATCCTCCGGCGGCGATGCGCTACACCGAGTCGCGGCTGCAGGCCCTCGCCGACGACATGATGGCGGATCTCGACAAGGAGACCGTCGACTTCTCGCCCAATTACGATGAAACGACCGAAGAGCCGACTGTCCTCCCCGCCCCGTTTCCCAACCTGCTGGTCAACGGTTCGGCCGGGATTGCGGTCGGGATGGCGACCAACGTGCCGCCACACAACCTGCGGGAGGTGATCGACGGCTGCATCTGGCTCATCGAAAACACGCATCTTGGGTCGGGCGATGCCGCGGACCTCACACGCGGCGAAAAGCTGAAGAATCTGATCCGCATCATTCCCGGACCGGACTTCCCTACCGGCGGCTACATCGTTGGACGCGGCGGCGTGCTGCAGGCGTACTCGACGGGGCGCGGCTCAATTCTGATGCGGGCGAGATCCGTAACCGAGACGAGCCGGAAGGGCGATCGCCTGTCGATCGTTTTCACCGAGATTCCTTATCAGGTCAACAAAGCGAAGCTGATTGAGCGGATCGCGGACCTCGTTCGTGAGAAGACGATCGAGGGGATTTCCGACCTTCGCGACGAGTCCGATCGCGAGGGCATGCGCATTGTCGTCGAATTGAAGCGCGGCGAGGTGCCAGAGGTGGTGCTCAACAACCTCTACAAGCACACGCCCCTGCAATCGACCTTCGGGATCATCATGCTCGCGATCGTCGGCGGCCGGCCGAAGGTCCTGAATCTACTCGAGCTCGTCGAGACCTTCATCGACTTCCGGCGCGAGGTCGTGCGGCGCCGCACCGAGTTCGAGCTGCGGCGGGCGGAGGCGCGTTACCACATTCTCGAGGGCCTCAAGATCGCGCTCGACCACCTCGACGCGGTCATCGCCCTGATTCGAGCGTCGAAAACGGTACCTGAGGCGCGTGATGGGCTCATCACCAGCTTCGCTCTGTCGGCGATCCAGGCGCAGGCGATCCTGGACATGCAGCTGCAGCGGCTGACCGGTCTGGAACGGCAGAAAATCCTCGATGAGCTCGCCGAGCTGTTGAAGAACATCGAACGGCTCCGCGCGATTCTGAGCAGCGAGCGTCTGCTCATGCAGATCATCGTCGATGAGCTCCGCGAGGTGCGCAACAACTACGGCGACGATCGGCGCACGGAAATTGTCGACGGCGAATCCGGCGAGCTGAGCATCGAGGATCTGATTGCCGAGGAAGACATGGCAATCACCGTCAGCAATACCGGCTACATCAAGCGGACTGCCATCTCGACGTACCGCAATCAGCGGCGCGGCGGCAAGGGCCGCATCGGCATGCGAACGAAGGACGAGGACTTCGTCGAGCACCTGTTCGTCGCGTCGACGCACGCCTACATCATGATCTTTTCGGACCGCGGCCGCGCGTATTGGCTGAAGGTGCACGAGATTCCCGATGTGGGCCCCGGCGGCAAAGGCAAGTCGATCGCCAACCTGGTGGCGATGGAGGAAGGCGAGCGCATCGCGGCGCTCCTGGCGGTGAAAGAGTTCGACGACAGCCGGTTCATCGTGATGGGCACGCGCCGGGGCATCGTCAAGAAGACCGCGCTGTCGGCGTTCAGCAATCCGCGGGCAGGCGGCATCATCGCGATGGGCGTCGAGGACGGCGATTCGGTGATCGCGGTCCAGCTCACACATGGCCAGACCGAGCTCTTCATCGGCACCCGAAAAGGCATGGCCATCCGATTCGAAGAGACCGATGTTCGGCCGATGGGCCGAACCGCGTACGGCGTGCGAGGAATCACGCTGCGAGACGACGACTACGTGGTCGCGATGGAGGTGCTACGTCAGGGCGGCGCGCTCCTCAGCGTGACCGAGCACGGCTACGGCAAGAGAACCGAGGTGGAAGAGTACCGTGTCCAGACGCGCGGTGGTGTCGGCATCATCAACATCGCAGCGTCGGAGCGCAACGGCGAGGTGGTCGGTGTCGTGTGCGTGCACGAGAACGATGAGATCCTGCTCATCACCCAGCAGGGGATGATTCTGCGTATGCCGACCAACGACGTCCGCGCGATCGGCCGTGCGACGCAAGGCGTCCGATTGATTGACATCGAGGGCGAGGACAAGGTCGTCTCGATGGCGCGATTGGTCGAGAAGGAAGACGAAGCCGAGTCAGCGCCCGAGGGCTCGGCCGTGGCTCCCCCGGAGGACAGCGGGCCGCCGGCTGAATGAGGCGATGATCCGCGGCGTCCGAAGAGCGATGTCGACGACCGCGGTGACCGTCGCCCTGCTCGTCCCGGGGTGCGGCGGCGGCCAGGAGTATTTGGTCCTGGAGCGCTTCTTCGCCTCGTCCCATCTTCGTGATCGAACGGCCCTCGCCCGTTTCGCGACCACGATCTTCGAGCCCCGGATCGATGGCTACGTCGACAGGTTCAGAGTCGTGGACGTCGGCCCGGACGTGAAGGTCAGCACCGAGGGCGAACCCGACGCGTCCGCAAACCGGGTGGCACAGCTCAGCCTCGACGATCCGCTCGATCCAGTTGACCTCAAGAGAGACCGCCCATCGCTCGTGGAACGCACCGTGACGATCGAGGCGGGTGTCCGGCGGCCCGACGGCACGAAGGCGACCCGCCGCATTCAGCTGACGTTGGTCAGAGCGAGCGTGAACCAGCACCCGGCACGCACAGGACGCTGGATCGTGACGGCGTTTCGGTGAGTGTCGTCGTTCGGTGTGCTACGCCGGCTCGAGCTTGGCGAACTTGGCGCGAAGCGTCTTCACGCCGGCCGTCGAGAACCGAACCGACAGCTTGATGTCTCCGTCAAGGGGCTCGACGGTGATTACCGTCCCCACTCCGAACTGCAGGTGGCGCACTTTCATGCCTGGACGGAGCGCCATGCCTGTGGACTGATCTTCGTCCTCATAGGCATACGCCGGCCGTTCTTCCCGCACGCCGCCGCCTCTTCGTCCACGGCCGTAGGGGTTGGTCCGGAACTCGTAGTGCGGGAACTGGTTCTGGTACGGTGAGGCTGAAAACGACGGCGCGATGCGCTCGACGAGCTCGAACGGAACCTCGTCGATGAAGCGTGACACCTCGGTCGACTGATAGTCGCCAAACACCCGGCGGCGGGCGGCGCCCGTCAGAACGAGCTTCTGTCGCGCTCGAGTCATGCCGACATAGCAGAGCCGTCGCTCCTCCTCCAGCTCTTCTTCGTCTTCGCTCGACCGCGAGTGCGGAAACAGGCCCTCTTCCAGGCCCGCGATGACGACGGTCGGGAACTCCAGGCCTTTGGCGCTGTGAAGGGTCATCAACCAGATCCGGGCGTCCCGGCTTCCCTGCTCTTCATCGACGTCGGACAGGAGAGAGAGCCGGTCGACGAAGCCGCCCAGCGACGGCTCGGCCTCGCGCGATTCGTACTCGCGCGCCGCAGACACGAGCTCGGCGAGGTTCTCGATGCGCGCCTCGCCGTCCTCGCTACGATCTTCACGCAGCGACTGTAGGTACCCGCTTCGATCCAGCAGCTTGCCGATGGTGATCGACACCGAGTCCTGTCGCGCAATCGCCGTCAGCTCGATGATGAGATCACGGAAGACGGTCAGCGATGCGGCGGCGCGACCGGTAAACGCACGGTCGGCCAGGCCACGCACGAGCCTCGACCACAGCGAGTTCACCGCCGGGGCTGGCTGCAAACCAGCCGACAACAACGGCAGACCCTCGAGGTCCTGCTTGTCTTCGAGAGCCGACCCCGGACTCACCGCCTCGAGCGACTCCATCACACCCTTCCCAATACCGCGGGCTGGAACGTTGATGACCCGGCGGAGGCTGACGTCGTCATGCGGGTTGATGACCAGCTTCATATACCCGAGCGCGTCCTTGATTTCCCGGCGCTCGTAGAATCGAACACCGCCCACAATCTTGTAGGCGAGCCCCTCCCGCATTAACGCGTCCTCGATCGTTCGCGACTGCGAGTTGGTCCGGTAGAGGACGGCAACCGTCGCATCCACGTCGTCAGCCAGCCCGGTCCTGGCCGTCCGCATGATGAAGTCTGCCTCTTCGAGCTCGTCGCCGCCGCGGTAATACACGATGCGCGCGCCGCCCTTCCGATCGGTCCAGAGGTGTTTGTCTTTGCGGTTCCGATTCCGGCTGATGACGGCCGACGCCGCGTCGAGGATGACCTGCGTCGATCGGTAGTTTCGTTCGAGCTTGACCGTCGCTGCTTCGGGAAAGTCGTGCTCGAAATCCAGGATGTTGCGCAGATCCGCACCGCGCCACTTGTAGATGGACTGATCGGGATCGCCGACCACACACAGGTTGCGATGAGTCTCCGACAGGCGCGTGATCAGCAGGTATTGCGGCCGATTCGTGTCCTGGTATTCGTCGACCATCACGAACTTGAACTGCTTGGCGTACTTGGTTCTCACGCTGACCGCCTGCTCGAAGAGTTCGACGGTCTTGAGCAGCAGGTCGTCGAAGTCCAGCGCGCTCGCCTCTTTGAGGGCGCGGACGTAGTACTCGTAGATCTTCGCGATCTGCTCGTCGCGGCGGTTCCACACCGCCGCGCCGGCCATGTCCTGCGGGCTCTCCATCCGATTCCGGGCGTGGCTGATACGGGACAGCGCCGCCCGCGGCTGAATGAAACCGTCGTCGATGTGCAGATCCTTCATCGCTTGCTTGACGACGGCGAGCTGATCGGCGGAGTCATAGATGACGAAGTCGCGCGACAGGCCGATCGCGGGGGCTTCGCGCCGCAGCAGCCGGGCGCACAACGAGTGAAACGTCGACACCCACATCCCGCTGACGTCGGTCCCGAGAAGCGCTTCGACGCGAGACCGCATCTCTTCGGCGGCCTTGTTGGTGAAGGTGACCGCCAGAATCTCGCGCGGCTCGGCATCGCCGTTGCCGACGAGATAGGCGATGCGGCTGGTGATGACGCGCGTCTTTCCCGACCCGGCGCCAGCAAGGATCAGCAGCGGGCCGTCTACGTGCAGGACGGCTTCGCGCTGCTCGGTGTTGAGCGTATCGAGGAAGTGCATGGAGAGACTCACGCCGGCGCGCGGTCTGCGCCGGCGGCCGAGTTGCGGTTGCTATTCGACCGTGACGGACTTTGCCAGGTTACGCGGTTGATCGACGTCGCAGCCGCGCCGGACGGCGATGTCATATGCCAGTAGCTGCAGCGGAACGACACTGACGATCGGCGACAACAGGTCGGGCGTGATCGGCAGCTCGATGATGAAATCGCGCTTCGGATCGAGAATCGATGACAGTTTCTGATCGCCCTGCGTCGTCAACGCGATGACCGAGCCACCGCGGGCCTTGACCTCCTGCATGTTGCCGATCATTTTCTCGAACACGGCGTCCAGCGGCGCAATCGTGACGACCGGCAGCTCCTCATCGATGAGGGCGATGGGGCCGTGCTTCATCTCCCCCGCCGGATAGCCTTCGGCGTGGATGTAGGAGATCTCCTTCAGTTTCAGCGCGCCCTCGAGCGCGATCGGGTAGTTGATACCGCGGCCCAGGTAAAGAAAGTCGGTCCGGTTGTGGAACCGGGCCGCAATCTCCTCGATCGCTGGCGCCAGCTTCAGCGTGCGCTCGAGCAGCAGCGGCAGCTGCAGCAGGTCGTCGACGTGAGCGTGTGAGGCTTCGGCCGACAACGTTCCGTGCAGCTGTCCTAATCGCATCGCCAACAGATACAGCGCCACCAACTGAGAGGTGAACGCCTTGGTCGATGCCACGCCGATCTCGGGCCCAGCGTGTGTGTAGATGGTGCCTTCGGTCTCGCGCGTGGCCATGCTGCCGACCACGTTGCAGATGGCGATGCTGCAGGCGCCGTCCTGCTTGGCTTCGCGCAGGGCGGCAAGGGTGTCGGCCGTCTCACCCGATTGTGTGATGACCACCGCCAGCGCCTTGCGGCTGACGATCGGGTGCCGATAGCGATACTCTGACCCGTAGTCCACTTCGACCGGGATGCGCGCCAGTTGCTCGATCATGAACTTGCCGATGAGCCCGGCGTGCCAAGACGTGCCGCAGGCCAGGATGATCACGCGATCCACCGCCGCCAGCCGCTCGTCTGGAATCGACATCTCCTCGAGGAACACCTTGCCCGAGTCCTGGGAGACACGCCCGAGGATTGTCTCGCGCGCCGCGGTCGGCTGCTCGAAGATCTCCTTGAGCATGAAGTGCTTGTAGCCGGCTTTCTCCGCCATGATCGGGTCCCAGAGGACGCGCTGCGTCGCCTTTGACACCGGACGGCCGAAGAAGTCAGTGAACGAAACCCCGGCCCGCGTGATGACCGCCATCTCCTCATCACCGAGGAAGACGACGTCGCGGGTGTGGCTGAGAATTGCCGGGATATCCGAAGCCACGAAGAACTCGCCGTCGCCCAGTCCGACAACGATCGGCGGACCGTTGCGGACGGTGACGATCTTTTCCGGATCGTCGGCCGAGATCAGCACGAGCGCAAACAACCCGCGCATGAGCATCAGCGCGCGGCGCACGGCATTCTCCAGCCCGTCGTCGCGCATTTCGCGTTCGACGAGGTGCGCGACGATCTCGGTGTCGGTTTCGGTGACGAAGGTGTGGCCCTGCCGCTGGAGCTCGTGCTTGAGATCGAGGTAGTTCTCGATGATCCCGTTGTGAACGACCACGATCTTGCCGGTGCAGTCCCGGTGCGGGTGGGCGTTCTCCTCGGTCGGCCGCCCGTGCGTCGCCCAGCGCGTGTGCCCGACGCCGTAATCGCCGCTGATTGGGTTCGCACCAATGATCGACTCGAGATTCGCCAACTTGCCCGCGCTTCGCCGCAGATCGACCCTGCCGTTCCGAACGACGGCGACGCCGGCGGAGTCGTAGCCGCGGTACTCAAGCCGTCGCAGGCCGTCCACGAGTACCGGGACCACATCCTTCGAGCCGATGTATCCAACGATGCCGCACATTTGATCAGCCCCGCTTCCTGCGTTCTTCGACCCAGCCCTCGATGTTGCGCTGCTTGCCGGCGCTGACCGCCAGCGCCCCAGGCGGAACGTTCTCGCGAACCGTGGTCCCGGTCCCGACATAGGCGTCGCGCCCCACCGTGACGGGCGCGATGAGCTGAGAATCGCTGCCGATGAACGCGCCGTCTTCGATGGTGGTCACCTGTTTTCTCGTGCCGTCGTAGTTGCACGTGATCGTGCCGGCGCCGACGTTCACCTTCGATCCGATCACTGAATCACCCAGATACGTGAGGTGCCGGGCTTTGGTGCCGGGACCCAGCGTTGACTTCTTGATCTCGACGAAGTTTCCGATGGTGACGCCGGCGCTCAACGCAACGTCCTGCCGCAGATGGGCAAACGGACCGACGTGGGCCTGGCTGCCAATAGAGCTCAGCGCGACGACGCAATGATCCAGGATGACGACGTCGTCCCCTACTTGGGAGTCGCGTATCCGCACGCCGCTGTGAATTTCGCAACCGTGGCCGATGACCGTGTTTCCCTCGAGACAGACGCCCGGATGAATGATGGTGTCGGGTCCGACTTCGACGTCTCGGTCGACGAACGTCGAAGCGGGGTCCTCGAGCGTCACGCCGGCGGCCATCAGCGCTGCAGCTTTCGCCTCCCGGACGATGCGGCTGACCTCGGCCAGTTCGGACCGGCTGTTGATGCCGCGAATCTCGTCTTCGTGAGTCACCCGGACCGTCTCGACGTCGCAGCCTTGCGAACGGTAGATGCCGATGAGGTCGGGCAGGTAGTACTCGCGTTGGGCGTTCTCCGGGGCGATGGCTCGGACGGCTTCGAACAGGCCGTCCAAGCGGAAGGCGTAAATGCCGGAGTTGATCTCGCGAATCAAGCGCTCGTCCGGCGTCGCGTCGCGTTCTTCGACGATGCGCTCCACGCGCTCGTCAAGCCGCACGATGCGGCCGTAACCGTAAGGCTCGTTGACGATTGCCGTGACGATGGTCGCGGCGGCGGCCATCGAGTCGTGCCGTGCGATCAAGCGCTCCAGAGTGCCGGCGGTGAGCAGGGGCACGTCACCCGACAACAGAATCAACGTGCCGGTCTCATTCTGGAGCACGGGTTCGGCGGTCAACAGCGCGTGTGCGGTCCCGAGCTGCGGTTCCTGCACGACGTAGTTCAGGCCGGGATACCCGTTCAGGGCGGCCTTCAGTGCGTCGGCCTGATGCCCCACCACCATGGTCGTGGTGCGCGGCGACAGCGCCGATGCCGCGCGGAGCACATAGTCGATCATCGGCGCGCCGGCCACGTGGTGGAGAACCTTCGGCCGGGCAGACCTCATCCGCGTCCCCTTGCCGGCGGCGAGGACCACGATGTGGACGTCGGTCATGACGCCATCAATTATCGTTGATCTATTGCCTAGCGGGCCGTCTTCGGACGCAGCGGCTGCTTGCGTTCGGCAAGCCGCGAGGCCGTTTCCAGTGTTGCCTGGAACGACTCATCCTCGCGTAGCATCTCGAGATCCGGGTCGCGTCGAGCGAGCGCGCGATTCTCCGGATTGAGCGTAATAGCGCGCTCGAGGTGCGCCAGCGCCTCGGCGTGCTCGCCGCGCTGGGCGTGAGCGACAGCCAGCATGTAGAGGGCGTAATCGTTGTCGGGGTCTTCGTCGCGCACCAGACGAAGGTGCGTGATGGCCTCGTCGTAACGGCCGCCGTTGATTGAGAGGGTCGCCGCATACAGGCGTTCGTCGACCGTTTGCGGGAGAGGCTCTTTTGGCGTGGCTTGGCGTCGGCAGATGTTGAGGTAGAGCCGAACGCGCTCGTGGAGCTCCTTCTCTTCGGGATACCGAACCAGGACCGATTCGAGGAGCTGCTCGGCGCGCGCGAAGTCACGCTTCTGAAGAGCTTCGACGCCCTGCTCGTAGACGGCGACAGCCTCGACGTAAGTCGAGCGACGAGGCGGCTTAGCGGCTATTTCCGGTTGGGTCGGCCGCGGCGGGGCGGTGGCCGGAGTTCGGCCGCCGGCGCCCGCCGGGTTCGATGACGCGCCCGAAGCGGATGGTCGAGCGAGGGCCGACGCCTGCCCTTTCGGTCGCGGCTGGGGTCGCTGTTTCGCCATGAAACTCCCGCGCATCCAACGCGGAACGAAAGAATCGCGCCGAGTGGGGCCGTACGCTACCAGAACGGTCAGAATGGGTCAAGACGGGGTGGATTCCCACAGACCGACGCCATTGTCGAGGTCATTCGACAGAATTCTTGTTGCGTTCGATTGCCTCGTACACTGAGTTCGGCGGCAATCCCAGCTTTCTGGCGACTGCCGAAATGGCTCGGCGGCGCGTAAGGCCGCCGTTATTGGTCGTAAGCCAGAACTCATGGGCGATCTCGCCGTCTGTGATCGATAGTGTGCGCCGGCTGGCAATCCTGCCAGATAGGTTAATTGCCAGACAATACTCGCCACGTGGCGTTCCTATGGTCGAGAGCACCTCGCCGATCGGACCACGGACGATCTCTTCGTGAGACTTGGTGAGCTCTCGGCCGACCACAATATGGCATTCACCATAATCGCGTTGAATCCGCTCCAACGTCGAAACTAACCGATGAGGCGCCTCGTAGAATATCACCGTCTTTTTCTGCTCGCCGAGCTCAGCAAACCACGAATTGCGGTCATTAGACCGAGTCGGTGGAAATCCGAGGAAGGCGAACGAATCCGCGGATAGTCCTGAAACCGCAAGAAGCGCCAATAGGGCGCTCGGCCCGGGAATCGGCTCGACACTGATGTCTGCATCAATAGCTGCCGCGATAAGAACGGCACCCGGATCAGAAACCGTTGGCGTTCCGGCGTCGGAGACGAGCGCGATCGAATCACCGGCTCGCAACCGTTCGATGAGCGCCCGCGTCTTCTTGGTTTCGTTGTGGGCGTGCAGGCTGGTCGTGCTCGTCGTAATCGCGTAGCGGGCAAGCAGCTGAGCGGTACGGCGCGTGTCTTCGGCGGCGATGACGGCGACTTCGCGGAGGACTCGCAAAGCCCGGCCGGAGATGTCTTCGAGGTTGCCGATTGGCGTGGCGACCACGAAGAGCGTGCCGGACATGATTGAGGGGTGTTTATTGTACCATTGACGGATCGTGACAGCGGCAGCGCACTCCCCGGTGCCCGATTCCTGCTGTAGGAGCTATGCCCGTTTCCGAACCACTTCCGCACTTCGTCGACGACCTGCTCGGGTACCTGCACGAAACGCATCCGACGCACGCCACGCTCGACGGCATCCACGTTCACGACGACCTGCTTGAAGACCTCAGCCGCCATGCGATAGACGCCGAGACCAGGGCGCTGTCGGGCTACCTCCGCCGGCTGGAAGAAATCGATGTCTCCGGTCTGACGGAGACCGAGCGTCTCGAGCACCGCATGCTCGCGGCTCACCTCCGCGGGCGGATGTTCGAGCTCGAGGAAGTGCGGACCTGGGAGCGTAACCCGCAGTGTTACGCCGACATCATCGCCTCGAGCCTCGCCGGCCAGGCGCTCTTCGCGCACGCGCCTGTGGCCGATCGCGCCCGGCGCGTGCTGTCCAAATTGCGTCAGACACCGCGGGTCATCCAGGCCGCCCGCGACAACATCAAGGAGCCCCCAGGAATCTTCGTCAAGGTCGGCATCGAAACGATGCGCGGCGCGCTGAAGTTCATCGATCACGATCTGCCGCGCGCGTTTGCCTCGCTGGACGACATGCATTTGCTCGGCGATCTCGCCGACGCGCAGGTCGAAGCCTCTCAGGCCGTCGGCGCCTACGTCGAGTACCTCGAAACTGAAGTCGCCCCGAAAGCACGCGCCTCGTTTCGTATGGGTCTCGAGCGCTTCGAGCAAAAGGTCAAGCTCGAAGAAGGTCTCGCGATCCCGGTCGACAAGCTCCTGACCATTGCCCTGCGCGAGCTCAACACGACGCAGGAAGCGTTCAGGCAGCTGGCGGGGAAGATGAACGGCGGCGATCCGATTGAGGCCTGGTCGAAGACCAAGAACGAACATCCGCAACCAGGGGAGCTCGTCTCACTGGCGCGTGAGCAGCTCGACACGCTGCGGACGTTTCTCGAGCGACAATCGATCGTCACGATTCCGGCAGGGGAGCCGGTGACGGTCGCGCCGACGCCTGAGTTCTATCGCTGGTCGTTTGCCAGCATGTGGACGCCGGGACCCTTCGAGAGCAGGCCGACGCGGGCCTACTACTACCTGACCGACGCCGATCCCTCCTGGAGCGCCGACCGGCAGGACGAATACCTTCGCGACTACAACACCCCGACGCTCTGGTCGATCTCCGTGCACGAGGTCTATCCGGGCCACTTTCTCCACTACCAACACCTGCGTCGCGTCGAGTCCAAGGTTCGCAAGTCGATCATGTTTGCGCCGGCGTCGTTTGTCGAAGGCTGGGCCCATTACTGCGAGCAGATGATGGTCGAAGCCGGGTTCGAGCGTCAGAACGCCGGCTTCAAACTAGGCCAGCTGGCGGAAGCCCTCATCCGCCTCGTTCGCGTGGTCGTCGGCATCAGGCTTCACACCGAGGACATGTCGGTGGAGCAGGGCGTGCGGATGTTCAGGGAGGAAGCGTACGTCGAAGAATCGACGGCGCGGCGCGAGGCCGAGCGCGGAACGTTCGATCCGACGTATCTCGTTTACACGATCGGCAAGCTTATGCTGCTGAAGTTGCGGCAGGATTGCCGGCAGCGCCAGGGCAAGTCATTTTCGCTGCGGACGTTCCATGACACTTTGCTGGGCAACGGCACAGCCCCGTTCTGGCTACACCGGCAGCTGATGCTCGGCGCCGACGATGCCGGAGACCTGCTCGAGTAGTTGGACACCATGCCTCTCTACGAGTATCAGTGCGACGCGTGCGGCCACCGGTTCGAGGCCATTCAGCGGTTTGCCGATGCCCCGCTCGAAACGTGTCCGAA